>Ga0105237_10009067_pt1 | contig 10692 bp, 9 predicted proteins | sample KBSC24metaG_FD_81520 | JGI IMG/M metagenome (GOLD analysis project Ga0105237, IMG submission 81520) | Corn rhizosphere microbial communities from Kellogg Biological Station, Michigan, USA - KBS C2-4 metaG | ecosystem: Host-associated > Plants > Roots > Rhizosphere > Soil | place: Michigan, USA... | reverse complement strand
GCCTGCCGGCTGATCGAAATCGTGGCCCGCAGCGGACAGCCGCTATCCGCTCAGTTCACGGGATTCCCCCAGCTAGTCTCCACGCCGGAAATTCGCGTGGACTGTCCGGATGAGGCGAAGTTTCGAGTGGTGGAACGCGTGGCCGGAGATTTTAAAAAGACTCACAAGGTAATCGATATAGACGGCGTCCGCGTGCTATTCGAACACGGCTGGGGTTTGCTGCGAGCCTCCAATACGCAGCCTGTGCTGGTGATGCGCTTTGAGGCGGAGAACGAGGACTGGCTGAAGAAATACCGCCTGGAAGTGGAAACGGTCCTGAACGAAGCCAAGGCCGCCGTCGCTTAGGAAGTTTCTACGCGCGTCCGGAGGCCGACCTCCGAAAGAGTCCGGCCCCCACCCACGCGCTGGCGCTAAAATCGCCGTAATTCGAGAATGCCAGAAATCGCAATGTTAATCCAATTAAAAAGGCCCTTATTCTATTTTTCTAAGTGAATTACCTGAGGCCGCTCCGCAACTTCAAGCTAACTTCCGGAAGATCAGTACTGCATTGAGTCCGCCGAAGGCGAACGAATTAGAGATCGCGCATTCCACCGGGACTTCGCGCGGGATGTTGGGGACTACGTCGAGGTCGCAGGCAGGGTCTGCAGCCGTGAAATTGGCGGTGGGCGGGATCAAGCCGCATTGCAGCGCGCTGAGAGTAGCCACCGCCTCCAGCGCTCCCGCCGCACCCAGGGCGTGCCCATGCATGGACTTGGTGGAACTGACCAGCAGTTTTTGGGCGTGCGCTCCGAAAACGCTCCGGATCGCCTCGGTCTCGGTGGCGTCGTTGGCTAAGGTGCCGGTGCCATGCGCGTTCACGTAGCCAATCGCCTCGGGAGCCAGTCCGCCGTCAGCAAGAGCCGCCCGCATGGCTCGCGCAGCTCCTAAAGCCGAAGGCTGGGTGATGTGATGCGCATCGGAAGACATTCCGAATCCTGCCATCTCGCCCAGGATTTTCGCCCCGCGGGCGCGAGCACGCTCCACCGGCTCAAGCACCAGCACGGCGGCGCCTTCCCCCAGAATCAGTCCCCGCCGGTCGAGTGAAAAAGGACGGCAGGTATCCGGTGCAACTACGCGCATTGCTTCCCAGGCCTTTAGAAATCCCATGGATAAGGGCGCTTCACTGCCACCGGCGATGGCCACTTCCACTTCCCCGGAGCGGACCATCCGGAACGCCTGGCCGAGGGCGTGATTGGCAGAAGAGCAGGCCGTTGAAATGGTGAACACGGGCCCGGTGATTCCGTATTCGAGCGAAACCCGGCTGGCGCCCGCGTTACTCATCGCGCGTGCGATGGTCAGCGGCGAAACGCGCGGCTCCTGCAGCGCGTAGAGATGGTGAAAGCCGTCGTCTTCGGTGGATTTTCCGCCGCCCGAACAGCCTAGAACAATCGCGGTCCGTTCCCCGAGCTCGGGCGAAAATTCGATTCCTGACGCCTGGATCGCCTCGCGCGCGGCCACCGCCGCGAACTGCGCGAATCGATCCAGCATCTGCGCTTCTTTTTCGTCGAAGTAGCGCAAGGGATCGTAATCCGGGACCTGGGCCGCGTTGGGGAATCGAAGCGCTCCGGGCGCGACCAGAGTCAGGGGCCGGATGGCGCTTCGTCCCGCGGCCAGTCCGTTCCACAGGTCCGCGTAAGTGTCACCGAAAGCCGAGATCGCACCGATGCCGGTGACCGCGACGCGACGCGTCATTTCGGAGTTTCTGCGGCTTGCGCTTTTGCGGCCAGGAGTTTTTCGATTCCCTCCACCATCTGGCGAACTGTCCGGATGGCGCGCGCCGCGTCGTCCGGAATATCCAGGTCGAATTCGCCTTCGAGCGCGAACAGAATATTAATTCCATCCAGAGAATCGATGTTCAACTCCTCGAAGCTTTTATCGATGGTCACGGTCTCCGGCGGAATCTTCTGGGTCCTGCCGATTACGCCGGTTACGCGAGTGATCAGGTCTTCTGACATCAGTTCTGCGGGCATAGGATTTGGGTGAGAGTCAGGAACTGGAATCCGCGTTCCTGGAGCCGTGGCACGGTATACTCCACGGCTTCGATGGTCGCGGATATATCCGGAGCGGGACGCACGCCGCGGCCGTCATGGAGGCAGATAATCGCTCCCTCGGCGACGCGCCGCAAAATGAGCTCCGAGACGCGCGCAGCAGGCCAGCGCCAGTCGCGGCCGATCACGGTCCACATCACGCCGCTGAGCCCCAGCAACTCCTGGGCCTGGGCCACGCCGAACCAGCGCACGCCGTAGGGCGCGCGAAACCAGCGCGGTTTTGCGCCGGTGATTTCCTGAATGATCTCCTGGGCTCGCGCCATCTCGCCGTAGATGAAGCGCGGCGACTTGAAATCCAGGCGGCGATGCGAATCGGTATGGTTGCCGATCTCGTGTCCGCGGGAAGCGACTTCGCGGGCCACGTCCGGACAACGCCTGACATTTTCCCCGCACATGAAGAACGTCGCGGAAACCTGAAGTCGGTCCAAGGCTTCGAGCAGCTTCGGCGTGGATTCACTGGGACCGTCGTCGAAGGTGAGCGCCAGCGCGGGCTTGCTGCGATCGCCATGATAGTAAGACTCGCCGAAAACGCTGGAGGAACGTCCCCGCACGGCGTATCCCATGAATGCGGCAGCCGCCGCCACACCTGAGGTTACGCCAAGCAATCCGCTATCCATGCTCCTCATGATAATAGAGGAAAAGGGGTCAGACGACATTTGCCGGCACGACTAATCGAGTTCCAAAGTGGCCGCGCGCCGGATCACGCCGGACGATGGATTCACCAGATCCAGGAATGGCCGGATGAACGGCTGGAGGCCGTGCACGATTTCATCCAGTGGCTATTCCCCTTGCCTGAGCCCAGCCCGGTGAATCCTCTCGCGCCCGTGCTCGATCGTGAGACCGTCGAAGCCTTCGCAGACCGGCCGGATTTGCGCGAGAGTCTGCGGGTATCGTTCCTGCGGATGCTGCGCTTTTACGGGCTCGAATTGCGGTCCGGAATCCCGCAGACCGTCAGGCCGGCCGCGAATTTTCCGAAGCGCGCCGCGAACTGGCTGAATCCCTGCAACCACAACCACCTGCGCATCACCAGGATTCTTAAATCGCTGGCGCTGCTCGGCCTGACGGAAGAAGCCCGCGCTTTCCTGGGATGTCTGGAAACGATCTACGCGGACCATCCGGGCAGGATTTCGGCTGCGTCGCTGCGGTTCTGGCACGCGGCTATCGAGCCGGCGTGAATTTGAAGTCGGAAACGCCGATCTCGTCGTTGCCCTGCACCAGGAATCCGAATTTCCCATTGGAGAATTTATGCTCGGGGCGGTTCCAGGTATCGAGCGTAATCCACTTCTGATCCTTCTGAATCCGCTGAATCAGCTGCTCCGGCGAAATTTCGATCTGGATAGCCCAGGCCTTATCCTTGCTATCCACGTTGTGCTTGATTTTGCCATGGTCGCTGCTTTTGCCGTCGACCACATCGCGGATCGTGAGGTTATTGTCGTCGAGCTCCGATAGGACGTAGTTCTTGGAATCGATGTAGTCCGTGACCCAGCGCACGCGGCCTCCACGGAACAGGTTCCCGCCCTTGACCAGATAGACGGCAAAGGTAAAGAGCCCATGGGAAGGCAGTTTGTAGGTCAGGAATCCGCCACCCTTGTGGCGCCACACGCCATTGTCCTGCGGCGTCCAGCCTTCCTGAGTGTCGAATCCGTCCATGGATGTAACCCGAACCGGCGGAGGCTTGGGAGCCACCGGTTCAGGCTTGGGCGCGGGAGGGGGCGGAGGAGCCGGCGGGCGCTCGGCCACCAGAACCGCATCGGCGCCCCCGATGGTCACGGTCTGCCCGGCCGCGAAATTCCGGGAAAATTGTTTGGGCGTGAATTTATCTCGCCGCAGTCCCACTACGTGATCGCCGGGTGTCACTGAATTCACTTGAAAGCTTCCATCGGATGCAACCGTACCGGCTCCGCGCTGGTCGATCAGGACAGCCGCGCCGGGAGTGGCACCCTCGATTCGCAGAGTGCTGGTGGTAGGCACCGGCGTGAGTTTGAAGTCCAGCCGCACTTCGCTGCCCTTTTTCACCACGGCGGTTTGGGCCGGGGAATTTTCAAAGCCGGGCTTGGCGACACGCACCTCCACCGGCCCGATGGTCTGGATCCGCAACTCGCCGTTCTGGGTGCGGCGGGGATATTCCTTATTATTCAGGAACACTCGCGCAAGATTTTCCCCGGTGGATACGATCAGCGTACCCACATTGCGGTCCGTCTTTAGGAACGCAGTCAGGACGGGACCAGGACCAAAATCTTCCTTGAAGACACGTTGCTCTTTTTCCTGAGACAGGGCCATCTCGTCTACACCAGCCTGGAAATTCTTCAGGTCCACGCCGGCGGGACCAGCCTCTTCTTCCGGCTGTCCGTTAACGGTCAGCTTCCAGGGACCGGAACTGGTCACCAGGCGGCCGCGCCCGGCGAAGCTCGTCACCAGCATCGCCAGGATATTCTTGGTGTTGACCTTGCCGGTCACCTCGGGCATGCTGGCGGGAGCCAGATTAAAGCTGAAGGAGGCTTCCGCGTTCGAACCGGTGATGGTGAGCAAGTGCATTCCGGGCGCGATTTTTTCGAATAGGTATTGACCATCCTGCAAATCGACCGCGGGCTGGCCGTCTAACACCGCCTTGCCCTGTGCCAAGTCGGAAAGGATTCGGACGGTCTGCGGACGCGCCTCCAGAGGCAGATTCAGCGTATAGGGCTTTCCCGCAACCAGATTGACGCCGCTGGCCGCGGGCTCATATCCATCCAGGAATGCCGTGATCTGATAGGGCCCGGGGGCCAGCGTGACAGCACAGTCGGACGTACACCGCGCTTCGCCGTTTACGCGGATGGACGCCCCCGCGGGCGTGGTAGATACCTGCACCGCTACACCCGCGTCGGATGCACCCGGCAAATTCACGTTACGCCTGCGCGCGATGTTCACCAGCACGAACATCGCCAGCAGTGATAAAACCACGCCCAGGGCCATTCCGGTCCACAGAGCGCGTTTCCAGTCGACCGGCGCGGGATTTGGCGGCGAAACCGGAGGCGCGGACAACACTCCGTGCGGAATGGTAGGCGGCGCCGATGAAATGGTCGGAGGTCCAGCGGCCGCGCTGCCCGGCACGGTGGCGGCAGACGTCGCCCAGTTGAGCCGGTTGGCCCGGCTTATGAGAAGCTGCTTGGTGTACTGGACGGCCTTTTGTACCACCGGATCGCCGGGATACTGGCCGGCGATCAGATCAAGGCGCTGCCGGATGGTTTCAATGTCGGCTTCCCCGGCCAGTTCAATCCGAGAGCCGAGAGCCTTGATTTCGTCAAGAGCCTTGAGGTTTTCAGAGCCCACGATGCTATCCTACACTAGCGCCGTGACTATCGCCCTCGACGCAACTCCCCTAACGGTATCGACCGGAGGCATCGGCCGCTATACCCTGGAACTGGCCCGGGCCCTCGCGTCCGAATACCCGGACGATCAGTACTGGCTGCTGTCGGACCAAATGTTTCCCGCGCTGCATGGTTTGCCAAATCTTCACTCCGGCGACGGACCGCGCAATCCTGTCGAGCGCAAATGGTGGAGCTGGGGGCTGGATCGGGAGATGCGCCGTCGCGGAGTCGATCTGTTTCATGGCACCGACTATTCCGTCCCCTACGTTCCTTTGCGGCCAAGCGTCATGACTTTGCACGATCTGAGCCCATGGCTCGATCCAGCCTGGCAGCCGGGCGCATCGCGTGTAAGGAGAAGGACTCCCCTGCTATTGCGGATGGGGTTGGCGACTATGGTCATCACACCCAGCGAGACGGTGCGCCGCTCGGCTATGGAAAAATTCCGGCTTTCTCCGGATCGCGTAGTTGCCGTTCCGCTGGCGGCTGGCGAACTCTTTAGGCCGCCTTTGGCGGCCGACAAGCCGCGTGGGAATCCATACTTCCTGTCAGTAGGCACATGCGAGCCGCGCAAGAATCTCGCGCGACTCGTCGACGCGTGGCGGGAAGTACGCAAAACCGTCGCGGTGGATCTGGTCTTGGCCGGACGGGATCACGATCACGTAGAGGAACACGGCTTGCGCGTGCTGGGCGAGGTTCCCGATTCGGACTTACCAGGACTGTACGCCGGCGCGCTCGCGTGTGTGTGTCCGTCCCTGTACGAAGGCTTCGGGCTGCCGGTACTCGAGGCGATGCAATGCGGCGCGCTGGTAATCACGTCGCGCGATCCGGCCATTGTCGAAGTTAGCGGGGGAGTTAACCATCGTGCCGCGCTGCATGTCGACGCGGAGGATACGGCCGCGCTGGCGGAAGCGATGCGAGCGGTGGCCACGAATTCAGGCGACTTCGACGACGTCCGCCAAAGAGCTCTGAGGCGCGCCTCGCAGTTCAGTTGGCGGAAGACCGCTCGCCTCACCCGGGACGTTTATGAAGCCGCCACGCGCGCTTTTTCTCACTCCTGAGGAGCCGAAGACCGATTCCGGCGGAGGCGCTCTGCGGTCGGCGTCGTTGCTGGCTCATTTGCAGAACAAGTACGACGTTCAGACATTGACGTTCTCACTGCGCCCGCACTCGCGGAGTCCGGAGGCCCGGCTATGGCGCAATATGGTCCGTTTAGCGCAAGGGCGGCCGCCATTATTCGATCGTTTTTCCGGATACGAGAATCAGATTGCGGCTGCCCTACAGGGCCGCTACGCGGTGGGCGTGGTGGAGCACTTCTGGTGCGCGGCATACGCACCGTTGCTAAGAAGTTGTTGTGGCCGGCTGGTCCTGGATCTGCACAACGTCGAGAGCCAATTAGCGCGGACCCATGCTCACGCGGCGCGCTGGCCGGCTTCCTGGGCGTCCCGACGATTCGCGGAATCCTACCAGCGCCTGGAGCGCGAATGGTTGCCGCGGTACGATACGATCCTGACTGCGTCGGAAGACGATCGCCGCCGCATCGACCATCCCGACGTGCGAGTGTTTCCCAACGCGCTCCCGGAGATCAATCGGCCAAGCGCCACCGAGGTAGATGCTATCGTGTTCAGCGGAAACCTCGAATATCATCCGAATATCGAAGCGGTGCGCTGGTTCCGCGCGCAGATCTGGCCACGGGTTCGGGAGAATGCGCCGGGAGTGGAGTGGCGCTTGCTTGGCTCGCATCCCGAGGCGGTTGCGCGGTTCACCGGCGGCGATCCGCGGATCCGCGTGATGGGTCCGGTGGTGGACGCGGTGGCGAATCTGGCAGAAGCCAAAGTGTGTCTGGCGCCGCTGCTTTCCGGCAGCGGAACACGCTTCAAGATTCTGGAAGCCTGGGCAGCGGGACGTGCCGTGGTCGCGACCACGCTCGGCGCGGAGGGGCTCGGCGCGCGGGACGGCGAGCATCTGCTGCTGGCGGATGATCCGAATCATTTTGCCGATGCGGTGCTGCGGCTGTGGAATGATTCCTTACTGCGATCAAGGCTGGGCCACGCGGGCTGGGGCTTATATCGCGATCGATACACGTGGCCCGCTGCGTGGCGCCGGCTGGATGAGGCTGGAGAGATCTAGCGGGCAGCGAAGCCGAACGCACGGAAGCTGGTCACGAACTGGACCACGACCATATGATAGGTCGAAGCGCTGGAACAGGGTTCGCACGTGAAGCCAAGCTTTAGCACCTGATTCGCAGCGGGCCGAAAGCCGACGGCCGTTTCGTAGGATTCGGATCCCGGATACCCGCGAGGATGCGTATAACCGGCCCTCACCGCCGCATACCAGCGGGGATTCAGCACCCGGCGGAGTTCCGCGTACCCCGTTCGCAGGTTATACGTAGGAATGGACTTGTAGGTCATCTGAAAGTGCGCTAATTCCCCGTACACGTTCCATGGTCCTCGTCCCCACTGAACGTCCAGACCATAACCGGTGGCGGGCAGCTCGCGCGGCGGAGCTTCGCCCGGGAAATAGTATGGATATTGCCGGTCCAGATAAGGACCGCGATAAGCCGACACCCCCACCCGAAATCCCTGGCGGATGGTGTAACCTGCGCCTCCCGCCCAGTTCGCGTACTGGTCCTTGTCGAACACGCTGCGCGGATTCGCCGGCGAAGAATTGGTGAACTGGGCGCGCATATCGAAAGGTCCGGCTGTCGCGTCCATTTGTGCGCCAGCCAGGCCGGCAATGGCCACTCCGCCCGTATAGTACCCATAGCCGGCAGGCATACCCGTGAGCGGGTTGCTGGCCGGGTCGTAGCGCAGCAGGAAGGATCCGAAGGCCGAAGTGAGCTGCCCGGCGCGCACCACCAGCGAGCCACCACTCCAGAACCGGGAATAGCTGATGTTCGCGTTCAGGATATTGGCCTTCACGCCATAGCCCTGGCTGTTGAATTCTTCCGAAAAATACGGACGCGAGTGAACCTGGATGGCCCCCGAGACCGCCCAGTGGGAATTCAGCTTCCAGATGGGATAGAGCAGCGCTTGAAATCCTGCCGACATGGGGGCGCCGGCGCGGGGAGTCTCGGTAAGTTCGTGCGAATAGAAAGTCCCCGCCGCGATGCTGGACCGGAGTTCGAATCCCGACTCGGCTTCCTGCGCCCAGACTGCGACGGACAGGCCGCACAAAATACCGATTTTGAGAATCATGCACGGGTCTCCGCGGAAATCGTGGTTCCCAGGCGCACGGCGGCCGCCAGGTGATGCAGGGAATCTGAGACCGGATCCGCGCTTGTGGCGTGGCTCTTGGCCATATCTCCCAAGGTGACAAACGCCTGCACCACTGGAATATCGAACTGCGTTCCCGCATATTTTTCCAGAATGCGGACGGCGTCCTGATGGAGCATGCCGCGGCGATAGGGCCGGTCCGAGGTCATTGCATCATACGCATCGGCAACTTTCACGATGCGCGCCATGCGCGGCGTTTCGTCACCCTTCAGCCCCCGCGGATATCCGGTACCGTCCCAGTTTTCATGATGCAGCTCGACCACGGGCAGGTACGGCTCGAATCCGTGCACACATTCCAGAATCTTCCTGCCGATCACGGGATGCTGCTGGATCAAGGCTTCCTCTTCCGGGGTGAGCTTTCCTTGCTTCTGCAGCACGGCATCGGAGATGCCGATTTTGCCGATGTCGTGCAGCAGCGCTCCTACGCGGATCAGTTCCTGCTCCTGAATCTCAACGTTCATCGCCGTGGCGATGGCGCACGAGTAGTCGCTCACACGCAGACTGTGGCCGGCAGTATAGGGGTCGCGGGCATCCAGGGCGCTGGCGAGCGAACTGACAAATTCGACGTAGGCCCGCACCAGCCGATCCTGCCCGTCACGAATGGAAGCGGCGGCGTGGTTGAAACTGTCCGTCAGTTCCAGAATCTCGCGAACCCCTCGCTTCCCGGTGAGAAATTCCGGCAGCATTCCGGTTTTGCCGCTCTCGCGTAAGCGCCTCACCACAGCGGCCAGGGGCTGAACGATGGATCTGGACGAAAATGCTCCCAGGCCGATTGCGACCAGCAGCGCGGTCAATCCCGCACTCAGAAACACGCGTTGAAGCACCACCTGAACCGGCGCCGCGGCGGCATCGAGACTGCGGAGGCTTCTGAGCGTGAACCCGTCATCGGAACCCTGAGCGGGCGGATTGTCGAGCAATACGGATATGAATGCCTCGCCCCCGATTCGCGGTTCGCACTCCGCGTCCGGCGAGCATTTGCGCAATGCGGCTTCTGCGGCGGCCTTATCCGCGCCAGGCGCGGTCATGGCGACAACGATCCCACGGTAGAGCAGCACGGCTGGCATCGGGACTCGCGCCAGTTCGAAGCGCTCTCCCACGGCCAAGGTGCCAACATATTCCTGCCCCTGGGCAATCGCTACCGAGGTTACGCGGAAGATTTGTCCCTGCGTGGAAAAAAAACCCTTTTCGGGCAGGTGCAGCAGCCCCGTATCCAGAGACCCGAAACCTTCCTTGCGGCGAATGACGCTCGCCAGCGGCTCTCCAGAAGAACCGGAAACAGCCAGGAAATCGAAGCCCATGGTGTCACAGATCTCACTAAGCTGGTCTTCCACGGTGCGGCGCGCGGCATCTTTCGCGCTGCGTTCGGTGGCGAGCAACTGTAAACCGGCCTTCAGCGCCGGGTTTTCCGCCGCCACGCGCAAAACGCGGGCATTCCTGGATTCACTCTGTTCGCGCTCCCTTACAAGAGTGGTCTGGTTATCCCGCAGGGAGGAGCGCAAGGCCTCGCGTACAGCCGAAAGCGCGGCCGTTCGAACGGCCCAGAAGCTTCCTGCCAGGAGTGCGGCGAAGGGCAGAAACGACCACAAAAACGTCCGTGTGGCGAATCTCATTCGATACCTTGCATTTAGCGACCCGCGTGATGTTCGGCGTGAAGATCCCGATGATCGTTCGCGTCACCGGCAGCAACTTCCGCCAGCGGCACGAAGAAATCAGCCTCCGCATCCCCTCCGGCTGTGACTTGGATGGTCTTGCGGAACGTTCCTCCGGTCTTGTGCCACGCCACGACCGTGTATTTTCCAGGCGGGACATCGGCCAGCGTGTAGCGGCCCTCGGCGTCCACGCGCGCTCCCCACTGGTTGGGCGTCACCACGATTGTTCCGGCCATGTTGGGATGGAGATGACAGTAGACAGCGACAATTCCCGGCTTGGGAAATGTCACCATCCGGGTCTGGCCCTTCGGATAGTTGCCCAGGTCAAAGCTCTTGG
>Ga0105237_10009066_pt1 | contig 10693 bp, 7 predicted proteins | sample KBSC24metaG_FD_81520 | JGI IMG/M metagenome (GOLD analysis project Ga0105237, IMG submission 81520) | Corn rhizosphere microbial communities from Kellogg Biological Station, Michigan, USA - KBS C2-4 metaG | ecosystem: Host-associated > Plants > Roots > Rhizosphere > Soil | place: Michigan, USA... | reverse complement strand
GTGTCGAGCGCGAGATAGACGATGCCGAAGCCGCCCATGCCGAGCACGCGCAGGATCTCGAACTCCGCCAGCCGCTTGCCGGCCGGCAGGGCGTCGATCTCGCTGAGGACTGCCCGCGGCGCGCCGGATCCGGCCGCGGAGGAATTCGTCATGCCAGGAGGCAGGGACATGGGCAGACGCGTTGTGAAAACGCGCCAGCTTAGCCCACGCTGCTCGTAACCCTTGGTGTCCGAGGGGAGCGGTCCGGCAGCACCGCTGCGGGGTACAGGCGCGCCAGCAGATCGAGGCAGGCGTCTTCGAGCACGACCTGCAGATCGGCCTGCAATCGGGATTCGCCGCGCTCGGCCCAGGCCGCATGCAGCGCGGCCTCCAGCGGCGCGAGCGCGCGCAGCACCGCCTCCTGCCAGAAGGCCGGATGTTCGGCGGCCGACCAATCGCCCCGCCCGCGGCCGTAGTGCACCACCGCGAGGTAGCCGAGCAGCGCGGAACGGGCGAGTTCGTCGAGCACCGCGTCGGTCCAGGTCAGCATCGGCTTGTCGACGCCGCGCACCAGGTTGTAGCCCTTGGCCAGGCCGACGGCGCCCAGCGCGCCGAGCACGCCGCCGGCCAGCAGGCCGCCGCCCATCGTCAGCCCGCCGGTCACGATGTCGGCCTTCAGCCCGGCAAGCGCGCCGGTGAGCACGCCGCCGAGCACCGCGGCCTTGCCTTCGCTGAGCGGCGATTGTTCGGCATAGTGCTCGGCCAGGCGCGTCAGCACCACGTCGGTGGCGTGGCCGTCGAGGCCGTGCAGCTTGATCAGCTGGTCCGTGGAGCGGCGGATGTCTTCGTCGAGCCGCTGCGCGAGCCGCTGCATCGCCTGCTCGCGCGGCGTGCTGCTGCCTTCGCGGCGCAGGCCGAGCGCCGCGCCGACTTCCTTGAGCCGCCCGGTCCAGCCCGATTCGTTGACCGTCTCGTGGTCGTTCGCGGCGCGCGCCAGGCGCTGCGCCAGCACCGCCATCGCGGCTTCCCAGGTGCGGGCATGGCGCGCCTCCCAGGCTGTGCGCAGGTGGTCGAAGCGGGTGCGCCGATCGAGCGGCAGCGCGCGCGAGACGGCCAGCAGCAGGCTGCCCTCCTGCACCCAGCAGCGCGCGAAGGCATCCAGCGCCAGCACCTCGCGCACGCTGCTCGCCTGGGCGACCCGGTCGCGCCAGCGCTGCACCTCGGCGGCCTCCTGCTGCGGCGGCTGCGGCGGGCCGAGCTGGTTCAGCAGCACGATCACCGGTTTGCCGGTCAGGTCGAGCACCTGCAGTTCGGCATCGAGGTAGCCGGCGTCCTGCGGCGCTTCGGAGGCGTTGACGAGGTAGAGCACGACGTCGGCCTCGTCGAGGATGTTGCGCACCGCGCGCTGGCTGGCCCAGTAGGCGCGGTCCTTGAAGCGGTCCCAGACCTCGCTCATGAACCAGCCGATCGGGTTGCCGGCCTGCGCAAGCCGCTTCGCGAGGCGCACGCTGTCGCCGAAACCCGGTGTATCCCACAGCTCGAGCCGATCGCCGTCGGGCAATTCGATCATCGTGAAGCGCTCGGCTTCGAGCGTCACGTGGGCCTCGTCGCGTACCTCGCCGATGTCGCGGCCGAGCAGGGTGCGGGCAAGGGTGGTCTTGCCGACGTTGGTGTGGGAGATCAATGAAAGGCCGATGGCCATGTCATTTCGCCTTGTGGAATGAGTCGATTCGTTGAAGTCGACTACGCAGTATTGCCCAGAGCTGGCAATCCCGAACTCGAAGTCCGTGTCATCGCGGCACAGGTGCGTGATTCGCTACAAACAGCGCAGTGCGGCGCTACACTTGGCATATTTGCTGAAAATATCATATGGCCATGATATTTGCAGCGGCTGGCTGGAGGAATTCGATACTTCCCGCGCGCCCCTTCGGCCTCGATTTATGTCATTTGCCTCCCATCAGTTCATCTTTCTGTTCCTGCCGATCACGTTCACCGTGTTCTGGAGCGTTCAACGAAAAAGTGTGGGCGCTGCCTTGTGGGCGCTGTCGATCGCATCGGGCTGGTTTTATGCCGCCTGGGATCCGAAGGATATTCTGGTGGCAGGGAGTTCGATCGCATTCAACTATCTGAGTGCACACCAAATACTGACCCATAAGGCGCGCGCACGCTCCTGGCTGACCTTCGCCATCGTCGTCGACATCGGCGTGCTGCTGTACTTCAAGTATCTCAATTTCATTGCTTCCGGTCTGGAATACGCCACCGGTTCAGCGGCGTTCCACCTGCGTACGATCGTGCTGCCGCTGGGTGTCTCCTTCTTCACGTTCACGCAAATTGCCTACTTGGTCGATTGTGCCGCCGGCAAGGTCCGGCCGGAACAGCATAATGCCCGCGACTACATTCTGTTCGTCGCGTTCTTCCCACACCTGATCGCCGGACCGATATTGCATCATGCCAATATCATTCCGCAATTCCACCGCGAGTTCCGGCTGGATTGGAGCCGCAAGGTCAGTGCCGGCGTCATGATGTTCGTCATCGGGCTCGGAAAGAAGGTGGTGCTGGCCGATAACCTGGCGAAGCTGGCGACGCCGAGCTTCGACCATGCGTCGAAGGGTTTTGCATTGACGGTGCAGGACGCCTGGCTCGGCATCATTTCATATACCTTGCAGCTGTATTTCGATTTCAGCGGCTATTCGGACATGGCGGTCGGCGCCGCGCTGATGGTCGGCATCATGATACCGTTCAACTTCAATTCGCCTTACCGCGCGCTGAGCATCATCGACTTCTGGCGGCGCTGGCACATGTCGCTCTCCACCTTTTTGCGCGACTATCTGTACATCCCGCTCGGCGGAAGCCGCGGGACGCCGGGCCGGCGATATTTCAATATATTCACGACGATGTTGCTCGGCGGCATATGGCATGGCGCTGGCATCAACTTCGTGATCTGGGGCTTCATTCACGGCGCGCTGATCGTGATGAATCATCTATGGCGTGATTTCGCAGCGCCTTTGTTCGGCAGGCTGCGCGACCGGTTCGCATTCAAGGTACTTGCCTACCTGCTGACGATGCTTGGCGTGATGCTCGGCTGGGTGTTTTTCAGAGCCTCCGACTTCAGCTCGGCAGTCCGCATCCTCCACGCAGCCGTCGGGCACACAGGTGCCGATTTGCTCCGGCGCGAGACTGGGGTGTTGCCGGCGTGGTTGCTGATCGGCATTTCGGCGACCATCGCCGCGTGGCCGGTGAACTCACTGAGAATTCATGACGACGTGATGAGTTCGACGGCAACGATCAAATGGCCGGCGATCATGCTGAGGTCGGGATTATTGTTTGCCCTGTGCATCGCCTTCATATCCGCGGATTCTCCGTTCCTGTATTTCCAGTTCTGAGCGGCGGCGCCCTCGAAATCCATGAATCGTATCTTCTACTTCATTCTTGGGTGTGCCATCGCGGTATCTGCGATCTTCTGGGTGAAATTTCCCAAGGCGGAACGGTTTGCGAGCTTGGGCGGCGACGGCGCGCGGTTGGGTGAACTGGATCACCGTATCGAGATGAACCCCAAGCCGATCGATATCGCTTTTTTCGGCAGTTCTCACACGGCAACGGGTGTTGCCGACAAAATGATCGAGGGCCTGCTCGGCGCGACGGGTACGCCGTTTTCGATCGTCAATTTCGGCACCTTTTATATGGGTCGAGACCTGCAACTTTTCGAGTTGAAGCACCTGCTCTCCAGGCGAAAGCCCCGGCTGGTTGTCATCGAGGTCACCGAGCATGAGTATGAATTTGGCCACGAGCATTTGCCTTATATCGGAGATCCGTCGGATCTATTCTGTTGCAAATTCTATCTGGATCCCTATTTTCCAAAGCACATCGCACTATATCTCAAACTGCAGGCGACACACGCCCTTCAAGACGCGACCGGCAACGCCCCGTCGCTGGCGCCCGTCGACACCTGGGATCATGGGTGGAGGCCCTATATGCGGCAATGGTCGCTCGCGGAGTATGCGGCGGCGATGGGCCCACCCGGTCGGTGGGGCGGCCTGAAGGAACGGATCCACGCGAAGGCCTCGGCGTATGGGCTCGACGTCGTGCGTCGAATGCTGGCGGAAGCAAGGGCCAAGAATGTTCGCGTGGCATTCCTGTACCTGCCGTCGATTCGCTATATCGGCCGAAAGACCCCCGTCGGCCGTGATGAATACACCCCCTTCGGCCCGGTCATCGATTTCCCGCTCGCCTTGAGGGATGAACCGGGGATTTGGTATGACGAGGCGCACTTGAATCAGCAAGGCGCCGAGAAACTTGCGCCGTTCATTGCCGACGGCTTGCGCAATCTGCTCGCACAGGCCTCGCCGAATCAGTGACAAAAAAGTGACAAAAACGCCGTTCCGCGGCGCGCGTCAGGCCGACAACCCGCCCGACAGATCAGCGAACCGTGGCTGCTGCCCATGCTCCGCCATCAGCCGCTGCCAGGCTTCGCGCCGCTGGGCCAGCCGGGCCGCGCCCTCGTTGCCGGGGAAGCGTTGGCGAAAGCCCGATTCGTCGATCAGCACCGAGACGCGGCCGGGGTAGCGGGTAGCGAGCACGTCGATGAAGAGGCCGTGGTTCTCGCGCTCGGGCGTTGCGGTCAGCGGGAAGAGGGCGACGACCGGGCCCGCGGCGCCGCTGATCGCGCCGAGCGTGTCTTCGCCACCGAGCGCCACCGGCTCGGCGATCTGCACATCGAGCTTGCCGCCGAATTCGGGTTGCAGCGCGGCGCCGAGGCCGGGCCGCACGGCGGCCGGCACGCGGTAGCTGTAGGGGATCACTTGCACGCTCACCGGCTCGTTGCTGCGGCCGCGCAGCACGCGCTGGAAGTAGGGCGCGTCCAGCGGCATCGGCAGGCGCCGCGCCAGCTGCTGCGCGCTGTGAGCGGCGAGGAAGGCCAGCAGGCCGCGCGGCAGCACGATCAGCAGGCCGAACGTCAACGCGTAGAGGTGGATCCAGCGCGCCGCGTTGACGCCGGGGCCGGCGGAGAAACGCATGCGCGCCAGTTCGGCCGGTCCGGGCACGGCCAGGCCGCTCAGCGCGGAAGCCGGCGCCAGCACCGCCGAGAGCAGCCGGTGTACTGCCTCGGGTGTCAGGAAGGTACTGTCCCAGCCGGCGAGGTATTCGAAGGCCAGGCCGCGCAGGTACAACGATGCCAATGCGCCGATCGCGAACAGCGCAGCCGCCGCATGCAGCGCGGTTGCCAGCCGCGCCAGGTTGAGCGGCTTTGCGGCCTGGGCCCAGTCGGCGGCGAAACGTGTCAGCGCCGGCTGCTGCTTCGTGTCCAGCGCGCGCAGCAGTGCCGCGCCCATCGGCTGCAAGGCCTTTGCGAGCGCGAGGCGCAGCGGCCCGCCGATCGGCCGGCCGGGGCGCAGCGCCATCAGCGCGATCACGAGGTAGACCGCGAGATTCCAGGCGAGCAGCAGGAAGAGCGGCGGCGCCAGCAGGTTGATGCGCTGGCCCGAGCCGACCGCATCGCCGGCCACGCCCAGCGCCAGCGCGATCAGCGCGAGCGCCGGGCCGAAGGCGCGCGGCCAGCCGAGCGCTGCTTCGAGGCTGCGGATCGCCGGTACCCGGTCGACCAGGCGGTGATGCGCCACGCGCGCACGCTGCACGATGAAGGTCTCGGCCGGCGCGTCCTCGCCGGCGGCGCGTGCGCCGGCCTCGTTGGCCCATTGCATGTCGGCGGCCGTCCAGGGCGGGCTCGGCGGGTCCTCGAAGGCGCGCACCAGCAGCGTGCGGCGGGCGTTGGACTCGTTCATCGTCGAAGCGCTGCGCGCAGCGCGCGAATCGCCGTCAGGCTCACATGCCCGAATAGTTCGGGCCGCCGCCGCCTTCGGGCGTGACCCACACGATGTTCTGCGTCGGGTCCTTGATGTCGCAGGTCTTGCAGTGCACGCAGTTCTGCGCGTTGATCTGCAGGCGCTCGGAGTTGTCGGGGTTCTTCACGAACTCGTAGACGCCGGCCGGGCAGTAGCGGTTTTCCGGGCCGGCGTACTTCGCCAGGTTGATCTGCACCGGCACGCTTGCATCCTTCAAGGTCAGGTGCGCCGGCTGGTTCTCTTCGTGATTGGTGTTGCTGATGAAGACGCTCGAGAGCTTGTCGAAGCTCAGCTTGCCGTCGGGTTTCGGGTACGCGATCTTCGGACACTCGCTCGCCGGCTTCAGCGTCGCGTTGTCGGGCTTCGTGCCGTGCAGCGTCCACGGCGGGCTGGCGATGCCGAGCTTGGGCAGCAGCCACTGCTCGATGCCGGTCATCAGCATGCCGACCGTCGGCCCCTTCTTGAACCACAGCTTGAAGTTGCGCGTCTGGTCCAGCTCTTCCTTGAGCCAGCTCTTCTCGAAGGCCTCGGGGTAGGCCGTCAGCTCGTCGGCGCTGCGGCCGGCGGTCACCGCGTCGAACGCGGCCTGCGCGCACAACATGCCGGACTTGATCGCCGCATGGCTGCCCTTGATGCGCGCCGCGTTCAGGTAGCCGGCATCGCAGCCGATCAATGCGCCGCCGGGGAACACCGTCTTCGGCAAGGCCTGCGGCGTGCCGTTGTTGATCGCGCGGGCGCCGTAGCCGATGCGCTTGCCGCCTTCGATGTGGGCGCGGATCGACGGGTGCGTCTTCCAGCGCTGCATCTCGTCGAACGGGCTCAGCCACGGGTTCTTGTAGTCGAGCCCGATGACGAAGCCGAGCGTGACCCGGTTGCCCTCGAGGTGGTAGAGGAAGCCGCCGCCGAAGGTGTCATCGGTCATCGGCCAGCCGGCGGTGTGCACCACCAAGCCGGGCTTGGCCTTCGCCGGATCGATCTCCCACAGCTCCTTGATGCCGATCGCATAGCTCTGCGGATCCTTGCCGGCATCGAGCTTGTAGTTCGCGATCAGCCGCTTGCCGAGATGGCCGCGCGCGCCTTCGGCGAAGATCGTGTACTTGCCGAGCAGTTCCATGCCGAGCTGGAACGCCTCGGTCGGTTCGCCGTCCTTGCCTAGACCCAAGTTGCCGGTGGCGACGCCGCGTACCGCGCCCTTGTCGTCGTACAGGATCTCGGCGGCCGCGAAGCCGGGGAAGATCTCGACGCCCAGCGCCTCGGCCTGCCCGGCCAGCCACTTGACGACATTGCCGAGTGCGACGACGTAGCAGCCGTCGTTGTGCAGGTTGCGCGGCACGAGAAAGTCGGGCGTGCGCTTCGCGCCGGTCTCCGACAGGAACAGGATGTCGTCGCCGGTGACCGGCTGATTCAGCGGGGCGCCCAGCTCCTTCCAGTTCGGGAACAGCTCGGTGATCGCGCGCGGGTCCATCACTGCGCCGCTGAGGATATGGGCGCCGGGCTCCGAGCCCTTTTCGAGCACGCAGACCGAGACTTCCTTGCCTTGCTCCGCGGCGAGCTGCTTCAGCCGGATCGCGGTGGCCAGGCCCGCCGGGCCGGCACCGACGATGAGCACGTCGTACTCCATGGACTCGCGCGGGCCGTACTGGGCAAGGATCTCCTGGGGCGTCATGGCGTTCCTTCTGGTCTTGGCGAAACTGCTGCGTGGCGGCGGATTCTAAAGGGGGGCCTCCCGCCCCCTGTCGTGGGGCGTCGAGCGTTCCACGATCGGTCATCGTGCGTCGGCCGGCCACGGCTACGTGGCCTCGAGGTTGCCCAGCCTGCCCACGGTAGCGTCGCAGCACAATCTCCCAACCAATCTCGCAGCGGAGCTTCCTGCATGAGCCCATCGATCGCCTTCATCGGCGCCGGCCGACTCGCCACGACCTTGGCGACGGCCTTGTCGCGCAGCGGCGTCGCGGTGCTCGGCATCGCGAGCAGCAACCCCGAGTCCGCGCGGCGTCTGGCCGCCAGCCTGTCCGGCTGCAAAGCGATGAGCGCCGACGACACTGCCGAGGCGGACCTCGTCTTCCTCACCGTACCTGATGACCACATCGCCACGGTCGCGGAGACGACGCGGTGGCGGCGCGGCCAGATGCTGGCCCATTGCAGCGGCGCGACCGAGGTGGCCGCGCTCGATGCCGCGGCGCGCCAGGGCGCCTTGACCGGCGGGTTCCATCCGATGCAGAACTTCGCCGATCCGCAGCGCGCGCTGGCACTGCTGGCCGGCAGTTCGGTCGCGATCGAAGGGCCGCCCGAGGTCGAAGCTGCCTTGTCCGCGCTGGCCGAGCGCCTCGGCATGGCGCCGCTCTTCCTGCCGCCGGGCGCGCGGGCGCTCTATCACGGCAGCGCGAGCTTCGCGGCCAGCTTCCTGCTGTCGATGCTGCAGGAAGCGGTGGCGGTCTGGGGCGCCTTCGGCATCGACGAGACGCGCGCCCTGCAGGCGCTGCTGCCGGTGGCGCAAGGCACCTTGCAGGCCGCGGCGGGCAAGGGGCTCGCGGGGGCCCTGGCCGGGCCGATCTCGCGCGGCGACGTTGGCGTGGTTGAGCGGCACCTTCGGGCGCTGGAGCAACTCGGGCCGGCACACGCCGCCTTCTATGCCGACATGTCCCGCCGCCAGCTGGAGCTCGCCCGCGCGAGCGGCCGCCTCAGCGAGGCACAGTTGCAGCGCTTCGCGCTGCTGCTCGCCAAGGGCGAATGGCCGCTCGTCGCGGTGGCCCAGCGTTAAGCTGACGCCCCCGTGATGGATCAGGAAGGCGCATGGCCACCTCTCGCTTCGCCGTAGTCCGCTGGCTCTCGAGCGCATGGCGGCTGCTGGATCTCAGCCGCCGCATCGTGCTGAACCTGCTGTTCCTGCTGATACTGGTCGCGCTCGTCGTCGTCGCGGTGAAGAGCCGGGTGCCCGCGCTGGCCGACAAGACGGCGCTGGTGCTCTCGCTGAAGGGCCCGCTCGCCGAGCAGCCGACGGGCGCCGACCTGCGCGGCACCGCGCTCAGCCAGCTGCGCGGCCAGCCGCCGCAGAAGATCATCCTGCGCGACGTGCTCGGCGTGCTCGACGCGGCCGCCAAGGATTCGAGCATCGGCAGCGTGGTGCTGGCGCTCGACGACTTCGAGGGCGGCGGCCTCGCCAGCCTGCGCGAGGTGGCCGCCGCGCTCGATCGCTTCAAGGCGGCCGGCAAGCCGGTCTATGCCTGGGGCACGGCCTACGACCAGCGCCAGTACTTCCTCGCCGCCCGTGCGAACCAGGTCTGGCTCGATCCGATGGGCATGGTCTATCTCGACGGCTTCGGCCGCTACCGCACCTACTACCGCGACGCGCTCGACAAGCTCGGCGTCACGGTCAACCTGATCCGCGTCGGCACCTACAAGAGCTTTGCCGAGCCGTACATCGCCAACGGCTCGTCGCCCGCGGCGCGCGAAGCCGAGAGTTATCTCTACAAGGGCCTGTGGGCGACCTACACCGAAGGGGTTGAGCAGGCGCGCAAGCTGCCGCCCGGCGCGCTGGCGAGCTACATCGACACGGTGACGCAGAGCCTCGCGAGCAGCGGCGGCGATGCCGCGCGCATGGCGCTGCAGGCCAAGATGGTCGACGGCCTGAAGACACGCGACGAGCTGCGCAACTGGATGGTCGCGCACGGCGCCGGCGACGACGAGAAGAAGAGCTTTCGCCAGGTCTCCTTCGACGACTACCTCGCGCGCCTGCCCGGCCCCAAGCTGAGCGGCGACGCGATCGGCGTGGTCGTCGCCGAGGGCGAGATCATCGATGGCGACGCGCCGGCCGGCACCGTCGGCGGGCGCTCGACCGCCGAGCTGGTGCGCCAGGCCCGCGAAGACAAGTCGATCAAGGCGATCGTGCTGAGGGTCAACTCGCCCGGCGGCAGCGTCGTCGGCTCGGAGATGGTGCGGCGCGAGCTGGAGCTGGTGCGCCAGGCGGGCAAGCCGGTGATCGTCTCGATGGGCGACGTGGCGGCTTCGGGCGGCTACTGGATCTCGATGTCCTCCGACGAGGTCATCGCCGATGCCGGCACGATCACCGGCTCGATCGGCGTCTTCGCGCTGCTGCCGAGCGCGGACAAGGCGCTCGCCAAGCTCGGCGTGCACACCGACGGCGTCACCACCACCTGGCTCGGCGGAGCGGGCGACCCGCGGCGCGCGCTCGATCCGCGTTTCGCCGCGCTGGTGCAGGCCAACATCAACCACATCTACGACGACTTCACCTCGCGCGCCGCGAAGGCCCGCAAGACGACCGCGCAGAAGATCGACGAGGTCGCGCAGGGCCGTGTCTGGAGCGGCGCGCAGGCCAAGGAGCGCGGGCTGGTCGACCGCCTCGGCAGCTATGGCGATGCGCTGGCCGCCGCGGCCTCGCGCGCCAAGCTGGCAGAGGGCTATCGCGTGGTCTACGTCGAACGCGAACCGGGCCGCCTCGGATTGATCGCGAAGCTGCTCGGCGCCGACGCTCTCGCCGCGCACTTCGACCTGCGCCTCGCGCCCGCCGGCGTGCCGCCGCAGGCCGCGCGCGAGATGCAGCACGACATCGGCTGGCTGAGCGAGATCGCCGACGCGAAGAAGCCGTTCACGGCGCTGACGCACTGCCTGTGCACGAGCCCTTGAGTCCTCCATCCGCCGCGATGGTCTTCATCCGCGCAGCCGAGCCGGCGGACGGCGGCGCGCTGCAGGCCTTGTTCGAGGAGACGATGGCCGCGGCGCAATGGCTGCCGCCGGCCTCGCGCTCGAACGTCGACTTCGAGAAGGCCAGCATAGGCGAGGCTGTCTACGTCTGCACCGGAAGGGAGGGGGAGGTGCTGGCGCTCGTCTCGGTCTACGAGTCCGAGTCCGAGTCC
>Ga0105237_10009061_pt1 | contig 10695 bp, 10 predicted proteins | sample KBSC24metaG_FD_81520 | JGI IMG/M metagenome (GOLD analysis project Ga0105237, IMG submission 81520) | Corn rhizosphere microbial communities from Kellogg Biological Station, Michigan, USA - KBS C2-4 metaG | ecosystem: Host-associated > Plants > Roots > Rhizosphere > Soil | place: Michigan, USA... | reverse complement strand
CGATGCGGCGAGCTTCGACGTCGTCGTCTGCCAGTTCGGCGCGATGTTCTTCCCCGATCGGCCACACGCGTTCCGCGAAGTGCGGCGGGTGCTGCGGCCGGGCGGCACGTTCCTGTTCAACGTCTGGGACCGGATCGAAGACAACGAGTTCGCCGACGTGGTGACGAACGCGCTCGCGACGGTCTTTCCCGCCGACCCGCCGCGGTTCATGGCGCGCACGCCGCACGGCTACTTCGACCGCGGCCAGATCGCGGCCGACCTCGCAGCGGCGGGCTTCACCGCAGCGCCGAACATCGAGACAGTCACTGCACGCAGCCGCGCGGACACTGCCGACGTGGTGGCGGTCGCGTACTGCCAGGGCACGCCGCTGCGCGGCGAGATTCAGGCGCGCAGCGGGGCGAGCCTGGCGCAGGCGACCGCCGTCGCGGCGGCCGCAGTCGTCGCAGGCTTCGGCAGCGGGCCGGTCGACGGCAAGATCCAGGCGCACGTCGTTCACGCCGCGGCCTGACTGCGCACCGCGTGTAGGCGTCGGCGCTTGGCATCACACCGATCGTCTCTGTCCGGCGCCGCGTTCGCCACGCTGCTGCTGATCGCGCTGATGATGGGCGCCAACCACGTGGCGGCCCGGGTCGCATTCGATCATGGTGTCGACGTCGCCACCGCAGTGAGCTTTCGCAGCAGCATCACGGCGCTCGTGGTCGGACTGCTGCTTGTGCTGTACCGGGTGCCGCTGCATCTCAGCGCGCGCCACAAGAAGGCGCTGCCAGGCATCGGCGTGCTGATCGCGGTGCAGAGCCTGTGTCTGTATTCGGCCGTCGCACGGTTGCCGGTCGCGCTGGCACTGCTCGCGTTCAACACCTACCCGCTGTGGACCGCGCTGTGGGCGCGCCTCGCCTATCGACACCGCGCCGAACGCCGCACACTGCTCGCGATGCCGGTGATGCTGGTAGGTCTTGCGCTCGCGCTCGACGTGTTCGGCGCTGCGTCGGGCCTGGGTGCCGCCGCGCAATGGCAGCAGATCGGCACCGGCGTCGGGTTCGCGCTCGCCGCCGCGGCGACCTTCGGGCTTGCGCTGGTGCTCACGCAGCACGAGGCCGGTGACCTCGACGGCCGGCTGCGCAGCGCGACGACGATGGCGCTGGTGGCGGTGTTCGCGTTCGCCGGATCGGCACTGCAAGGCGGGCTGCACCTGCCGAACGCCACGGCCGGCTGGGTCGGCCTCGCGGCGCTGACCTTTCTCTACGGCACCGCGTTCACCATCATGTTCACGGTGCTGCCGCGGCTGGGCGTGGTCGGCAATTCGGCGATCATGAACGTCGAGCCGATCTTCGCGCTCGGTCTCGCGTGGGCCATCCTCGGCCAGTCGATCGCGGCGGTGCAGCTGCTCGGCAGCTTGATCGTCGTCGGCACGGTCGTCTGGCTCGGCCTGGCCAGGCGATGAGCGCGGCCACGACCGCTCCTGGCCTCTTCAGTGGCACGCGAGGAACTGCGCCACCGCGTCGTTGACCAGCTCGGCGTGCGTGACCGGGCCCATGTGCCCGAGCGCGGCAAACTCGATCACGCTGACATGGCGCAGCGTCTGCGTCAGCACCCGCGCCACCGCGCGCGACGACTCGGGCGATTGGGCGCCCAGCATGTAGAGCACCGGCATGTCGAGCGCCTCGAAGGCCTGCGGCGGCGTCGGCTCGCCGAACAATGCACCGGCCCAGCCCTCGACGTTGGCGACCGACGCGGCGATCGCGGCCTGCCGGTGGTCGGGCATCAGGCTCCAGCTGCCCGGCCCCATCCAGTAGTCGATGAATCGTTGCGCTGCCGCCTGCGGCTGGTTCGCGGCGAGCGCGCCGGCCGCGTCGTCCACCGCGCTGCGGATGCCGCGGGCCGCAGCCTGTCCGTCCGCCTCGTTGCCGAGCACTGCAAAGAGCGTCGGCTCGTAGAGCGCGAGGGCACGGGTTCGTTCCGGGTGGGCGAGCGCTGCGATCAATGCAATCGCAGCGCCGTACGAATGGCCGACCAGAAAGTGCGGCGAGCCGGCCGCCGCGAACACCGGCTCGAGCAACGCCACCTCGTCACGCAGCGTCACGGCCTGGCCGGCCGGCCAGGCCGGGCCTTGGCCGGCGCCGAGCGTGTCGGGGGCGAAAACGCGGTAGTCGCGCGCGAGCCGCTGGGTCAACGCGCGCCACTGCGATGAGCTGCTGGCGTTGGCGTGCAGGCAGACGACGCCCGGGTTCGGGTCGATGCCGTCTCGATGGACGGCGGCTTCGAATGCGAGGGCGTGCGGCATGGCATGACTGTCGATGCTCAGCACCCGAGCTGTCCTGCCCATTCGTCGACGCCGCCTGACCCGGCGTCCGCTTTTCGGGCGGCTTGCGGCGCGTCAGGCTCGGCCGGCTACGGCAGCACCGGCGTCGCCACTGCGGCAGCGATGATGCGATCGGCATCGCGCTGCAGGAGCACGCGCTCGGCGACAAGCTGGTTGGCCGCGGTCGTCACGGCGGCCACGTAGCCGGCCTGCGTGCCGTACAAGGACTCCAGCGAAGGCCGGGTGTCGCCCGCCGCCAGGCGCGCGGCCTCGGTCTTGTGGAACGGGATGTACGAGCCGGTCAGGCTGACGTTCTCGCCGAACAACGGGTTCGCGACCGGATTGAATTCGATGCTGGTCCCCAGCGGCGCGCGCACCGCGACGCTGCGAATTCCCGAGGTCGACAGTCCGGTGCTCGGATCGACCTGCGGCACCAGGATCCCGTAGTCGTGGTTGGTGTACGACGGGGGCAGCAAGGTCGGGATGCCGGATTCGTCTTGCGGGATGTATTGCGGACCGAAGTCGAGCACCGACCAGCCGTTGTAGCGCGCGAGGTACTGGAAGTCCGGAATCGCCGTGGCGATGCCGGCAACGGGCCACGTCGTCCCTTTCATCGTCGGGAACACGACCTGGCTGGGACGCACCAGGGTGCCATCGGCGACCTTGGGCACCTGGCTCGTAGGCGGTGCGGTGTCGCGAACGACCCAGTCCTCGAGCGCGACGAACAAAGCGCGGAACGTGTCGACGTGCTGCGTGACCGTGCCCAGCGGATAGACGCCCGCCGTCGGTACGTAAGCGATGCTCGCGGTGCCCCCGTTGCCGCCGTGCTGGGTGCTCGAGTAGTAGTAGATGCGCACGTTGTCCGGCTGCACCAGGTCGGCGAAGCCGTTGGCATCGGTCAGCACCGGGGATCCCTGCAGTTGCCAGAACTCCGTGCCCGAGAGCCCGAGGAAGAACTTCGGGCAGGTGTTGCTCGCCGTGCAGCGCTTCATCACGCCACCCGTGCGCCCTGCCACGTCATCCCGATAGTCGGCCGCGAGCCCGCGCGGCGCGGTCTGACCGAATGCGGTGTGATCGGTGCGGATGGCACCGCCTCCGCCGGGCACCGCGAAGCGCGTGTTGATGTTGGTCTGGCGTGCCGCGACGTGCGCGTAGATGCCTTCGAACACCTTGCTGCCATCGAGCGCCTCGTTGAAGCCCAGATGCAGGAACGTCTTCATCGCGTTGCCCGATTGCGAGGTGCCCTGGCCGATCGCGTAGCGGATCTTTCCCGCGAGCGGGTTCGCCGTGCCCGATGCGTCGGCGCTCGCCTTGCGGAAGAAGCCGATGGAGTCTCGCAGCGCGGCCAGGCCCACGCCCATCACCTTCGGGTCCTTCGCAACGTAGACAAGCTCGTAGAGAAAGTTCGGATCGAAGCCGCCCTTGAGACAGACCTTGCTGCCGTCCGCCGTCCCCGGAAAGGGATTGGTACTGGCATTGCAGTCGGCGAACTTCCAGTCCGACGCGGCGATCGCGATGCGCGGGTCGGTTTCCTTGATGCGCCTGGTCAGGGAATAGCCGGGGAGCGTGTTGTCCAGGCTGGCCGGTGCGTAGGGAATCATCGAACCGTTGAAGACGCCGCTGGGCAGCGAGATCACCGGCGTCGGCGCCGACAAGATCAGCTCGGCGCGATACGGGCCGGTGATCGACGAGCCGTCGGGGTTCTTCGCCACCGGCACCGCGAGCGTCAGCCGCGCGGCGCTCGACTTCGGAACGTCGCCTTGCCACGCCGAGTAGAGCAGTGAATAGCCGCGCTCCAGGTACTCTGCATCCGACGGATTCGCCGTCGGGTTGACGAGCGTCAGGATGTTGCCGCGATTCGGTGCGTCGTAGCGCAGGACGCCATTGGACTTGCTCATGTCCTTCGGCTTGATCAGCACGAAGTCGGCGCTGTACTCGACCAGCCCGCGGCTGTTCACGGGGGCGAGCGCCAGGTCCTGAATGATGGCGTTGTGCGCGTCTTTGGGGTCGACCTCGCCTGCCAGCGTGCCTGTCAGTTTTTCGTACGCCCCGACCGTCCCGTACGTGCCGGGAAAGTCTTCGGTCGTGCTGATGGTCAGCTTGAACTGCGGGGTGGCCGCCGGTGCGGCCGGTTCGGCATCGCTGCCACCGCATGCGGCGAGCAGGCAGGTCGAGAAGGCGGCCGCCAGGAGCGAGGATCGCAACATGTTGTCTCCGATGAGGATGGCCCGGGTCGAGCGCCCATGGCTTCAGGGCCGGACTCTAGGTAGACAAGCATTTGCTGTGAAATGAAAACTTTGGATGGATTGATCCGAAACGCAGATGAATGCAGCCCCGCGAGGCGCTCCTACTTCTTCGTCAACAGCAACTGCCCCGCCTTTTCAAGCCGCCTTTTGAGACCGCCGGCGATCAAGCCGAGGACGCCGGGCAACTCGATCCGGATCGTCACGGCCGCGTCAAGCACGTCGACGACGCCGGAGATGGCCTGACCCATCGCCGCAACGCTGAAGCTCAGCTGGTCGCCGTCCCAGCGTTCGTTGCAGGTGCCGCCGCCGGGAAACTGGCGGATGATGTTCGCGAAGCCGGTTTCGATGCGACGGCGGGCCTCGGCGCGGCCGAGCTGGTGCGGGATGCTGATGGTGATGGGTGTCGCCATGCCCCGTAGAGTGGCGCGAAGCGCAGCGCCGCGCAAGGCGCTTGCCAACGACAGTGTGGGCTGCCCTGCTCTGCAGGCAGCATCAGGTCTGCCGCCCAGGCTCCTGGCGGTAGAACGCCTCGACCTTCCCCTTCAGCTTGATCATCAGCGGGTGGCCTTTTCGATCCAGCGTACGGCCCGCCGGGACCTTGATCCAGCCTTCGCTGATGCAGTATTCCTCGACGTCGAAGCGCTCCTTGTCGTTCAGCCGTATGCCGATCTCGCGCTGGAACACGGCCGGGTCGTGGTGCGGGCTGCGCGGGTCGATCGACAGGCGGTCGGGAATCGGCGGCAAGGTTTGTTCGGGGTCGGTCATCGTTCTCTTCCTGGTGCAGGCATGACGCCGATTTTCACGGATTCGGCGCGCCGGAACTTCCGGGCCGCGCCGGTGTCTTCAATCGACCTACGTTAGGGGCGCAGATGTCCGCACACACGGGAAGATCAGCCGCCAGCTGGCTCTGCCTCGCGCTGCTCTTCGGCGCGCATGCATCGGCGCAGGACAAGCCGCCGATCGCCAACGCGGAGTCGTCGGCACCGTCCGCATCGGCGCAGCTGCAAGGCCCGCCATTGCTCGCCGCACTGAAGCGCGGCGGCTACGTCATCTATTTCCGCCACACCGCAACCGACTTCTCGAAGAACGACTCGGCGATGAAGGGCTTCGACGATTGCGAGAACCAGCGCCTGCTGTCCGAGCAGGGCCGGCGCGACGCGATCGCGATCGGCCAGCGGATTCGCGCGCTCGAACTGCCGGTCGGCGAAGCGCTTGCGAGCCCGTTCTGCCGCACGATGGACCATGCGCGGCTGATGCTCACGAACGTCACGCCGCGCAACGAGGTGCGCGAAACGCAGAACGGCGACTACGCGGGCCTCAAGCAGCTGCTCGCCACACCGGTTGCACGCGGCAACCGCTGGATCGTCGGCCACGGCATTCCGTTCCGGGCCGTCGCGGGGGCGCCGCATCTCGCTGAAGGCGAGGCGGCCGTGATCCGGCCCGGCACAACGGGCTGGACCGTGGTCGCGCGCCTTGCGGTCGCTGACTGGCAGACGCTCGGCACAACGCGATAACCTCTACCGACATCGCGCGCACGCGGGGCGAGTTCGCCGCGGTGCCGATCCGACAATTGCGCTGGCGCAACGCCATCGCACCAACCCACGAGGCCCCCATGCCATACACGCCCGAGCAGCGCCACGAGCTGCGCAGACACTGCGAGCTGATCGTGCCCGGCTTCGCTGCCGCGAGCCCGGCTGACGAGTTCCGCCGGATGGCCGACTGGTGCGAGGCGAACGCCGTCGAGCACGACCTTTATGGCCAGGGCGCGCTGATCGCCGCGTTCGAGCAGAAGATCGCCGCGCTGCTCGGCAAGCCCGCCGCCGCCTTCATGCCCAGCGGCATCATGGCGCAGCTTGCCGCGGTGCGGATCTGGACCGAAGCCGCCGGCGTCGCCCGCTTCGGCATGCACCCGACGGCGCACCTCATGCATCACGAGGAGGAGGCTTATGAAGCCTTGCTGCGCTGCCACGGCGTCCCGCTTGGAAACCGCCTGCGGCCGATGCTCGCGAGCGACCTGCAGGCGAGCCGGCAGCGGCTCGCGTGCGCGATCGTCGAGCTGCCGATCCGCGAGGCCGGCGGCCAGCTGCCGAGCTGGGACGAGCTCGAGACGCTGAAGGCTGCTGCACAGGAGCGCGGCGTGCATCTGCACATGGACGGCGCGCGACTCTGGGAAAGCGCGGCCCACTACAAGAAGGACTACGCGCAGATCGCAGCCGGCTTCGACTCGGTCTACGTCTCGGTCTACAAGGGCATAGGCGCGCTGTCGGGCGCGCTGCTCGCCGGCAGCGACGACTTCGTTGCCAGCGCTCGGCTGTGGCGCCGCCGCCTGGGGGGCACGCTGTACCACCTGAGCCCGATGGTCGTGTCGGCCGCGATGCGCTTCGACGAGCGCATCGCCTTGATGCCGGCCCTGTTCGAGCGCACGCTGGATCTCGCCACGGGGCTGAGCACGCAGCCCGCGCTGCGCGTGAACCCGGCAGTTCCGCACACCAACATGCTGCATCTGCACTTCGACGCGAGCGCCGATGCCGTGCTGCGCGCGCGCGATGAGCTCGCCGCAACCACTCGCTGTTGGCTGGTCGACGGCGTTCGGCCGTCGGAGGTGCCGGGCTGGAGCGTCAGCGAGCTCTACGTCGGCGATCGGCTGCTGCAGGCCGACAACACACGCTTGCTGCCGCTGTTCGCGCGCCTGAGCGAGGCGATGCGCGGCGCCTGACACGACAAAGCGCACACCAAGCCGCACAACAGTAGTGCGCGCTCGCACTCTTACAACTTTCGCGCTCAACTGCGGCCGGTGGCTGCCGACATCCACGGAGGAATCCACCACTGGGACGAGCCATGCCTATTTTCAGCGCGACCCGAGCGGTCGCGATCACCGGGGCCTTCGCCCTGCTCGTCTCGGCGGCAGGCTGCGGCGGCGGATCCGATGCCGCCACCGATACTGATGTCGCTGCCGCTGCCGCTGCCGAACCCGAATCGGTCAGCACCGAGGAAGTCCCGCAGGCGCACGCCACCGCCTACACGGTGAGCACCCAGGAGCTGCTGTCCAACGTGGTATTCGCCACGATTGGCTCGACGGCCTGGACGCTGAGCGACGCCGCGATCGTGCCGAGCGAGCTGCGCGCCGGCGGACAGGCACTCAACGTCGGCTGGATGGCCACCCAGGCGCTCGCCGGCACAGCGCTCATTCCGGGCCGCTCGTACACGCTGATCGTCAAGGCGCGCGCCGACGGCGCCGGTGGCACGTCGCAGATCAGCATGCGGTTTCGCAAGCCGAAGTATTCGGAGTCGATCCGAACCTACCCGCTCGCCGTCACGGCGACGACGTACCAGGACTACCGGATCGACTTCACGGCCCCGAACTATGCGGCGATGGCCGACGTGGTCATCCTCGCCGCCGGCGCACGGCTGATCGTCGACAGCACGTCGTTGAAGATGCGCAGCGCGATCCCGCAAACCGAGGCGATCACCTTCTCGGCGGGCTCCTACGTGCCGGCCGGCTACACGCTCGCATTCAACGACGAGTTCACCGGCGGTTCGCTGAAACGCTCGAAGTGGTTCACCCGCTACATCTACGGCGGTGAAACGCAGGACCACCTGAACGACGAGAAGCAGCGCTATCGCGACAACAACAACCACGTGGTGACGTCGGGCGTGCTCAAGCTCGTGGCACGCAAGGTCCGCAGCGACGACCCGGACGGCGTGAACTACGAATCCGGGATGATCCGCTCCGACTGGACCGCGCGCTACGGCTACTTCGAAGCGCGCGTCAAGATGCCGGCCGGGCGCGGCGCCTGGCCGGCCTTCTGGCTGACCTCGGACGTGGCCAGCGACGGCCGCCTGTCATGGCCGCCCGAGATCGACGTGTTCGAGTTCGTGAACAACGGCGTCGACGACCGGCTGAACATGCTGCACTCGAACGTCGTCAAGCAGACCGCCACCACGACCTCGACGCTTCTTTACGCCGACCCGGCATTCAACGCGAACAACACCGCGTACTACGCACCGTTCAACTTCAACGATGGTTGGCACACGGTCGGCCTGGAGTGGGACCCCGACAAGGTCACGGTCTACGTCGACGGGCTGAAGCTCTACACCCGCACCTATCAATGGGTGTACGCCGACGGCACGCTCGCGGCCCCGGCACACATCATGCTGAACCTCGCGATCGGCGGTTCGTGGGCGGGCCGTTACGGAATCGACGACTCGGCGTTTCCGCAGGCGCTGCAGATCGACTGGGTGCGCGCGTACAAGAAGAATTCCTGACGACGGGGGTCAGGGCTCGCGTCAGCCCTTCTTCTCGACGTGCCCGCCGAACTGCAGCCGCATCGCCGACAGCAGCTTGTTCTGGAAGTCCGCCTCGCCGCGCGAGTTGAAGCGCTGGTACAGCGCGCTCGTCAGCACCGGCGCCGGCACCGCCTCGTCGATCGCGGCCTTCAAGGTCCAGCGGCCTTCGCCCGAGTCGGATACGCGGCCGGCGAAGTTGGCAAGCTGCGGATCGTCGTGCAGCGCGTTCGCGGTGAGGTCGAGCAGCCATGACGCGATCACGCTGCCGCGGCGCCAGACTTCGGCCACGTCCTCGAGCCTGAAGTCGTACTGGTAGTGCGCCGGGTCGCGCAGCGGCGTGGTCTCGGCGTCCAGCGCATGGTCGGCCTTGCCGACGTTCGCGCCGCGCAGGATGCCGAAGCCTTCGGCGTACGCGGCCATGATTCCGTACTCGATGCCGTTGTGCACCATCTTGACGAAGTGGCCGGCGCCATTCGGCCCGCAGTGCAGGTAGCCGCGTTCGGCGGTGTTGTCGCCCGCGCCGTCGCGACCCTTGGTGCGCTCGATGTCGCCGGCGCCGGGCGCGAGCGTCGCGAAGATCGGGTCGAGCCGCTTCACGACCTCGGTCTCGCCGCCGATCATCATGCAGTAACCGCGCTCAAGCCCCCAGACGCCGCCGCTGGTGCCGACATCGACGTAGTGCAGCCCGCGTGCCGCCAGCTCCTTCGCGCGACGGATGTCGTCGACGTAGTACGAGTTGCCGCCGTCGATCAGCGTGTCGCCGGCTTCGAGCAGCGGCAGCAGCTCGTCGATGCTCGCATCGACCACGCCGGCCGGAACCATCAGCCACAGCGCGCGCGGCTTCGCGAGCCTGGCCACGAAGTCCTGCAGCGACGCCGCGCCGGCGATGCGGCTCGACGCCTGCGCCAGCGCCTGCACCGCGGCACTCGACCGGTCGAACACGACACACTCATGGCCGCCGGCAACGAGCCGCTTCACCATGTTCGATCCCATCCGGCCCAGGCCGATCATTCCCAGTTGCATCGTGCGCTCCGCTGTCGTGTCGAGGATCGGCCGATGGTAGTGCGCCGCGCGATCGGATGGCGCCGGCAGCACGCCTGCACTGTCGGCCGACTCATTTCGTGAAGGTGTGCACGCGGTGCGTTGCGCGCCCCCTCACCTGCGGCATGTTCAAGTCGCCGCAGGCAACTCACGCTCGACCTATCGATGGCGCACTGAAGAGCGGAAGGCGCGTGAATCATGAGGCCACTCTCAAAAGACTCGAGTTCGGCAGTCCGGTACGAGTTGCGTTTCCGGTCACTCTCCAATGCGGGACGCGGTTTTGTCTTTCCCTGCGATTCGGAAGGAAACGTCGACATCGATGCCCTCAGCAACAAGGGCCGTACGAACTATCTGTACGCTCGAACGGTCGTCGGACGCGATCTGTCGTGCCCGGCCGTCGTTGCCAATCCCGAGCGCCGCTCCGTCAGTCGCAACGGCGCGCAAAAGCCGAGCGGGTGACACCGCCGGGCAGCTGGCAACCGCGGGCGGCATACTGGCGGGCCACGAGACTGCAGAACCGGCGATGAACTACGAAGTCACCTCCGCACAGATCGACGCGGCCGCGCACCGCATCGCCGGGCATGTTCGCGAGACCCCGTTGTGGGTGATGCCGTCGACGGCCCTCGAGCTGCCGTGGGCAGCGCCCGACACGCCGGCGTTCGAGGTCTGGCTCAAGCTCGAGCAGCTGCAGGTGTCGGGCAGCTTCAAGGCACGCGGGATGTTCAACCGGCTGCTCTCGAACACGATCCCACCGGCCGGTGCGATCGCAGCGTCGGGCGGCAACGCTGGCATCGCGACAGCCGTGGCTGCGCGTGCGCTCGG
>Ga0105237_10009059_pt1 | contig 10696 bp, 9 predicted proteins | sample KBSC24metaG_FD_81520 | JGI IMG/M metagenome (GOLD analysis project Ga0105237, IMG submission 81520) | Corn rhizosphere microbial communities from Kellogg Biological Station, Michigan, USA - KBS C2-4 metaG | ecosystem: Host-associated > Plants > Roots > Rhizosphere > Soil | place: Michigan, USA... | reverse complement strand
CGCCGGCGCCGCCCCGCTGCCGCCCTACATCACCGAGCCGCTGGCCGACGCGTCCCGCTACCAGACGGTGTATGCGCGGGAGACCGGCTCGGCCGCCGCGCCGACGGCCGGACTGCATTTCACACCGGACGTGCTGGCGCGGCTCGACGTCGAGCGGGTGACGCTCCACGTGGGCCTCGACACGTTCCGGCCGCTGCAGACGGACCGTGTCGAGGAGCACCACATCCACGGCGAGCGATACGGCGTTCGCGAGCCCGCGTGGACGCGCATCCGCGACGCAGCGGAGGTGCTCGCAGTGGGAACGACGACGGTGCGCGTCCTCGAGACGCTCGCGCGCGGCGCATCCCTCACCGGCCGGACGGAGCTCTTCATCACGCCCGGCTTCGAGTTCCGGCGCGTCGATCACCTGCTGACGAACTTCCATCTCCCGCGCTCGACGCTGCTCGCGCTCGTGATGGCGTTCGCGGGAGTGGAGGAGGTCCGCGAGCTGTACGAGCTCGCAATCGCGGAGCGCTATCGCTTCTACTCCTTCGGCGATGCGATGCTCATCCTCTAACCGTGGAGACCTTCGACGTACACGCCACCGACGGCAGCGCCCGCGCCGGCGTCCTGCGCACGGCGCGCGGCGAGGTGCGCACGCCCGTCTTCATGCCCGTCGGGACGAAGGGCACGGTGAAGACGCTTCACCCGGACGAGGTGAGCGACCTCGGCGCGCAGATCGTCCTCGGCAACACCTACCACCTGCATTTCCGCCCGGGCGACGAGCTCGTGCGCGACCTGGGCGGGCTCCACCGCTTCATGTCGTGGGACGGGCCGATTCTCACCGACTCGGGAGGGTTCCAGGTCTTCTCGCTGCGCGACACGATCGCCCGCGTCGACGACGAGGGCGTGACCTTCCGCAACGTGTACGACGGCAACGAGTCGCGGTTCACTCCCGAGCTCTCGCAGCGCATCCAGGCGAACCTTGGCAGCGTCATCGCGATGTGCCTCGATCAGGTACCGCCGGCGAACGTCTCGCACCGCGAGCTCGAAGAGGCCGTGCGCCGCACGACCGACTGGGCGAAGCGCCAGCACGGCGAGCCGCGCGCGGACGGCCAGTTGCGCTTCGGCATCAGCCAGGGCGGCATCGACCCGGAGCTGCGACGGCGCTCGGTCGAGGAGATCGCGGCGATCGGCTTCGACGGCAACGCGATCGGCGGGCTCGCGATCGGCGAGGACCGCGACGCGATGTTCGAGACGACCGACTGGGCGACCGCGCTGCTGCCGGCGGACAGGCCGCGGTACTTCATGGGCATCGGCGACCCGGAGGGGATCCTCGAGGTGATCGAGGCAGGGATCGACATGTTCGACTGCGTCCTCCCGACGCGGACCGCCCGCACCGGCAGCGCGCTCACCGCGGGCGGACGCATCAACCTGCGGAACGCGCGCTTCGCGCGCGACGACTCACCGCTCGAGGAGGGCTGCGACTGCCCGGCCTGCGCCCGCTTCACCCGTGCCTACATCCGTCACCTCGTGAACCAGAACGAGCTGCTCGGGCTTCGCCTGCTCTCGCTGCACAATCTACGCTTCGTCGTGCGGCTCACCGACGGCGCGCGCGACGCGATCGAGCGCGGCGAGTTCGCTTCGTACAAGCGCGACCAAGGACGGCAATGGGCCCACTCCTGATCATCATCATCGTGTTCGGCGCCGTCTGGCTGCTGCTGCTGCTGCCCGCGCGCCGGCGCCGCGAGCAGCATGCGGCGATGCAGGACTCCGTCGAGGCGGGCGACGACATCATCACCGCGGGCGGGCTTCACGGCACGGTCAGGGAGATCGACGAGGAGACGGCGAAGGTCGAGATCGCGCGCGGCGTCGTCGTCACGCTCGATCGGCGCGCGATCGCCGCGGTCGCCACCGAGATCGAGGTCGAGCCGCCGGAGGACGGGCAGGCCGATCCCGTTCCGGGAACCGACCCGGAACCCCGCTAACCTACCGCGAGCGTGTCGTCGCGGCGCTCGAATCTGATCCTGGTCGGCCTGATCGTCCTCGCCCTCGCCGGCGTGGCGCTCCTGACCGTCCCGAGCTCGCCGCTGCATCGCGGTGTGAAGAAGGGCCTCGACCTGCAGGGCGGGCTCGAGGTCGTCCTCAAGGCCGAGCCGCCGAAGGGCCACAAGCTCACGAAGGACGACCTCGACCGGTCGGTCAACATCATGCGCAGCCGCGTCGACAAGATCGGCGTCGCTTCGCCCGAGATCCGGGAGCAGAGCCCCGACCAGATCGTGATCCAGCTCGCGGGGATCCACGACCCCGAGAAGGCGGCGAAGGTGATCGGCTCGACCGCGCAGCTCGAGCTCTACGACATGACGCCGGCACTCGTCTCGCCGTCGGTCAACGCCGCCGGCGACGCCGCCCAGCCGTACACCAACCTCTACAACCTCCTGCTCGCCGTCCAGGCGAAGGCGACCACGGGAACGCCGACGGGCTACGTGCTCTTCAAGCCGGTCAAGGTGACGACCGGTACCGGCAAGAAGAAGAAGACGTCGACGGTCTACGTGGTCGCGCGCGGCACGGCCGACAGCGGCCAGGCGCCGACGCTCCACCGTGATCCCACGACGGGCAACGCGGGATTGCTCGATTCGCACGGCGGCAAGGTCCCGGCGGGCTGGAAGGTGCTCAAGGTGCCGCCGAAGACGGTGATCGTCACCTGCGACAGCACGTCGTCGTCGATCTGCCCCGCCCAGAACACCGGCGCGCTGCCGCCGCCGGGAAACGAGTTCTACTACCTGTTCAAGCACGGCTCGTACCCGACCGACCGGTACGCGACCGACGGCAAGTACCCGAACATGACCGGCAAGGACCTGAAGGCCTCTGCCGTCCGCGCCGATTTCGACCAGAACAACCAGCCGATCGTCCTGCTCGGCTTCTCGCATCACGGCAACCAGGTCTTCAAGCAGGTCACGAAGAACGAGGCGACCCGCGGCAAGATCGTGGGTGCGAGCTCGAACGCAGGCTGTGACACCTGCGCGTTCGCGATCGTGCTGGACAACGAGATTCGCTCGTACCCGACGATCGACCCGTCGCAGAACCCGCAGGGAATCGACCCGACCGGAACGGGTGCGCAGATCACGTTCGGCAATCAGTCGAGCGCGCAGTCGGAGTCCAAGCAGCTCGCAGTCGTCCTGCAGACGGGTGCGCTGCCCGTTCAGTTCAAGACGCTCGAGCAGACCGACGTCTCGGCCACGCTCGGCAAGGACTCGCTGAAGCAGGCGCAGAACGCGGCCATCGGCGGCCTGATCATCGTCGCGCTCTTCCTGCTCTTCCTCTACCGGTTCCTCGGCCTCGTCGCGGTGCTCGGCCTGGGCATCTACGCGGCGTTCATGTACGCGGCCATCCTGCTCTTCGGCGTCACGTTGACACTCCCGGGCTTCGCCGGCCTGATCCTGACGATCGGCGTCGCGGCAGACGCAAACGTCGTCATCTTCGAACGCATCAAGGAAGAGGCGCGCGCCGGGAAATCGGTGCGCGCCGCGATCGCCGCCGGCTATGCCAAGGGCTTCCGGACGATCGTCGACGCAAACGTCGTCACGGCGATCACCGCCCTGATCCTGTTCGCGGTCGCCACGGCGAGCGTCAAGGGCTTCGCCCTGATGCTCCTGATCGGCACGGCGGTCTCGCTGATCACCGCCGTCGCCGCCACGCGCGCCATGCTCGGGCTGCTCGCCGGCTTCCGCTGGTTCGAGAACCCGAGCTTCATGGGCGCGCACCACAGCCAGCGCGGCGCGTTCCTGCAGATCGACTTCATGAAGCGGATCGTGCTCTGGTTCTCGATCTCGGGCGCGGTGATCCTGATCAGCTTCATCTCGCTCGGCGTACGCGGGCTGAACCTGGGCATCGACTTCAAGGGCGGCGTCCAGATCACGTTCCAGACCCCGACGTACACGTCTCTCGAACGTGTCCGCGACCAGACCCGCGCGATCGGGCGGGCGGACGCGGTCGTCCAGGGACGCGGCACGTCGCAGGGGAGCGACAGTTACAAGAGCTTCCAGATCCGGCTGAAGGTGCTGAAACCGGCGGAGCAGACGCGACTGACGTCACTGCTCCAGCAGAACGTGCACGCGACACACCGTGGCACGAAGAACGTCTCGTCGAGCTTCGGCCGTCAGATCCTGAAGTCGGCGATCTACGCGATCATCTTCTCGCTTCTCATCATCACGCTGTACATCGCGATTCGGTTCAAGGGGCTTGCGTTCGCGGTGCCGGTGATCATGGCGTTGATCCACGACATCCTCGTCACCGTCGGCGTGTATTCGCTCACGGGGCGAGAAGTGACGGAGGCGACCGTCGCCGCGGTCCTGACCGTGCTCGGGTACTCGATCTACGACACGATCATCATCTTCGACCGTATTCGCGAGAACGTCCCGATCATGCGGCGGGCGTCGTTCGCCACGATCGTGAACGTCTCGTTGTGGGAGACGATTCGCCGCTCGATCGCGACGACGTTCATCACGCTCCTGCCGGTCATGGCGTTGTTCTTCTTCGGCGGCGCAACGCTGAAGGACTTCGCGTTCGCGCTGCTCGTCGGCGTCACGTCGGGTGCGTACTCGTCGATCTTCATCGCCGCGCCGATCGTGACGCTGTGGAAGCAGCGCGAGCCGGAGTACGCGCGGCGCCGCGGGACCACGCCCGACGAAGCGGACGCGCTGCGCACGTTGCAGGCGGCCGAGGTGGCCGCGGCAGCGGAGCCCACGCCGGAGACGCCGGTCGACGCGGTGATCGAGGCGTTCGAAGGAAACGGCGAGGACGATGCGGCGAAGCGCGAGCGGCGCCGCCAGCGCCGGAGGTCGCGCCCGCATGGGCGGGCCCGCTAACGACTTCGAGCGTGTGATCCAGCTGCTCGGGCCGCGGCTCGACGAGCTTCGCTCGCTGGTCGACGACCTCGGCTCGCGCTGGCGCGGCGACGCGGTGCGCGTCGGCGAGGGGACGAAGCGGCGTGTGCAGGATCTCGCACGGGAGCTCGGCCTCGTGACGCGCGACGACTGGGATGAGCTGGAGCTGCGGGTCGCGCAGCTCGAGCACCGGCTGAGGCTGCTCGAAGGGCCACCGCCGGACCTCCGGCCGTAGCCGCTGCTACCGTGGAGGCACGGAGCGCGGATCGGCCGTGCTCCCGTGAGGTCGCAGTCTCCTTTGCGGACGCTGAGATCTCGACGTCCAAGGAGTTGAGACAAGTGACAGATTTTCGTTCCCTCGGGGTGTCCGAGGCCGTGGCCGATGTGCTCGCGGCCCGCGGCATCGAGACCCCGTTCCAGATCCAGACGCTCGTGATCCCCGAGGCGCTTCGCGGCGGCGACGTCCTCGCGAAGAGCCCCACCGGATCGGGCAAGACGCTCGCGTTCGCGATCCCGATCCTCGAGCGGATCGACCCGGCCGCGCGCCGCCCCGCGGCGCTCGTGCTCGTTCCGACGCGCGAGCTCTGCGTGCAGGTGACCGAGGTCTTCGAGCTGATTGCCGGAGACGACCTGGAGGTCGCGTCGGTCTACGGCGGTGTGCCACTCGCCGCGCAGGCGCGCCTGGCGAAGAACGCGCACGTGATCGTCGCGACACCGGGTCGCCTGCAGGATCTCGTCGATCGGCGCCTCGTGTCGCTCGACCACGTTCGCGTGCTCGTGCTCGACGAGGCCGACCGCATGCTCGACATGGGCTTCAAGCCGCAGGTCGACCGGCTCGTCCGCGTGCTGTCGGAGGAGCGCCAGACGATGTTCTTCTCGGCGACCCTCGACGGCGAGGTCGGAGAGCTGGCTCGCCGCTACACGCACTTCCCGGCCCGTTTCGAGGGCCAGCTCCCCGCCGAGCTGCGAACCGGCGACGTCGACCATCGCTTCGTTCCCGTGACGGCGGACACCAAGGTCTCGACGCTCGTCGAGCTCCTCAACGAGGAGCGCGGTCTCGTGCTGGTGTTCGTGCGCACGAAGGCGGGCGCCGACCGGCTCGTCGAGAAGCTCCGCCGCCACGAGGTCGACGCGGTCGCGATTCACGGCGACAAGGGCCAGGCGCAGCGCGAGCGAGCGCTCGCGCGCTTCGACGCGGGGAAGGTGAAGACGCTGGTCGCCACCGATGTCGCAGCGCGCGGCCTCGACGTCGACGACATCACCCACGTGATCAACTTCGACCCGCCCGAGGAGCCGGACGTGTACACGCACCGCGTCGGCCGCACCGGTCGTGCGGGTCGCGGCGGTGTCGGCATCACGCTCGTTCTGCCGGAGCAACAGGAAGAGGTCTCGCGTGTCGCCCGCCTGCAGGGCCAGGTCGAGGCGTACGAGGAGGCGGGTCTGAAGCTCGCGAAGCCGAAGCTTGTTTACACATCGCGCCGCCGGGGAGGCCGGTCGAAGTGGTAGACGGCGAGAAGCTGACGGCGAAGCAGGCGACCGCGCTGCGCGACGAGCTCGCAGAGCTCGAAGGCCCGCGGCGCACCGAGGTCGTCGCGGCGATCAAGAAGGCGCGTGAGTTCGGCGACCTCTCGGAGAACTTCGAGTATCACGCGGCGAAGAACGAGCAAGGGCTCCTCGAGGCGCGCATCCGCACGCTGCGGGCACGGCTGGACGGCGCCGAGATCGTCGAGCAGGCGTCCGCCGACGAGGTGGGGGTGGGCTCCGTCATCGACGTCGAAGGCGACGGAGGCCAGAAGCTGACGGTGGAGATCAGTGCCGTCGGCGGTGCGGGGACCGTCTCACCGACCTCGCCGCTCGGCTCGGCGCTGCTCGGCAAGAAGGTCGGCGACACGGTCGACGTCGAGGCGCCCAAAGGCGCCTGGCGCGCGACGATCGCGAACATCCACTAGATCCGTCACACTTTTCGTGTGTCGGCACGGCCGAAACAGCGGAATCTCGGGCGCCTGAGCGAGATCGCCCAGGTGGCGGTGCGTCACGGCTTCGGCTATCTCGTCGAGGGTCGCAAGCACACCGAGCTGGAAGGCTCGGCCCGCGGCCGGCACCTGCGCGACATGCTCGACGAGCTCGGTCCGACGTTCGTGAAGTTCGGCCAGCTGCTCTCGACGCGCCCCGACGTCGTCCCGCCGGACATTATCGCCGAGCTGCGCGGCCTCCAGGACGACGTGCGGTCGTTTCCGTACGCCGACGTCGAGCGCATGGTGCAGGAGGACCTCGGCCAGCCGATCGAGCGGCTGTTCACCGAATTCGAGGAAGTGCCGCTCGCTGCGGCATCGATCGGCCAGGTGCACCGCGCGACGCTTCCGAACGGCCGCCAGGTGGTCGTCAAGGTGCAGCGCCCGAACGCGCCGAAGCAGATCGACGCCGACTTGTCGCTGCTCTACCAGGCGGCGCGTCTCGCGAAGGAGCGGATCCGCGCACTCGACTTCATCGACTCGAACGACATCGTCGACGAGTTCGCGCGCTCGATCCGGCAGGAGCTCGACTACCGCCTCGAGGGCCGCAACGCCGACGCGTTCCACAAGGATTTCGCCGGTCACCCACACGTCGCCATCCCGCTCGTGTACTGGACGTACACGCGCTCGCGCGTGCTCACCCTCGAGCGCCTGGAAGGGGTGCAGCTCGCCGACCTCGACTTCGAGCACTGGTCGCTCGACCAGCGGCGCCGGCTCGCGTACCTGATCACCGAGGCGTGGATGACGATGATCTTCCGCAACGGGTTCTTCCACGGCGACCCGCACCCGGCGAACATCATGGTGCTCGCGCCCGACCGGATCGGCCTCGTCGACTTCGGGCTCACCGGGAAGCTCACCGACGACGACATGACGAAGCTGACGCGGCTCTTCATCGACGCGGCGTCGGAGAACATCGAGATGCTGCCGAAGCGGCTCGGCGACCTCGGCGTCCGCTACCCGAAGGAGCGCGAGGAGCAGTTCGTCACGGAGCTGCGCGAGATGTACTACCGCTACTACGGGGCGACGCTCCAGGAGATCGATCCGATCCAGGTGATCCGCGAGGCGTTCGCGTTGATCTACACGATGAACCTGCGACTCCCGACCCGCTTCGTGATGCTCGACAAGGCAATCGCGACGCTTGGGTCGGTCGGCGTCGAGCTGTACCCGGACTTCAACGTGTTCGAGGTCGCGAAGCCGTATGCGCGCGACCTCATGCTCGAGCGGTTCACGCCGCGGCGCATCGCAGCGCGAGCCCGCCGCGAGAGCTTCAAGCTCGGAATGTACGCGGCCGAGCTGCCGCACCAGATCCACGACACCCTCGAACAGGTGCGCGACGGGCAGATCGAGGTCGGGTTCGTGCACAAGGGGCTCGACGACCTCCTGGCCAAGCTCGACACGCTGTTCAACCGGCTCGTGATCGCGCTGATCGTCACCGGCGGCCTGATCGGCTCGAGCCTCATCGGCATCTTCGCGAAGACCGGCCCGCACATCCTCGGCCTGCACATCGTCGCCGCGTTCGGGTTCTTCCTCTCCGCGGTGCTCGGCGTCTGGCTGCTGTGGGGCGTCGTCCGCTCCGGGCGTCTCTGAGGACGCTTCGGCGCAGAATCGTGCGAAAGGACAACTGGCCCCGCACGTGGGGCCGGGCTAGCTTCGTCTCATGTCCGCCGCACTGCTCCTCGCCGCGACCGAGCCCGAGCTCGAGCGGCACCTCCCCGAGGACGGGTTTCTGCTCGTGCCGCCGAGCGGCCGGTTCGATCTCGTCCTCGCCGGCGACATCGACGACGTCGATCGGTTCGCGCAACACGCGCCGGTGATCGTCCTCGGGCGGGTGGAGGCCGATGCGGTCGACCGCGTCCACGCGTTCCGGAAGGGCTGCGACGACTACGTTCCGCGGCCGTTCGACTACCAGGAGCTCGTCGAGCGGATCCACGCGGTGCTCCGCCGCGCACGGCCGGCGGCGCCGGAGCTGCTCGAGGCGGGACCGGTGCGGATCGACACCCGCACGCGCGACGTGCGCGTGAGCGGCCGGCGGATCCATCTCTCGCAGAAGGAGTACGAGCTGCTGGTTCAGCTCGCGCGCGAGCCGGAGCGTGTGTTCACGAAGGAGGAGCTGTTGTACGAGGTCTGGGACTACCGCGCACCGGCCCGCACGCGGACGCTCGACTCGCACGCGTCGCGCCTCAGGCGGAAGCTGCGGGAGGCAGGCCCCGGCAACGCGCTCGTCGAGAACGTATGGGGCGTGGGCTACCGGCTGCTCGGGGCGGTTCCGGAGATGTGAGCGCTACGACAACACGGGGTCCGGGCCGACGTAGCGGGCGCTCGGGCGCAGGATCGCGTTGTCCCGCGTCTGTTCGACGACGTGGGCGGTCCAGCCGATCACACGGCTGACCGCGAACGTCGGCGTGAAGAGCGCGCGCGGCAACCCGATCGCGTCGAGGACGATCGACGCGTAGAACTCGACGTTCGCGTACAGCGGGTGGTCGGGCCTGCGCTCGCGAAGCAGGCGCTCGGCCGTCTCCTCGACGTGCGCGGCGAAGGCAAGCCGCTCGCTGCCGAGCTCCGCGGCGACCTCCTTGAGCATCACGTTGCGCGGATCCGTCGTCCGGTAGACGGGATGGCCGAAGCCCATCAGCTTCTCGCCGCGCGCGAGCGCCGCGCGCAGCCATGACTCCGCGTCGGCCGGATCCCCGATCGAATCCAGCATGTCCAGCACGCGTGACGGTGCGCCACCGTGGAGCGGGCCGGACAGCGCGCCGATCGCGGCGATCACCGCCGACGCCACGTCGGCGCCGGTCGACGCGACGACGCGCGCGGTGAACGTCGAGGCGTTGAAGCCGTGATCGATCGTCGAGATCAGGTACGCCTCGAGTGCGCGGACACGCCCGGCGGCCGGCTCGCGGCCCTCGAGCATGTAGAGGTAGTTCGCGGCGTGGCCGAGGTCGTCTCGCGGCGGGATCGGATCGTCGCCGCGGGCCAGCCGGTACAGCGCGACGACGATCGGAGCGAAGATCGCGGCCGTCTCGAGCGCCTGCCGGTCGATCGTCTCCTCGTCGAGATCGAGCCACGGCCGGTACCGCTTCGCGAGCGCGAACAACCCGTACGCCGCGCGGAGCGCCTCGAGCGGCTGGTCCTCGGACGCGAGGTGCGCGACCGTCGGCAGCGCTGCCAGGACATCGTGGGGAATGGCTCGGTGCCCGGCCACGAGGCGCGTGAACTCCGTGAGCTCCGACGTGTCGGGAAGCCGTCCGGTGCGGACGAGGAACCACGCCTCTTCAAGCGTTCGTTCACGGGCGAGCTTCGTCGCGTTGTACGCGCCGTAGTGGTAGAAGCCCTCGCCGCCGCGGACGTCGCCGATGCGCGTCTCGGCCGCCGCGACGCCCTTCAGGCCGCGAGGGACGTCGATGAGATTCGTCATGCCTCGACTCTACATATCGTCATCAACATTGATTACGATCAACTATATGGATGATCGGAGTGCATCGTTCCTCCGGCAGACCGGGCTCGTCCCGACGTCTGCGGCCGCGGGGATGCTCGGTGTGAAGACGGAGACGCTCTACGCGTACGTCAGCCGCGGCCTGCTGACTGCGCATCGCGCGAGCGACTCGCGTGAGAGCTTCTTCGCGCCGGCCGACCTGCGCCGGTTGCAGTCGCGGCCGCGCCGGGCGGCGCCGTCGGCGCCGGTCTCCTCGGCGATCACGCTCTCGCGCGACGACGGGATCTTCTACCGCGGCGAGAACGTGCTCGAGCTCGCGCGGACGTCGACGTTCGAGCAGGCCGCGGACCGGCTGTGGCAAGTCGAGGCGGGGGAGGAGCTTCGCT
>Ga0105237_10009057_pt1 | contig 10698 bp, 8 predicted proteins | sample KBSC24metaG_FD_81520 | JGI IMG/M metagenome (GOLD analysis project Ga0105237, IMG submission 81520) | Corn rhizosphere microbial communities from Kellogg Biological Station, Michigan, USA - KBS C2-4 metaG | ecosystem: Host-associated > Plants > Roots > Rhizosphere > Soil | place: Michigan, USA... | reverse complement strand
GCGGTCGGCCCGACCGATGACTATGCGCAGGCAATGGCCGTGCAGGCCGACGGCAAGCTCGTCGTCGTCGGTTACGGCAACACCGGCGCCGGTACCGACTTCGAGCTGGTGCGCTACCAGCGCGACGGTGCGATCGACACCACGTTCGGCAACGGCGGCAAGGTGACGACCGATGTCAGCACCGGCAGCGACGTCGCCAACGCGGTCGCGATCCAGGCCGACGGCAAGATCGTCGTCGCCGGCTCGGTCGACGTGTCGCCGAAGGGCAAGAGCTTCGCAGTCGTGCGCTACAACACCGACGGCAGCCTCGACGGCACGTTCGGCGACAACGGCAAGGTGATCACGTCGTTCGGCAGCGCATCCGACGAGGCCTTCGCCGTCGTCGTGCAAGCCGACGGCAAGATCGTGCTCGGCGGCCACTACCGCCACGCGACGCAGGGCATGGACTTCGCGCTCGCCCGCTATGAAACGAACGGCACGCTCGACTTCGGCTTCGGCGTGAACGGCCTCGCGACGGCGCCCATCCGCACCGGCAATTCCCGCGACTCGATCTACGGGATGGCGCTGCAGACGATCGATGGGGAGCAGAAGATCGTCGCCGTCGGCGGTGAAGGCGACTTCGCGCTGAACCGCTTCAACGCGAACGGCACCGTCGACAACACCTTCCGCATGGGCCAGAGCCTGTACAGCGAGTTCGGCACCGTGATCGGCGCAGCACGCGCAGTGCAGGTCTCTGCGGACAACAAGATCATCGTCGTCGGCCACGCCAACAACGACTTCGCGTTGCTGCAGCTGAACGCTGACGGCACCAACGACACGACGTTCGGCAACAACGGCGCGATCGTCACGAAGGTCAGCGCAACGAACTGGAACACGGCCACGGCGGTGGTCCGCCAGGATGACGGCAAGGTCGTCGTCGGTGGCTGGGTCTACGCGGGCAACAGCTCGAGCGCCGACTTCGTCGTGGCCCGCTACACGACCGCCGGTGTGCTCGACGACACGTTCGGCACCGCCGGCCTGACGATCACGCCGGTCGCCCCCGGCACGAAGGACGACGCCGGCCGCGCGATCCTGCTGCAGATCGACGACCGCGTTCCGACGGTGCGCAGCATCGTCGCCGGCTCGGCCAACGATTCGAACTACGACTTCGCAGTGACCCGCTACTGGCATTGACAGACCGGCGTGCCGAAAGATCGGCAGCGCATCCGGCCGGCGCCGGGCTCCTCAGGGGGCCCGGCGCCTTTCGTCGTGTTCGCGCCAGCGCGCGGCGGCCTGACCCCGGGTTTCGACGTCGAGCTTGTCGAGGATGTTCGCGACATGGCGCTTGACCGTGTGCGGGCTCAGGTCGAACGCGCGCGCGATCAGCTTGTTGCTGTCGCCGCGGGCCATGCGCTCGAGCACTTCGCGTTCGCGCTCGCTGAGCTGCCGGATGTCGCTTTGGCTTTGCGTGCGGTCGGACCGGTCGACGATGATCGCGTCGACCGCCACCGGCGGATGTGGCGTCACACCCGCCGCGGTGCCATGGTTTCGCGCTGCCCGCAGGTCTGCGGCGATGCGGCCCAATGTCGCGCGTTCGCCCGCGGCGAGGTGCTCGCCCCAGGGCTGCGCTGCGAGGCCCTCCAGCACGTCGAGCCCGGCCAGCATCGCACCGCCGATGCGTTCGCCGCGCTGCGCCGCGCCGAGCCAGGGCCGCAGCGTCGCTGCCGCGGCGTCGAGCCGGCCAAGGCGCCGCTGCACGTCGGCGAGCATCACGAGCGCCTGGGTCGACGGGAAGTGGCACGAACGCTCGATCGATCCGGCCACGCGCGCAAGCAGCTCGCACGCGCGTTCGAGATGCCCGTCGAGCAGCGCCACCATCGCGCTGCTGAAAGCCCGGTCGAGCGCCGCGGGCGCGTGCCACTCGATCGGGTTGGCACAGGCCTGCAGTTCGGCGTCGATCTCGCGCAGCCGCACCGCATCGTTCAGCAGCCAGCAGGCGCGCACGTGGTTGAACAGCACTTCGTAGGAATGGGTCAGGCGGTTGCTCGGCGACGATTCGTGCTTCAGGTCGAACTCGCAGGCGTCGGCCGCCGCATGGCTCGCCACCGCATCGCCGCGCAAGGCATGCAGCACGGTGTTGGCCATCCGGCTTTCGGTGACCACGCTGCGCGGCGAGCCGAGCCAGCGGCAGTCCTGGTCGGCCAGCGCGAGCTGCTCGAAAGCCTGCTCGATATGGCCGCGTTCGAGTGCCGCCATGGCACGCGCATAGAACACGCCGGCGCGCAGATGGGTGGGCAACTCGCCGCTGACCGCCAGCGCGCCGCGGCCGAAGCGCTCGATCAGCGGCGCCAAGCCAGGCAAGCCGGTCAGCAGGCTGTGGAAGAAGCACAGCGTCCAGGCGCCGGGATCGCGGACTCGCTCGAGTGCCTCGGTCATCTCGGCGAACAGCGGTGCGACCGCCTCGGTGCGGGTGCTCGAATACGCGATCCACAGCTGGCCGTATGCCACGAAGCCGCGCAGCGCGTCGTCCAGCGGCAGTGTGCGCAGTGCCGCGAGCTCGCGCTGCGCTTCGTCGACACGGCCCACGCCTAGCATGACCAGGCCGCAGTAGGCGCGCGCGTGCCAGGCGTCGCGTGGGCGCCCGTCGCGAACGTAGCCGGCCGCCGCGCTCTCGAGAGATTTCAACGCGCGATCGAAATCGAATTCGAGGAAGCCCGCGATGCCGTGCAGCATGTGCAGGTCGGGGCGGTGCTCGAGCTGCGCGGCCGGCAGCATCGCGAGCACCTGCGAGAGCGCATTGCGCCCCAGCGAAACCAGGCGCGTGCCGTGCTCGACGATGGTCTGCGCCGCTTCGTCCCACGCGCCGGCACGGGCCAGAAAGCCGATCGCGCGCACCACGTCGGGTTCGCCCGCGGCGGCGCGGCGCAGCAGCCCGGCCAGTTCGTCGGGATGGTCGCGCTGCAACCGGTCTTCGAGGAAGTCGCGGAACAGGTCGTGCAGGCGCAGAGTCAGCTCGTCGGCATCGAGGACGCTGACGAACAGCCCGCGGCGTTCGATCTGCTCGAGCAGGTGCGAGGCGTCGGCTCGCCCGCTGACCTGCGCGCAGCGGGCCGCGGTCAGCTCGGGGAGCACGCAGCAGCGCATTAGAAAGCCGCGCAGCTCGGCCGGCATGTCGGCCAGCACCTCGGCGGCCAGGTAGTCGAACAAGTGGCGCTGGGTCAGCGAGGCGTTGCGCGCGCCGCCCGCCGACGCTGCCGGGCGCACCGAGAGGCTCAGGCGCAGGCCCGCCGCCCAGCCGTCGGTGCGCGCCAGCAGCTCGTTCGCGCTGGTGGCGCGCAGGGCGGGCGGCGCGTCGGCCAGCAACGCCGCGACGTCGGCTTCGCTGAAGCGCAGGTCGTATTGGCGGAACTCGGTCAGCTCGCCGGCGCCGCGCCAGCGGGCCAACGCGAGCGGCGGTTCGACCCGGCTCGCGATCGCGACCGACCAGCGCGCCGGCAGCCGCTCGATCACCAGTTGCAGCAGCTCGAAGACCCGCCGATCGGCGATGCGGTGCGCATCGTCGATGACGATCAGCCCCTGGGAAGCCTCGCTGGCCGCGAGCGCGTTGACGAGCTCGCCCGCCACGTGGCGCAAGCCGCGTTCGGCCTGCGCGAGCGTCGCCAGCGCTTCCGGCGCCACGCGCCAGGGTAGATCGTGCGGCTCGAGCGCGGCGGTCAGGCAGGCGAGAAAGCGCTCGAGCTGGTCGTCTTCGTCGGCCGACACCCAGGCCAGCGCGCATCCTTCGGGCAACAGGCGAATCTGGCGGGTCAGCGCCGCAGTCTTGCCGAAGCCGGCGGGTGCGACCAGCAAGGTCAGCCGGCTGTGCTGCAGCGCCGCGCCGAGAGTGCGCTCGAGCTCCGGGCGCTCGACCAGCCCGGCGCGCGGCCGCGGCGGCTGGATCTTCGCGAGCGCGAAGGTCGGTATGGCGGGCGCCGTCTGCATCGTGCGGATTCTGCCGCAGCGTGGGCGCCGAATGGCTCCTTCAGGCGATGTGCGACGCCGCGTCGACGCCGACACTGATCTCCCATGTACATCGTCCAGCACCTGCACCCGATCGGCTGTCGCGGCGAGCGTTCGCTCGCGGCGGCCGGCCCGGACCATGGCCTGAAGAGCTTCGAGGTCTGGATCGGCACGCTCGAGCCGGGCGAGCACGGCACGGTCTCGATGCACGCCGGCGAGATGGTGGTACTGGCGCTGGCCGGGACCGGCAAGCTCGTCGTCGACGGCGGTCCGCAGCGCTTCATGGCGCCGTGCACGCTGCTGGTGCCGCCGCTCCTGAGCTTCGAGCTCGTCAACAACGGGACGACGACGCTGCAGCTGGTCTCGATCTTCAACGCAGCGCCGGCCCCGATCGCAGCGCAAGGCGGCGCCTGATCCAGGCGGCCGTGGCCCGCCGGCGCATGTGCCGATGGCTCCTTCGGGCGATGTCCGGCGGGCCCTTCGCCGGAACACTGTGAACCCATGCAGAGGCCGTGTCGGCCGACGCAGCCCCGAACCCAACTCACCGTCCAACCGTTTGCAAGGAACCTGCCATGACCACCCTCGCCGCCGCTGAAGCCAAGACCCCGGGCACCGCCCCGACCCACGCCGCGCCCGCTGCCCCGCGCTTCGACATGTACGCGTCGATCCACAAGGCGCTGCGCAGCCTGATGTGCGACACGCTGCTGCAGGTCGGCCGCATGGACGTGAACGACCTGGTCGACCTGGACTCGACCTTGAACCGGGTCGAGATGCTGCTCGGGTTCTGCCTGGACCACATCGAGCACGAGAACGGCTGGGTGCACACCGCGATCGAAGCGCGCCAGCCGGCCGGCGCGGCACGCACGGCGCACGACCACGAAGAGCACGTCGAGAGCATCGCCGCGCTGCGTGCCGAGACCGCGGCGCTGCGCGCGGCCAAGCCGCAGGCGCAAGCGATGCTCGCGCACCGCCTGTATCACCACCTCGCGCTCTTCGTGGCCGAGAACTTCCAGCACATGCACATCGAGGAGACGGCCAACAACGCTGCACTGTGGGCGCTGTATACCGACGCCGAACTGCACGAGATCCACGGCCGCCTGCTCGCCGCGATCCCGCCGGTCAAGGAGCTGCAGGTCGTGCGCTGGATGATCCCGGCCTGCAGTCCGATGGAGCGCGCCGCGATCGTCGGGCACGCGAAATCGCAGATGCCGCCCGAAGCGTTTCTCGGCGTGCTCGCGCACGTGCGGCCGCACCTCGATGCATCGGGATGGCTCAAGCTCGCCGCCGCCGTCGGCGTCGCGCCCAGCCTCGGCCTTGCCGTCTGAAGTGGGAGCTGCGCCATGAATCGCTGGGTCAAGTACGCCGCGCTGCCGGCACTCGGATTGGTGGCGCTCGCCGCGGCCACGCTGTTCGTCGGCGCACAGCTCGGCGAACGCAAGATGCAGCGCCGTGTCGAGGTGAAGGTCGCGCCGGTGGCGCTGCGCGACATCCATGGCGGCGATGCCGACAGCATCGCGCGCGGCCGCTATATCTTCATGTCGCGCGGCTGCACCGAGTGCCACGGTGTGGACGGCGCCGGCAAGACCTTCGTCGACGACGGCAAGGGCATGCTGCTGCACGCGCCGAACATCACGCCGCTGCCGGGCGGCGTGGTCGCGGCCTATACGGCCGACGACTGGACGCGCACGATCCGCCACGGCGTGAAACCGGACGGCCGGCCGGCAGTCATCATGCCGAGCGAAGACTACGCGCGCATGAACGACAACGACCTCGCGTCGCTCGTCGCCTTCCTGCGCCAGATGCCGGCGCGGCCGGGACCGGGCGCGACGCTGCAGTTCCCGCTGCCGGTCAAGGCGCTGTATGCGTTCGGCGTGATCAAGGACGCCGCCGAGCGCATCGATCACACGCTGCCGCCGCCAGCCGTCGCACCCGATGCCCCGACGGCGGCGCACGGTGCGTACCTCGTGAACGCCTGCATCGGCTGCCACGGCGCAACGCTGTCCGGCGGCAAGATTCCGGGCGCACCGCCCGACTGGCCGGCAGCGGCGAACCTGACTCCCGGTGAGAGCAGCGCGATGACGCGCTATGCCGATGTCGAATCGTTCAAGGCGATGCTGCGCACCGGCAAGCGGCCGGGCGGCAGCGCGATCAGTCCGGTGATGCCGTTCGTGTCGTTGAAGGAGTTCAACGATGTCGACGCGCAGGCGCTGTTCCTTCACCTGAAGACGCTCTCGCCGAAGGCGGCCGGCAACCGCTGAAGACGCGCCGTGTTCGCGCCGGGCCTGCCGAAGCGCCGCATGGCGCACTCGGCAGGGCTTCGACAAGCTCAGCCCGAACCCAGCGGGAGTGCGCCCGGCCCGACGTGCAGCACGCGCTGCGGGAACGGGATCGTCACGCCCTCCGCGTTCAGCAGCGCGAGCACCGCGAGGTTGACGTCGGAGCGCACACTGCCCTGCCCGTTCTCCGGGTCGAGGATCCAGAACAGCACGTTCAGGTTCATGCCGTCGGCCGCGAACTCGGCGAGCTGGACCGCCGGCCCCGGGTCGGACAGCACGCGCGGCACCTCGCGCACCGCCGCTTCGATCTTGCCGCGCAGCGTGTGCACGTCGGTGCCGTAGGCCACCTGCACCTGCGTCTGCAGCAGCACCTTCGGGTCGGCGAGCGACGAGTTCTCGACCCGCTGCGTGATCAGCATCTCGTTCGGCACGATCGACTCGCGCCCGTTGAGTGCGCGGATCACCGTGTAGCGGGTCCGGATGTCGGTGATGCGGCCCTCGAAACCGTCGACCTTCACCATGTCGCCGATGCGCAAGCTGCGCTCGGCCAGCACGACGAAGCCGCTGATGTAGTTGGCGGCGATCTTCTGCAGCCCGAAGCCGAGGCCGACGCCGATCGCGCCGCCGAGCACCGAGAGCGCCGTCAGGTCGATGCCCGCCGCCGACATCGCGAACAGCACGCCGACCAGCAGCAGCGCCGTGCGCACGATGGTCGCGACCATCTTGCGCACCGACAGCGTGTTGCCGGTGCCGCGCAGCAGCTGCTTCTCGATCGCCGCCGAGATCCACAGCGCGAGCACGAGCACGACGCCGGCCGTCAGCGAGCCTTCGACGACGTTGCGAAGCGTGATGTGGCCGGCGCCGATCTTCCACTTCACGTCGTCCATCGCGTCCATCATCAGCGGCAGCAGGCCGGTGACCCACAGCGCGACGGCGATCCACGCGAGCCACGAGATGCTGCGCTCGATGGTGCGGACCCAGCGCGCGCTCGGGAACGTCACGCCCAGCACCCGCACGCTGATGCGGATGACGACGAGCGAGATCAGGATCGGGATCGCGAGCTTGAAGACGGCCGGCTTGACGGAGCCGGCGAGTGCGAGCTTCGCCCCGTAGGCGAATGCCAGCGCCAGCACCGGGAAGAACACGCCGTCGACGATGCGCCTGCCGAACCAGATCGAGCCTTCGGGCAGCTCGCGGCCGCGCAGCAGCCGCACGACGCCCCAGGCGACGAACAGACAGCCGAGCAGCACCGCGAGCTCGGTGAGCGCGCTGGCCTGCGTCAGCGACGTCAGCAGCTCATTGACCTGGTCCGCATTCATGGCGCCCCTCGCCGGACGAACACGTCCGGCGATCCCGCCAGCGGCTGCGTGACCGCCACGCGTCAGATTCCGGCAAGCACGCGCACGTGCGCCGCGACGCTGCGCGCCAGCGCACCGAGGTTGTAGCCGCCTTCGAGGCAGGAGACGATCTTGCCGCCGGCGTGCCGGTCGGCGACGTCCTTGATGCGGCGCGTGATCCATTCGTAGTCGGCCTCGACCAGTCCGAGCTGGCCGAGGTCGTCTTCGCGGTGCGCGTCGAAGCCGGCCGAGACGAAGATCATCTGCGGGCGAAACGCCTCGAGACGCGGCATCCAGTGCGCCTCGATCATCTCGCGCACCTCGGCCCCGCGCGTGTACGGCGGCACCGGCAGGTTGACCATGTTGTCGCCCAGCGGGTCGGTGCCGTTGTAGGGGTACAGCGGGTTCTGGAAGAAGCTCACCATCAGCACGCGCTCGTCGTTCGCGATGATGTCTTCGGTGCCGTTGCCGTGGTGCACGTCGAAGTCGACGATCGCGACGCGCTCGAGCCCGCGCACGTCGAGTGCGTGGCGCGCCGCCACGGCAACGTTGTTGAAGAAGCAAAAGCCCATCGTCGCGTTGCGGGTCGCATGGTGGCCGGGTGGGCGGATCGAGCAGAACGCGTTCGCGACCTCGCCGTCGAGCACCGCGTCGGTTGCCGCGACCGCCGCTCCGGCCGCGCGCTGCACGGCACGCCAGGTGCCGGGGCAGGCGGCGGTGTCGGGATCGAGCGAACGCAGCGGGATGTTGGCGTCCTGCACCTGTTCGAGCACGTTGCGCAGCTCCGCGACGTAGCCGCTCGCGTGCGCATGGCCGACGTCGGCGAGGTCCACGAGCGGCGCCTCGCGGCGCTGCAGCGCAACGTCGACGCCGCTTGCAAGCAGGTAGTCGTCGATCGCGTCGAGGCGCTGCGGGCACTCGGGGTGGCCGCGGCCCATGTCGTGCCCCCTGCATTCGGGGTGGCTGTAGAACGCTGTCGTCATGGATCGAACGTGGCCTTTCGGTTAAGGTGCCTGCATGAATCACGAGCGAATCAACGAGCAGCAAGCGCTGGCGGCTCATCTGGCAGCACTGATCGACCAGATTAGCACGATCATCGTCGGCAAGAAGGCGCAGATCGAAGACTGCGTCGCTTGCATGCTGGCCGGCGGCCATCTGCTGATCGAGGACGTGCCCGGCGTCGGCAAGACGACGCTTGCGCACGCGCTTGCCGTGTCGCTCGGGCTGCGCTTCTCGCGCACGCAATTTACCGCCGACCTGATGCCGTCGGACTTGATCGGGGTCAGCGTCTACGAACGCAGCAAGGAAAGTTTCGTTTTCCACCCCGGCCCGGTGTTCGCGCAGGTGCTGCTCGCCGACGAGATCAACCGCGCCGGCCCGAAGACCCAGAGCGCGCTGCTCGAGGCGATGGAGGAGCACCAGGTCACCGTCGAAGGGCAGACCCGCGCGCTGCCCGAGCCGTTCTTCGTGATCGCCACGCAGAACCCGAGCGACCAGCTCGGCACCTACCCGCTGCCCGAATCGCAGCTCGACCGCTTCCTGATGTGCATCACGCTCGGTTATCCCGACCGCGCGAGCGAACGCGAGCTGCTTGCCGGGCAGGATCGGCGCGAGGCGATCCACGCGCTGCGCGCCGTGATGACGCCGCAGCAGCTGATCGACGCGCAGAAGGCCGTGCACCGCGTGCACGCCTCCGACGCGCTGCTCGACTATCTGCAGACGCTGATCGCCGCCACCCGCTCGGGGCGCTGGTTCGTCGAGGGGCTGAGCCCGCGCGCTGGCATCGCCGTGCTGCGCGCGGCGCGCGCGCGGGCATTGCTCGCACAGCGCGACTACGTCGCCCCGGACGACGTGCAGTACGTGCTGCCGCAGACGATCGCGCACCGGCTGGTGCCGGTCGCCGGCGCCGGGCGCGGGCGGCTCGAGCAGGTGCGCGCGATGCTCGAAGCGGTGGCGCTGCCGTAGCCCGTCCGGCGCATGAACCCGGGCACGACGCTGTCGCACGCCGCTGCAAAGCCGCGCTGGTTCAGCCCGGCCGGCTTCGTGCGCGCGCGATTCCGGCGCTGGCTGCAGGCGCGCCTGCCGCGCACCGACATGCTGCTGCTCACGCAGGGCAACGTCTACATCCTGCCCACCCGTGCCGGGCTGATGTTCGGGCTGACCATGCTGGTGCTGCTGATCGCGTCGATCAACTACCAGCTGAACCTGGGCTACGTGCTGACCTTCCTGCTCGCCGGCAGCGGCATCGTCTCGATGCATCTGACGCACGCGACGCTGCGCGGGCTGACCTTGCACCTGAAGCCCATCGCGCCGGTGTTCGCGGGCGAGCGGGCGATCCTGAACGTGGTGCTGACGAGCCCCGACAGCGCGCGCTTCGGGATCGGTCTGAAGGTCAGCAGCGCCGCCGAGTCGACCCTGGGCTGGTTCGATGTGCCGGCCGGCGGACAGGCGCAGGCGCAGCTGAGCTTCGTGCCCGAACAGCGCGGCGTCCACGAGCTGCCGGCGCTCGGCGCCGAAACCCGCTTTCCGCTCGGCCTGTTCCGCACCTGGGCGGTCTGGCGGCCGGCGTCCGAGCTGCTTGTCTATCCGAAGCCAGAGCGCCCGCCGGCGCCTTTGCCCGCCGCGCGCCCGGTGCCCGGCGGGCCGACCCAGCTGCGCAGCACGAGCGGCGGCGAAGTCGAGGGCGTGCGCGCCTACAGGCGCGGCGACCCGCTGAAGCTCGTCGCGTGGAAAAAGGCGGCGAAGGCGCTCGAAAGCGGCGGCGAGCTGGTCAGCCGCGACACGAGCGCCTCGGCCCATCAGGAACTCTGGCTGGACTGGCAGACCTGCAGCGGCCTGGTGCCGGAAGATCGCCTGTCGCGCCTGACCGCGTGGGTGCTTGCAGCCGACCGTGCCGGTGCCGACTACGGGCTGCGCCTGCCGAACCTGACGATCGAGCCGGCCGGCGGCGAAGCACAGCGTCGCCGTTGCCTGGAAGCGCTCGCTCTGTGGGCGTGACGGGGTACGAACCATGGCGTTGACGCTGTCGCCGCTCGCTCCGTGGCCGGGCTGGAAGTACCTGCCGCGCGAGGCGCGCGACACCTTGTTCCTGCTCGGCGTGATCGCCT
>Ga0105237_10009055_pt1 | contig 10699 bp, 8 predicted proteins | sample KBSC24metaG_FD_81520 | JGI IMG/M metagenome (GOLD analysis project Ga0105237, IMG submission 81520) | Corn rhizosphere microbial communities from Kellogg Biological Station, Michigan, USA - KBS C2-4 metaG | ecosystem: Host-associated > Plants > Roots > Rhizosphere > Soil | place: Michigan, USA... | reverse complement strand
GCCGGTTTGCCCGTAGTGGTCAACGTGGCGCCGATGGGCATCCCGATGGCGCCCGGGAATGAATTGGTCGAGCGGCGTTCCGAGCACGTCGGCCGCGGCGCAGCCGAACATCTTCTCGGCTGCCGGGTTGAACAGCACGATGTCCTGGTTCTCGTCGACGGTGATGAGCGCATCCATCACCGACTGCACGATGCCGTTCAAACGCGCGGCAGTTTCGCGCATGGCGGTGATCATGCGGTCACCGGAGTTTCCCATGCGCTCGGATTCGTGCTCGATTCCCACGGCTCGGGCTTTCCTCCAGCTGGTGGATGTGCAAGTCGATTAATTTGCTCTGGAGGCATGTATGTTATATCGAATTGACCGATCAAATTGCCGCTGCGGCGTGGCGGCCTGGACGACTCCAGGCCCCGGGGCTGAATCAGGCGCGCTGCGAGCGCAGCGCCTGGCGCGCCGCTTCGGCGCCACCCAGCATCGCTCCTGTGAAGCCGCCGCCGAAGGTGTATGCCGATGCCAACCACAGTCCATCGACGTGCGTGCGCGGCGTGAAATTGAACGCGTCGACCACACCTGCTTCGGGTGCAAAGCCATAGACGGCGCCGTCGGGTGTGTTGAGATAGTGCGACAGGGTTTCGGCAGTGGCCATTTCACGGTGCACGACGGCGTCCGCGATACCGGGGAATTCGCGATCGAGGTCCGCGATCAAGCGCTCGGTCCAGCGCTCTTTGCGCGCGGCCTTCTGTGCGGTCGTGAGCGCCGTCCAGTTCTCGATCCGATCGATGCCGCACACCGTAACCAGGGAGGGTCCGCCTTCGTTCAGACCGCTGTCGATCTGGCGGTAGTCGACCAGCACGTAGGCGGGCAGGCGGCGCCCCTCGGGATCGGCCAGCGTCGCCGCGCTTTCGCGCAGATCGGCGAGCGCTTTCATCCATGGCGGCAGGATGAACGTCGCGTAGTGACCGACACCGAGCTCGCTCGCCGGGCGGGCCAGGCCGAGCGACACGGTCCACAGCGAGATCGACACGGGCCGGTGCGCGTACGGTGCGAAGAAAGCCTCGCGCGCCGCGTGCGGCAGCATGTCTGCAATGCGATGGGGCGCGGCGTTGCCGAACACGACCGGCGCATTGTCGAAGGCCGCGTCGCCGCCGGCGCGCGCGTGATGGCGCACGCCGGTGACACCGGTCAGGTTCAACAGCAGCGTGTCGACCTCGCGCCCAGTCTCGACGACACCGCCGGCTTCGAGGATCAACTCGACCAGCGCACCGCTTAACGCCGCCGAACCGCCGTATACATAGTGCCCGCCGCCAGTCAGATAGGACGCCTGTGGAACCGCATAGGAGAGGAAGGACATGCGATCGGGGTCGTCGTGATAGTAGGCGAGGTTGGCGGCCAGAGCGACTTTGGCCGCTTCGTCCGTGCCGAACAGCTCATTCAGCACCTCGCCGACGCTCGCGCGTCCCTCGCGCAGCAATGGCCACACGCGCTGCACGGCTTCGGGAGCGTGACGTAGCCACCAGCCCGCGTCGTTCTCGCGATGCTGGCCCGCGAACTGTACGGCGTCGCGTACCGCGCTGATGCGCTCGAAATAGGCGTGCAGTGCGTCCGCGTGCTGCGGGAATCTCGCGGCGGCGGCCGCCTGCGCGTTGGCGATGCCATGGGGCAGCACGAACGGCTTGCCGATCAAGGGTCCGCGCACTTCGTACAAGTCCGGGATGTCGACGAACCGCAGCTTTCGCGAGAGGCCGAGTGAATGCAGCAGAGGTGACTTCGCGTCACTCTCGTCCAGGCCGTCCAGCTCGTGCAGGGAAGCTTCGATCGCCAGGTTGTCGTGCCGATAGACCGTGGCGGCACCCCCGCAACTGTCGTTGCGCTCGAGCACAAGAATGCGCCGCCCCGCGCGTGCGTAGAGCGCTCCGGCCGTCAGGCCGCCCAACCCGGAACCGACTACGATAGCGTCAAATCTGCGCGACATGGCTTGTCCTTTCTCTCTGGCTCAGGATAGGGCGACGCCAGCGATCCGCTTTGACTTGGATCAGACTTCGGGCGTCTCACACGCGAGGGGTCCGGTTCCCACCAGGTCATTGACGTGGATCAAGCGGAGCCGTGGTCGTGCAGTGCACGATGCGTGCATGCGCGTCTGCCATGAGGGCGTGCCCCGCGATGCCACTTGTAAGGACCATTTGTAAGGAGAAAAAGCCATGAAACGGCTCATTGCACTGCTGGGCCTCGCAACGCTGCCCACGGTCGTTTCCGCCGCGCATGAGCACCCGCACGATTTCGCCCACGGTTACGCGCTGGCCGACAAGAAGGGCTGCCTCGAGTGTCATGATATCGGGCGCACCGTCATCGGACCGTCCTATGCCGCGATCGCGCGGCACTACCGCTTCGACCCTGGTGCACGCGAACGGCTGCCCTATGTCATCCGCGGCGGCAGTATCGGTCATTGGGGCGACCGCTTCGCGATGTGGCCGCAACCGAACCTGAGCGATGCCGAGGTGGAAGAACTGGTGGAGTGGGTGCTCTCGCAATAGGCAAACGGCGCCGGTCGCCTGGCCAGATATCGCCTTACTGCTCCAGCACCCAGCGCACGAGAGTCCGGGCTTCGCCCGGCCGCAACTCGAACTGCGGAGACATGTTGTACTCCTCTCCCCAATGGCCGCGCCCGCCGATTTCGATCTTGTCCATCAGCCGTGCTTCCGCGCTCGGATCGCCTCTATGGGCGGTTGCGATGGCCTGGAACGAGGGACCGATGCGCGGCTCGCGCAGATCGTGGCACGTGAGGCAGCCCCTGCGCTGGGCGAGTGCAACGGCAGGATCGGGGTCGCCCTCGGCGGCGGTGGCCCGCGTGACGATGGCCCCGAAGGCGACCAGCATCGCGAGACAGATGTACATTCTCATCATTAGCGTGCGATTCTAACTCCAGCCGGCTGCGAAGAATCTGCTCGGTCCGCTGCAGGAGACGGGCCCGAGCGTGATGATGCACCCGATCGAGGGCGGGTGCTAAGGGGACACGGGACAACTCGAGCATGGCCGGCTTGTCAGCACACAACCCAGACAGTGCCGCAAAGGGGCGCATCCCATCCGAGCTGACCGAGCTCGCGCAGCTCAGCTCCGACGATGCTCTCAAGCGCCTATCGACGTCGCCCGGAGGCTTGAGCGATGCCGAAGCGCGAGCCCGCCTCGAGCGCTACGGCCCGAATGCGGTTGCGCAGGACGCGCGTCGTGGCATCGTGGTGCAGTTGCTCGGGCGACTGCGCGATCCGCTCAATCTGTTGCTGCTCGCGCTCGCTACTCTCTCGATCGTCGTCGGCGACTACGACGCCGCCGCGATCATTCTGGCGATGGTCGTGCTCAGTGTGTCGCTGGCCTTTCTGCAGGAGCGCCGGTCCAGCCGCGCCGCCGAAGAGCTGCGTGCGATGGTGCATACCACTGCGACGGTCTTGCGCAGGCCGGCCGAAGCCGGCGGCGCGACCGCGGTGACCACTGGTACCGCCGCGCCCGCGCAGGCCAGCCGCGAGTTGCCGATCCGCGACCTGGTCCCGGGTGACGTGATCCACCTGTGCGCCGGCGACCTCGTGCCGGCGGACGTCCGGCTGATCGCGGCCAAGGATCTATTCGTCAATCAGGCATCGCTCACCGGCGAAGCGTTGCCGATCGAGAAATTTGCCGGCCAGGCCGCAGGCCAGCTCGCCGAGCCGTTGCACCTGCCGAACTTGTGTTACATGGGGACCAACGTGGTGAGCGGAACCGCTACGGCTGTCGTGGCGGGCACCGGGCCGCGCGCCTATTTCGGTGGGCTCGCGCAGGTGATCGCGGCCGAGCGCACGCCGACCAGCTTCGATCGCGGCATCCAGCGCTTCGCATGGCTGATGATCCGGTTCATCGCGGTGATGGCGCCGCTCGTATTCCTGATCAACGGCATCACGAAGGGTGACTGGGTCGAGGCCCTGCTGTTCGCGATGGCGGTAGCGGTCGGGCTGACGCCCGAGATGCTGCCGATGATCGTGACAGTGAATCTGAGCAAAGGCGCGCTCGCGATGTCGCGCCGCAAAGTCATCGTCAAGCGGCTCAACTCGATCCAGAACTTCGGCGCCATGGATGTGTTGTGTGCGGACAAGACCGGGACCCTCACGCAGGATCGCATCGTGCTCGAGAAGCACGTCGACCTGCTCGGCAACGAAAGCGAAAGGGTGTTGGAGCTGGCGTTCCTGAACAGCTACCACCAGTCCGGCCTCAAGAACTTGCTCGACGTCGCGGTCCTCGAGCACGCCGAGCTGGACGAGCGGCTGCGGCCGGCGCACACCTACCGCAAGGTCGACGAGATTCCATTCGATTTCGCGCGGCGCCGCATGACGGTCGTGGTCGAGACCGGGGGCAAGCATCTGCTGATCTGCAAGGGCGCCGTCGAGGAGGTATTCAACGTCTGCGTCCAGGGCGAAGAGGGCGAAGAACGGTTCGATCTCGATGCAAGCCATCTCGCCGAGCTCAAACGGGTCAGCAACGAGCTCAACGAGGATGGGTTTCGCGTGATCGCGATCGCGTACAAGGAGGTCGACGCCGTCCCCAGGGCGTATTCGGTCAAGGACGAGTCAGGCTTGATCCTGACCGGCTACATCGCGTTTCTGGATCCGCCGAAGGACAGTGCGCGGGCGGCTATTGCCGCGCTCGCGCGGCATGGCGTCGCCGTCAAGATCCTGACCGGCGACAACGACATCGTGACGCGCAAGGTGTGCCGTCAGGTGGGCCTCGACGTAGACCGCGTCGTACTTGGCAGCGAGATCGAAGGCCAGCCGCCCGAACGCGTGGCTGAGCTGGCCGAGAGCACGACAGTGTTCGCAAAGCTCTCGCCGATGCAGAAAGCTGCCGTGATCGAGGCACTGCACCGCAACGGCCACGTGGTCGGATTCCTCGGCGACGGCATCAACGACGGGCCTGCCCTCAAAGCCGCCGATGTCGGCATCTCGGTCGATACGGCGGTGGACATCGCGAAGGAGACGGCCGACATCATCCTGCTCGAGAAGAGCCTGCTGGTACTGGACCGCGGCGTCACCGAGGGTCGCAGGGTGTTCGGCAACATCGTCAAGTACATCCGCATGGGCGCCAGCTCGAACTTCGGCAACATGCTGAGCGTGATCGGCGCGAGCGCGTGGCTGCCGTTCCTGCCGATGGCGCCGATTCAGGTGCTCACGAACAATCTGCTCTACGACTTCTCGCAGACGGCGATTCCCACGGACAACGTCGACCGGGAATATCTGGCCAAGCCGCGCCGCTGGGAGATCGGCAACATCACACGGTTCGTGCTGTTCGTGGGCCCGATCAGCTCGGTCTTCGACTACCTGATGTACTTCACGATGTACTACGTATTCGGCGCCAGCACCGTATCCGCGGCCGCACTGTTCCAGACCGGATGGTTCGTCGAATCGCTGCTCTCGCAGACGCTGATCATCCACGTCATCCGCACCAACCGTACGCCGTTTCTCGAGAGCAAGGCCAGCACGCCGCTCATGGTCACGAGCCTCGTCATCTGTACCATCGGCGTTTGGCTGCCGTATTCTCCGTTCGCGCACGCGCTGGGGTTCACACCATTGCCGGCTCTGTATTGGCCCATCGTCACAGTGCTGCTGATCGGCTATCTTGTGCTGACGCATGCCATGAAGCGCTGGTTTCACCGCCGCTTCGGTCTCGACTGAAAGCCGCTGCCCTGCTGTTACGTTCGACGTTTAGTTGATGCAAATCAAGAGCACAGTGCAGGGCGGCGCGATCATGCGCACAGAGGCTTCGATGCGCGACTTGGCCGTATGATCCAGCCTGCTTCGAATCAATTGGGAGAGCGATATGTACAGCCGCATACTGGTGCCGATAGACGACGGAAGCGAGACATCCAATCGCGGACTGGCTGAGGCGATCGAGCTCGCCAAGGATCAGAACGCCAAGGTCAGGCTGCTGCACGTGATCGACGAGTCGTTCATCGTGTACGACGCCTACAGCATGCTGACCGGAGGCGGCGTCATTCTCGAGGAGTTTCGCAAGCGTGGCGAGAAGGTTTTGGCCGAGGCCAAGAACCTGGCGGCCCGCAGCGGGGTCGAAGCCGAGACGAAGCTGCTCGAGACGTTGCGACAGCGGGTCGGGGACATGATTCTGAAAGAGGCGCGCGACTGGGACGCCGACCTCATCGTCATGGGAACGCACGGGCGGCGCGGGTTCAGTCAGCTCGCGCTCGGCAGCGATGCGGCGGCGGTACTGCACGATGCGCCGGTCCCGGTGCTTCTGGTTAGAGCATAGCGATCGACAGCGGACGCAAGAGCATTTCGGAGGCGAACCGCGGATAAATGGCGTACGAGATGGCCACCGAAGAACGTCCCGGTTATCTGTACATCAGTCACTGTCGCTGACGACCGCACCAGGAGGAGGCTCCATGCGCGCGATGCTGCTCGATGCGCCTCATGCGCCGCTGCGGCTGGACCAGGCCGCTCAAGTGCCTCGACCCGCCGCGGACGAGGTCCTCATTCGCGTGCGTGCGTGCGGCGTCTGCCGCACCGATCTGCATGTGGTCGACGGCGAGCTCGCACGGGCGAAGCTGCCGCTCGTACCCGGTCATGAGATCGTGGGCGAAGTCGTCGCCGCCGGGCCGGGTGTCGAGCGCGTTCGCGTGGGCGAGCGCATCGGCGTGCCCTGGCTCGGATGGACGTGCGGCACCTGCGCGTACTGCAAGTCCGGTCGCGAGAACCTGTGCGACCGCGCGCGCTTCACCGGATATCAGATCGACGGTGGCTACGCCGAGTACACGGTCGCGAACCAACGCTATTGCTTCCCCATACCGCCGGCCTTCACGGATGTGGGAGCGGCCCCGTTGCTCTGCGCCGGATTGATCGGCTATCGCGCGTTGCGCCTCGCAGGCGATGCGCCGCGCCTCGGTCTGTATGGCTTCGGCGCCGCCGCGCACATTGCGATTCAGGTTGCGCGGCATCGCGGCCAGCAGGTCTTTGCATTCACGAAACCGGGTGACATCGCCGGTCAAGCGTTCGCGCGCGGGCTGGGTGCGCTCTGGGCAGGCGGCTCCGATACGCTCCCACCGGAGCCCCTCGATGCCGCGCTGATCTTCGCACCAGTGGGCGCGCTCGTCCCGGCCGCGCTCGCTGCGACAGCGAAGGGCGGCACAGTGGTGTGCGCCGGCATCCACATGAGCGACATCCCCGGCTTTCCGTACCGAATGCTCTGGGAAGAGCGCGTCGTGCGTTCCGTCGCCAATCTCACTCGGCGGGACGGCGAGGAATTCCTCGAGGTTGCGCAGCGCATTCCCGTGCGCACGACCACCGTGCCGTTTGCGCTGAGCGACGCGAACGAGGCGCTGGCCCGCTTGCGAGAGGGCAGCATCGAAGGCGCCGCGGTGCTGGTGCCGTAGCGTGGATGCGCGCGGGTGCCGTTGGCACCTCGATTCGCGATGCGAAACCAGATACGGATCACGTCATCGTGATCTCGAGGCCTGCGCCGCAAGGATCCTGTAAACGGCGGTAATCCCGGGGCCCACGGCGCTCGTCGCCACCTAACCATAGACGCGGCATGAAGGAACGGACTGCTTCGGCGGTCCGTTCTTGCATCAACTCTGGGCGTCAGTGTTGACACGAATGCGAGTGGTAGGTATTCTCATTTACAAGATGGGCCATCCACCATGCTGGTCGCATCCGCAGCGCCAACGCCCGATCGACACGTAATGCGGGCGAGGGCGGTTAGAGCATCCACCAGATGCTGTCTCCTGCAAGACAGGGAAGTTGACATCGCGTACCGGGAGCGCAAGCGTGTGAGCGTGCAGCCCAGACCCTGCGCCGCGACCTGAAGGTCTCTGCGAGGTAAACGGCAGGCCCGCCGGTTTGAACACCAAGGGCTTCCGGCCAGTCGCTGCTGCGCTTTCAGAAAGCGCGGCCAGCCCATTCTTTCGTTGCATTCGTCATGGGGATTGCACGCATGACTCGCATCACCGTCGCCGTGTTACTCGGTGGGTTCCTCGTTGTCCCGTGTCTGGCAGCCGACCCGGAGCCTGCGTCCCGCTCCGAAGTCGAGGAACTGCGCCGTGAGGTGTCAGAACTCAAAGCGCTCGTCGAGCAGATGCGACAGGAGCGCGCTGCCGCACCGGCTCCCGTCGCCGGGCAAGTACCCGCGAGCGCGCCAGCGACTGCAGCCACGGCACCTGCTGCCGCTGCGCCCGCGACCGCCGCAGCGGTTGAAGCCACCAAGCCGACCTCAGGCAAAGCGGTCGGCGCCGATACGCCGCGTCCCGGCGGCGACGTGATGGCAACCGCCTCCGAAAAGCCTGAAAGCGCACTGCACTTCTGGGGATACGGCGAGCTCAACTACAACCACTACATCGAAGATTCGAGCCGGACCCAGGCCGATCTGCGGCGCTTCGTGATCGGCCTTTCGTACTCGTTCAACGACAGACTTCGCTTCAACAGCGAAGTGGAATGGGAGCACGCGGTCGCCAGCGCCGACGACCAGGGCGAGACCGAGATCGAGCAGGCCTATCTCGAGTATGCGGCGGGCCGCAATCTGACGGTCAAAGGCGGGCTGTTCCTGATGCCGTTCGGCTTTTTGAACGAGCACCATGAGCCGCCCGTGTTCTACGGCGTCGAGCGCAACGAGGTGGAGACGCGGATCATTCCGACAACATGGCGCGAGGGTGGCTTCGGCTTGAGCTGGGCGACGGACAACGGCATAACGTATGAGGCCGGAGTCACCACCGGCTTCGACATCAGCAAGTTCGACGATCCCGGCTCCCCGCTCGCGAGCGTGCACCAGGAACTGCAGCTTGCCAAGGCAAGGGACCTGAGTGTGTACGGCGCCGTGAACTATCGCGGCGTTCCCGGGCTCACGGTCGGTGGCGCGATATTCACCGGCAATTCCACACAGGGCAACGCCGCCTTCAAAGCGGACAACACGCAGCCCGACTTCTCCGGGCTTGACGCGCGGGTGAGCCTCTGGGATCTGCATGCGCGCTGGCAACCGGGCCGCCTCGATCTGCAGGCGCTCTACGCGCGCGGATATATCGGCGACGCCGAAGGCATCGACAACACACTGCTCGCGTACAACCAGGCGAACGGTGCGTCGCGAGCGTTCGTGCCGTCCGGCTTCTATGGCTGGTACGCTCAGGCGGCCTATCGCGTGTGGGATCGCAACGACATGCACCTGACGCCGTTTGTTCGCTACGAGTACTACAACACGCAGTCCTCGATGCCGGCCGGGTTTCTCGCCGATCCGGCCAATGCCAATCACGTATTCACGGGCGGCCTGAACTTCTATCCGCATCCTCAGGTCGTGCTGAAGGCCGACTACCAGCGCTATACCGACAGGGAGCTGTCGCGCTGGGATCTTGGCTTGGGCTACATGTTCTAGCTCTCTCGAATCGCTGTTGACGATGGTGAGGAAATGAGATGACCAGGCCCGATCTCGCCTCATACAGCGCAGTCGTCGCGTTGCTGATGGTCGCTAGGTGCTGGCCAGCAGACCGCACTGGAACCGACGGACCGAACCGCAGTTGTCAAAGCAACGCCATGGGGCAGTCGTAGAGACTATCGAAGCCTTGCAGGAGCGCAGCGCCGGCCGCATCTTTCCAAGCATCGGTGTGTCGGCCTGCCGGCCGATTGAATCAGCAATCGCGCGGCTCGCAACGTGGGTGGGGCGCTAGAATTTGACGGGTGCTTCGCGGCCAAATCTTGTCCGACCAGCGCGGGTTTATAGTGTCGCCTTTGCCGAGGGAACAAGCACGTTGGCGTCGGCCAGGTCGCCGTCAGTGTACGGGTCACCCCACTAATTTGCGTTTTGGGCCGAAGGACTAAAGAACCGCTATGCCTGCAAACGGACGGACCGACAGCGCAATTGTTCGCGTCGAAGTCAAGCACGTCAACATTCCTGCCAAATTCCCGCGCAAGGACGCGATCCAGCCGTTCGAGATGCAGGAAACGCCGATGGTTCGCATCTTCACGCGCGGCGGGCTGGTCGGAACAGGCTATTCCTACACTTTGGGAACCGGTGGCTCTGCTGTCGTCAGCTTGATCGCCGATACGCTGGCACCCCGCCTGATCGGGCGAGACTCACGCTACGTGGAAGAAATCTGGCTTCAGCTTTACCGCTCGATCAACTCGATCAACCCCGGCATCGTCAGCAGCCTTGCCATGGCTCCCATCGACATGGCGCTGTGGGACATACGGTGCCAGGCTGCTGAAGATCCGTTGCATGTCCTGGCGGGCGGAGCGCAGCGTCGGGTGCCGATCTACGACACCGAGGGCGGCTGGTTGAATCTGTCGGTCGATCAGTTGCTGGCCAATGCGCGAGCGGCCGTCGACCGTGGCTTCAAGGGCTTCAAGGTCAAAGTTGGCCGCAGCATGAGCGAGGATCTCGAGCGCCTGACCGCGGTGAAGGAAGTCCTGCCGAAAGGCTTCGAGCTGATGACCGATGCCAATCAGATCTTTCATCTGGACGAGGCGATTCGAAGAGCGGCGCAATACCATGATCTGGGGCTGGCATGGTTCGAAGAGCCGATGATTGCCGACGACATCGCAAGCCACACCCTGCTTGCACGCGCGACTCCACTGCCTGTCGCAATCGGCGAGACCGTATTCAGCCTGGCGCAGTTCCGCGAATATATCGCGACCGGCAGCGCGAGCATCATTCAAGTCGATGCCGCGCGCGTTGGCGGCATCACCCCGTG
>Ga0105237_10009054_pt1 | contig 10699 bp, 5 predicted proteins | sample KBSC24metaG_FD_81520 | JGI IMG/M metagenome (GOLD analysis project Ga0105237, IMG submission 81520) | Corn rhizosphere microbial communities from Kellogg Biological Station, Michigan, USA - KBS C2-4 metaG | ecosystem: Host-associated > Plants > Roots > Rhizosphere > Soil | place: Michigan, USA... | reverse complement strand
TTAAGGAATCGCGGCGTTTCGGCACCTTTGGAGCGGCGGCGATTCCGTCGTGGATGATTTTCAAGACGGTTTTGCGTTCCGCTCCGCCCAGGGGGAGTCGTGGCGCCCGGGTCCATTCCTTGCCCAGGCCGCACTCCTGCACGGCGAGTTTGATGTATTGCACGAACTTCACGTGCGTATCGAGATGGAGCAGGGGAGTGAACCAGCGGTAGATCTCGACGGCCTTCTTCCATTCACCCGCCTGCATCAGCTCCCAGAGGTATTGGTTCTGCGCGGGGAAGGCGATACCGGTGCCGGCGACCCAGCCGTCGATGCCGAGCACCGCGCTCTCGAGAGCGAGATCATCGACCCCGGTGAAGATGGCGAAACGTCCGCCGACGACATTGTGGAGATCGGTGATGCGCCGGGTGTTGGCGCTGCTCTCCTTCAAGGCGACGAAATTTTTGACGGCGGCCAGCCCGGCAAACATTTCCGGGGTGATGTCGTTCCCGTAACTGATCGGGTTGTTGTAGATCATGATCGGGAGGCCCGTCGATTTCGCGACGGTGCGGAAATGCGCGAGCGTCTCGGCGGGATCGGGCGTGCGATAGCTCATCGCAGGCAGCAGCATCAGGCCATCCGCGCCGATTTGCTCGCAGTCGCGCGCGGCCCGGCAGGCTTCCGCCGTGCTCGTTTCGGCGATGCCGGAGAGAACGGGGACGCGGCCATGCACCGCTCCGGCCATTTCGCGAATCACGAGGCGCTTTTCCTCGGGAGTGAGCATCTGGTTTTCACCGAGGGAACCGAGAAAGATAAGGCCACGGATGCCCGAGGCGATGAGCGCTTCCGCATGGCGGGCCGTCGCATCGAGGTCGAGCGAACCGTCTTTGTGCATCTGCGTGGTGATGGCCGGAAAGACGCCGCGCCAGGCGGGCTGGGGTGGAGCTGGGGTAGGCATGGGGAAGTCGTGGAAGGGGTGACGATAGGCGGTAGGGCTTGGCGAATCTTGTCGGAAAACCACGGTAGGAGCGGGAAAAATCGACAAACGCGATGCGACGTATGGGACGGATGCGACTTATGGGACGCATGTGCAATCCAGACTCGCCACGAGTGTTTGGCTGGGGTAGATAGTTTCCTTTATGCCGGACCCCCACTCGCATCCGACTCCCTCCCGTAAACTCGGCGGCGTTCCGCGTGGCGAAGAAACTTCGCCGAATATTTACAGCAAAGCGCCGACCTATGAAATGGTCGCCATTCCCAAGCCGCCGGAGAAGGCCCGGTCGTCGGCGAAGTGGGCCTCCGCCTTGAATTACCTCGGGTTGCTGGGGGTCATTGCTTTGGTCGGTGGAGGCGCCGCGTATTTGTACATGAAGCCGCCGGCGTTCCTGACCACGCTTTTGCAGCCGGCCAAGCCGGCAAAGCCGACCCCTGCGCCGGTGGCGGTGACGGGGAAAAAGGGGAGCGTGGATACCACGCCCCTGGCGGAGGCTTCGGAAGGTCACGTCTGGCTATTTGACGAAGACGAATGGCGCACGCCGGCGGATGCGAAGAACGATTTCAAGGAAGGCTTGGTCCATGTGCGGACCGTGATGGAGAAGCCGCAACCCACCGCGAATGCGGAGATTCGCGCCCGGATCGTGATTCGCGAGGGGGGCGGCATGGCTGGGGTCTTCATGCGCAGCACCCCCGAGGAGGGGCGCTACCGGCTGGCGATCGACCCGGATCTGCGTTACGTGCGCCTCGTGCATGAAGGGCCGAAGGGCACCGAGGAATTGGGCAAGTACCGCTTCTTCAAGTCGCTCATGCGCGGAGATCGCCTGACTCTCGAGTTGCGGGCGGACCGGGAACGGATCTCCGGAGCGGTGAACGGCGAGCGCGTGATCGAGACCGACGATGCAAGCTGCACCAAGGCGGGGACCTGGGGTATCGAATCGAGCGACGGTTTGTTTGAACTCGTGGAGGTGCCGATTCCCGCGCCGAAAGTGGCGGAAGCCGCCCCGCCGTCCGAACCCGCCGTGCCCACGCCGGCAGCCCCGGCAGCGCCGGCCATGCCTGAACCGCCGCCCGCGCCCGTCGTCCAATTGTCGGAGACTGGAAAATGGCTCGCGAGCACGGAGCCGCAGTGGCAGGCCAGCTATCAGCAGGAGGTCGTGGCGCCATTCGAAAAGGCCGCGGGCGATCTGAAGAAACAATACCAGGGCACGATCGAGACCCAACTCGCCGCCGCCACCCAGGCCAAGAGCCGGGACGACGCTGCTTATTTCCGCGGCGAAAAGAAACGCCTCGAAGCGGGGGAAGATGTCCCCATGACGGATGAGGTCATCGTGCCGGCGGCGCTCGTCAAGCTGCGCACCAATTTTCGCGGGGAACTGGCGCGGCTGGACAAAGCGCGCTTTGACCGGGCGAAAACCCTCTTTGCGCGCATCGACGCACTGCTTGCCCAAACGCAGGCCGCCCTGATCGCGCGGAAGCGCAACGACGAGGTGGCCGAGGTGAAGCAGAAGCGCGAGCAACTCGCGGCCCAGTGGCTGAAACCGCCAGCGGCGGCGACGGTCCCGGCTACTCCTGCCCCCGGGCCGGCGGCGACACCGGCGCCGAAGCGTGCCTTGGGATCCACGCCTCCTCCTGCGATGGCCAAGATGCCTCCGAAGCAGGTGATCGAGAAGCTGCTTGCCATGGGAGCGGGCGTGTGGATCGGCCAGCGGGTGCCAATCAATCTTCAAAATCAACAGAATGCCACCGAGGTGAAAGCCATCACAGATGTGAACGGGGATCGATTCATCATCACGCACGTGGATTTTCGCCGCAATGGAGAGGAGGAGAAACCGATCACGACCGAGGATCTGGCCATCGTCGAGGCGCTGCCGGAGGTCACTGATCTGGATTTCCACGGGCCTTCGGTGACCGACGCCGTCCTGGAGAAATTGCGGCCCCTGCGGCATCTCACCCGGCTCACCATCGAAGGGGCCAAGATCACTCCCGCCAGCGCCGCCGTTTTCGCGGCCTTGACCGACTTGAAGGAGTTGCACCTGCGCGGAGTGGCGGTGGGCGATGCGGGCATCAAAGCCGTGGGGCAATGTCATCGCCTCGAGCGGCTCACACTCGACGGGATTTCCTTCGCCGACGATGCGCTGGTCCCCATCGTAAAATTGCCGGCGCTTCAGGAATTGACCATGAGCAACCTGGACAAGCTCACCAGTGCCGGCTACGCGCATCTCGCGGAGTGCCATTCGCTCAAGCGCTTGAGCCTGGGCGGCGCCAACGTGGTGGCGTCGATGGTTGCGACGCTCGGCAAATGCACCAGCCTGGAGTACTTGAATTTGTCTGGCAATCCGATGAAGGACGACGAGCTTGCGGGCCTGAGCGGCCTGTCGCGGCTCAAGACGCTCTTGCTCAATAACACCGGCATCGTGGGCACCGGCTTTGCCGTTTGGCCGACGCACACGGCCATGACCTCGCTCGATCTCACGAACGAGCCTGGGGTCAATGATGCGGCCTTGAAGGCCATCGGTACGGCGTTCCCCAAGCTGGAGAGCTTGCAAATCAATGGCGCCCCGCTGGGCGCTACCGGAGCGGGATTCGCGTCCATCGCCCGCCTGCGCGGCTTGAAGACCCTGCGGGTCGGCGGCGGCCTGGTAAACGATGAGGTGATGGCTGAGATCGGGAAGTGCAATGACCTTCAAAGCCTGTCGATTCCGGGCGGGCGTCTTGGCGAACCCGGTGCCGCGGCGATGACCAAGCTGTCGAAGTTGACCAGTCTTGATCTGAATGATCCGCCGGTCACGGATGCGGCCCTGAAATCATTCGGCAAATGCAAGGCGTTGAAATCGATTCAGATCGGCGCCGAGGCGACGGAGGATGTCGAGAAGAAGCTGAAAGCGGCGTTGGGCGGAGTGACGATTCGGAAGGGATAGTTCCGCGGGCGGGTTACGCCGAAGGCATCCAGTAAGTTAGCCCAGCGAGGAGGCGGAGGGGAATCCGAGTGTTCGGTGGGCGGGCAGGTTTCATTCATTTCGCTGCTGCGGCTAAATCGCGATAGATCTGCGCTTCGGGGCGTCCCTGCTTTTCCGCGAGGGCGGCGAGGGCTTCGTAGTCGGCTTTGCTCAAAGCTGTGTCGCCGGCCGCATGCCCGGCGCGGATTTTTGCGACCAGCGCGGCGCTTTCCTGGCGGGCGGCGGCGTCCTTGGACCGATGGACGAGGATGCCGCCAAGCGCGGCGACAAATAGGACAAACGTGATGGCCAGGCCGACGATGAGGACGCGGCGGCGTTTGAACAGGAGGAAGGTTTGCTTGCCCACACCCGCCTTTTCCGCGGTGGTGGCAAAGCCGCTTTGATACGCCTCGATATCCGCCTGGAAATCGGGCACGTTTTGGTAGCGATCCGACGCCCGGCTGGTCATGGCCTTTTCAGCGACGGCGGAGAGCGCATCGGGGACCTTGCCCCCGGGGAGATGCGGCAGGCGCGTTTTGCCGAGCGTTGATTTGCGTGCCGGCTCCCATTCGCCGTGCGCCGCTTTGCGCAAGACTTCCTGCGGATCATCGCCCTCGATCGGCGGACGGAGGGTGAGTATGTGGTGGAGGATGGCGCCGAGCGCGTAGACGTCGGTGCGAATATCGAGCTGGTCGTGCGCGCCGTAGGCCTGCTCGGGAGCCATATATTGCGGCGTGCCCATGACATTGCCGCTCTGTTTTTCGGCGTGGGCCAGTTCCTTGCGCACCCCAGTGCGGATGATGGAGTGCCCATCGAGCGCGGCTGCAGCCTGGTTGCGCGTGGGGTCGAGCACTTTGGCCAGGCCCCAATCCATGACCAGCACCTCACCGTAGTCGCCAATCATGAAGTTGTCGGGCTTGAGATCGCGGTGGATGACGCCCTGGGCGTGGGCGAAGGCGATAGCGTCGCAAACTTTTTGGAAGACCGTGAGAAGCTGGGCAAGGGGATACCTCTCGACCGTTTCACTCTGCCGGTGAAAGAGCAGGTCGAGCACCTGGCGCAGGGTGATGCCCCGCACATATTTCATCGTGTAAAAAACCTGCTCCTTTTCGTCGACCCCGAGTTCGTGCACGGGAACGATGTTCGGGTGTTCGAGCTGGCCGGTCACCTTGGCTTCAGACACGAAGCGCATGACCTCATCGGACGACGTGCCGTCGAGCATGACCTTCATCGCCACGTTGCGCTGGATGGTCAATTGGCGGGCACAGAGCACGGCGCCCATGCCCCCCTGGGCGATGGTGTTGCCGATTTCGTATTTCTTTTCCCGGAGAAACTCGGGGGGCAGCAGCTTGGCGAGCGCCTCGCGCCGGGCTTCGAGGGATACCGGCGCCACCGGCGCGGCATCCCGGCTGATCTCGAGCGAAACCGGGCCGAGCATCACCTTGGAGCCAATGCGCAGGATCGTCACGGCGGAGATCTTTTCCCCGGCGACGTATGTGCCATTGGAACTGCCGAGATCCTCGATCACGCATTCGCGTTCGTTGATCGTGAGACGCGCGTGGGAACGCGAGATGAGGGGCGTTTCAATGAAGATGTCGGAATCCGGACTGCGGCCGATGACATAGGCCCCGGGAAGGAAGGAACGGCTCTCGGTCGGCCCGTCGGGACGAATGATGGTGAGTTTGGTTTCCGGGAGGCTCATGGGAGGAAGGACAGCTTGCGACTACCGGTCCGATTTTATGCCACGGTGGATGGCATGATGGGAAGAGCCCTTTGTTCCGCCTCAGGTCTCGAGATATTTTTTCAACTTCTCCCGCAGCTCCGTGCGGGCGCGGAAGAGAACGCTTTTTACCGCCGGAACGCTCAGCCCGAGGATTTCGCCGATGTCTTCGTAGGGAATATCGTCATAGCGGCGGAGGACGATCGCCATGCGTTGGATCTCGGGAAGTTCTTCGATGGCTTTCTGGATGGCCGTCTGCATCTCGTCGTCGAGGAGCGCGGTATCGGCGGCCTTGGTGCCGGGATCGGGAATTTGCAGCGGGCGATCGTCATCGTCCATCGTGGCGTCGAGCGAGCGGGTGGGGTGGCGCTTGCGGCGGCGCAGCTCGTTAAAGACGAGGTTGCGCGTGATCTTGAACAGCCACGTGGTGAACTTGGCGGTTGGCTCGTAGCGCGCGGCGCTTTTCCAGACACGAATGAAGACCTGCTGGGAGATGTCCTCGGCATCGGAGTCGTCGCCCAGCATTTTCGCGACCGTGCCAATGACCCGGTACTGGTGCGCTTCAATCAACTGGCGCAAAGCATCCATGTCCCCCTGTTTGATGAGGGCCATCCACCGGAGGTCCTGAGCCGCGGCGTCGGGCGCCTCGTCGGCCTGGGGGCTCGGGTCTGGGCTCATTTGGGGGCAATAATCAGTGATCAGAGAAGCAGTAATCAGTAGCGCGCGGTGGCGCGACAGCACTGATCACTGTCCCACTGATTACTGATTACTTCCCAGCAGCAAGGCAATGAGTTTCCCTGATGAACGGCTCGGGAAGAGAGAGTCGCTTGCGCTGCGGGGCCTCCACAAGTAGCTACAGGGGAAACGATTTCGACACCGCATGTCCGCCAAACTCATTTCGCCCAGCCTGCGCCCTATTTTTGAGAAAGTCTCCGCGGGTGGCCGGGTGACGGATGAAGAAGCCCTTTTTCTTTACGGTTCGAACGATCTCAATGGGATCGGGGCCATTGCCAACGTGGTTCGGGAGCGCAAGAACGGCAACGTCGCGACCTACATCCACAACCAGTACATCAACTACTCGAACCACTGCATCCTCTCGTGCCAGTTCTGTGCTTTCGGGGCGCGCAAGCGTGATCCGCACGCCTTCGAAATGACCATCGAGGAAATCGTGGAGAAGGCGCGCCACGGGCTGGAGCACGGCATTACGGAGATCCACATGGTCGGTGGATTGCACCCGACGCTGAAGGGGGAGTGGTACCTGGAACTCGTGCGCAGCTTGCGCGCGCTCGATCCGAATTTCTTCGTGAAGGCTTTCACGGCTGTCGAGATCCGGCACCTCGCCCTTCGTGTCTTCAAGAAATCCGTCCGCGAGACTCTCGAATTGCTCCGCGAGGCTGGACTCTGCGCGATCACCGGCGGAGGAGCGGAGATTTTCGATCAGTCGGTCCGCGACCAGGTCTGCCGCGGCAAGGAGAACGCCGACGAATGGTGGGAAGTGCACCGCACCTGGCACGAGATGGGAATGCGGAGCACGTCGACCATGCTTTACGGACATATCGAGACCATGGCCCAGCGGGTCGATCACTTGCGGCGCTTGCGCGAGTGGCAGGATGTGACCGGCGGCTTTACCGGGTTCATCCCGTTTGCCTTCGAAGCGAAAGGCGCGCGCGCCGATTCCGTCCTGACGAAGATTCGACACGCGACGGCTTTCGATGAGCTCAAGAACCTGGCCGTCGCCCGGATCTACCTCGATAATTTCGATCATATCACCGCCTACTGGGTGAGCCTGGGGCTGCCGTTGGCGCAACAGGCGCTGAATTACGGCGTGGACGATCTGCACGGCACGATCATGGAGGAAAAAATCTTCCACATGGCCGGCGCCAGGACCCCGCAGCAACAGAGTTGTGCCGCCTTGGAAAAAGCGATTCGCGAGGCTGGCCGCGAGCCGATGCAGCGTGATACTTGGTACCGCCGCATCGCGCCGACGTGGCGGAAACCCGCGGACCCAACCACTGCCGCTGGACTGGCCGTCGCGTGAGGTCGTATCCGGCGCTGGCGGGGCTTCGCATTGGGTGCGTGCAGTACCTCAATTCCAAGCCGCTCATTCATGGCTACGATGGACCGGTGATCTTCGATCATCCATCGGGTTTGGCGCGCGACCTCGTGGCAGGGCGTCTCGATGTCGCGCTGGTGCCCACGTTTGAAGCGTTGCGTCATCCCCACTACACGCTCGCGGAGGGGGTGGGGATTGCCTGCGATGGGCCGGTTTACAGTGTCTTCCTCGCGCATCGAGGGCCGCTCAGCGGTATTCGGCGCATTGCGCTCGACCCGGCGTCGCTGACCTCGGTGCATCTGCTCCAGGTGCTGCTGCGGGAGTATCACGGCCTTCGCCCGGAATTGCTCGACCTGCCGGCGTTTCCCGTGGAAGCGGATGCGGCGCTGCTGATCGGGAACCAGGCGATCGACTTTCGTGAAAGCGACCAGGGGACACACCAGATCCTGGACTTGGGCGAGGAGTGGAAGCGTTGCACTGGTTTGCCGTTTGTCTTTGCACCCTGGTTGCTGCGGCCCGGACTGCCGCAGGCGCAGGCGGTGGCGGATGATTTGCGCGCCTTGAAGGATTACGGAACGGCGCATGTCGAGGAGATCATCCGGGCCGAACCTCGCGATCCCGTCTTCACCCGGCGGTATCTCACAGAGCACATTCGATTTGAACTGGGGGAACCGCAGAAGCAGGGGATTGGGAAGTACCGCGAACTGCTGGCGAAGCATGGGTTCATCGGTGATGCGGCGGTGCCGTTGCGGTTCGTTTAGGAGGCTGGACCCCCGTCCTTCTCATCCATCGCCAGGAATCGCTGGTACAAATACGATGCCCCGATAAGCAGGATCGCGACGGCGATGAACGCGCCGATGCGGTAGAGTTGATCGAGTTGCGCGAGGTCGTGCAGGAAGAGCTTCAGCAGCGTGACGACGAACAGTCCCAGGCCGGCATAGCGGACGGGCGCGAGCTGGCGGTGCATTCCGGCGAGGAGCAAGCCCAGGGCGAAGATCGCCCAGGCGATCGAGTAGGTCATGTCGCGCGCGAGATTGCCGGAGAAATCGAAGGCCAATGCCGGTCCGGTGGCGAAGAAGTCCGCAATCTGGATGTTCAGCAGCAGGAAGAGCAGGACGGTGCCGAGGCTGAAGAGCGTGGCGCAGACATTGATCTCGCCGATCCCATCCCGTGGTGGCTTGAGGAGGAAGCCGCCGGCGAAAGTCGAGGCTGCGGCGAGGCCGTAGGTGTAGAGATACCAGTTCCAAATCGGCAGGCCGCCGCGAGGATGATAGCTGAGCACCGCGGGATTCAACGCGAGGCGAACGAAGACCGTGGCGAGCAGGGCGACTCCGACGAGCCGCAATCCCGGATGCGGCAGCCGATGGAAGAGCCAGCAGAGCGCCGCGCCCTCGAGCGCCCAGGAGATCGTCAGCCACTCCCGATGAAACTGCGCCGGGAAAATGAGAGTGATGAAAAACAGCGCGGTGCCCCCGAACCAGGCCAGGACAGCCAGACGCGCCGGGTTGTCCCCGGGGAAGACGCGTCGCAGGTAGTCGCAAGCCGCGAGCGCCGGCAGGGCGAATGCGGCGGGAATGAGGCCCGGTGCGGTCTCGCCGAAAGCGGCCCAGGTCGCGGTCGCGGCGTCGCGAACGAGGAGATAGTGCAGCACCGGCGCGAGCGCCGCCGTGGCCCAAGGCGTGACGCGCGGACTGGTGCGGGATTGGAAGCAGAATGGGAACGCGGCGATGATCGCGGTGAAGCCGAGGTACCAGGCCAAAGGCCCTCCGCCAAGATGGCCGTGTGCATCCACGTGCCAGAAATATTCCAGCACCACTCCGCAGCTCAGGGCGACCGGGGGCAGGGCGAGAGTGTCGCTCCAGCGGGCCAGGGCGAGGAGCAGCACGACCAGGAACAGGGCGACGCCGAAAATGGGAGAAGGGTTGACCGGATGCAGCCGCTCCACGGCGGCGATGAGCAGGAGAAATGGCAGGACTGCGGAGATCGCGGGCAGATGCTGGAGCGCTTCCCGCTCGTGCGTGGCGGCGGTTGTGGCCAGGCCGCTCGCCGCGAGGCGCCGCTGGAGAAACACGCTGGCTCCGCAGAAGAGCGCGGCGAAGCCGGCGATGACACCCAGCAAGCCGGCGAGGCTAGGCTGCTCGACTGGAGTCTGGGCCAGCCAGAGTCCGACCGCGGCGAGGGTGAGCACCAGCGCGGCGACTACGCCGAGGAGCGATGCCGTGACGGCCGCGAGGGCGATGGCGGCGAGATCGGCGACGAGTACGGCTCCCCACAGGGCGGTGGATGCGCCGATCTTCAGCGCGGGCCAGAGCATGAGGATCAGACCGAGCGCTGGGAATATCTGGGCCCAGCGCGGAGTGGCGGCAGCGGGCCGGAGCCGCCGCAGAACGATGGGGAGCAGGGTATGAAACCCGGCGAAGAGGAGGAAGAACCCGAGCGCCCAGCCGAGCAAGGCGTTACTGAGGTAGCGAGTGTTCCAAACGGCGAGGGTGAGAAAGACGAAGCCGCCACCGAGCATGGGGATGGGGTGGAGCGCGGTGCGCCGCAGCGGCCACGCCACGAGGCCCGCGTCCGCCAGCATGAGGATCGAGAGCACAATCCACGGCTTTTCCCCGAGTTCCGGCCAGCCGAGAAGGGATGCGGCGTAGCCGAGTCCGGCGGCCGCCATGATGCCGGCGGCGATCGTGGTATACCTTTCATTCTGTTCGTCGCTATTGCACTGCCAGAACGGGAGAAGGAAAAGCGCCTCAAATCCCAGGAAGATGATCGTGGCGATGCCGACTTTCGCCGGCGAAAAAAACGCCATCGCCCAGCTGATCTCGATGAGGGCCGTCGCTCCCGCGGCGAAGATGACCAGATGATGCCAGCGCTGGCGAAGGGCCATGGCGACAAACCCGGCGTTCGCCAGCGTGAGGATGGAAAAGATGGACCACGGCGTTTCGCCTAGTTCCCGCCAATTGAGCCACTGGGCGGCAAAACCGGCCGCGCTTGCCTCCATATACCCCGGCGCCGATG
>Ga0105237_10009051_pt1 | contig 10702 bp, 7 predicted proteins | sample KBSC24metaG_FD_81520 | JGI IMG/M metagenome (GOLD analysis project Ga0105237, IMG submission 81520) | Corn rhizosphere microbial communities from Kellogg Biological Station, Michigan, USA - KBS C2-4 metaG | ecosystem: Host-associated > Plants > Roots > Rhizosphere > Soil | place: Michigan, USA... | reverse complement strand
TCGAAATCCGTTACGCGCTCGATCCTTGCATCCGCGAGTGGATTACGCCAGAAGTAATCCCTCTGCCAGACAAACCAGAGCTCTCCGACGGCGATTGCAGCGACTGCAGCCACGACCACCCTCATCACGCGGCGGCGCCGTGGGGGAATCTTACCGGACCCCTGCTCCTGGATGTCCCCGCCTGAACGCGAGCGCAACGCCCGCTTCAGGTCCACCACCAGCTCGCGCGTCGATTGGTAACGGTCGTTCGGGTCCTTCTCCAGCGCTTTCTCTACAGCCGTACGGAGAACATCAGGCAGATGAGCCGGGAGTGGATCGGGTGGACCCTGGACGACCCTCTCGCCGCTTTCGAAACCGGCCCCTCCGGTAAATGGCCGCCGGCCGGTGAGCATCTCGTACAGCACGACGCCAAACGAAAATATATCGCTCCTGGCGTCCAGGGCTTCGCCGGTCATTTGCTCGGGCGACATATACGCGCGCGTGCCGAGAATGGCTCCGGGCAATGTGCATGTTTCACCTCCGGGGAAGCCGTGCTGCGGCGGAGCATTCTCGAACAGCCTGGCGAGGCCGAAATCCGCCAGCTTAGCGTACCCGTTCCTCGAGACCAGGATGTTCTCGGGCTTGATATCCCGATGCAGAATTCCTGCCGCATGCGCGGCCGCCAGAGCGTCCGCCACATTCACCAGAAGCTCGATAACCTCTCGCCACAGTCGCTTCGCTTGTGACCATTCCCGCAGCGTGCCGCCATCGACGATTTCGGTGACCAGGTAATCACGGCCCTCGAACTCGCCTGCGTCGTAGACGGTCAATATGTGGGGATGGTTGAGGGCCGAAGCGAGTCGTGCCTCGCGCTGAAACCGCGCCCGGGCAGTCGCGCCTCGCAATTCATCGGATAGGAACTTGATCGCAACAAGACGATTCAGCTTCGTATCCCGTGCGCTGTAGACCACACCCATGCCGCCGGCTCCCAGACGCGCCTCGAGAATGTAGGGCGCAATTTGCAGTCCGGGATATAGCTTCAGCCGGTCGTCCTGCGCGGTATCGTCTCGATCGCTGCCGCGATCCCATGCGGGACCGTTCAGCATTCTCTCACCGGAGTCGCTCTGGTTAAGGAGGGAGATCACCTCGCGGCGCACTTCTTCGCTCACCGCACGTCCGGCAAGAAACGTGCTGCGCTGCGCTGGGTGTTGATCGAGCGCAGCGTGATAAAGTTCTTCGACCTGCCGCCACCTCTCAGGGTTCACTGCGCTCCCTTGGTGTCTCCCAGGATACCGCTGGCCGGGGACATCAGCAACCGACGCGGATCGTCTCCGATTAGCAGGCGGCGGGCAGGACCGGAGTCGCCATTCAGCGGCTCCGGCCTGGTGTTTCCGAACCTACTGCACGGGCCGGAAGAAGTTGTCACATACGTGCTTGGCGACTTTCCGGCCGATCTGTGCGCCATTCAGCATCGAGTGTCTCCAATGCAAACCGGCCCAGACACGCGCGTCATAGATCTCGCGCATGAGGCTGTTCACGTCCTGGTAGGTACGCTCGGTTTTGACCAGCTCAGGTATTGCGGTCCGGCTCGCCGTGAAGGTCCACGGAACTTTAGTCGTGCCGAAGAACCTTGCCACAGCGTCCGTTAAAGCCGTTGAAGAAAAGGAATGCGCCGAAGGGTACTCCGGATGGTTCACGGATATCAGTGGAGTCCATGTCGGATCGGGGTCCGTGTCGGGATTGCCGTCCGTGTCCGCGCGGGGAATCGCCGTCCGGGGTCGCCAGGACCGGTAGAAGTACTTCGCCTCGAAGCCTGCGATATTCGAGTCGGAGGCGGAGGTGTACACCATTGCGAAGTAACGGGCGGCGTCGCGAACGTTCAGGCCCCGAGTTACGGCGAGGTTCACGATCGCCGGGTGCGTGTTCGCAGCCTGCCAGAAGTACGCGATGTCAGTCTGCTCAGCGCTGCGAATTGTGCTGTCCTTCCGGCCATAGTCGCGCGTCTCAGTAAAATCCTCGACATACGCGCTGGAGGTCATCGGGTCCGGACCGTCGGGTCGAAACCGGCTGGCATCCTCGAATGTGAACGGCCGGATCTGGCCGACATTCGCGCCGGCCGGCTGGGTTTGGCAACCGCCATTCGGCTCGAATTCGCCGGGCGGTGGCGGATTCGAGCTGCACTGGTACAGGACAACATTATCGACGCCGTCATCAGCCCGCAGCTTGATTATGGCTTTTGCGGCGTTCTGGCCAACTTGCACGCCGTCGTCCTTTGCGGCGCCGCCGGGAATAGCCGCCATATAGGCCGCGTACTGCGTATCGAGGTAGGCATATTGCGACGGGTCGACGCGCGCACGGGCAGTGACGTACGCTGCCGTAGCGACGGCCGCACGCACGTCCGCGCCGCCCGGGGCGTGCATAGGTGGCGTAAACGACTCGTAACCGCCTTGAATGGCCACCACTGCGTCGTACACAGCGAGTTGGATCGTCGCTTGAAGTATGAACTGTATGCCTGGAAGCCGCGGGGGTGTGTTAACCGCGGGCTGGACGATGGTTGCCCAGTCAGTCACTGCGTTGCCCTGTCCGTAAACAGAGCAGCAAAGCAGCATGTTGAGTGTAATGCAGAGTCTTGTAGTCATGTCTCGCCTTCTGGAGAACACCGGAAAGCGAAATGCAAATCGCTACCGGTTCTGTTCTCGCGTGGGTAAGCGAGAAATGCAATGAAGAAACTACAATAGCGGTGAAGTATTTCTGGAGGGCAGCAATGCAGCCGGAGGTGTCGAGAGAGATCACTGGCCTGTTGAGGGCATGGGCCGGCGGTGATGCCGACGCCCTGGCGCAGCTAATTCCCCGCATTTACAACGACCTTCGTCGCGCCGCGCGACGGCACATGCGGAAAGAACGCCCCGACAACACGCTCGAATCCACGGCTCTCGTCCACGAGGCATTCTTGCGGCTGGTAAATGTCCAGGTGACTGACTGGAAGGATCGCGCGCACTTTTTTGCCGTGGCTTCGCAGATGATGCGCCGGATCCTGGTCGACGCGGCGCGAGCCCGTCTTTCGTCTAAGAGGGGAGGAGATCTACAACGCGAGGAACACAGCAGCGCTCCCGATCTCGACCAGATTCCGGATCTGTCGTCGCGTCGGGACGGTGAACTGGTCGCGATCCATGAGGCTTTGGAAGATTTAGTCCGGATCGACGCCCGAAAAGCGCGCGTAATCGAATTGCGCTTCTTCGGCGCGATGAGCGTCGATGAAACCGCCGTGGTTTTGGCAGTTTCCCCTCAGACCGTGATGCGCGATTGGAAACTGGCAAAGGCCTGGTTGACAAGGGAGCTCAAGAAAAAAGGTCTTGGCTCCAACAGACTTCCGGGCATTTGACGCCGGATCACGCGTCAACTGGAACCTCGTCCGTTGGGCGTCAAGTTGTCGGGTAGTGGCACACGCGGCTTCGACGGATACAAGCGCGTGAAAGGGCGCAAGCGCCATATTCTGGTGGATACAATCGGCTTGATGATTGCCAATCGAGTGGAACCAGCCAACACGTCTGACCGACGCGCGGGCGCTCGTTTGCTCGCCAGCCTGCCCCTTCTGTTTCCGAGAATCGATACCGTGATCGCAGATGCCGGTCATGAAAGCCGAAAACTTGCCCGCGAGCTGATGCATGAGGCTGGTTGGAAGCTGCAGATCACAAAACGTGGGCAGCGTGCTTTCAGGATCACCGGGCTCACGTGGATTGTGGAGCGCACCTTCGCATGGCTCGGGCGTAACCGTCGATTCAGCAAGGACTACGAGTTTAGGGTGCAAAACGTCCGAGACTCTGCTCGACATTGCCGCCACGCATCTCATGCTCAATCGACTCGCACCCGCATGACACTTTTCAAACACTTCTGAAAGAAAAGGAGTAAACGTGTTGCGTTACACCATCATTATCGAAAAGGCTGGAGACAACTATTCGGCGTACGCACCCGATCTACCCGGTTGCATCACCACCGGCCCTACGGTTGAACAAACCAGGCGCAATATGGAGGAAGCCATCGCATTTCATCTCCACGGGATGCATGAGGATGGAGAACCCATTCCCCAGCCAAACTCTACAGCGGCTATTGTTGAGGTGGCGTAGGAAGAACCCGGCATTACCCGCACCCTTCAGCCCCTCCTTTCCTTGATTCGCGTAAACTCGCGTTCATTTGCGGCTAAACCAATCACCGCCCTTTCCTCAAAATATTGCCAACAGAAGCAGAGCCTTCCCCAATCCACCCCGAATCCCCGTTCCTCCCGCCTATCAGCAGGCGATACTCACGCCCGCGGAAAGGAGTCCTCAAACGCCATGTCGACAGTCATCAACCCCGCCAACCACGCACCCCTTCGCACGTTCATCCTTTCTCTTCCTCCATCCCCCGAAAAACTGAAAATGAAGAAACGAACCTGAGAATTGGGCGAATGGGTTTCTTGACGCACCCATCATCAATGGGATCATCCCTACCCCCGGCAGACTTCGATTCCGCCACCACCCTGAAAAACTCTCTCCGCAAACTGTACCTGGAACCACTTCTCCCATGCGTTTTTCTCCGCGCTTTTCGCAGGTATCTATGAAGAGTGTTGTCGCAAAGATAAAGAAGGATCCGTTATGTATCGATGGTGTAGAATGAGGACTCGATGGAGGCAGTCCTTGGCCAGGACAGTGGCGCTATACCCTCGTTTCGGAATGGTGCTACCGGGCCTATGCTAGCCCCTTCGGGCCTTATGATGGCAATTGATAAGCGACTCCAGCCGGTTGTAGGCAGCCACCGGCGGCGGAAGACCAAGGCCATCCTTACCTATACCGGTTCGCTGGCGTTATCGCCTCGTTCGGCAAGGACCCGGTGTCAGATCCAGCACGATTCGTGCCTTCCGAAAGCGATCCACGTCGTCAGGCGCCCCGCGCCTTTCTCCGATGACATCCCTGGCAGAAGCACGCACCTCTCTGGTGGAACCCGGCTGACACCGTTTTGCAGTAGGCTAGAGACTACCGAAACACACTACCGAAAGAGAGCAATCGTATGAGCGTGAATCTGAAATCGCTGATCGGCAAGCTGAATGACACCATGCGCGGGGCTGTGCAGAACGCGGCCGGCCTTTGCCTGTCGCGAACCCACTACGACGTCGAGATCGAACACTTCTTAATGAAACTGCTCGATTCCAGTTCGGACGATCTGGCGTGCATCCTGCGCTACTTCGAGATCGACCGGAATCGCCTCTCCGGCGAGTTGACCCGTGCCCTGGATCGGTTGAAGTCCGGCAACGCGCGCAACCCCGCCCTCAGCCCGTCCCTAGTGAAAATGCTCACCGAGGCCTGGACCCTCGCTACCATCGATTTCAACTCCGGCCAGATCCGCTCCGGCTACGCCGTACTCGCCCTCGTCAGTAATGAGGAACTCGCTCGCATCGTCCGCGAGACCAGCAAGGAACTGCAGAAGATCAACGCCGACGCCCTTAAGAAGGACTTCGAGAAGATCACCTCGGCTTCCAGCGAAGATGCCAACGACCTCGGTGAATCCACGCCCGGTGCGGGAGCCCAGGCCGGTGGTCCCCCAGCCGGCGGTGGCGGCGTGGGCGGCAAGACTCCCAATCTCGATCAGTTTACGGTCAACCTCACGGAGAATGCCAAGAAGGGCAAACTCGACCCCGTCCTGGCTCGCGATTTTGAAATCCGCCAGGTCATCGATATTCTCACCCGCCGCCGTCAGAACAATCCCATCCTGGTCGGTGAAGCGGGCGTCGGAAAGACCGCCGTGGTCGAAGGCTTCGCCGCCCGCGTAGCCGCCGGCGACGTTCCTGAGGTACTGAAGAAGGTCACCGTCCGCACCCTCGACCTGGCACTGTTGCAGGCGGGAGCCGGGGTGAAGGGCGAATTCGAAAATCGTCTCAAAGGACTGATCGCCGAAGTCAAGAACTCGCCCATCCCCATCATCCTGTTCATCGACGAAGCTCACACCATGATCGGCGCCGGCGGACAGGCCGGACAGGGCGATGCCGCCAACCTTTTGAAACCGGCCCTCGCCCGCGGAGAACTCCGCACCATCGCCGCCACCACCTGGTCCGAGTACAAGAAGTATTTCGAGAAGGATCCCGCCCTCGCCCGCCGCTTCCAGGTGGTGAAAGTGGAAGAGCCGTCCGAGGCTCAGTGCTGCGTCATGCTGCGCGGCTTCGTGGCCACCCTCGAGAAGCATCATAATGTCCGCGTTCTCGATGAGGGCCTGGCCGCCGCGGTCCGTTTCTCGCACCGTTATCTTCCCGATCGCCAGCTTCCCGATAAGGCGGTCAGCGTTCTCGACACCGCCTGCGCCCGCCTGGCCCTCGGTCAGAACACCATCCCACCGGCCATTGAAGATGCCATGCGCACCCTCGACGACATCGGGGTGCAGGAACGCGTCCTCGGCCGGGAATCCGCCCTGGGTACCGATCACAGCGAGCGCCTGGCCAATCTCGCCGAACAGAGGACCACTACCGAAGCCCACCTCAAAGCGTTGAATGAGCGCTGGGAGAAGGAAAAGGAGCTGGTCAATAAGATCCGGGAACTGCGCAAGGATATCGAAGCCGCATCCGGTCCGGTGCAAGCCCCGGCGGACGCGGTGGCCCCTGCAGCCGCTGGTGCCGCAGCCCCTGCCGCAGCCGCTTCAGCAGCACCCGTGGCCTCTCCATCCGCCACCCCGCCTCCACCCGAACCCACGCCCCAGACTCTGGCCCAGCGCGCCAAGCTCGCTGAACTGGTCACCGAACTCGAAACCCTGCAGGGCGAGACTCCCCTGATCGGCGTCACCGTGGACGCGCAGATCGTCGGCGAAGTCATTTCCGGCTGGACCGGCATTCCCGTCGGCAAGATGTTGAAGGACGAGATCGCCACTGTACTGGCGCTCGAAAAACACCTGGGCGCCCGCGTCATCGGCCAGGATCACGCCATGGTCGGCATCAGTCAGCGCATCCGCACCTCGCGGGCGCGCCTGGACGATCCCGAGAAACCGGTCGGCGTCTTTCTGCTGGTCGGGCCCAGCGGCGTCGGTAAGACCGAGACCGCTCTCGCCCTCTCCGATCTGCTCTATGGCGGTGAGCAGAACATCATCACCATTAATATGTCGGAGTTCCAGGAAGCGCACACCGTTTCCACCCTCAAGGGTTCGCCTCCGGGTTATGTAGGCTTCGGCGAAGGCGGCGTGCTGACGGAAGCCGTGCGGCGCCGGCCCTATTCGGTGGTGCTTCTCGACGAAATCGAGAAGGCCCACCCCGATGTGCTCGAGCTCTTCTTCCAGGTCTTCGATAAAGGCCGCATGGAGGATGGCGAAGGCCGCGAGATCATCTTCCGCAACTGCATCATTATTCTTACCTCCAACGCCGGCACCGACACGCTCATGCGGCTGTGCGCGGATCCCGAGACCATGCCGGGACCGGATGGGCTGGTCAAGGCTCTGAAGCCCGAACTCGACAAGGTCTTCAAGCCTGCGTTCCTGGGACGCATGGTGATCATCCCCTATTTCCCCATCCGCGACGAAGCGCTCAAGATGATCATCAAGCTCAAGCTGCGCAAGATCCAGAAGCGCATCCAGGAAACTCATCGCATCGGGCTGACTTATGACGATGCGCTGATCGAAGAGGTATCGCGGCGCTGCACCGAAGTGGAAAGCGGCGCCCGCAACGTAGACAACATCCTGACCAATACGCTATTGCCCGACATCTCCAAGAATTTGCTGGGCACCATCGCGGAAGGACAGAAACCGCAGGCCATTCACGTCACTATCGGTGAAGACGGTGCCTTCGCATATCGCTAAATGATTACTCAAGCCGGCCGGCATATTCGCGTCAATACGAATCTCGGGGAAGACAAGCTCTTCCTCGAGAGCTTCGAGGGAGAGGAGCGGGTTTCCGACCTCTTCCGCTTCGAACTCGGCGTCCTGACGGATGACCCGGCCTTCTCCATGGACAGCCTGCTCAACAAGCCGGTTGTCGTCTCCATGAATCTCCACGATGATACCGACCGCAATTTCCACGGCATCATCAATCACATCGACGAAGTGGAAACCCGCGTGGATGGGCATTCCCTGTACCGCGCCACCATGGTGCCCTGGACGTGGCTCCTCACCCTGTTCAACGATTGCCGGATCTTCCAGAACAAGTCCGTGCCGGATATCGTGGAACAGGTATTTCGCGATCGCGGCTTCACCGACTTCGCCAACCGCCTGAACGGTTCGTACTCGCCCCGCGAATACACCGTCCAATACCGCGAGACCGACTTTAACTTCATTTCGCGCCTCCTCGAAGAGGAAGGCATCTTCTATTTCTTCGAACACACCGTCGATAAGCACACTCTGGTGATGGCAGATCAGCCGTCCGCCTTTGTCGACTGCCCCAGCCAGTCCACCGCGGCGTACGACACCACCGCAGGCCTCTGGCAGGATGTGGACGTGGTGCTCGGTCTGCGGCGAACCCGCCAGATCCGGGTGGGCAAAGTCACCGAGAACGACTACGATTTCAAGAAGCCCCGGACCAGCATCGACGCCGATCTGGATTCTGCCCGCAAGGGTGAATTCTACGAGTATCCCGGCAAGTACACGCAGCGAGACGAAGGCAGCCGGTATGCGCGCATCCGCCTCGAGGAGCAGGAAGTCAGGCTGCTAACCATCACCGCGGATACTAACTGCCGCGCTTTCTGTCCGGGCTTCAAGTTCACCCTGACCGGTTACTACCGCGACGAGGCGAACATCGCGTACAACCTGCTCGCCATCCAGCACAGAGCCGCGAACAACACCTATATCTCGGCCGATCACGAGGACAACTTCACCTACCGCAACACCCTCGAAGCGATCCCCGCCAGCATTCCTTACCATCCACCGCGCCACGCCCGCCGGCCTTTCATTCAGGGTTCGCAGACCGCCGTGGTGGTGGGGAAATCGGGCGAAGAGATCTGGGTGGATGAGTTCGGCCGGGTGAAGGTCCAGTTCTACTGGGATCGCGCCGGCAAGATGGATGAGAACAGCTCCTGCTGGATTCGCGTCGCCCAGTTGTGGGCGGGCAAAGGCTGGGGCGCCATCTTCACGCCGCGTATCGGCCAGGAAGTAATCGTTGACTTTCTCGAGGGGGACCCGGACCGTCCCATCATTACCGGGCGAGTCTACAACGCCGACCAGACGGTTCCCTACGCCCTGCCGGGTGAGCAGACCAAGAGCACCATCAAGTCGATGAGCTCGAAGGGCGGCGGCGGCTTTAACGAGATCCGCCTGGAAGACAAGAAGGGCTCGGAGCAGGTCTTCGTCTTCGGACAAAAAGACGAGGATATCCGAATTCAAAATGATGCCAAGGAGTGGATCGGCAACGACCGCAGCATGATCGTGATCCGCGACCAGATGGAGAAGGTCGGCCGCGACAAGCACGACAACATTGTCCGCGACCAGATCGAGAAGGTCGGCCGCGACCATCACCTGGATATCGAGGGCAAGGAAGCCATCAAGATTGTCGGCTCCCACTCAAAAACGGTGACGGGCGATGTGATCGAAGTGTTTCAGGCCAACCAGAGCACCCAGGTCACGCAAGCCATCTATATCAAGGGCATGAACATCGTCATCGAGGCGATGACCGGCATGTCCCTCAAAGTGGGCGGCAACTTCATCACCATCGACTCGTCCGGGGTGACCATCCTCGGCACCATGGTGAACATCAACAGCGGCGGCGCGGCCCTCTCCGGCAGCGCGGGCTCGGCAGTTTCACCGCTGGCCCCGACCGATCCCGCCGAAGCCGATACCGCCAATCCCGGTGAGAACGACGTGCCTACCGCAACGCCCGGCACACTCGCCACTACCAGCGCGGAGGAAGTCAGTCCCATTTCGGGCTCCTCGGCGCCCCAATCCCCGGCCTCCAATGCCCCGACGCATGATCCCAACGATCCGGAGAACAAGAAGAAGAAGTCGTGGATCGAGATTCAGCTGAACGACGAAGACGGCAACCCGATACCGGGCGAGCCTTACAAGATCACCCTGCCCGACGGCACCACCATCGCCGACGGCACGCTCGACAACAAGGGCTTTGCGCGAGTGGACAACATCGATCCGGGCACCTGCCAGGTGACCTTCCCGAACCTGGATAAAGACGCCTGGGAACCGGCGTAACGCAGCAGGCAGGCAACACTGCCTGCCCCACAAGACTGGGTGATCCGGCTGGATCAAACTCCTGAGCGCAGTGACAGGCCACTCGAAAACGATGGCCTGTCCCACAAGACTCGGCTAAAACTCAGGGCACATTTACAGTCATTTCGCCGGCATCGACGAAGGTGATGATTCCGCCCCAATTGCAAGTCAGGGTGGAGATGTTATCGAGCGTGGGCTGGTTGCCCAGCATCACGTTGGGCGCGCCCGCCACCCATGGCGCGGGTGTAACCGGCACGCACGGCATCGGTGTCAGCACGCCCAGTGCGGCGGCGGTGGCTGATGCAACCGCTGGATTCGACGGCGTGATGCACATGCCGAATGGCGGGATGTTGGTGATCGGAACATGGTCCATGATGTTGGCATCGGGAACCATGTTGGTATTGACCCGATTGATCGGCAACACAATGAGGCTGCTCGGCGCCATACCGAAGCTGCACATCATATGGGCTCCCATACAAACCTGCAAAGGAATGATAAGTCTCCTTCTTATGTGTCATCTTAACGCACACACTTTAACCTGCGTAGCGAGGCAGTAAACTGTAAGCTT
>Ga0105237_10009050_pt1 | contig 10704 bp, 7 predicted proteins | sample KBSC24metaG_FD_81520 | JGI IMG/M metagenome (GOLD analysis project Ga0105237, IMG submission 81520) | Corn rhizosphere microbial communities from Kellogg Biological Station, Michigan, USA - KBS C2-4 metaG | ecosystem: Host-associated > Plants > Roots > Rhizosphere > Soil | place: Michigan, USA... | reverse complement strand
CTTTTGCGCCACGTGTTCGAGCAGCTCAAGACGCAGTACGCCGCGCGGGGAAAATCGGCGCTGCTGGAGACACTCAAACCTGTCATCCTGCGCGGCGGCAGCTTGCGGGGGGAAGACCCGGCCGCGCTGGCCGCCTCGGTCGGGATGAACGAACCGGCCCTGCGCAAGGCGCTCTCGCGCCTGTTGCGCGACTATCGCAAGCTCCTGGAAAACGAAGTGCTCCAGACCGTGGACCAGCCCGAGGAAGTGACCGGGGAGCTCGCGTATCTGCGGGGATTGTTCGGCGGGAAATAGCGAATTTCCCAAACTAATTTCGCGCGTTCGGTCACAACCCGCGCGGGCCGGCAAGCGTGGATGAATGCCGGTCCCTCTTTTCGGCACAACCCAATCCACCGACCGTCCAACCGCCATGACGCAACCCCGTAAATCCACGCGTATTGTCGCTTGCAAAAAAATCTTGAAACACCGTAGGAATACGTGGTTCAAAATTGGCACTCTCACCGAAAATGCCGAACTCGAAGTAACACTCCCATGAAACTCCCCCTTCCGTTCTCACGACGCTTCCTTGCCCGGCCGCGTGCTCATGGCATACGCTTGGGCTACTGTCTTCTTCATCCTGAGCGCCATGGCGACCACAGCCCGAGCCGATGAGATCAATTCCTCGGTGTTTGCACCCGGCGCCGACCATCCCTCTCACTTCGCTTCGTCAAGTACCGGGACACTTTCGCCGCTGGCAATTTTGGCAGCGCGACGGGGAAGTGGCCGGGAAGCTCGCGTATCTGCGGGATTGTTCGGGGGGAAATAGCGGATTTCTCAAACTAGTTTCGCGCTTTCGGTCACAAACCCGCGCTGTGGGGGTAAGCGTGAGTAAACAATACCATGAGATTCTCCCGTTTTTCCTTCCGAACGCTCGTGACTGGTCAGAGATACGGCGGCAGGCGTGAGATTCTTTCCGTAATTCCCTCTATGAACTCCTCGCCTTCCTCGTCTCGGCTCATTGCCATTCTCACCCTGGCGGCGGCATTGCTCTTTCCAGAGCAAGGGCGCGCGGATCAATTGAACGCATCCGTAGGCTCGGCGGGCAATTCGGACGGAAACCACTTTACGCTCGCGCATATCACCGGCGGCGGGTCGTTCGCCGGGGGATATTCCGGCAATTATGGCAGCGCGACTCTCTCGGTCTCGTATGGTTCCATCGTGGTTGGCTCGCATGCTTTCAGGGACAACACTGGAATTGGATATTACGGCAGCGGCGGCAGTTGGGTGGATACTATTACCATCAATCCGTCGAATCCTGCGTTGTTGGGATCGCCGGGAACGGCCCGATTTACCTATTCCTTCGATGGCACTTATTCGGCGGTGAATGATTCCGGCGACAATATCAGCGGATGGAACGTAAATCTCGCGACGACGGGCTATAACGGTACGGGCCTCGGGGGCAACGATGGGAGCTTCAATGGCACGATCGCAGTGCCCCACACGCTCACGGAAGATGTCGGTTTCACTTTCGGGTCGCCATTTTCAATCACCGTCGGGATCAACGCGACTTCCAAGCCGGGGCTCGTCAATGCGTCGGTGGACGCACAACTTTCGCTCCATCAGACCGGGCTAACGGTCCTCTCCGGCCCCAGTGCGGTGGGTTACACTTCCAGCTCCCACACCGGCAGCGGGTCGGCCGTGCCGGTGGCCAATGGAGGAAGCTATGCGGGCATCACCCTCACGAATACTTCGCAGTATGGCCACGGCACGACCGCAAGCATCCTCGGCGGCGTCGCCAGCTCAGATAGCGTGGTGGAGGCGACTTTCCTCGCGCAGGTCGCCGGATTTACCATGGCCAGCGACGTCCTTGATTTGGCGGGTTTTGGGAGCAACAAACATGTGCTGCAGATGAGTTACGATCCGGCGATCGCCACCTCCCTGTTTGGCAGCGAAGCCAACGCCAGGTTGCTGTGGTTGGATCCGGTGAGCGGTCTTTTTGAAAACGCCGTCTTTGGGAATTCCGACGGCGGCGCGCATAATCAGGCATTCACGGGCGCATATGATTCCAACACGGAGAACGTGGTCGGAGACTATGGCATCGACACCGTCAACCACGTCGTCTGGGCGGTGGTGGACCACAACAGCGAATTTGCCGTGGGACAAAGTGTGCCGGAGCCTTCGACCTGGGCACCCCTGGCGAGCGGCATTGCGCTGCTCGCGCTACGACGCCGGCGGGATTGGTGAGCAGGCGGCGGGTCATGCGGCCTTGCGGGATGAGGAGGCGGTGCAGATACTTGGAGAAATCCAAACCGCCTGTGTTCACGCTTCTGTTTCGGAATGGAGCGCGATGCAGTTCCCTTCGGAATCCAGCACCTCGGAGCGAAAACCGTAGGGGCCGATCGAGTGGATTTCGGATTGCACCGTTCCACCGTTGGCGCGCACGGCTTCCACCGCCGCCTTGAGTCGGCCGTTGACGCTGAGATAGATCATCACGCCATCTGCGGAGGGCTTGAAATCCTTGGCGACACACACGCACCCCATCTGTTCGCCGTCTTCGGTGGGCAGCCAACCGAGCGGCACGTCTCCCACGATCTCCTTTTTCACCGGAGCGCCAAGCACCGCTGAATAAAATTGAATGGCCCGATCGAGATCGAGCGCGGGAATGTCGTACCAAACAATGTTGGGTTTCATGAAGTGGATTCGCTCTTGCGCGCGAGGATCGATCGCACGCGGATCATTTGGCGATCGACGGGCCTGAATTCGAGAAAGTCATGCGCCCGGAAGAACTGCGCCAGCCACGAATCGTTCCGGACTTGGGAGCCCGTCGCCGCCCGGAAGCAAATCCGGGAAGTTCCACGATTTCCAGGCGGTCGAAACGGAATATAGCCGACGATGTCACCCGCGAAGTGAGGCTGGGAGTATGAGATCTGCAACTCATACTCGGGCTTGAGCCACTTGGTTGGAACGTCGCAGTAGTAAGAAGCGATGTACCATTTCTTCGGCACCGACACGTTGAACTCCGGCTGGTCCGTCCGCGAGATGTCGTGCCAGGAACTGATCGGGAATTTCCTGCCTCCCAGACTCACCACCGGGCTGCCATATTTCTTCTCGTAGGCAATTTCATCGGCCCGAAAGGCAGTTCCGCCGGTTTCTGGAAGGATGATGGGCAACCAGACGGTCACGTGGGTATACGGGCCGTCCGGATGAGCCTCGTTCTTCAGCCGGAACCGGTAAGTGCCGTCGACCTTCGAGACCATCCGGCCGACGTGAACGGTGACCGTTTCCCAAAGCATCGCGCTGGGCCGCTGTCCTTCATCGATCACGATCGGGTTGGCATTGGCAATACCCGTCAGGAAAAGCACGATTCCAAAAATGCGGGCGAGATAGCGCACGAGGGCAGAGTTGATTACTCGGGAGAAAAAAAGTGAGACGGTGCGCTCAAAGGAGGTAGGCGCTCCTGTAAACAGGATCAATGGCGTAAAGCCGTCCTGACGCCCTGGCACAAGACCTCGAAGCCAGAATCTGGACCCGAGCTGCACCGTTCACGAGGTCAATTTAGATGCATCTTGGGCGACGGCCTCGAGTGTAGGCATGCGTGAACGTTGAATCAGAAGCCGAGCTGTGTCGAGTCGGGATCTGAAGCCACGGCCCTCAGTTCACCACCACGTTATGCACCCGCAGCGCTGTGCCGGTCTGGCGGTAGTACTCGCCGACGGCGTTGTTGTAGTCCGCCTCCGCGCGCAGCACGGCGGATTCCGCGTCCGAAAGGTCTCTCTGGAGTTGGAGCACCTCGAACGTGGTGCCGGCGCCGGCATGCAAGCGGGCCTGTCCGGCGTCCAGCGTCTCAGCCGCGAGACGGCGAGCTTCCCGCGTCGACACGATCCGCTCGCGGGCCGTCGTGATCTGGCCCGAGGCGTTGTCCACGTCCACGACGATCTGCTGCTCGAGTTCCTGCAAGGCGACGAGCGACTTGGCCGCCTCGAGTTTCGCCGCCATGACGGCGCCCCGGCCCTCGCGATTGGGGATGGGGATGCTGACGATGGCCCCGATGGTCCACATCGTCTGGTCGCGGCGCGGGACGCGATTGAAGCTGGACCCAATGTCGTTATCAAAGCCCAGCAAGGCGAGACTGCCCGTCAGGTCGAAGCGCGGCAAAGCGGAGTTGCGGGTGAAGGCGATGGTGATATTCCGATTCTCGATATCGAGGCGGTTTTGCCGGTAGTCCGGGCGCAGTTCCAGGGCATCCCGAATGCCGGCGGGAACGTCCGCCTGGAAGCGGGCGCTAGGAGGGGGCGCGATCTCCACCGAGATCGACAGCATGCGCTCCATGTCATTCGTCACGAGCTGCTTGATGGCGTTTTCGTTGTCGCGCACCACGCGCTCCGCCAGAATCACGGCCTCCTCGCGCGCCGCGACTTGCGCCCGCGCTTCGGTGACGTCGAGTTGCGCCATCGTGCCGATTTTGTAGCGGGCGGAATTGTCATTGAAGAGTTGCCGGGCGAGTTCGCGGGAACGTTCCGCGACGAGCAGCGCCTCATGCGCGTAATGCAGCTCGTTGTAGACGAAGTTCGTCTTGGTGATGATATCGATGATCCCCTTGCGCAGCGCCCATTCGGAAATCTGGACGTTGTTTCGCGCGATGCGCAACTGGGCCAGGTTGGCGGCGGTGCCAAAGCCGCGCAGGAGCGGTTGAGTCAGCGTGATGCCGCCCTGGCTCTGATAATTATTTGTGAACTGATTAAAAATTCCCAAGGTGTTGAGCGAGCCGACGCTCACGTCGTAGTTCAAGCCGATGGAGGTCGCCCCGCTCAGGCCGGCGCTAAACTGGTCCAGCCGATTGATCGCGCGCTGCTCGAGATGGATGCCATTGGCGAAGACATCTGTCTGGGAGTTTTCGTTCCGTTGGGCGAGCAGATGAAATACGGGGTCGAAGTGGCCCAGTTCACGCGTCACCTCCTGCTTGGCGATCTTGGGGTCGAATTGCTGAACCTGGATGGCGAAATTTTTGGAAAGGGCACCCTGGATGGCACTTTCCAAAGTGAGTTTCAAAAGAGTAGGGCGGGCAGTCTTCTCCTCGGCAAAGGCACCCATAGCGGCCAGGAGCCAGAGGGAAAGAGACACGAAACGGAGCATGAAAGAGGACTTGGGGAAAAGGGGATGGACGGCAGGGGAAGCGTCCTTCGCATAAACCCTGAGGAAAAACGAATCTTAAAGTGAAAGCGCCAGTCTCCAGGCACGGGCGTTTGACACTGTGGCCGGGCAAACCTACTCTGGCGTCCAAACGTCCCCATGCTTACCGCGTCCCCGATCACCAGACAGACTGTCGGCAAGACATTTACCATTGCCATCAGCACGCTCGGCGTGGGAGCGGTCATGCAGCTTGGAATTATCAGTTGGGCCTTCGCCACCAAGACCACCCCGTTGCCGAGCATCCAAACCACCGACCAGGGGCTCATCGCGCGCCTGGCCACTCCCGCCCCGGCGGGAACATCGAAACTGGAGTTGAACGGGGACATCTTCGCCAGTAGCACCCCCGAGCCGTCGACACACGTCACGACGGCCAGCCCAACCGCGGACGGGACCAGCAAGCCGATCCCGGTGTCGCAACAAACGCCGGTTCCCGAACCGGTCAATCGCTACGAGGAAACGGTGCAACAAGGCAAGCAACTGCGGCAGCGCGGGGACACGGGACAGGCTATCGTCAAGTTCCGGGAAGCGGCGGCCATGGATCCAAAAAATCCGGTGCCCTACGCGGAACTGGCGACCACCTACGAAATGATGGGGAATGCGGGCGGCGCCGCCGAGCACGCCGCCGAAAACTGGAAGAAGATTCTAGATATGGGACCGAATGTGGGCGGTGTCTGGTACACGCTCGCCGAAACCAAGCTTCAGGTGGCCCGGTCGACGGCCCTCAGGGGAGTTCCCACGGCCGCTGCGGGGGCCGAGGAAGGCGCCCCTGATCCTTCCCAGGAAATAAATGGCATCAAGGCCGGCGCCATGCTCGGGCTCGGCCAGATTCGCGTTCAGGATGAGCCCGAAGAAGGTGCCGCCAAGCGCTTTACCCTGCACCTCCCAATCAAAGCGCGCCCCAAGTTGAAGGTGGAGGTCCGGGACCTGGTCATTCATGTCCTCTTCTACGATATCGTGGACGGTCAGAATGTCGTCCAGACGAGCGCCAATGTGAATTCGCGCTGGATGTCGCAACCACCCGATTGGCTGAAAAGCGATACCGAGGAACTTGCGGTCGAATACCAGTTGCCGAAATCCGATTCCCGCGGGGTGAAACGGGAAAATCGAAAATACTATGGCTACATCGTGCGTATCTACTACAAGCAGCAGCTTCAGGATTCGGCCGCCGAACCGGTACGTCTCGCGCTGCAATACCCGCCGCCACCCACTTTGCCCAAAGACGCCGATAAATGAGAATTTTGCTGGTCGACGATGATGCCAGCGTCCTTGAGGCGCTGCTGGCTGTTTTGAATACGTTTCCGGGCCACGACATCCGCACCGCGGGGGTGGGAGGCGAGGCGCTCGCCGCCGCCAATCAAATGGAGGGCGCGGACTTGCTCATCACGGATGTGGTGATGGAGCCGATGGATGGCTTCACCCTGCGGGATCGCCTCACTGCGAAATACCCGGACCTGCGCACGATCCTGATCAGCGGCTACGACCTGAGCGACTATCCGGAGCAAGTCCAGGGATACCAGTTGCTCACCAAACCGATCGATCCGGATGCCCTGCTGGCCGCCGTGGCTGCGGAGTTTCCGGCGCCGGCAGTTTCCGAGCCAGAACTCGAGCAGGAACCTGAGTGGGAGGCTGCGCAGGTCGGCGAGGCCGTGTCGGAAACGACGGAGGCGGCTGAGCCGGCGTTGGAAGAGGCGCCCTTCGAACCTGCGGTGCCCGAATCTGTCGCCGAACCTGAGCCGGCGCCTGGCGAGGCCCTCGCGCCCGCAGCGATACCCGTTGCCGTTCCCACGGCGGCCAGGCCAAGCGCCGTTCCCGTGGCCAGACCCTCCGCCGTCCCGACGGGCCAGCCGGCCGCCACCGTGAAAGCCATTGCGGTTCCCAGGCCGAGTCCTGTCGCCGTTCCGGTGCCCATGAATCCGGCCACTGGCCCTTCCGCACCGTCTCCCTCCACCGCTTCGCCGAACCTGCAGACGGTCCGCGTGACCGCCACTGTGAAAGCGAAGCCCATCCCGCCGCCCAGCGCTCCTGGAGTGCCGGCTTCCGCCGTTCAACAGGCCCCTGGCACCGCCGTTCCCGCTGCCAGGGCGATTACCCCTTCCGGCCAGCCAGTGAGAGCAACTGCGGTCCCGACTCCTCGCTCCGGTCTCATCGAGACCAAGGCGCTCTCGCCTGTCCCCGCTTCCCGCCCTCCCACCGCGCCTTCGACTGTTTCCATCCCCGTTTCCACGCCACCCGATGCCACCCTCGGCACGGAGACCGAGCCCGTGGCCACCGGCTCGGGTGAGGACCTTTCCGGGCACATGCTCGGGGCCTACCAGATCCACCGGAAATTGAGCGACAGCCGTTGGGGCTCAATTTACGCGGGACTGCAAACCTCGATCAATCGCCCCGTGGCCATCGAAGTCCTCGACCCGGCCAAGGCGGCGGACCCGGCGTCGCAGGCCCGATTCGTCGCCGACGCCCGCGCCAAGGCCGCGGTCCAGCATCCGTCCATCCTCGCGGTGTATGAAGCGGGCGAAGCCGACGAGCGCTTCTTCTATGCCTACGAGTATGTGGACGGCCAGACGATCGCCGACGTGAAGGACGCCGGAGAGCGGCTTGACGAACCGACGGCCTTGAAAGTCATGCGCGTGGCCGCGGACGGCCTCTCCTACTTCAACGTTCACCACACTCCGCACAACCCGCCCGATGCGGCGTCCATTTCCATCGGGACCGACGGCCATCCGCGCCTGGCCAATCTCGCCACGCAACTCGCCGACGAAACGCTCACCCCGCCCCAGGAGATCCAGGCTCTGGGCCGGGTCATGCTCGGCGTGCTGCCCGCCATTCAATCCTTGTCGCCGGGTCTGCGGGACATGCTCAAGCGCATGGTGCAGCCGGGGCCACAGGCCCTCAACTCATGGGGCCAGTTGCTCCAGGGAATCAAGGCGCTCGAGCCGAAGATCGTCCCGACCGACGCGGCCAAAATCAGCGCCCAGGACCGCGCGGCCATCGCCGCCGTGGAACTGGCGCGAAAACAGCAAAAGCGCTCCCTCTATTACAACCTCCTCAGCGTTGTCACCCTGCTCGGGCTCGTGGTTTTCGTAGTCTGGTATTTCGTGATTCGCAACAAGCAGCGGATTTACGACGAGCAGGTCCTGATCCCCGCCGGCACATTCCTCTTCGCGAACGGGGAATCGAAAGAACTCCCCGATTTCTGGATCGACAAGTACGAGGTGACCTATGGCCAGTACGCGCAATTCGTGAAGTCGCTCGAAGATCACCCGACGACGGAATTCGACCACAAGCAGCAGCCGCGCTCGAAGAATGTGGCCATGCACAAGCCGCCCCATTGGGACATCTTTTACGGCAATGCACGGGAAGGCCGGGCGGCGCATTCCACCCCCATTGATCTGAGTTGCCCGGTGATGGAAGTCGATTTCTGGGACGCCTGGGCCTATGCGAAGTGGAAGGGCCGCGATTTGCCGACCGAGGAGGAGTGGGAAAAAGCCGGTCGCGGCACCACGGGTTTCCTCTATCCGTGGGGCGAGGACCTCGATCCGAAGAAGGTCAACTCAAACGCCGACTACAACCCCAACGACCCCGCGGCCAAAGGCCAGATCGATGGCTTCAATTTCTGGAACCCGGTGGACAAGGTGAAGGGCGACAAGAGCCCATTCGGCGTCATCGGCATGGCCGGCAATGTGCGCGAATGGACAAATACGTGGGACAAAGCCAAGAATCACCCCATCGTCAAAGGCGGAAGCTTTATGTCGAGCGACGTCCGCCTGAATCAACGCGTGGACGCCGATCCCAATTCGATCTCCGAAGCGCTTGGCTTCCGCACCGTCAGCCACACCCCCCCAACCACCAAATGAAGCACCTCCGCCCTTTTCTCCTGCTGGCCTGCCTCCTGGCCGGCGCCACCGCCGCGCGCGCGCAGATCACCGTCAATATCGCGAGCAAGGATCGCTTTCATCTACTGCACGAGCCGGTGATCGTCACGGTCATGGTCACCAACCAGACGGGGCACGAGGTCACCCTCTCCGATACCCAACAATTTCAGTGGTTCGCATTTCGCATCACCCTGGATAACGACCGGGCCATCGCCCCGCGCGACGTGCACTACCATTTGAACCCGCTCACCGTGAAGTCCGGCGAAACGGTGAAGCGCAGCGTGGATCTCAACCAGCTCTACGAACTCGGCGAGATCGGCACCTACCGCATCGTGGCCAATATCTACTACGATGGCCTCGACAAATTTTACAACTCGAAGCCCACCCACATCGAAGTGGGGGAAGGCCGCGTCATCTGGCGCAAGGTAGCGGGCGTGCCCGAAGGCCAGCCCAACGCCGGGCAGTTGCGCACCTTCTCCCTCCTCCAATATCAGCATGGAGAGGTGAACACCCTCTACGTGCGGGTGCAGGACAACGAGGACGGTGGCATCTTCTGCACCTTCCCAACGGGCCGGCTGCTGGACACCATCGCGCCGCAGGCGGAGTTTGACTCGGGCAACAACCTTTACATCCTCCAACTCGTCGGCAACCGCTCCTACATGTTGACGAAGGTCACCTGCAACGGTCAGTTTGCCGGCCAGAGCAGCTATTCCGCACCCAAGAGCCGGCCCACGTTCCGCAAGACCGCGGATGGCGGACTCCAACTCGTCGGCGGGGTCCGCGACGAGCCCGTCGCGCCGGAGAATCCGGATACGTCACCGGCGCCAAAACTCTCCGACCGGCCCGTGGGCCTGCCGATCGGCAGCCCCAAGTAACTGGGCGTCCGGCTCGCCCGGTCTCGCGCATGCATCTCCTCCAGCGTCCCCGCCGCCTCCGCTCCTCGCCCGCCCTGCGCCAGTTGGTGCGCGAGACGACATTGCGTGCGGATGATCTGATCCTCCCGCTATTCGTCAGCGAAAAGGTCTCGGGGCGCGTGCCCGTGGCCAGCATGCCGGGTGTCTTCCAACTTTCCGCGCAGGAGCTCGTCGCCGAAGCGTCCGCGGCCCAGGCCGACGGCATCCTCGCCGTCCTTATTTTCGGCATCCCGGAGCACAAGGACGAGCGCGCCTCGCAGGCCTACGCGGAGGATGGCGTGGTCCAGCGCGCCGTGCGCGCGCTCAAGGCCGCTTGCCCGAAATTGCTCGTCATTACCGACGTGTGTTTGTGCGAGTTCATGAGCCACGGCCACTGCGGCATTACTCATTTTCATGGCGACGACGCGCACGTGGAGAACGATGCCTCGGTCGACCTTCTGGTGAAGACTGCAGTCTCGCATGCGCAGGCCGGCGCCGATATCGTCGCGCCGAGCGACATGATGGACGGGAGGATCGGCGCCATGCGGGCCGGCCTGGACGCCGCCGGTTTCGAGCACACGGTCATCATGAGCTACGCGGCCAAATTCGCCTCGGCTCACTACGGGCCGTTCCGCGACGCCGCCGAGAGCGCGCCCGCGGCCGGCGACCGGCGCACCTATCAAATGGACGCGGCCAACGCGCAGGAAGCCCTGCGCGAGGTGGCGCTCGATGTGGAAGAGGGCGCCGACATGGTGATGGTGAAGCCAGGG
>Ga0105237_10009047_pt1 | contig 10705 bp, 9 predicted proteins | sample KBSC24metaG_FD_81520 | JGI IMG/M metagenome (GOLD analysis project Ga0105237, IMG submission 81520) | Corn rhizosphere microbial communities from Kellogg Biological Station, Michigan, USA - KBS C2-4 metaG | ecosystem: Host-associated > Plants > Roots > Rhizosphere > Soil | place: Michigan, USA... | reverse complement strand
CATGCGCGACCCTGACAAGCGGGTCAATCAGTTCCCGCACGAGTACTCCGGCGGCATGCGCCAGCGGGCGCTGATCGCGATCGGACTCGCCTGCCGGCCGAAGCTGCTGATCGCCGACGAGCCCACCTCGGCCCTGGATGTGACCGTGCAGCGGCAGATCCTGGACCATCTCGAGGATTTGACCACCGAGCTCGGCACAGCGGTCCTACTGATCACGCACGATCTCGGCTTGGCTGCGGAACGCGCCAGCCACCTGGTCGTCATGTACAAGGGGCGAGTGGTTGAGTCGGGACCCGCCCTGCAGATCCTTCAGGACCCGCACCACGAGTACACCAAACGGTTGGTGCGCGCGGCGCCGTCCCTGGCCTCCCGGCGTGCCCATGACCTCGGCGACCAGGCGCCGCAGCTCAAGGTCACCGAACCCACCCCGCAGGCCTCGTCCGGCCCTCAGGACGTGGTGGTCGCGGCGAATCTGATCAAGGATTTCCCTATCCGCGGTGCCGTCCCCTTCAGCGGCGCCTCGACCTTTCGTGCCGTGAACGATGTCAGCTTCACCCTGCGGCGCGGGACGACGACCGCCGTGGTCGGCGAATCCGGCTCCGGAAAGTCGACGGTGGCGCGCATGGTGCTGGGGCTGTTGGAAGCGACCTCGGGCACGGTGCACTTCGACGGGAAGGACGTCACGTCGCTGCGCGGCGCCGCGGCCAAGGAGTTCCGCCGCCGGGTGCAGCCGGTGTTCCAGAACCCTTACGGCTCGCTGGATCCGATGTACTCCATCTACCGGGCGGTCGCCGAGCCGCTGAACATCCACGGCATCGGAGACAAGTCGTCCCGCACCGCTCGGGTGAAGGAACTGCTGGACCTGGTCGCGCTGCCGCAGTCGGTCATGCAGCGCTTCCCCAACGAGCTATCCGGCGGTCAGCGGCAGCGCGTCGCGATCGCCCGTGCGCTCGCCCTCAACCCTGAGGTGGTGGTGTGCGACGAAGCAGTGTCAGCGCTGGACGTCCTGGTGCAGGCGCAGATCCTGACGCTACTGAGCGAGCTGCAGAACGAGCTCGGCCTGAGCTACCTGTTCATCACCCACGACCTGGCAGTGGTGAAGGAGATCGCACACAACGTGATCGTGATGTCCCGCGGCGAGGTGGTGGATTCCGGGCCAACCGACCAGGTGTACGAGAACCCGGCGTCCGACTACACCCGAATGCTGATCGACGCGATCCCAGGCGGAACGATCGAGCTCGCAGGCTGACTCAAGGGCGCGGCTCGCATCGCCGACGGGGACATAAGTTATTACAGCACAGCGCTATTCGCTCGCGGCCCGGACTTGCGCCCCCGAGCGCGTCCGCCGTCGATCATGCGCAGGATCAGAGCGACCGCGTCCTGCGAGCGGTCGGTTGGTGTCAGAACTTCTTGCAGGAGCAGGCCACGAATCGCGGCAACGGCGACGGTGGCCATGCTCAGCGCCTCCTTGTCGTCGCGCCCTTCACGTTCTGCGAGCGAGGCCAACATCATCGTCAGGTCGTCGAGCGAGTCGATGAAATCACGAAAGTCCCCCGGGCTGTACGCGGCAAGTCCGACGACGTGAAAGAAGCCGCGGACACGTGACAGCCGCTCCGGACGGCTGTAGGCCCGCCAGATCGCCACGACAAGTTCGTCAAAAGTGCCCTGCTGGGCGGCCTTGAAAAATGCCTCGTTGTCACGAGATCGCTGTACCTTGAGCATCGCCGCCAAGACGCCCGAGAGTGACCCGAAGTGGTACCGCAGCAGGGCGTGACTGGTCCCGGCCCGGGCGGCCACCTCGCGCAGCGACATCTCCGGCGAGGGAAGGGACTCCCCGAAGGCAGCCAGAAGCCGAGCAAGAAGACGCTCGCGTGCGTCGCCTTTGGGTTCCGTGCTTGACAAGACCATTCCCACACTTTATCCATTGGATAATAGTTATCCAACGGATAAAGAGCTGCCGACAGCTCCGCGCTGCGGGCCGGCCGACTTGGTAAAGGGACCTTTGATGAGCGCCATGTGGCAAGGCTGCCTCGCAGACACCGAGTACTTCGAGATGCGTTCCAGCGGCGGGCACGACTACGGAGTCTGGGTTACCACGCCACCCGGCTACGACAGCGCCACAACACAAGCGCCCGTCGTGTATGTGCTCGACGGCAACTTTGCCGTGGGCCTGACGGCTCCGCTCATCGTCACCCAGATGGACCCCATGCAACGGATCGAGCCCTACGTCCAAGTCAGCGTCGGGTACGCGGGTGAGGAAGCACAGGACTGGGATCGGCTGCGCAACAGAGACTTCGTGCCACCCGGCGAGCCCATCGCCAAGGAGCTCATCGACGCCGTGGAGATGGGATTGCAAGCGCGCATGAGGACACGCGAAGAAGCTGACGCCTACCTCGCCGAATTACGCGACACCCACGCCGATGTGTTCCTGAGCTTCCTGACCGCGGAATTGCACCCGCGGATCGCACACGAATACGGCACAGCCGCAAGCGGTCACGGCCTTTTCGGCTATTCCTATGGCGGACTTTTCAGTCTCTATGCCTGGCTCACCGGCAGCACCCTCTTCGAGAGCATCGGAGCGGGCAGCCCCGGAATCCTCGCTGGGGACAGTGAGATCTTCGCGCTGCTTCGCGAGATGGATGACAGCCGGCGTGCCGCCAAACTCCACCTGACATTCAACGACCGAGAGCTTCTTGGAGACCTGCCCGTCTATCAGAGCCTCGCGAAGAACACGGCCACCGTCCTTCACCGCCTCACCTCACGCGGCGCACCGGTTACAAGCGAGCTCCTGCACGAAACGCACGTGACGGGCCTGCAGGCCTCATTCCTCAGCTACCTCAGGACCTGCCGCCCCCGGTAAGCGCAAGCCGCCTCGTCTCTTCTCCGGACGCAAAACCGTTGCTACGGAACGTAACCGAGCAACTACCGAGGCGGTAACGCCATCATTTCGCTTCCTCAACCAACTTCTCCAGAAGCGGTGTCAACCTGAAGTCGACGAGCTTGCGCATGACCAGCGAGGTGTTGGTCTGCTCGACACCGTCGATATCGAGTATCCGGCCAGCCACCCGGTAGAGATCGTCAGCGTCACGGGCGACCACGTGAATCAACAGGTCGGTAACACCACCGAGTCCCTGCACTTCTACGACTTCCGGAACCTGCTGCAGCGCTCGCGCGATGGCAGCGAGCTTGCGCTGCGTGACGCGCGTCAGGATGAACGCCGTCAACGGGTAACCCAGTGCGCCGGGATCGATCCGCCTCTCGAACGAGCGCAAGACGCCTTGTCGTTCCAACTTGTTGATGCGTGCCTGGACGGTATTGCGCGACAGCCGAGTCTTGTCGGCCAACGCGATCACGGTGGCCCGCGGGTCGTCGTTGAGCGCCTTGAGGATCCGAGCATCCAAGGCATCGACTCTGGTTTGCGTGGTCAAAATGACAACCCCCTACTGACTGCACGACAATCGATATCAGCAAAATGCTCAGTCAACCCACTGGAACTTGTCCAAAGTGTACTTCGATGCTCGACTTGATAGCGAGTTCTGCACTCCAACGGGCAAGGAAACCACTGATGGACCGCTCACAATCAGTCGATGCACGGCCTCGTCTCGCCGACGCGTCTGCAGACGCCACTCTCCGCGAAATCGAGGACCGCGTGCTGTGGCTATCGACGTCGATCATCCACCACGCCAACCGTGTTCGGCCCAACCCGACCGGTCTGAAGGTGGGAGGCCATCAGGCGTCGTGCGCCTCCATGACCTCGATCATGACGTCGCTGTGGTTCGAACAGCTTCAACCAGGCGATCGCGTGTCGGTGAAGCCACATGCCTCGCCCGTGCTGCACAGCATCAATTATCTGCTGGGTGAACTCGATCAGAAGTATTTGACTACTTTGCGTGAGTTCGGCGGCCTGCAGTCCTACCCAAGCCGATCCAAAGACCCTGACCCCGTCGACTATTCGACAGGATCGGTGGGGATTGGGGCCACTGCGCCAATATGGGGCACGATCGCCCGCCGCTACATCGACACGCAGATCGGCCCCGCAGGAAAAGGTCGCCAGTACTCCCTGGTGGGCGACGCCGAACTCGACGAGGGGGCGGTCTGGGAAGCCATCCTGGACAACTCCGTCGCCGAGCTCGGCGAGATCGTCTGGATCGTGGACCTCAACCGCCAATCACTCGACCGCGTCGTGCCGAACATCGCGGCCGGACGGCTGGAGGCAATGTTCTCGGCCGCCGGATGGCAAGTGATCAATGTGAAGTTCGGCGCCCAGCTTGAGTCATTGTTTGACCACAGCGGTGGGGCCGCGCTGCGCACCCGCATCCTGGAGATGCCCAACCCCGAGTACCAACGTCTACTACGCTGCTCGGCCGAAGAGCTACGGGAGAGGCTGCCCGGCAACGGAATAGGTGCGGACCAGATCTCGACGCTGATCCGCGACCTGGATGATCACACGTTGCTGGCCGCGATCCGCAATCTGGGCGGTCACGACCTCGGCGCACTGCGCGCCGCCTACGCCCAGATCGACGACACCCGTCCGACGGTGATCATCGCCTACACCATCAAGGGCCACCGACTGCCCACCCAGGGCCATCCCCAGAATCATTCGTCACTACTCACCGTCGAGCAGTACCAGCAGTTCGCCACGGAACTCGGTATGGACCCGACCAGTCCTTGGCAGCGTTTCGCCACCGATGGTGCGCCGGGAGCACTCTGCGCCACGACTGCCGAGAGGCTGCAGCGCGAGCCGGTGACACTGTCCACTCCGCCCGCCGTGCCCGTTGACACTGGTCGCACTCCCTCGGGCACGTCGTCTACCCAGGCGGCTCTGGGCCGGGTCCTGCTTGACTTGAGCCGTCAAGCTCCGGACGCGGCCAAGCGGGTGGTCACCGTGAGCCCCGACGTCAGCTCAACGACCAATTTGGCTGGGTGGCTCAACAAGGTTGGCGTGTGGTCGCCCGACGAACGCCGGAACTGGTTCGACGACGACCCCGAGACGATCATGCACTGGCGGGAGAGACCGACCGGACAGCACATGGAACTCGGTATCGCCGAAACCAATCTTGTCGGCCTGATCGGTGAGCTCGGCGCGACGTGGAGCCGGTGGGGCGAACCCCTGTTTCCGATCGGTGTGGTCTATGACCCGTTCGTGGAACGTGCCTTGGAACCGTGGTCCTACGGCATTTACGCTGGCGGACAGTCGATTCTGGTCGGGACCCCCTCGGGTGTGTCACTTGCGGCCGAGGGCGGCGCACATCAGTCCATCAAGACACCGTCCATCGGCCTTGAGCAACCTGGTTGCGTCAGTTACGAGCCGGCATTTGCCATCGATGCCGAGTGGACGTTGCTGTCATGCATCGGTCGATTGGGCCGGCCGGATGGCACGTCGTCGTATGTGCGACTTTCCACGCGGCCCGTGGAGCAGACATTGGCATCGGTTCCCGACGACGCCGCCGCCCGAGAACGCCGGAGAAAACAAGTAATCGCCGGTGCGTACATATTGCGACGAGCCGGTGGCACACCGCAGGTCACGGTCGTCGCAATGGGAGCGATGATCACCGAATCGCTGCGGGCTGCCGAGCGGCTCGGCGAGCAGGGCATCCATACCGATGTCATTTGCGTGACCAGCCCCGGCCTGCTTTTCGACGCATTACAAGCCCGCCGCGGGCTATCTGAGAGCCCCAGCTGGATCCTCGATCAGGTCTTCCCCGCCGATCGAGCCGCACCTATGGTGACCGTGCTCGACGGACACCCACATACGTTGGCGTTTCTCACCGGTATCAACAATGTGGCGGGAGCCGCTCTGGGAGTGAGCCGATTCGGGCAGGTCGGCTCGCTCGACGACGTCTACCGGTATCACTGTATCGACACCGACAGCATTGTCAGCGCAGCACTCGACCTGGCCGAACGGAGTGTGAAATGACTTCCGCCACAAGCGTTGTCAATGTAGAACTACCCGCCCTTGGCGAGGCGGTCACCGAGGCCACCATCACCCGGTGGCTCAAAGCAGTAGGCGATGAAGTCCAACATGACGAACCGCTACTCGAGGTCGCCACCGACAAGGTCGATACCGAAGTCTGCTCCCCCGCAACCGGAGTCCTGGTGCAGATCATCGAACCGGAGGACGCCGTGGTCGAAATCGGCGCGCTCATTGCGGTGATCGGCGCTGCCGACGCAGCGCCGACAGAGGATGCAGCCCGTCAGCCAGAGAGCGTTCCGAAGGTCACTGAGCGGGAACCGGAACGCGAACCGGTTGAATCAGCAACAGGGCGAGTCGAGAAGCTCTCGCGGATCCGGCGCACAATTGCTCAGCGCATGCTGACATCACTACAGACATCGGCACAGTTGACGACGGTGGTAGAAGTCGACCTGACCAATGTCGCGCTGGTACGCAACCGCAACAAAGCCGAGTTCGAGGCCCGGACCGGCCAGAAGTTGTCCTATCTGCCGTTTGTCGTCGGCGCGGCCGTGGAAGCCCTTGCGACACACCCGGTGATCAACTCATCGTTGAATGCCGACTGCACCGAGGTCACCTATCACAGTGCCGTCCATCTAGGTGTTGCGGTCGATAGCGACAAGGGTCTGATGGTGCCGGTGATCCGTGACGCGGAATCAATGACGTTGGCCGCCTTGGCAGCAGCCATCGCGACATCGGCCCTGGCGGTGCGATCGGGGACGGTACGGCCTGACGATCTGTCGGGAGGAACTTTCACGATCACCAACACCGGAAGCCGAGGCGCGCTGTTCGACACCCCGATCATCAATCAACCCCAGTCGGCCATCCTTGGTGTCGGGACGGTGGTCGAACGACTGGTCCCCAGACGTGACGAACTCGGCAACCTCGTGGTGAAGACCAGTTCGATGGCCTACCTGTCGCTCTCCTACGACCATCGGATCATCGACGGTGCCGACGCCGCACGCTATCTCGGCACCGTGCGCCAGCGCTTGGAGCGCGGCTTCGATGATGCGGACCTTCGATGATCAAGGAACCCCCAACGTCGGGGCAACCAGTGCCACAACCTGCAGACGTCAACTCGCACAGGCTTTCTGAATGCGGTCGCATGCTGGGCTTTTCCGATCGAACTCGTGCTGCCAGTCACCCGCCAGGCTCTTGACCGCCGAGACGGAATTTCCCCTCGTGCGTAGGGCCACATGGTGCTGAACACGATCGACCGCACCGGGAAGGTGCTCGATCTCTTCACGGCTGAAACACCAGAGTGGGGTGTGACGGCGGTAGCCGCGAGGCTGCAGCTGCCGAAGTCGACGACCTTCGACATCATGTCCAGTCTCGCAGCGATTGGTCTGTTGCAACAGACTTCAGGCGACCGCTATCGACTCGGCTGGCGTGTTCTGCTCTTCAGTCGCCGACTCATGAGTTCGAGCTGTTTCGATGCAAATACAAATCGTCGGGTGGCAGCGCTTTCCCACCACCTCTCAGCTGTGGTGACCGTAGGCGCTTGGGACGGCCAAGGAGTTGTCTGCATCACCAATGCATCCGCAGATCGGACGGATCCGATAGTTACTCGCGGAGTTCATATTTCCGCCCACACTTCGGCACTCGGGAAATTTCTCATGGCGCAGCTACCATGGTCGACGGTTGAAGAACTCGTCAACCACACCGGATTGCCACGGCTCACGGAGAACTCGGTGGTTGACGTGAATATCCTTCGTACGCAGCTCATCTCCGCCCGACGCGACGACGTCGCGATAGAGCACGGTGAAACCATCCCGGACCAGTCATGCATCGCCGTAGGCATCCACCAGCGTGACCGCCGGGCGATTGCGGCGTTGTCCATCAGCGCGCCAACGGAACGCCTTCTCGGCCGTAGGGACGAATACTTGCGCATCGCCCGGCGGACAGCGCGCAGCCTTGGCCAGCAGTCGGTTCCGCCGCACCGAACCGGCTGACCGATCCCGATGTGCACGAGTGAGCCGCATCTGGCCTCACCTGAACACGCCGCAGCGAGCCGCGAGACCGCTTGTCAGCAAGGCATGGTGGCTCTCGCGGCACACGGTTTAGCGGTGTGGGTCGGCCGAGCGAAGGAGGTTGCCAGCTCCTTCGGTGCCGTTGATCGAGTCACCGTCGCCGATGGCAGATCGTCGGCACGCGCCACGCTGATGCCGGCGACGTCACTTCCACGGGTGAAGCACGTCGCACCCATCGCTACCGCTGCCGCCACACCCATCACCGCTGACAGCGCCTTGACGCTGCCGCGGACGCGCCCAATTGTGCTGGCTCCCATAGTGTTCTCCCATCGAACGTGACGGCCTGCCGACATGCCGGAAGGTCGATTTCAGTGATGGGAGCCACACTGCCTAAGGAAAGTGATGCACGTCATTGGCTGTCCGACTATTTCGGACCAGTCTCGTTTTCGCAGTGAATAGCGGCAGGACCGCCGGATTCCTTTGCCCACCAACATGTCTGAACGCCAACGTCGGCCCGGTGCGATGCCCGCGACCATCTCCTACGCCAGCACCACAGCTAGTCGGTAGCTCACGCCTATTCCCCACTCGGCGTGGGTTGATTGAGACCTACTCGGCGAATCCGTTCACGGCGCACTTGGCGACCGTGTAGCCAAAGAAGAGCGCCAGCATCAATGCGCGATGGCCGAGAGCCTGCACGACTCCGAAGCCGTGGGAGGCTGAGCGACGACCAGCTCGCACACGGACGTTAGCGGTGCGTGGTGTACGCAGTCGGCCAAAGTCACTGCCGTGAAACCGAGTTCGATCAGCATCGCGGTGACGCAACCTGCAACCAATTCTGGCTGCGACACCCAGAATCTCGGCGCTGACGTGATAGGTGGACGCAGGTACACGATGACTCCGCCGTGTGCGCCGATACGCTCGTAACACCGCTCAAATTCGACTCTGCATTCGCAGCGAGACGCGAGAAGCGGGTCACCATGGACACACTCCCTGACGAGGTACACAGGTGGCTCGATATCAGGCACGGAGGCGCCGAGGAAAACCGTATGCCTAGCGCCCGTCAGCTGGTCTTCAAAGTCGATTGCTCTGAACGGCCGGCCTCCCAGCTGGTCCAGCCGATTCTGCACCAGCATGACTCGTTTGCGACGTCCATCACCGTGGAAAAGGCGGTGGTGTACGACGCTGTCGATGTGCACTACCGGCAAGCGATGAGCCTGAGCGAACGCCCTGACTGCGGGTCCCCGCAGTAGTTCGCCGTCCTCCCCAAGGAGGGCAGCGGTCAGTCCCACGGGTGGAAGACCCGCTGTGTTACAAAGATCCACCGTCGCCTCTGCACTGCCCCGCCGGTTGAGCACCCCGCAGCCCGAAACCCGCACTGGGAGAACATGACCGGGCCGGACCAAATCACGTGGCCGCGAGCTGTCGCTTGCCAGAACTCGCGCAGTGTGGGCACGGTCGGTCGCGCTGATGCCGGTACCGATCCCGGACGCGGCGTCTACCGCAACCGCGAACGTCGGCACTTCCAGATTCGAGTCATCGTCACGGGCCATGGCCGGCAGTTCCAGCTCGTCTGCTCGACGTCCGGGCAGCGCAGCGCAAATCAGCCCGGAAGTGAACCTCACCAACCATGCCGTCCAGTGCGGCGTGGCATGAGCAGCCGCGATCACTACATCGGCGACGACCTGGTCATCGGTACCGTCGACCACCAAAACCGGAGTCCCAGCGCGCAGAGCCGCAACTGCGCGCTCGATCGCCAACCGAGACACACAGCGGTGCGCCGTCATGAGTCGTGTCCGACCGGGAACGTCCGAAATCGGCTGTCGTGGAAGACAAGCGGCGATGCGCCGAGGTCCGTCGCAGCGGCCTTGACTTCGAGAATGACCACATCATGGTCACCGGCGGAAACGGTCGTCGAAATCTCGCAGTCGAGTTGGGCCACCGCGTCCGACAGCAGCACCGCGTCGGATTCTGTGGCGAACCAAGACAATCCGGCAAATCGATCCACATTCTTCGCCGCAATCTGCCGGCATGCCGCTTCATGCCGCGATGCCAGGACGGAGACGCCTAAATGACGTCCGTCAGCAAGTTGCGGCCAGGTCGTCGACGTATGCTGCACGCAGATCGACACCAACGCCGGCTCGATCGATACCGGGGTGAACGAGGTGGCGACAATCCCGACCGGTCGTCCGTCACGCAGTGCGCACACCGCCGCGACGCCCGTCGGATATCGACCGTAAAGCCTGCGCAGTTTCGCCATATCCCGGTCAGGGTTCCCGGAAGAAACGGGATCGAGGATGGTCATCGCGTGTTCTCCGTTCTCGTGGGTGTCACGCGCCGCGGGTACGGGCGTAGTCGGCAATAAGGGCGGTGACCGCGTCGAGGCACGCCTCCCCGATCCGTTCTGAGGCGCCCTCCGGGTCACCCAGAACGCCGTTGGCGGAGATTGCTCCGATTCCCTCTTGAAATGCCCGATCGAGCAGCTGCTGGTCCACCTTGCCGGGGTAGCCTCGGGCGAACCGGTTGAGGCGGACTTTCTGTGGGTGAAGGGTCAGCATCACCGATGTTTCCGCGATGTCAGCGTGCCCTCCCACGTTGGCGCCCAAAGATGCCAGGCTGTCCGCCGCCCGCTGCCACGCGGTCAAGATGGCCTCGGTATCGGAGAACACGATGACCGTGAGCGGCGCCAGTGCCGCCGCGAGTCGCCCCTCGAAGTCACGCATCACCGGATGGTTCCCGATGTGCCCGGAGAACATGACGATTCGTTCGAAGCCATCCTTCGCGAGGT
>Ga0105237_10009046_pt1 | contig 10705 bp, 5 predicted proteins | sample KBSC24metaG_FD_81520 | JGI IMG/M metagenome (GOLD analysis project Ga0105237, IMG submission 81520) | Corn rhizosphere microbial communities from Kellogg Biological Station, Michigan, USA - KBS C2-4 metaG | ecosystem: Host-associated > Plants > Roots > Rhizosphere > Soil | place: Michigan, USA... | reverse complement strand
TGGGTTGCGATTCAAGGTGAATCTGACCGGGTACGGAACGGGGACACGCGTCTTCGTGCCGGACGTGATCGTTGGCAACAGCGGTTCGACCCCAACCTCCGCGGGAGCGTTCGGCTACGCAGCGCAAGGCGGAACTTATACGCCGGGCGTCGGGCAGTTGCTGCTAATAAGGGTTAACGATGCCTCTGCCAACGGTGCGGGAGGAAAACTTGCAGCCGTCAAGCCCGTCGTCGTGACAAACTTCACCAGCATGTCCGAAATCAGCTTGTCTGGTGGCGCGGGCTATGTGGTGTATGAAGTCGTCGAAAGCGGCGCGGCGGTCGTGGAAACTGCTCAGATTCCAGTTTTCACGGTGGTGAACCAGACCAGTTGCCCCAGCACTCTTGCACCTCAACTTGCCGTCTCTCCAGCGCCTGTGTCGACCGTTGCCGTCTCCACGGCTACCGATCCGATTCCTCGCTTCATCGCGTCGGTGCCACCCTCCGACTGTCAGCAGCTGAACGATTGCGGCGCGTCCTACTTCCCGAAGCTCCAGGTAGACACGACGCCGGTGGTTCTGAGCGGTTCCTCTCGCGGGTTGCCGCAGACTGGTTATGTGCGGGTGGGTAACGCCGGGAGTGGTGTCCTGAATTTCACCACGTCTGTGGATTATCAAAGTGGCTCCGGCTGGCTCTCGCTCAGCCCTTCTTCCGGCTCCAATAACATCACGATTCAGGCTGTTGCAGATCCCACAAACCTCGGGCCCGGCACGTACAATGCAAACATCAAGGTGGATGCTGGCGCCTACGGTTCCGGTTCGGTTCCGGTGACGTTCACGGTGGGACCGATTGGCGTGGTTCTGACGAATGTTGGGAACGCAGCCTCCTTCCAGTACGGGACCGTTGCGCCTGGCTCCTACGCCGTCCTTTACGGTCTGAATATGGCAGGAAACAATGTGGGCGTAACCTTCAACAACCTTCCCGCCACGATCATCTATAAGAGCGATAAGCAGCTGAACGTAATCGTTCCGAACCTCAGCGCTCCGCAAGCAGCCAATGTGGTGGTCACGGTCGATGGTCAGGTTAGTCCCGCCTTCAAAGTCAACCTGGCCCTGAATTCGCCGGGTATCTTCACCCCGGGCATCGTCAATTTTAAAGACGGAGCTGTGAACGATGCGGGGCACCCGGCGTCGCGTGGTGACTTCGTGATCGTCTACTTCACGGGCCTGGCGGTGCCAGTTACACCCGGCACCATCACTGTGAATATTGGCGGTCTAACAGGCCAGATCCCCGCCTTTGCCGGGCCACAGGGTCTGCCCGCGCTTGACCAGGTCAACTTCGTTGTTCCCGCTTCTCTGCCTGCGGGTACAAATCCAGTTCCGTTTCAGGTCTGCGCACCGGGCTCTACCGGGCAGCAGTCCTGTTCCAACACCGTCAACCTTTACGTTCAGTAACGAGCGTCCGCAGTTCTCCCTCGGTGTGATCCGGTGTCCCGGATTACACCGAGGCTTTGGGAATCAGAACGTATTACCATGAACACTCTGATCCCGTGCGCCGATTACTAATTTGCGTCGTTCTTTCCCTGCTCACTATTTCTATTGCCCTGGCTGTCAGTATTGGGAGCGGCTCGCCCACTCCCGAAGTGCAGCAAAGCTTTATCAATGCCTCAAACCGGGGGCAATTTTCTCTGCTGGTAGCGTTGCCTCCCCTGAATGATGTTCATGCTCTGGGTTCGCCGGGTCTGGTCCAGGAGTTTGCGGCGAAAGCCGGTGGAACCGCCAGGTACGCACTCATCAAACCTGACCCCGCGGCTCCGGTCTCTCAATTCGATACCCTTCAGGTCTACAACGACATCTATCCCTTCTACACCGCCGTCGGCACAGCGACGGCGGGATATCCTCTGAACGATACGCAGGTGTGCCCGGCGAACAGTCTTGGTGTTTGCAATTATCAGGCTTTTTCGAAGAACTACGCGTTGTTCGCGTACTCTGCGCCGTCGATGAATATCGCGGTCCGCGATCCCTTCTACACGGCGTGGAATGCAGCTGGGGGGATCTCGGGAACTGCCGGTGCCGTCATCGGCGCGGAGTCCACCGTTACCTCTCCAACGAAGGTCCAGGCAGTCCAGCAACTTTTCGACGGGGCAGCAATCTTCTCCTATCCCGCATCATCCACGACCCCGACTGTCCATAGCGTACTCGGCAGTTTCAGAGATTCCTTCAATGCCGCTGGCGGATATAGCGTCCTCGGCTTCCCCACATCGGAGGCTCTCACTGTAGGAACCACTGGTCTGGTTCGCCAGACTTTCGAACTTGGCCGGATCGAGCAGTTGCCGAACCAGGTTCCCGCTGTTCTGCTCGCCATTTCCGAGGTGGATATAACCTTCGCCAATCAGGGACTGATTCTCAATGCCGGAGCAACCGCCACCGTCACCGCGACCACACTTGACCTGCGCGGCACTGCGGTAACTGACAGAACCCTGACCTGGAACACCACCAACGGCACCGTTGCGACGGTGACGAGCAATGGGTACTCGGCGGTTGTGCTGGGCGTGGGCGCCGGAACGACGAATATCTATGTCACGGCGGAGGGGAAAACGAGTGCCCCGCTCACCGTTCGAGTGGGCTCTGTCTGTTGCGGCGTGGGCGAAGGTGCTCCCACCCCAGCTCTGACGCAGGCCTTCCAGGCGGCGCTCATCCGCAACAATATTCCGCTTTCGCTCTCCGCCTCCACGCTCGTTACCAGGCAGGGCGCAGGGTATGTGCAAAGCCTTTCCACGGCGGACGGCTCCGCTGTAGTGCTGGCTCTCGCTGACAACTCCTCGACGGTATGGGTTATGTCCGGACCGCTGTATGCCGCATATTTATCGATGGGCGGTTTCACCGGACCGCTGGGATATCCAGCGTCCGACATACTGCCCGGCGGTGTCCAGAAGCTCACCAGCGGCGCTGCTCTGGCAGGCAGCCCGGTTCGCGTGTTGCCGGCTGTGATTGCCGCCAAATGGTTCCAGCTGGGAGGCGCTTCCGGTGGCGTGGGTGCACCGCTGGCAGATGCACAGGCATTCAACTCTTTAAGCGGCGTCGCGGGTTTTTCGCAGGCGTTCGCCGGCGGCACGATTTTCGGAATTTCCGGTGGTGCAACCGCGGGTCAGGCGTATCTATCCAGCGGGCCGATTCTCAGCCGTTATCTGGCGCTCGACGGAACCGCGGGTGCTCTGGGAACTCCGGTTAGCGACATTTTTATATCCGGAGGAGCGCAGCAGCAGAACTTCGAAACCGGCTATATCGACTTCCAGCCTGGCGCGGTCGCTGCCGTTGAACACTTCAATCCGCGCCACCCCGCAATTTCGGTGCTGCCCGCAACGGTCGTTCCGGGCGGACGGGTTCACATCAGCGCGACCGGCTTTGCGCCCGCCTCAACCATCGCATTCTCGATCACTGGCCAAACCGGCTTTTTTGTTCAGAATGCAGCCGGCGCCTACAGCTGGGATGTTGTAATTCCGGCAGCCGCAAAAAGCGGCACCGTGACCATTCAGGCGAGTGCAAAGCCGGGCAGCGATGTTGCTTCCGGCTCGTACACGATAACCACGGTTCCAGCTCTGCTGCCAAAGTTTACGGTCGTTTCCGGTGACCTGCAGACCGGTGCACCCGGCAGCGCTCTGCCAGTTCCGATTACTGCCATCCTGCTCGACAGCGCAGGACTGCCGATTGCCGGAGTGCCGGTCTCCTGGACCGTTTCGCCGGGCGCCAGCCTGCAATCGAACTTCGTCACGGACTCGAATGGGCGGGTTTCCGCCGTGTTTCGCCTGCCGCCCGCGTCCGGCGTTGCCGTCGGCTCGCTGGCGGCTGGCGGGAAGGTCGTGGAGTTCAGCGCCCTGGCAACTGGCCGGTCGATTCAGGGATTTCCGGCGCTCTCTCAAACCGGGCCGAAAGGCAGTCTGGTCGCCGCGCTTGCTTCCTTGCTCCGCTATTACCAGAATGTGGGGACTCTGCCGGTTGTCAGCGGTCCCGCTTCACCCGGCGCGCTGAATTCGTACCTCTCTGCCAGCGGTGGTTTCAGCCCGGCGGACAGCGGAGTTCTGATAGCGAATCCGTGGGTGGCTGCGCAGTTTGCGAAAGCGTCGTTGTTTTCCGAATCCACCTCATCGGAACATATGCTGGACCTGGCCGGAGCGGGCACTCCCTTCATTGCGGTTCTGCGTCTGACCCTCGATGGCGCTGAAATCGGAAGTTCCGCGGTCGATGTGACCGGGGTCAATGCGGACGGCTCTCTCGTCATCTCAGACCCGGATTCCTCTTATGTCCGGAATTCCCTCTCGGACTATCTGAACGGCTTTGCTTATCAGGGGCACCTGGTTCGTGGGGTGGTCACCGCAGTCTTGCGAGTCGGCCCCTTGCCCGCCGCCGCTGGATCTTATCCCTTTGTCATTGCGTCCCCGCTCGCAGCCAGCGCGTCAGCCGCTTCGTCCCAGGGATCCTGCCCGGCACTCGACCTGCTCGACGGGCCCGCCAGCGGGGTTCGATACCTGTACTGCAATGGTGCGCAGGGGATGTGGCAACTCGACCTTGCTGCCTCGCGGGCCGCAACCATCGTCGATCTGACCGGATTGGTCCAGCCAGTCAGTCTCCCGGCGAACGGCACCACCTCCTGGCGGCTGAGTCGTACCGGCGCGGCCACGAATGCTGCGCCGCAGAGCCTGTCGATTTCGGGCATCACGGACTCGGCTGCCTTCGGCGCAGAGATATCTCCCGGCGGGCTGTTCAGTATCTTCGGCGCGGGGTTCTCAGGTGCGTCAACGGTCACGATCGACGGGAAGGCCGTTCCGGTGATTGCGGCCTTTCCGTTCCAGATCAATGCTCAACTGCCCCCCGGCACTCCCGCCGGAAAGGCGACTCTGCAGGTATCGGGCATCTCTGGTACGGCAACTGTGGACATTGACGTCTCGGCAATTTCACCGGGGATATTTGTAGTTGGTCCAAACGCCCAGGGGGCAATTCTGAACTTCCCGGACAACACCCTGAACAGTTCCGGATCGCCCGCTCAGCGAGGCCAGTTCATCTCGATTTATGCGACAGGGCTGGGCGCAACCATACTGAGAAACGGGTTCCAGGTTGTGGCCGCTCCGGTAACTGCACTCGTCAACTCGGTGGTGGTGCCCGCGCAATTTACGGGGCTGGTGCCAGGCTTTGTGGGGCTCTACCAGGTGAACGTCCAGTTGCCGGCGAGTCTGCCCCCCAGTCTCGTCGGGTCGCTTGCCTTGCAACAGGGAGCGAGGACCAGCAACACCGTCCTGCTGGCGGAACAATAGCCGGTTAAATTGCAGTTGCAGAATGAAAATTCACTCATCTTTCAAAAAACCGCGGCCGACTATTGCAAACACGATCCCGGAATAGATATAGTTCTTATCTTGCAGGCTTGGTAAGCTCTGCCGTATTCCTGCCCTTAGCTTGACAGGGGTAGGACGGATGGGTTATCACAGTTCTTACACCGCTTTTTTACGAATTTGCTTTTGGGTAGCAGGCAGGCAGTCAAAACGATTAAATAATGCCGGCACCCTCCGAGATGTACCGCCTTGGCTGACCGCTTTAGGAAAGCTGGCATGTCTTAACTCCGCCCGACACGGAGAAGTTCCCTGAAGGTTGTACAAAGTTATTCGTTGTAGTTGAGGCTCAGGCTGTAGAGAACTTCGACCGATTCAAGAAGGAAATTCACAAGGAGATCAAATGGCAAATTTTAGTACAAAGATTTTCGGCCTCGCCGGCGCCGCGGTAGTATTCGCGGGCATGGCTTTCGGCCAGGCGACCTGCACCACGCCGACCTCGAACGCAAATTTCGTTCCCGTTGAAGCCACCACAGCACAGGTTGCTTCGCTGACGTTCACCTGTAACGGCGCAACGGCTGGCGGCATCCTGAACGTTCAGGTTTTCCTCTCGCCCAGCTTGCCCATCACCAGCAAGGTGATTGACACCAGCACGGGCAAGACGGAAGCGACGCTCTCCAACGGCACCAACGCCGTTCAGGGAACCGCAACGGGCAGCAGCATCAACTTCACCGGACTCGTCCTGGTTGCAGGCACGCAGACGATCACCATCTCCAACGTTCGTATCAACGCAAGCTCGATCGCGGTTGGCACTGGCGTTCCCCCGGCAATCACCGAAACCGCCTTCGTTAGCGGCGCCGGCGCGGTTCCCGTTGCACTCGCCCCGACGACAGTTGCTTTCGCCCAGAGCGGAATCAGCGCGAAAGCGTTCTCGAAGACTTTCAATTCGACCACCGGCGCTCTCAGCAGCACGGCGAGCGGCGCGAATAACTTCGTGATCTGCAACGCCCAGTCGTTCTCTCTCTCGACCGTTATCCAGATCAATGAGAACTTTGCCTCCGCCTTCAAGGCTGCCAGCGAAGCTTCCACCACCCCCGTAATGGCGGGCACCGGCAACGCGATCAACACAAATGACCGCCTGCAGATCGTGTTCACCAATGTTCCGGCCAACGCAACCATCTATGTTCCGGTCAGCGCGATCCCGTCGCAGAACTCCGCAACGGCCAAAATCCAGGCGACTTCGTCCGGAACCGGCACCTTCACTGCACTGACGGCCAGCACCTCCTCCAGCGCACCGACCGTTTACGGCGGCGGCGTGGCGGCTCTGACCGCGACTGGCGGTACTGCAACAGCCTACTTCGACGTGGTTACCGAAGACAACAACGCGATCGACCAGTTCAACGTTCCGGTGTACGTTTCCTACTCGGCCAACGCCGTTGCGGGTTCCAACACTGCGATCACGGCTTCGGTTAGCTACGCTCCGGTTGGTTCGACCCAGATCCCGAACTTCGTGATCGGTTCCTCCACCACCGCGCTCGCCGGAACCACCTTCCAGCAGTGCACCACCAGCCTGCTCTTCCCGTTCGTGACCAACCAGCTTGGTTTTGACACGGGCATCGCGATCTCCAACACCTCGACCGATCCGTTCGGCACGCAGGGTGCGGTCGCTCAGGCAGGAACCTGCACCATGAACTTCTACGGCGCTGGCGCACCCTCGGCCGCTGTCACCACCCCCAACGTTCCGAGCGGCACCACCTACGCGGTTGTCCTCTCGAGCGTTGCCGCTGGCTTCCAGGGCTACGTTATCACCCAGTGCAACTTCCAGTACGCCCACGCTTTCGCCTTCATCACGGACGGCGTCGGTGCGAACGGTGGTCTCTCACAGGGTTATCTCGCCAGTGTCATCCCCGATACCAACCAGGCCAAGCGCGCTGCTGGTGTTGGCGAAGTCCTCGGCAACTAACCAGTAGTTAAACCAGCTGTACTAAAAAGGGGAGCTTCGGCTCCCCTTTTTTATTTCTTCCTCTGTTTATTTGGTACTCACCGCGATATCGAATGCCCGATTGATGGGCACCGCCAGGATCTCCACCGTATCCGAAATCTTGTCCTTGCCATTCCACCGAAGATGCACAACGGTGTTTTCGCCGGAAGCCAGATGCAGCTTTTCCGCCTTCACTGCCAACCCCTTGATCGTTTCCACATGCGCATCGATCTGAAGGTCTACCGGGCCCGGAAGTGAATTTGTGATGGTTACGGTCTGTTCCGGCTTGTCGATATCGAGAACCACGGCACTGCGGTCGATCGTTACCTGGTTCAACAAGACACCCACCTCTGGCGCTTTACCCTTCGTGTCGAGCGGCGCTCCCGCGTTGTCCTGGACCTTCAACTTTCCAAACGGGGTGGCGTTCCTGACTTCTTCCGGGATAAACCAGTACCACTGACCGTTATCGAGAATCCAGTTGGTCGGGCTGGGCATTTCGAACGTCTGAGCACCCGCGCCCATCATCAGCATCGTGACTTTGGCTTTGATTGTGACGGTCGCTCTTTTCCCTCCGTCGAGTAATTCAACTTTGAGGATTTCGAAGCCCCGAATGTCCGGCTTCTTGCCGTTGTAGTAAGCTTCTTTCGACTCCTCGGCAACGAAGGCCTCCGCCTGGCGGTACTTCTTCTCCGTCATGAGCTGGTAGTAAGCCTGAACTCGGCTGATGAGCGCCTTTTTCGACTCCTCTTCGGCGGGAGAGGCCTGTTGCGCCCACACGGTAGCAGCGACGGCGGGAAAGTAGAAAAGCCTTCGGTTCATATACATATAGTAGACGCGGCGGAGTTTGATAAGGTTGAAGACCCCGGCCATACTGTTTCTTCCGGCGTTCGCTGTATGATGATGAAAACGCCCCGCATGCGTGCTCCGCAAAATATCGGCGATCTCAGGAACGCCCGGCCCCAGGAAGTCGCCCACGCGATCTCACAGAACCGCCGCCATTTTCTCCGAATCGCCACTGGCGCGGGTACGGCGGCCACGTTTTTCGGCCCGGCCTCGCTTCCCGCACTCGTCGGACCCAGTGCCCGAAAGGCTGTTGTCGTTACCTTCGGCGGTGGCGCTCGAGACGAAGAGACGTTCATGCCGGACGGGCAGGAAAATATCCCCCATCTGCTGAATGAACTGATTCCCCAGGCGACGTTCTTCAGTCAGGTCGTGAACAAGGGAATCTTGGGGCATTACGTAGCCACGGCCAGCATCGTGACCGGGGTCTACGAAAACTTCAATAACTTCGCGGCGGTTTCGCCCGACAATCCGACCGTCTTCGAGTATTTCCGCAAAGATCAGAAGCGCCCTGCTACCGATTCCTGGGTGGTGGCCCCGTCGAACGGCTTTGCCCGAATCGGGGAGAGCGGCCACAAGTCGTACGGGCCCGGGTTGGGCGCCGGAGTGATTCTGCCCAAACGGCTGCTCTCGGCCGCGCTCACCTCCATGTCGGACGGCGCGCGTTACGAACATCTGCTTCGCGACAACTACGAAACTCCTCTGCATGCGCCCTCTCTGGCAGGCAGGCAGATCGAACTGAACCAAATGGCGGAAGTACTGAAGCTTTCGGTGGACGATTTCTCATCGCACGCCCGAAGTCTGGCCAGTCCCGACGAGATGTCTGTTTATGTCGCCCGGCATCTGATGAAGCAGTTCGCGCCGAGCCTCCTCTGGGTCACTCTGTACGACATTGATATCGCTCATTCCGGCACTTTCTCGCTCTATATCGATGGGATCAAACGCTGTGACCGCCTCTGTTCCGAACTCTGGCAGGCCATTCAGAAAGATCCCAATTACGCCAATAAAACCACGATGCTGATTCTGCCCGATTTCGGACGCGATTCCGATATCGACCCGGGTGGGAATGGCTTCCAGCATCACCGCACGGGCGATCCCATGTCGCGCACGACCTGGATGATGGCGCTCGGTCCCAACGTGAAACAAAATGTGGTGGTAGATCGCGCGGTCGAATCGATCGATCTGGTGCCGACCCTGGGTGCAATGCTCGGCTTCCATGCCCGGTATTCCCCGGGCAAACCCATTCCGGAGTTGTCCTGAATGCTGCCGGCGCAACTAACTCCTGAACACTTTGCGGGCTATCCGGCGGAGGCTCGTGCCGTAGCGACCAGTCATCTGGACCGGCTGCGGCAACTGCCTCTCGCATTCGTGCCGCTGTTGCTCCGCGAACTGGTCGTTTACGACTATAAATTCCCCATGGAGCGGCGCGATCTGGACGCACAGTTCAAATATCTGGCCGCGATGACGCCGGAGCAGTTTCGCACGGCGCTTGCGGCGTTTGCGCAACTCCGCCTGACCGGTGACCTCGAAAAGCTCGACTGGGTCAACAATCCGGCCATTTTTACGGAACAACTGACCGCGCATCTCTGGACCACCCACCAGATCGATGCTTTTCGCGCGGCTGCGATCGATTACGTGCAGAAGGCGACGGCCGCTTTTCCCGAGGAACCGCTCCCAGTTCATCGCCTGGGCGTTGCAGTCATCGGGCAGTCGGTTCAAACGAACGAATATCGTCTGTTCCGGAAATTGCGGCGGGAGGGCGTGTATTTCACCGGCGTTCGCCCGGAAAACGGAGTGCAGACGATCCTGGCCGGTCTGGCAAAACGGGCCGAAGCGCATCCTGCACCGTACGGCCACTGGTATATCGATGGTGGGACTGCGGCCTCCGGCGCGGGATCTGCGATGACACGGGTTTCCTACGGCGCTCTTTCCCCGGCTCGCGCCGCCCTGCAGACGCGAATGCAGAAGATCTACGAGGCGAGCGTGTTCGATCCGGAAGCTTTCCGCACCACGCTTGCACAGACGAAGCCAATTGAGATCGGCCTCGATCCGGAAAAAGACCCTGCGCTCAGCCGCTTTCAGTTAAGCCTGCTGACAGAAGGGTCGGGAACTCAGGTGTTCGCCACAACTTTTGTGCAGTGGGCCGTTCGCGAAACGCTGCGCCGTGCGCAACCGCTGACTTTGTTCGCGCGCTTCGCTCCCCGGCAGCGCGAAAAACAGATGAATGAGCTTCTCGTCGAGAATCTGCGCAAGCCGGATCTCGATCCCGCGGGCTCGCTGGTGGATGCGGATATGGGCGCCTATTACCACTGGCTCAACCAGCAGCGCTTACCCGGTGCTGCGCAATCGACATTCCTGGTCTGGTTCGAAGGACACGGCGAGGCCGTTGCGATCGGTCCCGGTCTGGAACGCGGAAAGACATCGGAAGCGCCGATAGCCTTGTCTGAATTACTCGGTCGGGTAGTCTGACTTATTTGCCGATCCGGAACGACATCTTCCCGGAACGTTTGCCGTCCGGATTCACCGCCCAGACTTCGTGATTGCCCGTTTTGGCGACCGCACTCTCGGGAATCGCGGCGCTCAGCC
>Ga0105237_10009045_pt1 | contig 10705 bp, 9 predicted proteins | sample KBSC24metaG_FD_81520 | JGI IMG/M metagenome (GOLD analysis project Ga0105237, IMG submission 81520) | Corn rhizosphere microbial communities from Kellogg Biological Station, Michigan, USA - KBS C2-4 metaG | ecosystem: Host-associated > Plants > Roots > Rhizosphere > Soil | place: Michigan, USA... | reverse complement strand
GCAGGCAGCCGCCGAGGCCGCAAAAGCGGAGGCCCCCAAGACGGAGCCGTCGCCCGAGAAGCCCGCGGCAACTGCGGCCACCGCTTCCACCACACCCGCGCCGGCTGTTGAGGCCACTCCCAGTCAGCCGGAAGTGCCGGAAAAGCAGGAACAACTTTCCACCGAGACAGTGGAGTACACCTTCACCAATCTCGGTGGTGGCCTGGCCAGGACGCTCCTCAAGAATCACGAGGCGGAGCGTGGCACCAAGATGGTCCTGAATGAATTTGGCGACATTCCGATCGCCGCCATTTCCGAGGCGGCGGGAGAGGGGACCAAGGCGCCCTTTACTTCGACGGTCGATACCGCCAATGGCGCGATCACTTTTGAACGGACGGATGCAAAGAAGCTTCAACTCACCAAACGCTTCACGGTCCCCAAGTCGACTGACTTGAAGTCGGATTACATCGTCGATCTGGATGTCACCTTCACCAATCGCGGCGAACAGCCGCTGACGATACCAGCTTACTTCGTTTACACCGGGTCCACGGCGCCGGTGCACCAGGATGACCGGGCCGACTACACCGGGTTCAAATGGTACGGCGGAAAAATGATCACGGCACCGTCCTTCCAGGGCGGCATGTGGAGCAAGGGCCGGTCCGTATTCGCCGAGTCGCACTCCAATATCGAATGGGCGGGGGTGGCCAATCAATATTTCACCACCTTGGTGACCCCGGTCATTGAAGACGCTGGCAAGCCGACCCAACGCGGGCAGCAAGGCGCGTCGGTCTGGGCGAAGCGCTTTGAAATCCTGACCCACATGTGGACGGAGTCCGGCCACACGATCAAGGGCGATGGGAAGATCTATGGCGTGGATGGTGCGCTGGGCATGCCAGCCTTCACGCTCGAGCCCGGCAAATCGCTGGTCCAGAAGTTTCAGATTTACGCCGGTCCCCGCGAGTACGGCCGCCTGCGCCTGCTGGCCAATGACGAGTCGGACATCATGGACTTCGGCACCTTTGCCATTGTGAGCAAGACGCTGCTCAACTCGATGAACTGGCTGCACGGCAAGCTCGGCTCCTACGCCGCGGCGATCATCGTGCTGACGCTGATCATCAAGTGTCTGCTCTGGCCGATGCAAAACAAGGCGACGCAATCCATGAAACGGATGCAATTGCTCACGCCGAAGCAGACCGAAATTCGCGAAAAGTACAAGGACGACCCCACGCGCATGAACGCGGAGGTCATGAAGCTTTACAAGGATTACGGGGTGAATCCGATGAGCGGGTGTTTGCCGATGCTGGTCCAGATTCCGATATTCTTCGGATTCTACAACATGCTCGGGAGAGCGGTGGAACTGCGGAACAGCCATTTCCTCTGGGTGCACGATCTGTCGCAGCCCGACACGGTCTGGCATCTTCCCATGCTCGGGTATCCGCTCAACATCCTCCCCCTCCTCATGGCCGGGACGATGCTCTTGCAGATGTCGCTCTCGCCGAAATCGGGCGACCAGATGCAGCAGCGCATGTTCATGTTCATGCCGCTCATCTTCGTCGGCTTCTGCTATAACTATGCCTCTGCGTTGGCGCTTTACTGGACGGTGCAAAATCTGTTTTCTGTCGTCCAACTCTACGTGACGCGGAACCAGGCACCGCCGACGTTGCAAAAGGTGACCGCGCCGCCGAAGAGGAAATAAGCGCGCCACTTTTTTCATATGAGTCTAAACCCACGCGAGACACTCGATACGATGCTGGGACTGCTCGGCTTCGTCTGTGAGATCAAGGAATACCAGCATGAACACGGACTCACCTTGCAGATCTACACGGCGGACAAGGATCGGCTCATCGGCCGCAATGGGGCTCTGCTCGACGATCTCCAGTTGCTGCTGAACCGGGTGCTCCAGGCGAAAGACAAGCAGGCGCCCAAGGTGCAGGTGGACATTGAGCACTGGCGCGAGATGAAGGACGATGGCCTCGCTCACCGCGTGCAGCAACTCGCCGAGATCGTGCGCCAGACCGGGCGCCCCTACGTCCTCGAGCCCATGAACGCCTACGAGCGCCGGATCGTGCACAACGCTTTCAAGGACGACCCGGAGATCATGACCTGGAGCCCGCCGGATGACGCGCGGCTGAAGCGGATCACGCTGCGCCGGAGGACGTCCGGGGGAAGTGTTCAGTAATCAGTAATCAGTGTTCGGTGTTCAGGGGTCACGGGGGGTGCGCGCGCATTGGTCCCATACGTCCTATCCGTCTCATGAGTCCCACTCGGGAGCCTCCACTTTGCGCATTTTCGGCGCGAGACATTTCCGGAATCTTCAGTTGACAAACGCATTTTAGGCCACGACAGTCGCACTCCTTTTATCCTTTCCTGTGACAATCCGCCTTATGACCAGCCAACTTCTCGAAGAAGCCTTCAAAGTGATTCCCAGCCAGCAGGTGCTTGTGAATGTGGTCTCCAAGCGGGTGCGCCAGCTCACGGCAGGACATCGCCCGATGGTGGAAACGGGACCGCGGATGGGTTTTTCCGACATCGCCCTCACGGAGATCATCGAGGGGAAATTGAAGTGGGAAGAGGCTTCCGCGGAAGCGGTGGCCGGGAAGGCTTAAGGTCCACCCGCGCACATGGTGCGCCGTAGTATGAACGCCGATATTTCGGTCAACCGCAAGGCCTTGCGGGATTACCATATTCTGGAGCGGTTTGAGGCCGGTATCGAACTGCGAGGGACGGAAGTGAAGTCCATTCGGGGAGGATTCGCGAATATCAACAGCGGTTTTGCCCGGGTCGAGAACGGCCAGGTCTTCCTCTACGAACTGGACATTCAGCCCTACGTGCGGGCCAGCTTCGAGCAGCACGATGCCAAGCGCAACCGGCGGCTCCTCCTGCACAAGCAGGAGATCAACCGGCTCTTCGGCCTGACGCAGGTCAAGGGCAACACCCTCGTCGCCCTCCGGCTCTACTGGAAGGATGCCCGGGTAAAGGTCGAGATCGGAGTGGCCAAGGGCAAGGAGGCCGCGGACAAGCGCCAGGATCTCAAGGAGAAGGCCTCCAAACGTGAGACCGATCGCGAAGTTGCCCGCTTCAACAAGAAGCACGCACACTAGATAAATGTTGAATTCTGAATTTTGAGTTTTGAATTTCAGATGGATTGGATTGCGGCCTCCACCCCAATTCAAAATTCATCATTCAGAATTCAAAATTCAAATGTGCCCCATGGATTGGATTGCGGCCTCTCCCCCAATTCAAAATTCATCATTCAAAATTCAAAATTCAAATGTGCCCATCCTACCCTCCCAAAAATGACATCTCCGCCTTCGGTTGGGCGGCGGTAGCCGTTGTGCGAATTTCCGAGTAACGGTCAGCGCGTGTTTTCCATACCCGCCCGATGAGGGCCGACAGTTCTTCATCAGTCGCACCCGCGCGCAGGGGCGTCCGCAGATCAGTCCCGGCGACGGCGAAGAGGCAGGTGAACAAGCGCCCGTCCGCCGAAAGTCGCGCCCGGGTGCAATCGCCGCAAAACGGTTGCGTGACCGAGGAAATCATCCCGATTTCTCCGCCATCGCGTTGGCGGTACCGCCGGGCGACTTCGCCCCGGTAATTGGCCGGCATGGGCTCCAACGGCATCGCCTCCTCCAATCGCGCGAGGATTTCCGCCGCCGGGACGACATCCGCCAGGCGCCAGCCATTGGAATTGCCGACGTCCATGTACTCGATAAAGCGCAGGATGAATTCCGGTCCGGCGAATCGTTCCGCCATGGCGACGATCTCTCCATCGTTCACTCCTCGCTTCACGACCATGTTTACCTTGATCGGCGCGAAGCCCGCCTCCTTCGCCGCCTCAATGCCGCGGAGTACGCGATGCACAGGAAAATTCACCCCGTTCATCGCGCGGAAAATCTCATCGTCCAGGGCATCGAGGCTGACGGTAACGCGGCGCAGACCGGCTTCACGAAGCGGAGCCGCCATCTCGACGAGCCGAGAGCCATTGGTGGTCAGGGTCAGGTCCTGCAAGCCATCGATGCCGGCCAGCTTCGCCACCAGTTGATCGAGTTCGCGGCGGAGCAGGGGTTCACCGCCGGTCAGGCGCACCTTCTCCACACCCAAGTTGACGAAGATGCGCGCCAATCGTGTGATCTCCTCGAAAGTCAGAACCTCCCCCCGGGGGAGAAAATCGTACCCGCGGCCAAAGACCTCCTTGGGCATGCAGTACCCACACCGGAAATTGCAGCGATCCGTCACGGAGATCCGGAGATCGTGCAACGGACGCTGGAGTCGGTCAGTAGGATGGGAGTGCATGTGCGCGGCTTCTTTAACTTCACTGCCCACACTATTTCCGCAAAGCAAAACGCCCCGAATTGCTTCGGGGCGTTTGCAAAACTGCGGGAATTGTCGAGGAATCAGCGCTGGTCAGCGCGGAATCCGCTGCTTAGTAGCGCTTCTGGTAGCCGCCACGGTCGCCGCGATCGCCGCTGCCGCCGCCACGATTTCCACCGCTGAATTCGCGGCGAGGACCGCCGGGAGCGCGCTCTTCACGAGGACGAGCTTCGTTGACGGTGAGCGGACGGCCCTGCACGGTCTTGCCGTGGAAGAGGCTGATCGCCTTCTGCGCTTCGTCGTCGGAGGACATGGTGACGAAGGCGAAGCCGCGGGAGCGTCCCGTGAACTTGTCCTGCATGAGCGCGACTTCGGAGACAGTGCCAGCTTGGGCGAAGGTGTCTTGAAGGTCGACCTCGGTGGTGTCGAAGGAGAGATTCCCGACGTAGAGTTTGTTGGCCATGATGATGTTGTTTCTTTTCTAAGCGTGGGCCTGCGGCGGTTGTTTCCGTTTATCGGATCTCAAAACTGCCACTGCACTTTGCGAAAGTCGGAAGGGACTTCCGCGTCACGAAACAACTAGCAATCTACCAAACCTGAAGAGGTTCCAAACTATTGATGAACCGCTATTAGACACCCTCTTGCCTCGATATGCAAGGTCTAATTTCGTAATTGCCACCAATCCACTTCGCGACTTCCCTGAATCCCAGGGAAAGGGCGACCTCCAAGCCCGCGTTTCCTCGGCGAAAACACCCGCGCGGCCCGAGTGATTCGCCGGCCGATTCGCTCGCGAAACCGGCTAGCCGAGGCGATAAACGATGCGCGCCTTGCTCAGATCGTAAGGCGACATCTCGAGTTTCACGCGATCGCCATTGGTCAGGCGAATGAAGCGTTTGCGCATCTTGCCCGAGATGTGGGCGAGCACGCTGTGTTTGTTGCCGAGTTCGACGCGGAACATGGTCCCGGCGAGCACGGAGGTGATTTTGCCTTCGGTTTCAATAACGTCATCCACTGCCATAAATAATACACTGCTGCGCCGCGCGGGCCGGTGCGTAGAAGGGAGGGCGACGGCCGTTCCCTTGGTTGAACAAGCTTTCGGAGAAGCGCTTCGGGCCGGCACTGACCGGTCGAAGGGACGGTGAGTATCTCCTATTCTGGCGGAATTGCAAGTGCGGTCCGCGAAAAGATGCGTTGGGGGTGTTTGTGGATCGCTTTCAGCCCTTCGGGCGAGGGGAACCCGGGTTCCAATTGTCTTTCGATTTAGGTCCAATGCGCGTCTTTGAGCACCGGGAAGTCGCGGCGCCAGGAAGTCACCACTTCGAGGTCGATCGCCGTGGCCAGGATGCATTCCCGTTCGCCGGCATCCGCGATGATCACCCCATGCGGATCCACAACCACGCTCCGCCCCGCATACAGAAAGCCGGGCTCCGTGCCCACGCGATTTACACCGATGACATAGGCCTGATTTTCGATTGCCCGCGCTTGCAGCAAAGTAAGCCAATGCTGCTGGCGTTTCGCCGGCCAAAGCGCCATGACCACGAAGAGATTCGCGCCCTGGCGCGAGGCGGCGCGAAAGATCTCCGGGAAGCGCAGATCGTAGCAGACGAAAGGCGCCACCGTGAAACCGGCCAATGGGAATGTGACGATTTTCTGACCGCGTTCGTGGACCCGCGCCTCGCCTCCGAGCGTGAAGGGATGAATTTTCGCGTAGCGGGCCAGCAAGGCGCCGTGGGGCGAGAAGGCCACGGCTTCGTTGCGTCCCTGTTCGGCGGAGCCACTGCTCACTGCTCCGCCCATCACGAATACCTCATGCTTCCGCGCCAGCTCTGCGAGGAAGGCCTCGTCTTCCTTCGCCGCCCCCTGGCGCGTCACCGCCAGATTCATTGAGAAGCCGCTCGCGAACATCTCCGGCAGTACGAGCAGCGCACCCGGGTGCGGCGGCGTCTTTTCCAGCAAAGCATTGACCCTGGCGAAGTTCGCCGTCCTATCTTCCCAGGCAATGTCGAGTTGGAGGGCATACACGTTCATGGCGGGCATGGGTGGAGCTTGCGCCGGGACCGGCGCGGATCGCAAGCCTCCGCACGGCCGCTGGATTGTGAATCGAAGCAGTGTTGCCACCTCGCGCCGCCTCGGCGGGCAGGATTGCCCGTCTTACGACCGAACGTCGCTTGGCGACGCTTGCTGCGGCGTTCTGTTCATCGCAACTCCGGCCGATCCTTGTCCGCGACTACACCGGAGGGCGCCAGGAGTTTCGCCAGTCGAACCAGGACGCGAAACGCGGCGGGGAGCAGGCTGATCACGATTTGTGCAAGCAACCAGAGGGCGCCGATTGCAATGACCCACGGGATATAGTCGATGAAGGCCGAATCGCGGGTGCGGGCGAGACCCTTCGTCCGCGGCGGGTTTCCATCGAGATACACCACGGTCACTTCGTCCCCAATATTTTCCGGAGCCACATAAAGCTCGCCGCGTTCCAACACGGCCTGCCGCGGCTGTGCTTCGTGTGGGGCGGCAAATTCCACGCGATAGCCGTCCACGATCACTGGCCGTGTTCGGGGAAACATCCATCGGAGCGCCGGCGGAACAAACTCACGGAACTGCTTCAGCGGCACCTTCTCGACCGCGACCAACTTCCCGGTGATCGTCGGCGCCTGGCTCCAGAGCCCGGTCTCCACGAAGCCCAGCTTCCCCACCGCCGCGAGGGCGGCCAGGGTCAGAATCGTGACCAGCGTCCGGACGTGGGTCAGCGGATCTTTCTTCTGCGCGAGGTTGAATCGCTCCAGGCGCTTCTTTTGGAGATAGTCCTCGAGATCTGGCCGTTTGGAGAGTTCACGCTGGGCGGTTGTCACCGGCCCGGCGAATTGGGCGGGGAGATCCTGGGACGCGCGCCACGCCACACTGATGACACGGCCTTCACAAACCACCAGGCCGAGCCCGCGTTCCGGCAGCCAGACGGTGCCTTCGGCAAGGAGTTGCTCGTCTGTGGGGGGCGTCGCCGGGATCTGATCCGGCTTGGCAAAGGGAGCGCTGCTCGCGTCTCCGGCCTGCCAAACCGCCGACGCCGGTGAACTCAGCAGGCGCAATGCATCGTCCAGGCTGATTCCGAGCAGCGGCTGTCCGTTCCAGAGCACCTTGGCATCGTCGATCGAAAGCTGCCGCAAACGCTGCGTGCCGGTGGTGAAGTAAAACTCCATCTCCCAGTCGTCCGCGATCGCCGAAAGGTTATCGGCGCCATATTCGTCCAGTTCCACGCCTTGCTGTTGCATGACCTCCTGCACTTGGGCGCGGGTCATCCCCGGCCGGATGCCGCACCAGGTGTCGAGTTTTGCGAGATCAAAGGAAGTGTCGTCAGGCATGGGGGCGAGGATTGATCGGTTCACGCAGAGTGGACGAACCGCGCGACGATCCGCGAATAAATTCGCGGCGACACAACAGAGCGAACGAACAAACGTGGGCGCCCTTCAAAACGTTCCCGTTATTCGATCACCATTACTTGCCCGCCTTCGCGTCGAAATCCGCCCAGAATTGCGCCGCCGGCCTGACGCCCTGGTATCCCTCCCCGGGAAACGCATCGGCTTCGATTGATTGGAGCGACTTGCTCTGCTTCAACCCAACCAGTTCCTTCGGCACGACATCGCAGCTCAGCTTCTCGAGCGCGGGGAAACTGAGCACGGGGCGCAGATCCACCAGCTTCTTGCAGCGGCGCAGATCCAGTTCCTTCAACGGCGCACCCTGGAGCGGCGACAGATCGCTCACAAAAGTCCCCGAGAGGTTCAGGCTTTGGAGTGAGACTCCCTGGAGAACGTTGAGATTGGTCATCACGGTGTTCTTGAGATTGAGCACCTTCACGGGCATCGTTTTGACCACGGTAAAATCGTAAACCTTTGTCCCCTCCAGGCTGAGGGATTCAATCGGAGCGTCCTTGAGCGGCGCGATATTGTTGATGGGCGTATTATCGAGCGTCAGCTTGTGCAGTGGCATTCCTTGCAGCGCGGTGACACTGACGAGCTTTGTGTTGCTCAGGTTGAGTGATTGCAAGCGGGCGCCGCGCAGTGCGTCGACGTCGGTGATCGCCGTTCCGCTGGCATCGAGGGTGTCGATGGGGAGCCCACGCAAGGCATCAAGTGATCGCATGGGTTGGCCGGCGACGCTGAGCGCGACAAGTCCGCCCGCACCGGTGGTGACGCTATAGTGATCGCGGCCGAGCGAATTGAGCAGACGCTGATCCACCAGCTTGCGCCTTCCCTCGGCGTTCTCCTGCAACTTGGCGGCGATGGAAAATGCGGCTCCGGAGGCTCCGGCGGATTCCAGATAGCGATATAGATCGTGGGCCGATTCATTCTTCCACCGCTGCGGATCCCTGGCCATCGGCTTCAGTTTGGCGGCCGCGGCCAGAACGCGCTCCGGATCGGCCCCTACAGGCCCGCGCTGTTGCGCGGCGCGCAGGGCGTTGGCGGCATCATCCCACCGCTCGAGGGCGAGGAGGGCCCAGGCCCGTTCCCAATATGGACGGGGCGGATTCGGGTCCACGGCGATGGCGGCGTCGATGCTGGACAATGCGTCTTCGAAGCGCTGCGTATCCGCCTGGTATTCGGCGAGCCGCACGAACTCCGCCGCCCTGCTTTTTAGATTGAGGGCGACGGCGTGGTCCGTGGCCGCCTGCTTCCGGGCGTGGATCGCGGTGAGGACGGCGGTGATGCCAAAAAAGAGGCTCACACCGACCACGATGGCGGCCGCCATCGAAACCGTTTTGTAGCGGTTGACGACGAAGAGAAACTGCCGCACGGGCCCGACCTTTTCGGCTTCGGTGATGGTCGCATTTTGGTAGGCGCCGATGTCCGCCTGGAGCGTTTCCACGCGCTGGTAGCGCATGCCGGGCTGCAATGCCATCGCCTTGGTGACGATCGCCGCCATGGGGTCCGGCACGCGTTCCCGCGGCAGGTGAGGGTAGCGCTGCCCGAGGTCGAGACGGTCGGTGCGTCCTTCGGCAATCAGTTGGAGCGCCTTGGCGGGATCGTCCTCGTTCAACGGGGCGCGCAGCGACAGGATGTGATAGAGGATGGCGCCCAGCGCGTAGATGTCCGTGCGCACATCCAGCGTGCCGGGTTCGCCGCGGGCCTGCTCGGGAGCAAGATATTGCGGGCAGGTCGCGGTGGCGCACTGGGGGGGCGTCGGTCCGCTCGCGACCGTGCCATTGGCATCGAGCACCGCCGCCGTCGACCAATCCATCACCAGGACTTCGCCGTGGTCGCCGATATTGATGCAATCAGGCTTCAGGCTGCGATGGATGATGCCCTTCGAGTGCGCGAAAGCCACGGCTTCGCACGCTTTGACAAAGATCGCGAGCAACGGGTGCAACGAGTATTTGGTGATGGCCTCTTTTTGTCCGTCGCGGAGCAATTCCAGGACCTTCGCAAGGGTGATGCCCCGCACGACTTTCATCGTGTAGTAGGGCCGTCCCTGCTCGTCGGTGCCAAGCTCGTGCACCGGTGGGACGGATGGATGCTCCAATTGCCCGGTGATCTGCGCCTCCTCAATGAAACGCGCCACCTCTTCCTCCGTGGCCCCCGGCCGCATCACTTTCATCGCCAGGTCGCGGCGGATGGCTGAGTCATGCGTATCGAGAACCGGTCCTTCCTCCTCGCGCTTGAGGACCTTCTCGATCTCGTAAGTGTGTTCCGTGACCACTTCCTTCGGCAGCGCTTCGCTATCGCCGGGCGTCGCAACTGCCGTGGCGTCCTTGATCAAGTGCGCTTCAATCGTCGCCGCGCCGATGCGAATCTCCTGGGACGGCCACACCCGGGTCTTGTCCTGAACCAGCCGGCCGTTGATGGACGTTCCCGCATCGCTGCCGAGGTCTTCGACGAAGAGGGCGTCGTCATCGATCGTCAGTTGAGCGTGTTTTGGTGAAACTTGGGGGAGATCGAGAACGAGGTCGGCGCTCGTGTCCTGCCCGATGATATACTCGCCGGCTGACAAGGTCTTGCGGACGACTTCGGCGCCGGCGTTGGTAACGACAATCTCAAATTGCGGTGTGGCCATAAAGGAACACGAGGCGAAAGCAGCCTGTGAGTTCCACAGAAAGCGGGTTTTCCGCGGGGGCGTCAAGTTTGGTTGGGAGGGTCAGGGGTTTTGAAGGCATTTCCGCGAGCGCCTTTAGCGATGGGGGTGTCAGCAGCTTGTGCGTTGTTTGGAAGCGAAGCGGCAGTTGAAGTCGGTGAAGCCGGACAATTGACGCGCCCGCCCCGCGCGGACAGTCCCGCTCCCGAAGAAATCGAAAATAATTCTTGCGAGTGAGAAATGGCCGGCGATACTACATCTATCAAATCAGTATAGATTAAAGCGATCGCCATTATGCCGAATTCCACCACTCTCCGCCGTGCGCCCGTCCCATCGTCCGATTCGGAACCCGCCG
>Ga0105237_10009044_pt1 | contig 10705 bp, 7 predicted proteins | sample KBSC24metaG_FD_81520 | JGI IMG/M metagenome (GOLD analysis project Ga0105237, IMG submission 81520) | Corn rhizosphere microbial communities from Kellogg Biological Station, Michigan, USA - KBS C2-4 metaG | ecosystem: Host-associated > Plants > Roots > Rhizosphere > Soil | place: Michigan, USA... | reverse complement strand
TGCCCCGGCCGCGTGTGGAGATGGTTTTGGGGAGGATTTCGAAACCGCACAGGAGCACGTACAGACGGCTGACACAGGTGGGCAGCGAATCAGAGGGCATGGGGCTCTCGCAGTGGAACTACATTCGGGAGAATATATCTCCTTTACCCCCCGCAGCCCCCAAAAAAACTGACTCGGGTCCATGGCTCAACTTTTTCAGCCGCGAGATGGGCGACCAACCGATCGGCGACGACTGCATCGGAATCCTCGATCTGAATGAGAAATTGAGAATGCGGAAAGGTTTGTAGTACTGAGGCCGGGGTCGGCATCATTTCAGTTGCGGCCGCTGAGACTCAATAAACGAGCATAGGGCCGATTGCACCACGCGTTCAAACCATGTCACCGGTGGAAGTACCATCTTCCCCGACAACACAGCGATCACTGCATCGACTGGAATGTGTGGAGAGGTCCCTATGGCGGCGGTCGGCGCCAATCCTTCACCTGCATGCAGCGCCGCGCTTCTGGATCGGTAAATGAATCGCAGGGCCTCAGAAAAGTTCTCCTTCTTGGGCAACGCAGCCTCGAGCTCAATATACAACTCGTCCTTCTGCCAGATCCAGGGGGCCGCAAACTGCATCAGGCACTTCTCAAACTTTCTGGATGTCCATGAAAGCTCCCGAGTCGCGGCCAAGCACAGTTCCCGTGCATCGCTGTCGGTCAGCCCAAGTTGCTTCGCCCTCTTGAGCAAGGCCGGCTTCGTCGAAACCTTCTCATCGTCCGTTGGGCAATACCCCTTCAGTGCAGCCTGTGCGAGAGTCTCTGCAGCCGCGATGAACATCTGATACGCCACATCTGCCCGTTCCTCGATCAACTCCATCCCCTGAGAATACAGACGCGCGCAGGACACGATCGCTCTGGCGTCTGGCATATCGGGAAGCTCGGAGAGAATGCTCTTGAGCCACGTGCTGTCGACAGGAACTGGCGGCGGCGAGCGATCGTCGATCTCCTGGTGACCGTCGGAGTAAGTCAGGACGCCTAGGGGACGCCGCCGCCAAACGGCTATCCGCCCTGCTCGCGTAACAGGCAGCGGCCAGTCCTGCATACCGAGCCAACAGGAAAGGTCGGAGTCATGCAGAATGCGCACCTGGCTATGAACGGATATCAGCCGGCGCAAAAGGAGCGTCAAGAGTGCGGCCAGATCGGTCGCCACTTCACGATGTGGGAACCCAAATTTCGTGACGCTCGAAACCCCTTCAGCGTTCATCGTTGACTCGGTCACCATCGACACCGGAATGCGCAGCATCAATTCCTGTGGATAGTCGTCGGCGGGCTGACTCGCGTTGAACAGAACGATACGCCCATCCAGAACCAATCGACACACATCACTTTTTCGCCAATCGTGTCCCAGAACCTTCCCGCGGTAGAGAGTCCCCGAACACAACAGCCGAAACTCGCTGATTTCCTCCCCTGCCTGGGCGGGCATACTCGATCGGCGCAAAGCGTCTATTAGATACACGTGTAGTACCGCTCCTGAGCATCCATCACGTCAAAAAAATCCCGAATGCGGCCGCGGCCATCCTCAGGGTCAATGAGCAGATTGATGCACAGATAGCGCAAAAATGGCAGGACGCCTGCAATGTTGACGAGCCTGCCTGTGCGAACATGCATGCACTGCAGCAATTGAGCCCGGTGGGCTTCGCGGAGATCTGAAATGACTCCGATCGATCGCCTGATTGCGACGCACCAAACATATGACTTGACGGACCCGAAACGCGGCGATCAGATTCTCCCGCCTGACTTGCTTTAGAGCTCCACACTGGATAGGGGGTCGTCGTGAATTCGAACCTCTTGAGACTGTGTGTTCAGACGGGAGTTCTGACGACAACAACCAGCGTGCTCGCGCAAGTGCCGAACGAGACGCAGGCAGACGATGCGTTGGGTCTGCAAAGCGTCATCGTCACGGCAACGTCCGAGCCTCGCTCGAAGATCCGATCCGGTATGGCGATCAGCACGCTGGATCCCGGGCAGATTCAGGAATCAGTACCGACGAACGCGGCAGACATTCTGCGTGATGTCCCGGGAGTCTGGGCTCAGGCGTCCGGTGGGGAAGGCAATGCCAACGTAACCGTACGGGGAGTGCCCATCAGCGGCGGTGCCAAATTCACGCAGTTCCAGGAGGATGGACTTCCCGTCCTCGATTTCGGCGATATCGAATTCGCGACGGCCGATACTTTTGTCAGGGCGGATTCCAGCGTCGCCCGGTTGGAGGTAGTACGGGGCGGCAGTGCGGCCACTTTCGCCAGTAACGCACCGGGTGGCGTATTCAATTTCATCAGTAAGACAGGGGAAGTTGCCGGCGGGAGCTTCGTCCTTACCCGAGGAGTTGATTTCAACCGCACGCGTGTGGACTTCGATTATGGCGAGCCCCTCAACGAGGAGTGGACATTCCACGTGGGTGGGTTTTATCGCACCGGAGAGGGCCCCAAGGATGTCAACTACACGGCGGAATCCGGTGGCCAGCTCAATGGCAATCTCACGCGAAAATTTGCCAACGGTTATGTGCGCGTGAATTTCAAAGTGCTCAATGACCGCGCACCGGTTTGGTTGCCGGTACCGGTTTCTCTCACGGGCACCCGTGCTGATCCACAGTTCCAATCATTACCCGGGTTCAGTGTTCTGCATGGCGCCATGCAGTCGCCTTACTTCCTGCGCGATCTCGCTGTCGATCAGACTGGCAACCGCGTTGTTACTGACATTGCCGATGGGTACCGCTCCAACAGCCGGACGCTGGGAGCAGAGGCGGCTGTGGACTTGCCGGGGGATTGGAGGCTGGAGGATCGGCTGCGGATTGCCTCGACATCAGGTGGTTTTGCGGGACCCTATCCGACCGAGATCACCGGGGCTGCCGCAATGGCAACTGAGATCGGCGGCGCGGGCGCCAGTTTGAGGTATGCGACCGGACCGCTGGCGGGACAGAGTGTGGCCGACCCCGCGACTCTCGGCGGCAATGGCCTGGCTGTACGGACTCTGCTTTTCAATGTAACCCTGAGCGACCTGGGAAATGCCGCGAATGATCTGCGGCTGAGTCGGCGGTTCGAGCGTGAAGGCAGCGGCTCCCTGGTCGGGACGCTCGGGTATTTCAAATCCCGCCAGAACATCGTGATGGACTGGCACTGGAATACCTACATCGAACAAGTCCGGGGCGAGAATGCAGCACTGCTCGATGTGATGGATGCGAGCGGGAACCTGGTCACAAGCCAGGGCCTGGCTGCTTACGGTGAGCTCGTATTCGGGAACTGCTGCATACGTTCCTATCAGCTGCACTACGATACCGATGCACCTTACCTTTCAGTGAATTGGCAGGGCGGACCACTCGATCTCGATGCAAGCGTGCGCTACGACATCAGCAAGGCGTCCGGGACGTACTCCGCCGCGCTGGGGACAACGGTGTTAGATGTTAACAACAATGGCATCATCGAAGTTCCGGAGCAAGCGGTCCCGATTGCCAACAGCGGTGTAGCTTCGCCTGTCAACTACACGGTCCACTATCTGTCCTATTCAGGTGGTGTGAATTACCTGCTCGGGCCCGATCTAGCATTGTTTGCCCGCATCAGTGAAGGCGGGCGCGCAAATGCCACGCGCCTGCTTTTCGGGGGTGGCATTCGACCTGATGGGGACATCGCCGAGCAGGTGGCGGTCAACAAGGTTCGGCAGTACGAGGGAGGCGCGAAATGGAAGACCGGCTCACTCAACCTGTCCGCAACCGGCTTCTACGCGAGAACTGCGGTCACCGATCAGGACATCACTGCACCTTCGGCCCCGTTCGCGCGGCGCACGTACGGCGCATGGGGACTGGAGCTCGAAGGCGCTTATCGTATGGGGGCATTCAGGGCGGACGCAGGAGTGACCTATACCTACGGAAAGATCATTTCCGACCAGATCACGCCCGACGATGTTGATCAGCGCATCATTCCCGCGTGGATCTACCAGCTGACCGGCGCTTACACGCGCGGGCGGTGGGATGCCGGTTTGAATCTCATCGGTGTCTCCGCCGCCCCGAGTGTTCAGGTGTCGTTGCCTGCCTTCGCTCAGGTCAATGCGTACGTCAGGTATCAGATCACAGGTGGGCTGGATATCGACCTGCGGGCAAACAACGTCCTCAACACGATCGGATTCACCGAGACACAGGCCGCTACAGTTCCCGCCAGCGGGCTCGCCACGGCGCGCAGCATTGTCGGACGGACTATTGAAGCGGCGCTCAGGTACTCGTTCTGAAGGAGTTGAGTTCGGCGGTCTGTACGGACAGCACCGGCTCACGGTACGACCATTGGATGCCCAGCTCCTTGCCAACCGCCTGCAGCAGCAGAACATGGTCCACCGGCTTTGAAAGGAAGCCGTTGGCTCCGGATTCGAGGCTTCTCGACTGTTCGTCAGGGCCAGCGCTCGCTGACACCACGATAATCGGCAATTGCTCGAAGCCAGGCAACTGCCGGATCTGACGGATAGCCTCCGTGCCATCCATGCCTGGCATCATCAAATCCATCAACACCAGATCGGGCTTCAGCACGGGCACCCGCTCGATCGCATCGCGGCCACTGGCGGCATCGGATACCGTAAATCCCAGGCCCTCCAGGGTTTCAACCAACATCGCGCGGCTGTGGGTCACATCGTCGACAACCAGGATTTTCTTTTCGGAGCCCTCGTAGGACGTGACGACGCGCCGCGGGCTCACCACGTCCGCGCCTGCGGCGCGGGGCAGATCGAGCTCGATCCAGAAGCGACTGCCTTTACCGGGCTCGCTGTGTAGCCCGATCTTCCCCCCCATCAGGTTCATCAGGGCGTTACTGATGGCGAGCCCGAGGCCGCTCCCGCCTTCGCGCCGCTTGAATTCCCCCAGCTGTGCGAAGGGTTGGAAGAGTCGACTTTGTTGCTCCACGGGGATACCGATGCCGGTATCTTCGACCTCGAATCGCAGCCGCACGTGTCGCACGGCAGGCGCCGGGTCGGTTGACTTTTCCAGGGGCTCGAACGATTGAACCCGTAACGTGACGGAACCGGCATCGGTGAATTTGATTGCATTGCCCAACAGGTTCAACAGGATCTGCCGCAGGCGCTTCTCATCGACGCGCACGGCGTGCGGCAGGTCGGATGCCGCCTCGAGTACAAACCGCAGGTTCTTTTCATGCGCCTTGACCTCGATGATGTTGGTGAGTCCCTGCAGGAAGATCGAAAGGACCACCTCGTGGGGGACCAGCTCCAGTTTGGCGGCCTCCATGCGGGCAAGATCGAGGATGTCGTTGATGAGGGTCAACAAGTGCAGTCCGCTCTCCTGAATGGTGGAGAGTGCCCGCGCCTGCCGCGCATCCGGCTGGGGATTGCGCAGCAGGATCTGGGCATAGCCGAGGATTGCATTCAGCGGCGTGCGCAGCTCGTGGCTCATCTGTGCCAGGAAGTCGCTGCGGGCGTGGGCCAGCTTCAGTGCCTCCAATGAGCGTTCCTGCACCCTCTGTTCCAGTGTTTCGATCGAGCGGCGCAACTCGGCAATCATTGCATTGAAGGCATTTGCAAGCTCGCCAACCTCGTCGCTCGCCTCGATGTTGAGCGGGCGCAGCTCAGTAGCCGCGGTGATGTTGGCGATGGCCCCGGTGTAGCGCTTACTCCCGATCGCTTTGGCAGCTCCCGTGAGCGCGACTATCGGGTCAATAAAACGCCTGACCCAGAATGCGCCCACGGCGACGCTCAGAACCAGGATGCCCACGGCCACCAGCAGGATGGTACTGAGAGTTTGACGTACATTGTGTAACGTGGCCTGGCGCGAGGAAGCAAGACCCATGACGAATGGGGACTGGTGATCAAACCGCCATTGCATCAACGCCTGGTAGAAGGAGTCGGTGCGAGTATTCACCTGACGATGGAGAATGGATGCGTGCACTGGCTGTGAGCTCGTACCGAAACGGGAGGATAACTGCGCGCCCAAGGGCAGACTGACAGCAAGTTGCTGGATATGGTTGCTCTGCGGGGAGTACAGGCTGGCCCAGTCACCGGTTCTGTCATAGATATCCTGCAGGACCGCGCGATCAATCAGCTTGCTGAAAATGATTACCGCCAGGGGCACCGGGGCTTCCGCGAATTCGCCGGGTTCGCTACCCGCGACCGTGAGGTCGGATACGAACCGATCGGCCGTTTCATCCCAGTCGGGGGAAATGGCCTGCGCCCGTCCCAGTACGGGAATCGTGATCTGGATAGCAGTCGCCTCCGGTGTTGGAAACGTGAATGATACGGTGGGCAATGTTGGACTAGTCACGGTAAGGGCCACGTCTTGCGGCGGCACGTCCGGCTGCCAGGAAGGCCAACTTTGCAGCGGCAGGGCGCCGTGCACATCCGCCGCGGCTGAAATCCACACCTCCCCGTGCGCGGTGGATGCCAGCATCATTCCGCTGCGCGATGTAGATACCAGATGACTCAGGCGGCCGCGCGTGTACACCGCTATGCTGTTGAATCCGCCGGTACGTAGAATCAACAGCATCCGCGCCAGGGCGACCGACTTCTGGTAGCCGAGGGTTCGCGACAATTCTATCGAGTGCGCCGTCTCGGCTATCTTGAACTGGAGGGCCAGCAGTCGCGACAGCGAGGCCATGCTCGCCGGATCGTTGACTTCCCGCAGCGCTACATCGCGCAGATGGGCCACGGAATCTGCCAGATCGGTCTGCCATGTCTGCAGATCCCGGTCGAGGTTGGCAAAGGCGGCAGCCTCGTTCTGGCGAGCGGTCGAATAGCTGGCCAACAGCGCCAGCGAGGTAATGGTCACCGACAGCAGTGCGACCAGGACGAGGATGAGCTTTTGCTCGAGGCCCCATTTCATGGCTGCGCCCATGGGTCGGGGTAATCGCGGTGGGTGGTAATCTCCTGATCGATTTTCTGAGCAGCCGTGTGGAGCTCGGTTTGAACGTCAGCCCCGCCGGCAATGGCTCGAACACTGTTACGAAAGGAGTCTCGTATGGTCTCGTATGCAGGGGTCTTGGGTCGCGGCACGCCATAGCCGGCATTCAGTTGTTGTGCGAACACTGCCAACGGGCCGTGCGGCCCATACAATGCGGATCGGCGGAGCGTCGATCTGCGGGCCGGAATCGCTGAGTTGGCATTTGTCATGCGCATGACTTCCTCATCGCTCATGAGTCGCGCGATGAAGCTCCAGGCCTCCGCGGGGTAAGGACAACTGCTCGAGATGGCCCAGCTCCAGGAGCCCATCCCAGTCCTGATGCCCCTTGCGAAGTTGGGCAGAGGCATCAACACGAGGTCACTGCCGAGCGCCTTGCGATACAGTGAATAGAACCAGTGTCCGCTCCAGGACAAGGCGGATTTGCGTTCCTCGAAGTCATTGTGCCGGCCGTCCGTGCGTGTCCAACCGCGCTGGAACCACGACTGGAAGTGCTTCATCGCCGTCACCGAGTTGGGGCCGTCGAGCACGCCGGTCGCGCGCTGTTTCGTACGGTCAATCAGATCCCCACCAAATGCCTGTAGCAGCGGCCCAAAGGCATAGCTGTAGAATTCGCTGCTGCCGGTCTCCATGTCCAGGTTGAGAGGGTACTCGACCCCCCGGACCTTGCTGAGCTCATGCATTGCTGCCTCGAATTCCTGCAGCGTCCAGGGCGCCTCGACCGTCGCGATCCGAACGCCGGCCGCGCTCAAATACTGTTTGTTGGCCCACAACGCGAGTCCGGACTCGTATTGTCCGAGACTGTAGAGCCGGCCCGCGTACTGGCCCTGGGCCACAACCGAGGGCAACAAATCATCCAGGAGTGATTTCGGCACCATCTGATCGAGGGGTAACAAAGCACCGGACCAGGCGAATTCCGCTACAAACGGGCTGTCGATCTCGAGGAGGCAGGGCAGGGTGCCGGCGGCGGCCGCGGCTCGCACCTGTGCCTCATAGTTGAGGTAGATGGAGGGCAATAGGACGACGGGATGAGATGGGTGCCCGTTGTTGAATCCACGTGCAGCGTTACTGAGAACGGCAAACTGCGGAGCTCCTACGACCTCACGGGTCCACGCGGTGATCCGCTCGTTCGAGCCTGCGGTTCTCGCAGGCGGCTGAAGTGAGGTTCCATGCTGCACCGCCGCTAGAATTTCCGCGGTGGCAGCGCCCGCCACCAGGACAGCGGCGCAAAGCCGAGCGATGGCGAGCATCCTTCTCATGGAGTTGCCGCGCGCGTGCAAACTCAGGCCCCCGATGTGGTGAGCTCAGTCAATTTTCCCACAAAGCGGGATGTTGGCACCACCTGGAGGTATTCACCAAGCATTTCCAACGTCGCCAGTTTGTCCCCTCGGAACCAACTCAGTCATTTCCCGCGGGCGATTCTCGCTCGACTCCGTTTCCGCACGTCGCGCAGGCAGCCCGCCGTCGGAGCATAATCGGCCACAACCAGGTCGTGGGGTCGTCGGATGCTCTGGCATGAGAAGGGTGGATCAGGCAAGCGGGTATTCCTGCTGCTGCACGGTCTCAGCGCTACATCCGGTGTATGGAGCGGCCTCGAGTCACTGATCGACCAGGAAGGCGTGGGCAGATGGGTAACGGTGGACCTGCCCGGCCACGGCAGATCCACCGCGCGTGCCGAATACAGTGTGGGCGCTCTGGCAGCGGATCTTGCCCCTCTCGTTCGAGAAGAGCCTGATCTCTTTGTAATTGGCCATTCCCTGGGCGCGTACATCGGCCTGGCACTTGCGAGCCATTGGTTTGGAATTGCGGTCCGCGGTGTTTTGGCGATCGGTCCCAAAGTGACTTGGACCGCCTCCGAGATACAATCAGCTCACCAGCTCGCGGGACGCCCTGTCCGCTGGTTCACGAGTGCCGAAGAGGTGACGAAGCACTATCGCCGGGTTTCCGGGCTCGATGCACAGATCGCACCTGAAGAGAAGTGGCTCTGCCATGCCGTCTCCCACAGCGCGGAAGGTTGGCGGCTTGCACAAGACCCTCGTACATTCGAGGTCGTAGGAGCGCCGTTTTCCAGCTTGGTCGCAAGCGCACAGCCTCCAGTAGTGTTCGCGCGGGGTGAGCACGACAAGCTGGTCAGTGAATCAGAGTTAGGAATGTACAGCCGCCAGGTACATCAGATTGCCGGCGCGGGTCACAACGCGCACGTCGAAAAACCCGCGGAGATCCTTTCCTTGGTGCAGACATTCAATCTCGATGATTGAGTCAAAAAGTGTCTGACAAACAACGTCGGGACCTGGTGGATGGGTTTGATCCAAACGAGCTGGACTGCGCGTTTTATGAAGATCCCTATCCGACCTACGAAGCGCTGCGCACGTTGGATCCCGTACACCGTTGCAAGGACGGCAGCTTCTTTCTGACCCGTTATTCCGATCTCGATGAGATCTACCGTGACCGAACCGGTTTCAGCTCGGACAAGAGATCCGTATTCGCGCCCAAGTTCGGCGTTGATTCGCCGTTGTTCGAACATCACACAACCAGCCTGGTTTTCAACGATGCGCCGTATCACACCAGGGTCAGGCGTCACCTCGTCGAGGCTCTGACACCCGCAGTCTTGCGTGGCATGGAACCGCAACTGATAGCGCTAGTTGAGGGCCTCCTGGACAAGATCGAAGACCAGGGGAGGGTAGATCTCATCGAAAGTTTCGCCGCTGCCATTCCCGTCGAGGTCATCGGAAACCTTCTCGAGGTACCTCACGAGGATCGCAGTCCATTGCGCGCCTGGTCATTGGCGATACTCGGTGCGTTGGAGCCCAGCTTGACTGAAGAGCAACTGGCGGCAGGTAACCGCGCGGTGCGCGAGTTCACGGATTACTTGCGGATTCTGGTCGCCGATCGGCACGCACATCCGATTGACGACGATCTGCTGAGTGGACTGCTCCGGGAATCAGATTTCTCCGCCGGGGAACTGTTGCACAACTGCATTTTCCTACTCAATGCAGGCCACGAAACGACGACTAATCTGATCGGCAACTCCCTGGATCTGCTACTACCCCATCCCGATGCCGTCAATCAACTCCGTGCTCAACCGGAATTGATAGTCTCCGCCATTGAAGAATGTCTGCGCCTGGAAAGCCCCAATCAACTGGGCAATCGGCTCGTCGTACAGCAGCGACAGATTGGCGGAGTCACCCTGGAGCCGGGAGCCTATCTGACTTTGTGCATCGGTGCCGCCAATCGCGATCCGGCGGAGTTTCCCCAACCGGACGTGTTGTCCATCGGCCGCAAGCCCAATCGTCATCTGGCCTTCGCCGCAGGAAGTCATGCCTGCGCCGGCATGTCAGTAGCTCGTCTCGAAGCTCGCATTGCAATCTTGCGATTGATCCAGCGGTTTCCCAACATGAAGCTGACCGGCGAGCGACTCCGAGGGGGGCGCGCGCGCTTCCGAGGATTCCGGGAGCTATGGGCCGAGGCCGGATCTTCGTGACCTCACTCGACTCTGCGACCGTCGCTCTCGGAGGCGCACGAGAATTCAGGTCGCTTTGTCGCTCCGATGATCCATAGCTTACCTCGCGCCATCGCATCCCCGCGTCGGTCGGTCGGGTTATACTACGCTGAATACTTCCAAAGTGGATGGCGGCACGCAGTCCGCCGTTGGTGACCGCATGATACAACCAGCAGCCGGACGCAAGCGCTTTACGATGATCCGCGAGTTTCACCTGGCGGATTGGTTTACTCTCGGCAATGCCGTGTGCGGCACGGCTGCGTTGTTTTCAGTCATCAGCTATGTAAAGA
>Ga0105237_10009043_pt1 | contig 10706 bp, 7 predicted proteins | sample KBSC24metaG_FD_81520 | JGI IMG/M metagenome (GOLD analysis project Ga0105237, IMG submission 81520) | Corn rhizosphere microbial communities from Kellogg Biological Station, Michigan, USA - KBS C2-4 metaG | ecosystem: Host-associated > Plants > Roots > Rhizosphere > Soil | place: Michigan, USA... | reverse complement strand
GTGGGTATACGCCTTTCTCCAACAGCACGGCGCCGATCCGGCGGCATGGCCGGACCCGGTGCGCCGGGCCCCTGAATTTCAGGGTGTCTAGCTATTGTGGCGATCGAATTCCACCTGGTGCCGGGCGCGGAGTTTGCGCCTCAGGCCAGCGCAATTCTGACGGCCGCCTGGCCCGCCCCCGCCCTGCATTACACTCCTGCATATCTTGGCTGGCAGATGTCGTTTCCAGGTCCAGCGCCGGCGCCAGCAGCGGCTGCGTTTGTCGATTCCAAACCCGCCGGATTCGGCGGGTCCACCCATCGCCGGCTGCGCCACGGATCGGAGGTCATCGATGTCTTATTGGTTTCGTTTGTCGCCGTGCATCCCGATTTCAGGAACCGCGGAATCGCCGCAGGCCTGTACCGGACATTGCTCGCGGCCATCGCCGCGACACATCTCCCCGTCATCACGTTCGCCCAGGCCGGTTCCGCGGGACAGAGAGCGCTTGAACGGGCCTATCCGGAAGCAGGCTTCCAGCTACAGTCGTTAGGCGCGTATCCAGGATTCGCGTGCGCGCCGCGCCTTTTGCGCGAAACGCACTGGGAGAGTGAAGAAAGCGCGGCGGTGAATGCGTCGATAGCGCTTGCCGTGGACGCCTGCGCCGCGGATCGAAGTCTGTTATGGAGCGCACCCCGCGAGGCGCAGTTGCGCCATTACCAGCGCGATCCTCGCCCGCGCACCCTGCTTTCCCTGAATTCCGGCAATGGTGAGCCGGCGGCGGCCTGGGTCGTACAGACCGCCTACGTGACTGCACAGGGGGTGGATTCGGTGGCGACGATCGATTGCACCTGGTTGAACCGGGCACGGCCAGACCTGCTACCCGGCTTGGCCACCACCGTGGCCCGGATTTCACCCGCGGCTACTGTGGTAAACGCTCCCAGTTTGGCTGGCTTCGATCCAAAGCAGCTGCGCCAGGCCGGCTTCCGCCAGGTCGGGCCTGGTTTTCACGGCTACTGCGCAACCGCGCCAGGCGCGGCTCCCTTGCCACCGGCCCAGGCTGTCAGTTGCGAGATCGTGTAGGGAGTTCCCTCCGTCGCCTTTTACGGCCCCACACGGCATGCAGCGCCCAAAGCGGCGTTCACCACCCGCTGGACATCGATTACGTCGCAGGTAGCTCCTCCGTCCAGCTTATTCGTGCATGCAGTAGTTCCAATGGCCTGGCTAACCATCAGCTGTACGTCCAGGACGTTGACGGTTCCGTCGCCATTCAGGTCGCAGGGCGAGCCAGTCAAGCGCCATGCGAGTGCATTATCGATCCCCGGCGCGCCGAATGCTTCACCAAAGTTCTTCCCGAGATTACTGTACAGGTAGCTTCCATAAACGCAAGGCGCGGGCTGCGTGTAGCAACTCGCTGCCGACGCCACAGTATCGTTTACGAATCCATCGCAAGCAGGACCGGAGCACGGCAGGGTAGCCGCACCAATATTAGCCGCGGTGGTCAGCCCCGCGGTTGGTCCGCCCAGCGAGGCCGAAAGGCACTCGTCCGTCCAAACCTTGTAGGTCGCATTTAGGGTAACCGAGTACAGCCATCCCATCGCGCCGCAGGTCGTGCGTGTCAGGTTGCGATCGCCTGCCGAGCCGAAACAGTTGGATGCAGAAGAATGGCAGTTCGAGGGCGCCGCAGGCGCGATCGAGTAGGCACTCCCAGCCACATTTGCCGTCTCGCCATACAATCCAAACGCGACGGACAGTACGGCAGAGGAGTTGCTGGCGCAGGAGGCGATCTTATAGACCGTGCGCGGCGTCTGGATGCCGATAAAATGAGTCCCGTCACAGTAACCAGCCGTGATCCAGTTTGTGCCACTTCCGGTCAGTGACTTGGACCCTACGTTAATCGACACCGTTCCTGCCGCCCCATATACGCTGTCCTGGTCATCCGACTGGCTATTGACTTCGTAGTACACACCGCGATTCACCGTGTCGCGGCCATAGTTGTTTTGCCATGTCACGGCCTTGGTGATCGCAGTAAGGGTGGCCGCGGCAAGCGTGGGATTATTGCAGCCCTGCGGTGTCGTGTCATTCAGAGACTCATACGCCGCTTCCAAGGCCTTGATATTGATCGCGATGCGCCAAGGCGACGTCTCGTAGACGAAGGGCGCGGTGAACGCCTGCGGAGCACTTACATAGCTGGGATTCAGGGCGTATTCATTCTCACCCCAGCTTCCATCCGCCGATTGAACGGAGTTCCAGGTGTTGGTGTGCGTCGAAAGCCACGAACAGTATTGCGCGTGCCGCGTGGAATCGGCATCTGTCTTGGCCCCGAGCGCCACGTCCCACAATGTATAACCCGCTTCGCGATTATCAATGGCCGGGCTAGCGGAAGGATCTGCGAATAGCCTGACGAGCGTTGTGACTTCCGAATAGAGGCCAGGGAACCTTTCGGGATGGCCGTCGAGTGCACGGAAGAACTGACTTATCATCGATGCGGCGCGCGGATATGGATAATTGTAGCCGTGGTCGAGTGTCCACTGCCAAGTGATGTCCGCATATTGCCGCGCCCAGGTCTGATACTGGGCGTTGCCAGTTCGGTAGTACAGCCGGTAGAACGCAATCGCGACGTCATAGTAGTTCCAAGTCACAGACGGGCTTCCTGCCGTCCACGATAGAAATGTCCAGCCATGCGAGTCCGGTCCAGGCATCGTATAGGCAGTTACGCCAGAAGATGTCGGCGCAAACATATTCACTTGACAGGTAATAGCAGTCGCCGTGACGCGGGAAATCGGGCAAAGAGCGCGCCCGGTCCCCGGTCCGTCCACGCTGTTCCAGGCAAACGCAACCCAGGGTTTACCCGCGAGCGGCCCGGTGAGATCGGCGGTCGTTGTGACGACATTGTTTCCGGACGTCCAGGAGACGGTTCCAGGAAGGGCAGTGCCGAAGGTGGGCGCAGCCGCAAGCGCTGCGGGAGCCATATTGTTAGCCACTGCGATCTCCGCAAGATCGCCGTATACCCACGGGGAATTACCGGACGGAATCAAAGGGCCAAGTAGATTATCTTGGGCTGCTGGCAGACCCGTCTGCACGATGCCCGTCGCGTTTACGGCAACCTGTCCCCACGAAGCTACCGACGCTGAAATCAATATAAATGCGAACTTCATTCCTTCTCCTCTACGGACCTCACAAGCGGATTTTCGCTAGCCCGATCCCCCGTCACGCCTGCGTCACGTAAGTAGGATCATCCATCGACACTTCTCAGTTAAAAGGTTAGCTTAAGCTCGCGCAAGGACAGGGACAGGCGTGCGGCCTGCGAAAAGTCCGACTGCTAGGAGAACCACGAAGCCACAAGCGGCAGTAAGTTGTGTTTCTACAGGTGCGTATCGTCATATCGCTGCTCAGACTGCATAGCGCGGGATCAGTGCCGCCGATAAGTCTTGCAAACAAACTCGCTTCCGATGCCGGATATAAGCAACCGCTCCTTATGGTTGCCAAGGAGACGCGCGGTCCAATCCGTAAAGCCGCCGTCGACTAGGGGATAGCGGTTCCCGTCCGGCGCCTGTACCAAGATCCGCAGTGTGAAGGAGCGATAGTAGCCCAAGCCTTCCAGACGCTCCTGATTCAGGCGAAACTGGGCTTCGGGGAACTCGTTACACAAGGGCCCGATGACGCCGGGTTCGAGGAGCGGGTGCTGCCAGTCCACCGGCGCCGCAATCCCGCGTTCCTTAAGAAAGCGCTCCGACCCGCCGAGCCGGTGGGCGCGGACAGACTTCCGGACCTCGTCGCTGGTTACTCCGGCTCCGGCTAGTGCCGCTTCAATCGCGACCATGTCGGATAATTCGACAATCGGACTTTCGAGCGCAAACCCTGCCGCCGTCAGCATCCGAAACGTCCGCAGATACACACGGACATGCTCCAGCAAATGTGCCGTTTCGAAGCGGAACGATCCCGTGTCGCGGCCGGCGGTGACGAGAGCAAACAACCTGAAGTGTGGCGAGTATCCGGGCACGTCGAATGGCTGCAAGCGTATGACGCGGTGACTGGCGCACAGGCGAACCAGTCCTTGGGAACGTCGCCGGCGGCCAGCTTCGAGAGCCAGTGCAATGGTTGGATCGCCCAGCGCTTCCGCATTGCGAATGGCGCTCACGACGTTGTTCTGGCTCGTGCCCCCAAGCGTCGATGTTGCTGAAAGCGGGCAGACAGGCGAAAGATCTAGAGCGAGAAACTCCGAAGCCGCCTGAAACGCCATTGAATCGAAGGCCATCAGGTCCCTGGCACTCACTGTGCTGGGAGCCATGAGAGGATCCTTTGCGGCCTGCGCCCGGATAGCGGCGACCTTAACTCCGGCTGCTCGCGTTCGGTAGACTTCCATCAAGAGCGATCGCAAGTCGCTCGCCGATAGCTTGCTCGCTAGGGCATCTACCAGTCCCGTCAATCCTAGTTCTCGTTCGATCCGGCGTACGATCTCCGGCGGCATCCGATCAGGATACCCGGATCCGCTCTGCGCTAGCAGTGGGGGCTGAGCGCCAATTTGCCGGTCCGGCCTAAATTTCTCGGGCTGCGCGCTGACGTTTACGAGGGCGCCATCGGACGATGGTGATTCCTCACGCCTTTAATGGTGGCACCAGCGTTTTCAAGAACTCGTGGGCTACACGGAACCCGCGTTTGTACTGTTCCGTGAAGTTTCCCTGCTCCATGGCGGGATAGTAAAACTGATCTTCATTCTCGATATTCATCGCGCCGCTGTAGCCGGCTTCGGAGAGCACCGAGAAGAAACCTTTCCAATCCACCGACCCATAGCCGGGTACGCGGAATCGCCACCAGCGCTGGTTATCCACCGGCTGAATGCCGGCACGCCGCACCACATGCCAGAGAATTTCGGTGTCTTTCAGGTGCACGTCGTAAATTTTGTCGACGAAATCGCGCGCCGCCTGTACCGGGTCCATGAATTGCCACACCAGGTGCGAAGGGTCAAATTGCAGGCCCACGTGCGGCGAATTTTGGAACGCCTTAAAAAGCGCCTCCCATCCCACTGGCCCGGTAGCGATGTTCGGACCGCCGGCATAAGGCTCCCACAGAATCTTCACCTTGTGTTTCTCGGCCAGCGGGAAGTATTTCTCGGTGTAGACTCTGACGATCTCGTCGACTTGCTGCTGGAGCGGTTTTGAACGATCGGTCCCAGACTGGCCCCCGATCGCCGGAATCCCCATCTTCCCGCACAGTTCGATGCACTTCGCCGTAAAATCATTTTGCCGCTGCCGCTTCGCCGGGTCGGGGTCAATATGATTGCCGTCACAGGCCAGCGAAGACACATAGATTCCGGCCTTGGCGATCTTGGCCTTGACCGTGGCAATGCGGTTGTCGTCCAGTTGGTCGGGGTCGAGCCTAAGCTCCATACTGGTGAAGCCCTCGGCCTTGACGAATTCGAGATTCGCGTCGGAATACGCGCATAGAACCCCCAGCCTCGGCTTCCAGTTCGGATACGCGGGCCGCTGCGCCTGGGCGGCGACGGCGGCGGACACCGCGGTGAGAATGGTGCGTCTTGAGATAGCCACCGCTCGACAATAACCCGACCGAGGGGCCATTGCAACCCGCATTTGCGATACTATAAACCGAATTCAGGCCCCGAGCAGAGGTCACTGCCATGTTTCAGGTACAACGAACGCCCGAAGTCCACGACGTAGTAGTCATCGGGTCCGGAGCCGGCGGCGGCACGGCGGTCAAGGTCCTCACCGACCTCGGCCACAAGGTGACGCTGCTCGAAGCGGGCCCCATGCTCGATCCCAGCAAAGACTTCAAAGAGCACATGTGGCCCTGGGAAGTCGACCATCGCGGCGTCGGGCCCAATGCTGAAAACTATTTCGGAAAAGACATCTATCCGTTCGGTTATTTCCTCGCGCCCAACGGCTTCTGGGATCTCCCCGGCGAACCCTTCACCGTCGCCGAAGGCAGCTCATTCCGCTGGTTCCGCTCCCGCATATTAGGTGGCCGTACCAACCACTTCGGACGTATCTCGCTGCGTTTCTCGGACTACGATTTCAAGCCGCAACAATTCGACGGCCTGGGCACCGACTGGCCCGTCACGTACGAAGAGATGTCGCCCTGGTACGACAAGGCCGAGGAATTCATCGGCGTCACGGGCACTCACGAAGGCCTCCGCACTGCGCCTGACGGCAAATTCCTGCCGCCGATCGCGCCCCGCGTCCATGAGCAGCTCATCCAGCGCGCCGGGAAAAAGTTGAACATTCCTGTCATTCCATCGCGCATGGCCATGTTGACGAAGTCAATCAATGGCCGCGCTGCCTGCCATTATTGCGGCCAGTGCGGGCGCGGATGCCGGACCGCCTCGGCCTTCAGCTCCAGCCAGGCCATGATTTTCCCCGCCATGAAGACGGGGCGGCTCAACATCATCAGTGGCGTGATGGCTCGCGAGCTTCTGGTCGATAGCTCCGGCAAAGTCAGCGGCGTGTCGTACGTCGATAAAGCGACGCGCACCGAGAAGACCATCAAGTGCAAGGCGGTGGTGGTCGCAGCCAGCGCCTGCGAATCCGCTCGTCTGCTCTTAAATTCGAAATCGTCTCAATTCCCCAATGGGCTCGCGAATGGCTCCGGGCAAGTGGGCCGCAATCTCACGGACACTGTCGGCCACGCCGTCAGCGGCGTTATCCCCGCGCTGGAAGGCATGCCCCGTCATAATAGCGATGGAATCAGCGGCATGCACGTCTACGTTCCGTGGTGGGAGCTGGATAAGAAAAACAAGGATTTCCCCCGCGGGTATCACATCGAAATCGGCGGCGGCTTCGGCATGCCGCAGATTGGCACCTTCCGCAATGTCGCGGCGCGAGCGGAAGGCTATGGGACCAAGTTGAAGGACGACATTCGCCGCTACTATGGCAGCCAAGTCAACTTCTCCGGCCGCGGCGAAATGATTCCAAATGAGCACTCCTTCTGCGAAATCGACCCCGCGCAGGTCGATCAGTGGGGAATTCCCGTGCTCCGTTTTCACTGGCAATGGAGCGAGAACGAAATCCAGATGGTCAAGCACATGCACAAAACCTTCAAGGACTTGATCGAGACCATGGGCGGACACGTCACGTCGCCCGATCTGCCCCCAGACGCGGTGAAGGCGGTGTCGGTCGGCGGCGAGATCATCCATGAAGCCGGCACCTGCCGCATGGGTGATGATCCCAAGAGCAGCGTTCTTAATAAGTGGTCGCAGGCCCACGAAGTACCCAACCTGTTGGTGGTGGATGCCGCGCCTTTCAATGGCAACCCCGATAAGAACGTGACACTCACCATTGTCGCCAACGCCTGGCGCGCCGCCGCGCACCTCGCCGACGAAATTACGAAAGGAAACGTGTAGGTTATGGAAGACACTTCGCGCCGCGAATTATTCAGGATCATTGGCAGCTCCATCGTTCTGACGGCCGCGGGGTCAGGAGTCCTTTCGCCGGCCCTGGCACAGCACGTTCACGCCGAGATCGCAGCCGTAAAGTCGCTCAGCGGAGGACCGAATTACGTCCCGAAGAAATTCACGCCGCACAATTTCCTGACACTCAAGAAGCTGGGCGACATCATCATCCCCGGCGCTTCCGACGCGGGAGCCGCTGAGTTTATAGATTTCCTCTCCAGCCACAACGACGAGCTGGCCGCGATTTTCAATGGGGGCTTCGGCTGGCTCGATAACTACATGCAGAAGACCTACGGCGCGGATTTCCTCAACGCCGCCGCGGCGCAGCAAACCGAATTGCTCGACAAGCTTGCGTACGCGAAGAACAGAACGCCTGAAACCGCCCCCGGAGTACACTTCTGGACCTGGACCCGGAACATGGTTGTCGACGCCTACTACACCAGCCCCGCAGGCGTGAAAGACCTCGGGTACATGGGCAACGGAGCCATGAAGGTCTTCAACGTTCCCCAAGAGGCCGTCGATTACGCGATCAAACGCAGTCCCTTCGCCAACGAAGGTTAGTGAAGGTATCCCAACGCAGGAATCGGAACGGCCCCTTCATACTGCCAGTGAGCCGTGAGAGTGGCCTTGGCGCGACTTTCACAGCCGGGAGCAATGAAGGTTGGCTGGACAGCTTCAAGCATGCTGCACGCTATGAATCATGTGCTTTATTTGAGTCACGGATCCTCTAGGACGGCCCGCCAAGGCTTCATGTGAAAGGAAGTACGGATTTATTCGAGAAAGAGTTTCGTTAATGAAAATACCTTTGTGAATGTGCAATCCCTGCTCGACAACACCAATCGGCAATGTGTCCGTATGGTACTGACAGACGCCACTCAAGGAAACATGTTTCTCGAAAAGCTGTTCCAGACCCCGCTCGTAGTCCAAGAGCTTCACGAAATTCTTTTCATTCCCGAATTCCCATGTCATATCGCCGGTGGCCCACAGTCCGCTAAAACCATCCCGCAGTGCTTCATGGACGGCATTTTCCAGCATTGCCAGCATTCTTTCACTATCAAATTGACCGTCCACCAAGTGACTTTCATCGGAGGACAGCACCAATGCGCCCCTTTCCATCTCGTGCGCTAAATCTAGACCCGCGGCAGCGAGGTAGGACCGTATTCCGGTCATCATTGTGGGACTGTTGAGGTAGAAACAGCGCTTATTTTTCTTGAGGTTTTCAACAACGGCCGCAGCTAGCCCTCGAAAATGCCTGGCCGGCGAGCCCTCGTAGATCAAACATTGGTGTCTTGGTACTGCATCCATATTGTGATTTTAGACCGGAAATGGTCGAGGGAGTGCGGCCAGGAATGAGCCATCGAAGCAAGAAGCCCTCGATTAGGGCTATCAAATTCGCCACGAAGGCTTAGAGGGTCAGCGGCCACCCGTTCGCGATTACAACTCGTCTTTGCGCTGCTCCAGAGCCACCTTCCCGAGCCGAGCGCGTGTAAGAACTCCTAATCTCTGGAATGGCATCCACAAAGAGGCCCTGACTGCTCCCTCGGATATTGAGACCCGCGCCGATGTCTTTAGTCATTTATTTGCATGTCTTTAGAGACCGAATAGAAAATGGCTTCCTCATACATTAAAAAAATCGATTGGACGCGGTGTGACGCATACCGTAGACTGCAAAAGAACCGACATCTGCTTCCCGCCCGGTCTGCGGGAGACATTCCGTTAACAACTTGTGTTTCATGAGGGCACCGCGCCGCACCTTGGCCGCAGGTGTACCCAAGCGCCAGCGGACGTAACTACCAACGTAGAGAGGAATCAATTATGGAAAATAGACTATCTTTCCCGGGCAAGCTGAGCCGATTGCGGGATCGCCTTCGGAATCCGGAATGGCGCCAATACGGCAAGATCCTAATCATGGGGAAATTGACCGGCGTCGGCCTGATCCTGCTGGCCGCGCTGCTGCTGAACCCCGACTTGATCGGCTTTCGGACCTTTGCCGCGGACCCAGTCTTGAAGGGGAACGACATCGTAAACCCCATCAATACCGTGTGGACGCTGATTGCGGCGTTCCTGGTGTTCGGTATGCAGGTGGGCTTCACCATGCTCGAGGCCGGTTTCTGCCGATCGCGCGAAACCGTTAACGTGCTGATGGAATGCGTGGTCGACACCTGCCTCTGCGGTCTTTTGTTCTACGCTTGGGGATTCTCATTCATGTTCAGCCATGGCAACGGCTTCATCGGCCTGAACTGGTTCTTCCTGCAAGGTGCGCCGCACACGTATGAAGGTACCGGCGTAGCGTTCCTGGCGTTCTGGTTGTTCCAGTTTGCGTTTGCCGACACCTGCTCCACCATCACCTCCGGCGCGATGATCGGCCGGACGGCTTGGGTGGGCGACCTGCTCTATAGCTTTGCGGTGTCGGGCTTCATCTATCCGATCATTGGCCACTGGGCCTGGGGTCCGGATGGCTTCCTGGCGACAATGGGCGCCGCGGGCTTCTTCCTGCCTTCGCTCGGCATGGGTTTCCATGATTTCGCGGGTTCGACGGTGGTGCATACCATCGGCGGATTTATCGCACTGGCGGGCGCCATTGTCCTTGGTCCGCGCCTGGGCCGCCGCTTCAAACGCGACGGTGGTGGACCCATGATGCCTCACGATCTGACGATCGCGGCGTCCGGCGGCTTGTTGTTGTGGTTCGGCTGGTACGGATTCAACCCTGGCAGCACGCTCTCGGCCATGGACTTCGAAGGCATTGGGCGGGTTGCCGCCAACACTACGCTGGCTGCTTGCTCGGCTGGTCTGGCCGCGATGTTTGTCGCTTACATGATGAGCAAGAAATGGGACATGAGTTTCACCGTCAACGGCTTCCTGGCAGGACTCGTGGCCATCACTTGTCCCTGCTACTGGGTCAGCCCTACGGGTGCGATCTTGCTGGGAGCGGTCGCCGGCGTCGTCGTGGTCTGCGGGGTAGAACTGCTCGAGTACCTGCGCATTGACGATCCGATTGGCGCGGTTCCGGTCCACGGCATGTGCGGAATCTGGGGAACAATTTCACTGGGGCTGTTCGCTTCGGGTCAGTATGGCGCCACCGGACCCTTCGCGGCAGATAACTCGGCTCCTCTGAAAGGACTGTTCTACGGCGGCGGCACGCAGGTGTTGATGGCGCAAATCGTGGGCAGCGCGATCATTACAGTTTCCACGTTTGTGGTTGCCATGGTGGTGATGTATGTCGTCAATGCCATGGGTCTCCTGCGCATCTCGGCCGAGGGCGAGAATTACGGTCTGGATCTGCACGAGCACGGCATCTCGGCTTACCCCGAATATGTCATCTCTT
>Ga0105237_10009042_pt1 | contig 10708 bp, 10 predicted proteins | sample KBSC24metaG_FD_81520 | JGI IMG/M metagenome (GOLD analysis project Ga0105237, IMG submission 81520) | Corn rhizosphere microbial communities from Kellogg Biological Station, Michigan, USA - KBS C2-4 metaG | ecosystem: Host-associated > Plants > Roots > Rhizosphere > Soil | place: Michigan, USA... | reverse complement strand
ATGTTCAGGATAGCCTTATTAAGCGGGCACGACCAACCGTTATTTTATACTCTCGGCAAGGATGAGAACATTGAGACCCTGCCTATACAAACCAACGAAAAACAATTGCTTAAACTGGTAAAAGGCACACAAAGCATTATCCCTGATACCAAACAGCAGGAGGGAAGCACGCTGGTTTATGTTGCCGACCAACTGCACGAGACCGGAATTTATGATTTGAAAAAGGTGGACAGCACTGTTGCCGTGCTTGCTTTTAACGATAACAGAAGCGAGTCGGACCTGAGCTATTTGACCAATGCCCAAATGGCCATAGCCGTGCCACAGGTTGCCGAAATAATGGAGAGCGGCAAGGGCTCGTTAAAAGGGAACGTAACTGAAACAAATTTCGGGTTACAATTATGGAAACTTTGTATAATTTTGGCATTAATTTTCCTGGCTGCCGAAATACTGCTGATTAGGTTTTATAAAACCACCTATCGCAACGTAGAGCAACAGGTTTAAATGGATAAAAAACCCACCATTAAAGCATAATAAATGAATTTGCTTATTAAGTCCGCTACCGTTATTGACCCAAACTCACCGTTTAACCAAAAGGTTGTTGATATTTTAATTGAGAAAGGGATTATCACCAAAATAGCCCCCGAACTGGAAGCCGATGCGGAATTAGTTGATGCAGAAGGATTGTTTGTATCGCCGGGCTTTTTTGATTTGAACTGTAATATTGGCGAACTCGGCCTCGAAACAAAAGAAGACTTAAAGACAGGTACCGCTGCTGCCACTGCCGGTGGTTTTACCGGAGTTGCCTTAATGCCAAACACCATTCCGCCGGTACATTCAAAAGCAGAGATAGAGTATTTAATGAATCGAGCAAAAAGAAACCTGGTTGATGTGTACCCGCTTGGTGCAATATCACACAAACGTGAGGGTAAAGACCTTGCAGAGATGTACGACATGTTTTTGAGCGGCGCCAAAGCATTTACCGATGGTAACCGCCCGGTGCAGGATGCAGGGCTTATGGAGCGTGCTTTGCTGTACGCACAGGGTTTTGATGCGCTGATAATGTCGTACCCCGAAGATACTGCCATTGCAGGCAAGGCCAAAGTTAATGAGGGCGAAATAAGCACCATATTGGGCATGAAGGGCATCCCGCCGCTGGCCGAAGAACTGATGATAGCGCGCGACCTTTACCTGGCTGAATATACAGGCTCAAGAATACACTTTACAACAATCTCTACCACCCGCTCGGTTGAACTTATTAGGGAAGCCAAACGCAAAGGCCTTGAAGTTACCTGCGACGTAGCTGCACACCATTTAGTACTTACCGACGAGGCGCTAATGGGCTTCGACAGCCTTTATAAGGTTAAACCACCACTGCGTACCCGCGATGATGTAAATGCGTTGTTAAAAGGGCTAAAAGACGGCACCATTGACGCCATAGTATCGCAACATACACCGCACGAGGTAGAGTTTAAAGATGTTGAGTTCGAAGTTGCCGAATTTGGCGTTATCGGTTTGCAAACAGCGTTTGCACTGGCATTAAAAGCCGGGCTGGATATTGAGCTGATTATCGAAAAACTCGCCATTGCCCCGCGTGAGATATTAAACGTTGAAATACCGTCCATCGCCGAAGGAAATGACGCCAACCTGGTGTTGTTTGACCTGGGCGAAGAATGGGAATACACTAAAGCTAATAACAAATCAAAATCATATAACTCGCCATACATAGGGCAGAACTTAAAAGGTAAAGTGTTGTTAACCACCAATAACAATCACCTTTATAAACAATAAAAACATGATAGACTCAAAAGTAGAATCAGCCATTGAGGCCGCCTTAACGGCTTTTTCGAAATATAGTAGCTTCGATGCTACACCTTTTTCCAGCGTGATCGACGAGGTTTTCGATTCGGAAGAAGACTTTATGAGCAAAGTTGCTATGCTCGACGAGGTTTTCGATGATTTTCCACAACTGGAAGTATTGCGCGAAGTGTTTTTTGATTTGTTGCTGGTTAATTTCTTCAGCGCGGATGTTAAAAAACTGGAAGAAGATTACCTTGATACACCGGAATGGGAGGCCATTGAAGAGGAAACCCTCGACCGGGGCACGGAACTTTTAAACCTGCTGCTCTATTTGAATGAATGCGAGGACGAAGATATTGAGCCCGGACTGGAAGACTATTTAAAAGAATTCTTACTGGTTGATGAAGACGAGTTCCAGGACGAATACCGCATTTACGAACCGGTTATAGCTCACCAGGTATTAATGGAAAGCCCGGTTGCCGAAATAACTAAAGTAGCTAATAAACTACCGGATGATTCGGAATTGAAAGAACTGTTTTATCCGATCATGTGCTTTTTCCACAATACAGAGCCAACAGACGAAGCAAAGAATACTATAGCCGCCAATGCTGTTGAAGTGGAGTTTGATATGGCTGTTTTAGAGATACTTATCAGCTTTAAATAGTCGGAAATTGATGAGTAATATTAGACAAACTATAAGGATAAATGGCTTAAAAAGTGGTCTTGTTTTGGGGCTGATTATAACCGCGCTGTACATATTTTATTTTTACTTTTTGGTTGATATTGCCGAGTCTGCGATAACGTTAGCTATGGGCCAGGTGGCTTTTTCGTATATGTTACCATTCTTTGCTATCACATATTTATGCTTCTGGTTTAGACAAAAAATTGGCGGCCATTGGAATTTTAGACAAGCGACTACCGGTATTTTTATAATGTTTCTTTCGGCATATGTGGTCTATCTTTTAGGGTTCGGTTTGGTATTTAGTAAATTTATTGAGCCAAATAATATACTGAAAACAGAAAACGCTACCATACAAAAGAAAATTGCAATATTACAAAAGAACGGCACAGACCCGAAAACGATACAAGGCGTGATTGGTGATTTGAAAAAGGATTTTAGTAATAAAGAGAATACTACCGTTATCAAGTCGATTCAAGGAATAATTGAATATATCATCTTAATATTTGTTTTGGCGCTGGTATTTGGGGCGTTGTTTAAGAGAGACCCACCTGGAATTGTCGCCATCAAATAATTTAAGCAAGTTCGTTACTTCCATCGGATTAGATCAATCAATTTCGCATTCTTACTTCGATATCCGAATTATTTCTTAATTTTAAATATGTAACCTTCATTAACTATTTAAATCCTATTGTTATGACCGAACAAAGCCCAAATGATTCAATAGCTAATCTTTCTTTTAAGAATGGATTACTTATTGCTGCCGTCACAGTCGTCCTAAACGTCGTTTTATATATAATGGACCCAACAATGCAGTTCACCAGCTGGTGGATAGGTATACTTGTTTTTATTTTAGTGATTGTGTTGCTGGTAGTTTTAGGCATTGATATAAGAAAAAAAATTGGCGGATATTGGTCGTTCCCAGATGCGTTTAAAAGCGAAGTCATTATGGGTGCTATAATAGCAGTTATTGGCGTAACCTACAACTTCATAATTTTTAAGTTTGTAAATCCTGAATTACCTGTAAAGGCAAACAATGCGATGCTGGAAAGCCTTACTGCCCAATTGAGCAAGTCGAATATGAGCGAGGATAAAATAGATGAATATACTAAGACCTTTAAAAATGGCGAATTTATTGGTAAGTTGCAGCCAACACTATCAAACGAATTAAAGTCTATTGTTTTTGCATTGATCTTATATATCGTAATAGCTTTGATAATCGGTGCGTGCATTAAAAAGAAAGCGCCGTTATACGCTACACCTGTAGACGAAAATTAATGATTGAACCTGTAGCGAAAGCTAAATTTAAACAAAACAGGCCGCTCCAATTTTGAAGCGGCCTGTTTTGTTTACTATCAGTTTGAAATTTATTTCTTCATCACCTGCCTCACGATATCGTTGCCAAACACAAATACCATAAGTGTTATCAGCAGCACGAAACCCACTATCTGAGCACGCTCCAAAAACTTATCGCTTAATGGTTTGCCCTTTATCATTTCAATTACCAGGAACACCGCGTGGCCGCCGTCAAGGGCGGGTATCGGCAACAGGTTGGTTAAGGCCAGCACCATCGATAAGAAGCCTACCAGGCTCCAGAATCGGATCCAGTCAAGATGGCCGCCAAACATGGTTGCAATTGCTACAGGGCCGCTAACGGCTTTGTTTAACTTAACTTCACCTTTAATCATCTTACCAATACCTTTTGCATTATCGGTAAATGTTCCCCAGGCCTTGGTAGCGCCAACCGGCAATGAGCCAAAAAAGCCGTACGTCAATCTTTCAGTCTTAGGCAGATCGTCTTTTGGAAAAAATCCTAATACGCCGTCTTTATTTACCTGGGCAATTTTATGTTCAATACTATCGCCATGCTTTATTGTTAGTTGCACCTGTTTGTCTTTCAATTGTTGCAACTGAGCCTGCAGTTGATCGAAAAAGCTGATTTTAACTGCATTAATAGCCAGGATGCTATCACCCTTAGCCAGCCCCGCTTTACTGGCGCCTAATTTTGGCGAAACAGAGTCGACAGCAAATTTAAACCGGGGTGCCCTGCTTATAAAATCTTCTATAGTGGAGTTAACATCGCCAAGGTCGTTAATTAAATTGCCGGGCACCCTAACGTGAAAGGTTTGCCCGTTACGCAACACGGTTAAATCGGTATTACCTAAAATAACTTTTGTGCTGGTAAGCTCTTCAAAACGTACTACTTTTTTACCGTTGATAGCAGTAATATTATCGCCGGGTTGCAAACCTATCTTCATTCCTAATTTACCGGGCACAATGCCATACTTAAGCGAATCGTTTGGCATATAGGTTTCGCCATATTTTATGGTTAGCACCCAAAATATAAAAATGCCTAATACTATGTTTACAAATATGCCGCCAAGCATCACTATAAGGCGCTGCCAGGCCGGTTTTGAACGGAACTCCCATGGTTGCGGGGGACCGGCCAGTTGCTCGGTATCCATTGATTCATCAATCATACCGGCAATTTTTACGTAGCCGCCCAGTGGCAGCCAGCCAATGCCATATTCAACACCTTTATAGTTAAATTTAAAAAGACTAAAGCCCCAGGCATCAAAAAACAGGTAGAACTTATCTACCTTAATGCCGAAGGCCCTGGCGGCCAGGAAATGGCCAAGTTCGTGCAGAATTACTAAAATAGAAAGGCCCAGTATTAGCTGGCCAACCATAATCACTATACTCATTTATATGTTATATTAAAATTGTAATGCTTTTAACGGCATTTGGTGTATTAAATTTTGCGCAAAGATGCGTGTTTCTTTATCAGTATTCAAATAGTCGTCCAAAACAGGACTCTTAATAAAGGCAATATGTTGCATGCATTGTTCAATAACGCTGCTCATAGCTAAAAAGCCTATACTTTTGCTTAAAAAACCGGCTACTGCAATTTCATTTGCAGCGTTAATTATGCAAGGCATATTGCCGCCTTGTTTTAAGGCTTCGAAAGCCAAAGCTAAATTACGGAACGTAATCATGTCTGGTTTTTCGAACGTAAGGTTAGGGTAGCCGGTAAAATCGAACCGTTTAAAATCGTTTTTTACCCGACCCGGATAGGTAAGGGCATATTGTATGGGCAACTTCATATCCGGCAAACCCATTTGCGCTTTTATCGAGCCATCCTGGAACTGCACCATTGAGTGAATGACAGACTGCGGGTGCACAATTACATCAATCTGTTCGGCTTCCAAGTCAAAAAGCCATTTAGCCTCTATTACTTCCAGTCCTTTATTCATTAAGGAAGCCGAGTCGATAGTGATTTTGGCACCCATAACCCAGTTGGGATGCTTAAGCGCATCCTCGCGGGTTACATTCTCCAAAAATGCCAGCGATTTATTCCTGAAGGGGCCGCCTGAGGCTGTTAGTATTATTTTTTCAATCCTATTGTTCTCTTCACCTGCAAGGCATTGAAAAATTGCAGAATGCTCCGAATCGACAGGTAAGATTTTAACCTTGTGTTTTTTTGCCAGGCCAGTTATTAATTCACCGGCAACCACCAATGTTTCTTTATTTGCTAACGCAATGTCTTTGCCGGCTTTTATAGCGGCTATCGTTGGCTCAAGACCGGCAAAACCAACCATTGCCGTTAAAACAATGTCTATTTTTTTGTGGGTAACGGTTTCGACAATGGCTTCAGCACCGGCTAATACCTTAACATCCGTTTTAGCAAGTGCATCCTTTACGTATTGGTATTTGCTTTTGTCGCAAATAACTACATATTGCGGGTCGAATTGCAAAGCTTGCGCGATAAGCAGGTCGGCGTTGCTTTGGGCAGTAAGCAAATAAGCCTGAAAAAGTTCAGGGTTATTACTTATCACTTCAAGCGATTGCGTTCCGATGCTACCGGTGGAACCTAATATTGCTACATAGGTTTTATTGTTATATTGCTTTATTGTTGAATTGTTGTTCAAAGCAGTGTTTTATTGTTGAATTGTGCGGTTAGTGTATATCACACTGACAATCGTTCATTTGTAAACTTAATTAATTGATGCACTTCTCTTGGCAGTCTTTCAATCATATCATTGAGAGATATAAATAATTCGTCTGGCAGCAAATTCCTAATTTTAGCTTTATTGAGCCAGTCTGTGCATTCTTTTACAGACCCCAAACTATAGTAATAAAATTTTACTTTATCCTTTTTATGATACCTGCCAAAACCCTCTGCGATATTCGCTGAAATTGAATCGGCAGCGTTAACAGATTGTTTACCAATAGTGTCCCTTGCAAAATAATCCCATTTAATAACAATATCCCAAACAATATTAGCGAAAGAAAAAGCCGTTTTATAGGAAGTCAAATCGTTTAACTGTAGAAATCTCTTTTCCATATATTAAGTTATCTAATTAACGATCAGCCAAACAACACAACAATCAAACAATACAACAATCAAACAATATATTCCTTCAACTCATCCGCAATCTTTCGATCGTTCGAAAGTCGCGGCACCTTATTCTGTCCTCCCAGCTTTCCCTGGCTGCGCATATAGTTTATAAAGGTATCTTTTTTTACGCTTTGGATTACCAGGGGGCGCAAAATGTTACCGGTAATCAGGTCGAAATAGTAAATATTTTTTTTCTGCAGGGCCTTATCAACTTCAATAGCAAATTCGCCTATATCTGCAGGAGCTTTACCAAACTCTATAAACCATTCGTGGTAAGGTAGTTGGCTTGCCGGTGGGTTAACTTGTGGGGCAACTGTAAATTCAATTACGTCAACTCCTTGCTGATTAGCCACGCTCATCAATGCCTGCTCCACTTCCTCACCTATAACATGCTCGCCAAAAGCAGAAATGTAGTGTTTGATGCGACCGGTAACCACAATTTTGTAAGGGTTTTTGGAAACGAACTTAACCGTATCGCCCAAACTGTAGCCCCATAAACCGGCGCTGGTGTTTAGTATTAGCGCATAGTTTCTGTCAAGCTCCACATCTGCCAGGCTGATGCGGGTTGGGTTTTCATTAAAGTATTCGTCGGTCGGGATAAACTCATAAAATATACCGGAGTCGACCATCAACAACAAACCTTTTTCTTTTTGCGAATCCTGGAAAGCGATAAATCCCTCGGATGCAGGGTAGGTTTCTATTGAATCTATCTTAAACCCGATGCTTTCTTCCATCCGTGCGCGGTAAGGTTCGTAATTAACGCCACCGTGCACAAACAGCTTAAAATTTGGGAAAATGTCTTTTATTTTTTTACCACCAGACACCGCTGATAGCCTGTCGAAATACATCTGGCACCATGGTGGTATACCGGATATCAGGCGCATATCCTGGTTTTTTGTTTCTTCAACAATGGCGTCAACCTTTTGCTCCCAGTCATCAATGCAATTGGTATCATAGCTCGGCATCCTGTTTTTTTGCAGGTAGTTGGGAACGTGGTGCGCCACTATGCCCGAAAGCCTGCCGGTTGGTATGCCGGCCTTAACGTCGAGCACCGGGCTGCCTTGCAGGAATATTAGTTTCCCATCAACAAAGTCAGCGTTGCCGGTTTCGTGAATATAACTCAAAAGCGCATTGCGGGCGGCTTTTATATGCTCGGGCATACTTTCCTTCGAGATAGGGATATATTTTACGCCCGATGTAGTGCCTGAAGTTTTTGAAAGATAAGCCGGTTTGCCGGGCCACAAAACATTTTCCTCGCCTTTAGTTACCCTATCAATATAGGGGCGAAGCTGCTCATAGTCTTTTATCGGGACGTTTTTTTTGAAATCGTCGTATCTGCTGATTTGGCTAAAGTGATGATCTATACCAAAAGCGGTGCTTTGGGCTGTGGCAATAAGATGTTGAAAAGTTTTTTGCTGTAGGGCGACCGCATTTTGGCGGAGTTTATTTAACCGGCTGTTTACTATAGCGGCAAAAGGTTTGCTTAGTGCTGCCTTTATTCCCATAAATTATACAGTTTCGGTAATGTCATCGTCTACATCCAGGTGGCTGTAAACTAGTTTGCGGTAGGCAACAACCAGGAGAATGTTTACGAAAGGTACCACAAACACCATTCCGATAACGGTTATTGAGCCCACAAACACCATTGCTTCAATCAGCAGGAATAACAAAAGGTATTTTAAAAAGTTACCTTTTATTAATTGGAAGCTCTGTACAACTGATTCAAACGGGCCTGAATTGTCATCGACAATGAAGCATGCGCATATCGGGAAGTAAAAAAGAAAGAAAACCTCAAAAAATATTGCAGAGAAGATACCCAGTATGCTTTGTACTATCCCTTCGTCCAGCGTTTTTATACCTGCCGAAATAAATACTGTTACGGTACTTACTATCACCAGTAAAAGGATGTAGCTCAACAGCATTTTTATAGTGGGTACAATATCGCCAAAGCCAAACTCATAATATTCTTTGTCGATAAGCTGGAAAATAAGCTTGATGAAGCCCAGGAAGATAAAGCTAATGAGGAATATGGAAAAAATGCCGCTGATAGTGGCAATAACCATATCAATTAAAATGAACTTTACCAACAGCCCGGTACCAAAAACAATCGCTACCGAAAGCAGGGTATATACAGCAACAGTGGCAAAATTCCTTTTCAGGATATGCCATGCAATACTTAGTGTTTCTGTTACCGAAAATGGATGGTACATACAATTATGATATTTTTAATATTACCCGCTTTATAAAATCCTGCATAAAACCTAAGCCATATGCCGTTAATTGTATGAAAGATGCTATAAGGCTCAAAAATGCAATTTTTACCGACTTATTTTTCACCAACGAATGAAAAAATATCAACAAAATAATAAGCGCAAGTATAAAGTTACACAACAGCGCTATCGGCCAGCCAAACACATTGGCTACGGCTGTAAACATTAGGGATAACGTAAATATAGCAGGAAAAAAGTGAACGGCCTTTAGCTCGGCAGGAAAAAACTTATAAACATTTATGCGGGCCCTCCCGAAAAAATGTATCTGTTTGTAAAACTGTAAAAAATTGGTTCGGCGCTTGTGGTAAACCTTAGCCTCGGGTATCAATCCTATTTTAAAGCCCATGGAATGTATACGGATACTATACTCAATATCCTCGCCCGAACGGGTGATGATAAAGCCGCCCGCCTTTTCCCAAACCCCGCGCGAAATGCCCATATTAAAGCTGCGCGGATGAAATTGGCCTATCCCTTTTTTGTTACCCCTGATGCCTCCCGTTGTAAATGGCGAGGTCATAGAATAACTGATAGCTTTCTGTACCGGGGTGAATGACGGATGGGCAGCATCCGGACCGCCATAGGCATCCAGCCAGTTTTCGTTGAGCGAATTGTTAACAATTTCCAGGTAATCTTCGGGTATCAGGCAATCTGAGTCGAAAATAACAAAGTAGTCACCTTTAGCCCGTTCGAAGCCGTAGTTACGGGTAAAGCCCTGGCCTTCGTTTTGTTTTACAAAATATTTAACGTCGAGTTTGCCCGCAAAGCTTTTTACAATATCGGCAGCATCATCTTTCGAACCATCCTCAATCACTAAAACCTCGAACTGCTTGTAGGTTTGCAGCACAAGGGTTTCCAACAGTTCTTTTATCTCCTGCGGGCGATTGTATAAAGGTATGATGATGGAGAAAAACATGTTTTGTTAGATGTGAGATATGAGATTTGAGATGTGAGACACAGAAAAAGAGGGGGAAAACGAGTAACGAAAAGATGAAATTGAGTTTTGAAATAGCTGTAATAGTTTTCTCCAATTCTGCAATCTCATATCTCCAATCTCACTTCTCAAATCTAAACTTAAATAACTTCCTCCACCTGGTACTTGTTGCGTTCGTGAGCGCTGCGTGCTACCAGTTCGGCTACAAAGCCAGTTAAAAATAACTGAGAGCCTAATATTACGGCTACCAGGGCAATGTAAAATAGGGGCTGGGTGGTAACGTCCCTGTAGTGTACTCCTTTGGCAATAGCTCTCAGTTTATCAACAATCATCCAGATGGTAATTATAGTTCCTGCCAAAAAGCTCAACGTGCCAAGCGCACCAAAAAAGTGCATTGGGCGTTTGCCAAATTTGCCCACAAAAAATATCGACATCAAATCGAGCAGGCCGTTTATAAAGCGGTTAAGGCCAAATTTTGTTTTACCGTATTTGCGGGGGCGATGTTCAACTACTTGCTCACCAATTTTTGTGAAGCCGGCCCATTTGGCAATTACCGGTATGTAACGGTGCATTTCGCCGTACACTTCTATGTTTTTAACCACTGCGCTGCGGTAGGCTTTTAGCCCGCAATT
>Ga0105237_10009041_pt1 | contig 10708 bp, 11 predicted proteins | sample KBSC24metaG_FD_81520 | JGI IMG/M metagenome (GOLD analysis project Ga0105237, IMG submission 81520) | Corn rhizosphere microbial communities from Kellogg Biological Station, Michigan, USA - KBS C2-4 metaG | ecosystem: Host-associated > Plants > Roots > Rhizosphere > Soil | place: Michigan, USA... | reverse complement strand
CCTACCAGACGGTCCTGAAGGTCTGTGCGAACGACGACTGGAACGACGAGCACCCTGAGGGCGGTGGACTGCGGGTCCTGACCTCGCTCAACCACGCCCTCGACCTGGTGGTGACCCTGAAGAAGAAGGGTGAGAAGGGGAACACCACCTCGTTCGATCTCACCGAGGTCGAGGAGAGGAAGAAGTTCTCGCCGATCTTCAAGGACAAGGACGGCGGGGAGGCGAAGGCCCGGGCGCTGCTCGAGCGAATCCCGGCCGCGAGCGACATCGCCAAGCAGGTCAGCACAGAGGAGGCCGAGCGGGTCTTCGCCGTATGGCAGGCCAGTATGTCGGAGGGCGGGTCCGAGTCGAAGGACCCCGACGCTGACAGCGGGGTCGAGTACGGGAACGGCGAGCGTCCGGGCCAGGGCGGAGGCGACGTCGACGCGACGGTCGCCAAGCTCGAGGCCCTGATCAATCGCGGCTGAGGTCGCGGTCGGACTGACGCGTGCTGGGGAGGGGGCCGAAGCCCCTCCCCATTCCTTTCTTTTGCCTGGAGGTGACGGATGTGGTATAGGGTGAACGATCCGCTGAGTCCGCTCAGCGGTTGCGACATGACGGGGATCGAGGTCTCGGGAGAGCGGCTCGGCGCTCGATCGTTCCTTAGGGTCACCTCGGTGCGACGCGTGGACGTGTTTCAGGGGGACCGGCCCTACCAGAGGGTCGCGGCCGAGGGCCAGGACCTGGGCATACTGATCGACATGGCCCAATTGGTCGCCAGTCCGATCCAGGACGACGTGGTGGAGATCGCCACCGACCGTCCCTACGGTCGGTGCATCGAGGAACGGACCATCGATCGCGACGACGACACCAGGCTACGCATCGTTCAATACGAGACGATGGCGCAGCTGGCGCTGGATGACCTCTCCACGGGTCTTGTTCTGGTCTCCAAGACCGTGACCCTGGAGGTGATGTCCGCCATCGAGGACGAGTTCAGCAACGGCCTGGAGGTCGATGAGATGCAGTACCTGATCGTCTCCGGGACGGTCTGATGGCGAAGCGCATGAGCGAGGTGCCCCCGGAGGCACCGAAGTATCTCGACCAGAGGCAGGCGGCGCGCACCCTCCGGGACGCCCTGAACAAGTCCAACGGGAAGGACGCTGACATGGTGGCCTGGGACCTCACGAGGGACGACTCACCGACCCATGTGAAGGAGTGGATCCCCACGGGCAGCACCCTTCTGGACTACGCTATCAGCAACAGACGGGACGGCGGCGTTCCAGCCGGCAAGATCACGGAGATCCAGGGGGAGGAGTCGAGCGGGAAGTCCCTGCTCTGCGCCCACCTCATCGCCAACGTGCAGCGCCGCGGTGGGATCGCGGTGTACATGGACACCGAGAACGCGGCGAACCCCGACTTCATGCGTCGCATCGGGGTCGACCTCGAGCGGATGATCTACGTCCAGCCGAGGACCATCGAGCGGGCCTTCGAGATCGGGGAGGGAGTCATCATGACGATCCGGGCGAAGGCCCCGGACCAGCCGCTCCTCATCGTCTGGGACTCGGTCGGGAACACCCCACCGCAGGCCGAGATCGAGGGCGACTACGATCCGAACAGTCGGATGGGGCTCGGAGCCAAGGCGATGGCCAAGGGACTCCGTAAGGTCACCGACATGGTAGGCAAGGAGCAGGTGACGATGGTGTTCACTCAGCCCCTGACCTACCGGATGGACGCCGGGATGTACGGCGATCCGCTCGGTACGAAGTACGGCAAGGCCCTGCCCTACCATTCCTCAGTCAGGCTTCGGGTGACCTCGAGCACCAAGCTGAAGGACAAGGACGGGGATGTCTACGGCCTAGTCACCAACGGACGGATCATTAAGAGCCGCCTCGGGACCTCCCACCGCACCTGCAAGTTCGAGATCCATTTCGATCACGGGATCGACGACGAGGCCTCCTGGTTCCTCGTGTTGCACGAGGCCGGGCTGATCGAGAAGGACAACGGCTGGTGCTACATCGATCAGGTCCCGTCCGGTCGGATCTGGGACAAGGGCGTCCACGCGGGCAAGGACCGAGGCGTTCAGTTCCGGGAGGCCGAGTTCGGAAGGGTCTGCCGGGAGGACCAGAAGGTTCGGAAGTGGGCGCTCGATACGTTGGAGCTCCTCCTCGTCAAGCGGTATGAGGACGTCAGGCCCGTCCGGGAGGGCGAGGAGGTTCCGAACGAGGAGGTTGTCGGCGACGCTGCGAACCAAGGAGGAGAGTGATGGCGATCAACGTTAGGGACTTCGGAGCCGTCGGGGACGGCGTGACGGACGACCGCGAGGCGGTGCAGAGGGCGATCGATGCGGCCGCGGGCGATCCAGTCCGGTTTCCGGACGGGACGTATCGTTTGAGTCCGAGTCGTGACGGGTTCTGGTGCATCCAGGCCTCCGCCGGGACTGTGTTGCGGGGCGACTCCCGTGACGGGGCCAGGCTCCTCATGGCTCCCAACGTGGTTGGGTCCATGAGCCTCGTTCAGGTGTCATCTCCGGGGGTCACGGCGGTGAACCTGACCGTGGACGGGAATAGGCATAATCAATCCCAGGGGAACCCCCATCAGGCGGGGATCTTCGCGAAGGGCGCCCCCCGCCTGACGCTGCGGCACGTCACCGCCGAGAACTTCTGCGGTGACGGCTTTTACGCCTACGACGGGTCGGACGACGTCTCGATGTTCGACTGCCTTGCGAGGTCGAATGACCGGAACGGACTGACCCTCGGCGGCGCCACCGTCGGCGGGACGTTCGTGAAGTCCCAGTTCGTCGGAAACGGGGCCCAGCAGTTCGACTCGGAGTCGCCAGGTCCAGGGGGGCGACCGATCGACGACGTGACGATCGTGGACTGCCTGTTCGACGCGCAGGGGGCCTCCGACGACTTCGTCCTGACCATGACCGGCACCTCGGCAGATGTCAGGAGCTCGCGCTGGACCGTGACCAGGAATGTGGTCAACGGTCCAGCGCTTATGGTCTGGATCAGGGACGTCGTTTACGCGGATAACGTCGGACTCAATCCGTCCAGTAAGCCATGCGTGTACGTGTACCGCACCTGCGACCACATCCTGATTCACAGGAACTCACTCCATTCGACCGGTGAGCCGGCGTTCGATGCCGCCGGGATCGTCCACGTCCTGGGTACCGGAAAGGGCCAGGCCCCCGGAACCGTCTCAGTCATCGCCAACGAGCTTCAGACCGATCACGCCCAGATCGGAGTGACCGCCGTCTGCGTTCGGGACGTCGCCGTCGCCGGGAACTCCCTCCATGGAGCCGGGAAGCCGGGTTTCAGCCCGGGAGTCTTCGTGCGAGCGACCAAGGACGACCAGCCCGTCAACTCCGCGGTGATCCGCGGGAACCGGATTGCGAACTTTGGGCAGTGGGGGGTCGTCCTCGGTGGGAACGGGAATGCCCGGATCAAGCGGGCAGAGATCACTGGGAACAGGTTCATCGACTTCGTCAAGGCGCCTGTCATGCCGACCGCGATGCTACTCAACACCGATGACGACGCCGTCGACGACGTGATCCAGGCAGACAATACGCTCGCCGGAGGAGTCACCCAGATGGTCGGCCGCGCGCCGGTGGGCGTCCAACGTCCGTGGGGCGATGGGCAGAGGTGGACGCGATGAGCTATCGGGATTTCCACGGTACGACTCCGATCGTTCATTGCTACGAGGACACTTCATCGAACGGACGGGTGATCCGGCAGACCCACATCATCTCGCTGAGGAAGGACGGCTTCTCGCCAAGGTTCCTCGAGGGTGACCGTGGAGCGGGAATCTACCGCGAATTCCATGAGCGATGGGTGGTCTCCGATGACGGGTCGAGGGTCAAGCTGGAGGCTCGGTGTCCAAACGTGGAGGATCCGGAGCCGAAGCATGGGTTCCTCGAGACCGGTCGACGGTTCGAGCTGTTCGACCGCGTAACTCCGGAGTTTCTCGAGGATATGGGACTCGATCGTCCGCTGCCCGGAATGCTTCACCTGACCGACCCTCACTCGCTCACGGTTTATCGCTTCAGGCAAGTATGATTCGCTGGGAGGTCGTACAGGTGTTGTCCATCCTTGAGGATGCGGCCGACTCACTCGGCGCTGGTCCGGACGAGCGGCGCGCCATCAAGAAGCGTCTGTTGGAGGACGAGGCATTGGTGCAGCGAACCATTGACCGACCCAGGAACATGCGGGGGAAGCAGTGAGGTTCGAGGCTGGACAGTTCGTCGCGTTCACCTACCGACCCCCGGCGAAACCGCCGAAGCAACCACGGCAGGTGGTACGGAGCGTCACCCAGCCCGACGGGACGGTCAAGCAGGCCATCCAGACGATTAGGCCGAAGCCGGAGCCCCCCAGCGATCCGAACAAGCACGTCCTTGTGCTCAACCCAAGCTATCATGGGAAGGTCCATGGCATCGACCTGGCTCGGATCACACCCGCTGAGGCGCAGACCCTTCGGGCCATCTTCGATCCGAAGGTCAAGGCCGCGGTCGATCGGGGTGAGTGGCCCGTCGAGGGGGCTCCCCCGTATCCCCTGGTGCGGGACATCCTCCGCCGGATGGAGCCGCTCGAGGTCATCAAGAACCCGGTCCTGGCCTATCAGACCCTCGTCAAGCCGTTCATTCGGGACAAGGATTGCTACCGCCAGTACTGGGACACGTACATGTACGGAGCGAGGGTGGAGCGGGAGAGCAGCGTGAAGGGTCCGGTCGTGAACCCCAAGCCGCTCTTCAAGTCCGAAGGGGCCGCTCCGATGGGCGACGGCAAGTCGCTGTTCAAGAAGGTGTGAGATGGCTCACCTCGCTCGTTGCTGGTGCGGACGTGAATATCGGTGCGAGACGGACTGCATCCCGTCCCCCGGAGTGACTCGCTGCTACTCCGATGACTGCCATGATCCCTGTCCTGACTTCATCTTTCATGGCCGTTGGATCATGACCCGATACGCGGAAGTCAAATTTCGCGAGGACTACTACGGAACCGTAATTGTAAAGGAGTCGTTGGATGGGTAAAGCAGTCGGTCCGCTCGTCCTGATCGACGGACACAATATGTTCATCCGTAACTACGTGCGCTCGCCCTACACGGACGCGCACGGGGAACGGATGGGAGGTGCGACCGGAATGGTCGTCTCGGTCCGCAAGGTCATCAACGACTTCGGGGCCTCCAACTGCCTCGTGGTCTGGGACGGTCAAGGCGGCTCGCAGCGTCGCAAGTCGATCTACAAGGCCTACAAGGAGGGCCGGACGGTTCGCCTGAACGAGCGGGAGGAGGACGACTTCGGCCAGACCGCGGAGCAGCGCATGGAGAACATGCGCCACCAGCGCAACGTGGCCCAGGACTACCTGGCCTCGCTCGGAGTTCCGCAGGTCCGGGCGGACGGCGTGGAGGCCGACGATCTCGTCGCCTACGTCGCCGGGAAGATGGACCACCCCGGCGGGGTCGTCATCGTCACCACGGACCAGGACATGCTGCAGCTGGTGCGCGGTCCGACGGAGCCGTGCGGTGATTGCTCGTCGCGCGGAACGGTCAGGGCAGGCGATCGCCTGCCTTCCGAGGTGGAATCGATCAGCGAGGTCACCTGCCCATTCTGCAAGGGATCGGGGTTCCTGTCTCAGTCTGAGGTGCGCGTGTACTCGCCGGTGAAGAAGGTCATGTACGACCGGCAAACGTTCATCTCAGAATACGGCGTGCTTCCTGAGAACTTCCGATTGGTCAAGGCGTTGACCGGTGACAAGAGTGATAATATCGAGGGGATCCGGGGGTTCGGCGCCAAGACGGTCGCCAAGGCCTTCCCGGAGATGCTCGAACGCAGGGTGACTCCGGTGGAGGTGCTCGGCGGGGCCTCGGCCATAGGCAAGGTCATGGGAAAGCGCCTCACTGAGGGGGAATCGAGGTTCCTGGAGAACCTCGATCTGATGGACCTATCTGCCCCCATGCTCAGCGCCACGGCCGCGCGGCAGGCGCGGGAGGCCCTTCGAGCCGAGCTCACCTGCAGGGAGGTCGACTTCCGTGTCCGCATCGTGCGCGACGGGGTCGCCTTCAAGGGGGACGGGTTCGTTAACGTGTTCCGGGAGTTCGCCCACCGGCGACGGAGGCTGCTTACTGAGACGACTGCACCTGTGGCTGCGGGAACGGATGAAGAGGATGTGTGAATATCCGGATTTGGATTGGATCGGACTTGATCCAGCGGCGAAGACTGAACTGGATCGGATGTTCAGAATCTTTCGAGAGTCCATCTTGCGGATGGTTGCGATGGCCACGTACGTGTGTCCGTACTGCGGAAAGACGTCTGACAGCCCACTCACTGGGCACGATTGTCCGTATAGACCGAGGAGGGTAGGCGATGAGTGACGCCGTGAAGTCGTTCGAGGAGCTCGGCCGCGGGTATCAGGAGAAGGTCCTGCAGGCCCTGTTCGAGGACGGGACGTACGCGGAGATGATGCTGGACGTCTTCAATCCGGCGTACTTCACTTACGCGCACCTTCGGGGGATGGCGAGGCTGTTCTTCGACTACAGGACGCGGTACAAGGAGTTCCCGGGACTCGAGGTCGTCCTACTCCAGCTTCGCCAGGAGGAGGAGGACCCGGCGGCCCTGACCATGGCCGCGGACCTGGTCCGCCGCATCGAGGCAGCCCCCCTGAATGGGGACCGGGCGTGGATCCAGGAGAGCTCACTGGAGTTCTGCAAGCGCCAGCAGCTGATTGGGGCCCTCGGGAAGTGCCTCGAGCAGGTCGAGAGCAAGCGCTATGACAGCATCGCCGGGACGATCCGTGACGCCCTGGAGCTCGGGTCTCCCAAGGATTTCGGTCACGAGTACTCCGAGGACATCGACGCCCGGGTCACCAAGGCCAAGCGTGAACCCATCTCCACGGGGTGGCCGGCCCTCGACAAGTACCTCGGCGGCGGCTGGGAGAGGAAGATCATCGCGACCTTCATCGCCCCGACGGGCGCCGGTAAGTCCATGTTCCTAGTGAACGCGGCCTGTGCGCTCTTGGAGCAGGGCCTGAACGTTCTGTACGTGACCCTCGAGATGGCGGACTACAAGATCGCCCTTCGCGCGGACAGCTGGTTCAGTGGCGTGGCCATCGACGACGTCTCCAAGGAGGTCGTCAGGGTCAAGGAAGCCATCGGGCAGCGGGCCAAGGGCCGCTTCATGCTCAAGGAGTGGCCGACCAAGAAGGCCTCCGTCGAGACCATCCGCGCGTACGTGCAGCGTTGCATCTCCGTCAAGAACTTCCGACCGGACGCCATCATCGTGGACTACCCAGACCTGCTCCGTCCCGTCCGTAGCTACGGCGAGAAGCGCCACGAGCTCGAGGGGAACTACGAGGAACTCCGCGGGCTCGCCCAGGAGCTGGATTGCATCATGATCGTGGCGGACCAGACCAACCGCGGCGGACTGGACCTCGAGCTGGTGACAATCAGCGCGATCGCTGAGGCCTACGCGAAGGCGACGGTCTGCGACGCGATCTTCACGATCTCCCGGACGCCCGAGGACAAGTTCAACGGTACCGGGCGGTTGTTCGTTGCGAAGAGTCGACTCGGCCCCGACGGGATCGTCCTGCCGTTTCTCCTGAACACCAAGAACAACGTACGGGTTTCCGTCATGGACAACGACACCGACGCGGTCAGCATGTTGGTCCAGAGCACCGGCGAGCAGGGGATGAAGAAGTTCCTGGGGGACCGCCTCAAGGAGTTCAGCAGGAAGCCCCTGCAGCGGGTGTCGGAGGTCGAGGGTGACGCAGAGAGTCTCGACGGTAAGAGGAAGGTGGGGTGATGGCGTACGAACCGACGGGTTTCGCCCGACAGATTTTCGCCTCGCGACATGCAGCGTATCCAGGGGAGACGTGGCGGGACGCCTGCAAGCGCGTCGCCTGGCACGTGGCTAACGCTGAGAGCGGTGAGGCTCGGGTGCACTGGTCCGAAGCATTCCTCGAGGAGTTGATCGAGAATCGTTTCATGCCTGGTGGCAGGATCTGGTATGGGTCCGGAAGGGCTCGCGGCCAGCTCCTGAACTGTTTCGTCATCCCGACCAGCGACAGTCGTGAGGGGTGGGGCAAGACCCTTTACGACAGCGTCGTTATCTCGGGGACCGGTGGAGGGGTGGGCCTCAACTGCTCTCCCATTAGGCCCCGTGGGTCTGAGATCAAGGGGACTGGCGGCGTGGCGACGGGGGCGGTCTCGCTTATGGAGGGCGTTGACGCCGTCGGCAACGTCATCAAGGCCGGCGGAGGTCGGCGGACCGCCCTCATGCTGTGCCTTGGGGTCTCTCACGGGGACATCGTGGAGTTCCTTGACAAGAAGCTTGACCTCGGCCAGCTGAACAACGCGAACGTCTCGGTGGTCTCCGAACAAGTCCCCGAGAAATTATTTCAGATAGTCCGGGAGGGCGCGGATTTCCCCCTCACGTTTCAGGGAAGGCGGGTGGGTTCGATTCCCGCGGCCCAACTGTGGAATAGACTCGTGCGAAATGCCCTGAAGGGAGGTGAACCCGGGCTCCTTAACGGCTACCTCGCGAACAGGATGTCGAATATCTGGTACGTCGAGCCGCTCGTCAGTACCAACCCGTGTGGCGAGATCTGGATGTCCCCGTACGACTGCTGCTGCCTGGGTCACGTGGTGCTTCCGAGGTTCGTGAGGACGGCCGGTGACCATCCGATCTTCGATCCAGGCCAGGTTTATCTCGATTGGGATGCCCTGCGCGACACCATAAGGCTCGGGATCAGGTTTCTGGACGACGTGCTGACCGTGAACAGCTATCCGCTGCCTGAGGTGCAGACGAAGACCGCGCAGCTCCGCCGTATCGGACTCGGGGTCATGGGTCTGCATCACATGCTCATCGAACTCGGGTTCCGCTACAATTCCCCCGATGGGCTCGAGTTCGTGGACAAGCTCTTTAAGTTCCTGAAGAACGAGTCGTACGAGGCGTCGGTCGACCTGGCCGTCGAGAAGGGTTCATTCCCCGCCTTCAAGGCTGACGAGTTCCTGCGGTCTGGTTTCAGTAAGACTCTGAAACCCTCTATCAGGGAGAGGGCCAGGAGGAGCGGTATCCGAAACTGTGCCACGAACACGATCGCACCCACGGGCACGACTGCGATTGTGGCCGACACTAGCTCCGGCATTGAGTCGATCTTCGCGATGGCATACGAGCGTCGCTTTAGGGACGGAGACGACATCAAGATGGAGGTGGTGTCGGACCCCCTGTTCAAGCGCTATGTGGCCGAGGGACGCTCGACGGAGAACTTCCAGAACGCCTACGATCTTTCCATGCGGGATCACCTCGAGATGCAGCGCATCTGTCAGCGGCACGTGGACAATGCGGTCAGCAAGACCATCAACCTTCCGCCCGGAACGACCGTGGAGGAACTGTCCAAACTGCTCATGGAGTTCCTTCCTGACCTCAAGGGAGTGACCGTGTACCCCGTTGGTAGCCGCGAGAACCAACCGCTCACGCCACTGGATAGGGAGCGCGCGGAGCAACTCGTGTTCGAGTCGATCGCCCAGGCGGGAGGGAACGACGCTTGTCGGTCGGGCCAATGCGATGTGTGAGAGTGATATGATCCGTGCATGGAGCGTCATTTCAACAAGCTTGATCCTGAGGCAGCGGAGCTCCTCGCCGTCCTGGCAGAGGAGTGCGGCGAGGTTGTCCAGAGGGTCGGAAAGATCCTTCGGCACGGAATCGACAGCGTTAGTCCGTATTCCGGGATCGCTAACCGCGAGTCCTTGGAGGACGAGCTCACGGACGTCATGGCCGTGGTCGATCTACTCTCCCGCCTGAAGGTCCTTGACTGGGTGAGGATCAACGACCAGATGGCGGAAAAGTTCGAGCGACTCGCCCGCCCCGGCATGCTGCACCACACCACCCTCCTGAAGCCGCGGCCGTGCGTCCGCTGTCACAGCACGAGTGAGCTCCAGAAGGGTTCACCGTTCTCGCCTCGTTGCCTGGACGAGTCGGGGTGCGCCCGCAGGGAGACTGACCTCAACACGAGGTGATACGATGTCCCTCATGGACATCATCGCGGCCGCCAAGTCGTACGCCACGCTGCACCACGTGATTCGCAAGGGTCAGCTGTACGGAGTGGTCCCGTATACGCATCACCTGGACCAGGCTGACAGGGTATTGCTGAGGTTCGATGAGGACCGCATCGTGCTTCGCACCGCGATCTGGCTCCATGACGTCGTGGAGGACACGGACGTTAAGCTCCGGGACATCGAGGAGAACTTCGGGGAGGAGGTGGCCACGCTCGTCGGGGCAGTCACCTCCGAGGAGGGGCCGAACCGGCGCACCAGGAACGCCCTGACGTATCCGAAGATCCGAACTGCCGGGCCAGACGCAGTGCGTTTGAAGCTAGCCGACCGGATCGCCAACGTCGAGAACGGGGGAGGCTCGGTCTCGATGTACTTCCGGGAGTACCCAGACTTCCGGCACGCCCTGTTCAGCCCAGTCGATTCACTCAATTCATCTATGTGGGGGCACCTTGATCATCTGCTTCAACACAAGGTGGTATGATGACTTCCATGAACGCAGTACTCAAGCCAACAGCTGGAACTGCCCTTGTAAGTCATAAGAATTGCTTGGATGGAACGGGGTCGGCCCTCATGTTCCTGTTGGCAGGTGGCCGTAGGGACCGAGTCATGTTCAGGAACCCGTCAGGCCTCCTTCTAACTCAGGAGCAGGTTCCGTCTGATGTCACTGAGGTCTGGTACGCGGACTGCT
>Ga0105237_10009040_pt1 | contig 10708 bp, 7 predicted proteins | sample KBSC24metaG_FD_81520 | JGI IMG/M metagenome (GOLD analysis project Ga0105237, IMG submission 81520) | Corn rhizosphere microbial communities from Kellogg Biological Station, Michigan, USA - KBS C2-4 metaG | ecosystem: Host-associated > Plants > Roots > Rhizosphere > Soil | place: Michigan, USA... | reverse complement strand
TCGGATTGACGAAGGTCGTGCTCTCGAATGTCGCGCCGCTCAGCTTGCTGCTGCCGGCCGCATCGGCCGCAAGCGTGGCGTCGTCCGCGCCAGCGGTCAGATCGAGCGTGAGATCAGCCACCGGGGTGGACATCATCACCGGCTCGAGACCCGCATAGCTGGTCAGGATGCCGTCGAGCTCGATGGTTCCGGAGCTCGGGCCGAGCGGCTTGAACACCGCGTTTTGATGCGGACCGTTGTCGATGACGAGCGAGTCGAAGCCGCCGGCGCCGCCATCGATCAGTCCGCTAACCGTGCCGCCGGGCTTCAGATTGAACGTGTCTGCGTTGTCGTTCGCTCCGATCAGATCCTCGAACGAGAAGAAGTCGATCGCGCCGACGACGCCGCTGTTTTCGCCGGTGATGTTCCAAGTCTGGTTGCCCTTCGGACCGACGAAGGTATCGTGGCCGCCGCCGCCGATGATGTTCGCAGTCGAGTACAGATCGAGCAGTTGGATCCAGTCGTCGCCGTCGCCAAGATCGGCTTGGATCGAATGCACGCCGGCGGTCTCGTCGCCGAAGCGCTGCGCCACTCCGTTCCAGTTGACGTCGATGATTTCGCCGCCGTCGGCGCTGGTGCCCGCGTGGCTCAGCACCGCGTGGTCTGCGCCGTCGGAGCCTTGCACCGCAAGCACGCCGTCCGCTGCGAGCGCGACGGCCGGATTGGCCGACAGCAGCAGCCGGTTCTCCAGACTTTCGAAGAGCGGCTGGCGGCGGAACGGCGGAACGTTGGAAGTGGACGAGCCCTTGCGGGCGCGGCGAGATTGCGGCGTGGAACGAGACATGAATCCCCCTAATCGATTTCGGCGGGGGGCTCGGAGTGGTCAGCTCCTGATCTCGGTTGCGAAAGCGCGTTGGCTTTGCGCGAGTCCAGCTTCGAACGGACTCCACCCTTCTTGCGGCAGGCCCCCCTATATAGAACACTGCCGCAGGGCTCGCGCGCCAAAAAATTGGCGCACGATGTATGGAACGTCAACTTGTTGTCAAATTGTTGTTTGTGCTTACCGATAAGTTTCGCGCAAGAGATTACATCGCTTTTTGCTCAGATAAAAGCCGAAAGAAAGAAAAGTGCGCGAATGTTTCAGCTCTCGTTGCGAGAATGATGACGGAATGCGTCGCGGGCCTATTACTTTCGGCCTATACGCGACGTCTTCTATTACTTCCGGGTACTAAGCGTTGAAATTTCACAGTCGCGGGGGGCGCTGGAAAAATGCGCGACTGTCGTGAGTCGAGTCGATCCGCACGCGCCGCGGATCGAATACTGAGGTTCTATAAAGCCGCCTTGCCTACCACGAACAGATACCGATTCAAGCTGAAGAAATAATCACCGCGCTCGCTGAGCACGCGCAGATCTTCAGACCACGCGCGGGCTTCGTCCTCGCCGTACTGCTTGCGCGCCCACGAGGCCAGCGCCGGAATCATGCCGTGACTATAGGTGTCGGGATCGTAGCGGTCGTTGATGAGCGCGACCACGTCGATCTTTCGAATCTCGAAGCCGGCCGCGCGCAGCCTGCGAGCGAGAGTCGCGGGCAGATGTGGATGCGCGCAGTGCTTGTCCCAGCTGTCGATGACACGTCGCATGCGCGCAGGATCGCTCGAGTTCCAGACGCACGACTCCCAGTCGCTGTCGACGATCGCTGCGCGTCCGCCAAGCTTGAGCACGCGATGCAATTCGGCGAGCGCGCGGTCCACCTCAAGCACGTATTCGTACACCTGCGTGCACACTGCTGCGTCCAGGCTGCAGTCGGCGTACGGGAGCGCGGCGACGTCTCCGACCCGAACGTGCACGTGGGGAAGCGCGGCCAGGCGGTGCGCAGCGAGCGCGACCATGCTCTCGCTCGCATCGATGCACTGAATCTCGCCGCCCGGCCCGACCTGTCTCGCCATATCTAGAGCGAGCAATCCCGGACCACAGCCGAGATCCGCCGCGTGCTCTCCTGGCTTCAGCATCAGCGCTTCGAGCACTCGGGCGCGCTGCTCGACGATGTCTGGCGTCAGGTAGATCCGCTCGACGCGGCGCGACTCCTTCTCGTCGAACACTATGCTCATGCGTCAGTTCTGGCTGGTCATCACGGGCTTCTCGCGATAATCCTGCGGCAGCAGCCGTTTCAAGTTCTCGATCTTCGGCAGGTCGTTGATCAGGATATACGGATGATCGGGATGACGGATCAGAAAGTCCTGGTGATACGCTTCGGCCGGATAAAAGCCCTTGAGCGGATCGATGCGCGTGACGATCGGCTGCGGGAACACGTGGGCGCGTTCGAGTTGCGCGACGTAGGCCTGCGCGATACGCTGCTGTGACGGATCGGCATAGAAGATGGCGGAACGGTACTGCGACCCGAAGTCCGGGCCTTGACGATTGAGCTGGGTCGGATCGTGCGCGACCGAGAAATAGATGCGCAGGATCTCGCCGTACGAAATCTCGCGCGGATCGAAGACGATCTGCACCGACTCGGCGTGGCCCGTGGTACCGGTGCCGACTTGCTCGTAGTGGGCTCGTTCCCGCTCGCCGCCGGAGTAACCCGACAGCACTTGCTTGACGCCCTTCGTGTGCTGATACACGCCTTGCACACCCCAGAAGCAGCCGCCCGCGAGCACGGCCGTCTGCATTTCGCCGGCTGCTTTCGGATTGTCGAGGGCAGGAGGCGGCAGCGGCGTAGCGGTCTCGCCGCCGCGGCCCGAGGCATGCCAGAGAAAGCCGATGGCGAGCAAACCCACTAGAGCAACGCGGACACCGGCGCGCTGAACGATACTCGGTCGAGTGGTTGTGTTTCGAACGTCGGGCATAGGTTTTCCTGAGTGAGAGAGGAGAGGTTATCGGCTTATACGCAGCAACGCTCGAATCGGTTGCATGCCGCTCGACTCAGGACGGCTGCAGCAGCGCATACCCCATGAATTGATGCATCGCCTTTCTCTTCTCCTCGGGCATGAACAGTCCCGCGACTCTCATCGCGGTTTTCATGACCCAAGGGAGGGGGATCGGCCGGCCGAGCCGCTCGCCTTCCGGTGCGATGTAGCGCATCTCCTTGGGTTTCCATCCATGCTGCTCGAAGAAGGTAAACCAGTCCGCTGGCTCGAACCGGAACGGCGCATTTTGCATCGCCCGATCCATGCCCTTGCGCTTCCGGAACTTCATCGCCTGGGCGCTGACGTAGTCGACGATCCAATAGGCGGCATGATCCAAGGCTCTGAGGTCATCGGCAAGCGCGGCCGTCTCGTCGTTGGTCAGATAGGGAACGACACCTTCGGTGAGCACGAGCAGCCTCTTCGATTGCTCGTTCACGCTCGCCAGCAAGCGCCGCCGCTCCGGCAGATCGGCGAGATCGATCTTCTCGCGCACGAGTTGACCATGCGCTCGCTCGCCGGCCAGAAGCTCTTCTTTGTATTCGATCACGCGCGGATACTCAGCTTCGATCCAGCGCAAGGAAGGCGGCAGATCCATCCGGTACGGACGCGTGTCGAGACCGGCACCCAGGTTCAGAACGCAGTCAATGCCCTCGGCGATCGCGCGGCTGAGGTAGTCGTCGATGATGCGAGTTCGGATGGCGACGTGCCATGCGATCATGCGCTCCATCGGCATCGCGGCCGACACTTCCCGGCCATGCCTGCCCGCCAGGCGGCCCGCCAACGGGTCGCGAACGAGCGCGTCGGCTCGTTCGGACTCGACAGCACGCAGGTGCGCGATCCAGAACGCGGTATCCGAGACGTCTTTGATCAGCGGTTCGGTCATCATAGTATAAAGTATAGGCCTGACCCCATAACTGGGGTCAGGCCTATACTTTCTAGTGCCGGCAGGCTCAGCGCTGATCGTACGCTCGTTTGAGCTGCGCGATGTCGAGCTTCTTCACCCCTCACCCCCACCCTCTCCCGTAGGGGAGAGAGGACCGCAGCCCAGGACGCCTTCAGGCTGCTAACTCACCGCGTTCCCCGCATTTGGGGTATGGCATCTGGGGCGCACGAGGTGCGGTCCCGCGGCGGGGAGCCGCGCGAGCCGATCCGGAAACTCGGCATCGAGCGCTTCGGCCGGCATCGGCCGCCCCATGAGAAAGCCTTGGATCTCGTGACAGCCTTCGTCGCGCAGGATCTTGAGCTGCGCCAGACTCTCGACGCCTTCCGCGAGGATCTCGAGATTCAGGCTGCGCCCCATCGCAATGATCGCGCGTGCGATCGAGCGATCGTTCACGTCGTTCGGCAGATCGCGCACAAAAGACCGGTCGATCTTCAGCCGATGAAATGGCAGCGAGCGGATCGAGCCGAGCGAAGAATAGCCCGCGCCGAAATCGTCGAGCGCGAGGTGCACGCCCATGTGCCGCAACTTGCCGAGCACGTCGACGATCTCGTCGCCGGTCTGCAAAGCGCCCTCGGTCACCTCGAGCTCGAGCAGCGATGCGTCGAGCCCGATCGCGCTGAGAACACGTGCGACCTTCTCGACGATCGCCTGCGTTCTGATCTCCTGAGCCGAGACGTTCACGGCGACGCGCAGCGGCGGCTTGCCGTCCTGCTGCCAGGCTCTGGCTTGCACGCACGCCGCCTGCAGCACCCAGTCGCCGATGATGTGAGCCAGCCCGGCCTCTTCGGCGATCGGCATGAACTGGTTAGGCGACAGCAAGCCTTGCGTCGGATGCTGCCAGCGCACCAGAGCTTCGACGCCCACGATGCAGCCGGTGCTGAGCGACACCTGCGGCTGGTAGTGCACGACGAGCTGCTCGTGCAGATCCGGGTGGCGCAACGCATTGCGCAGCGTGAGCTGCTCCATGGCCTGCTTGGTGAGCTCGCGCGAGAAGAACTGATAGCTGCGGCCACCTTCGCGCTTGGCGCGATACATCGCGGCGTCGGCGGCCTTCAGCAGTTCGTCGGTCGTCGAGCCGTGCAGCGGGCTCAGACTGATGCCGATGCTCGCACTCATGCGCAATTCGAGCCCGCTCAGCTCGAACGGAGCGGAGATGACGTCGAGAATGCGCTCTGCGATGCGCGCTGCATGCTGCGGTCTGGCGATATCCTCGAGCACGACCACGAACTCGTCACCACCCAGACGAGCCACGGCGCCGCTCGCGCGCACAAAATCGGGCAGCCGCGCCGCCATCTCCTGCAGCAACCGGTCGCCCTCCTGATGTCCGAGCGTGTCGTTGACGTGCTTGAAGCCGTCGAGGTCGACGTAGAGCAGCGCGACCGACTTGCCCGAGCGCTTCGAGCGCTCCAAGGCCAGCTGGAGCCGCTCGCCGAACAGCAGCCGGTTGGGAAGCTTGGTCAGCGCGTCGTAGTAGGCGAGGTTGTTGAGACGCTCCTCGGCCTCTTTCATCGCACTGATATCGCTGAAGACCATCACGAAGTTGGCGATGCTGTCCGACGCGTCGCGCACCGCGCTGATGTTCTTCCAGACCGGCCGCAGCTCCCCGGTCTTGCGGCGCAGCCAGATCTCGCCCTGCCACTGGCCGTGCTCCTTCACGGAAGTCCACATGCGCTCGACGAATCCGGCATCGGCGTCATCGCGGTTCGACCAGAGTGCCTGTACGACAGTGCCTTTGGCTTCGGCTGCGGTGTAGAGCGTGATGTCGGTGAACGCCGGGTTCACTAGCACGATCGCGCCATTGGCATCGGTGAGGACGATGCCCTCCTTGGTATTCTCGAGCACGACGTCGGCCTGACGCTGCTGGTGCTGCGCCGTAATCCGCTCGCGCAGATCCTGGGCGATACAGACCACCGCCGCGCCCGTATCCACTTGGCTGGCCATCGGTACGGCCGAAATCGACACCGGAATCTCGAATCCGTCCCTGTGCAGGAGGCGCGTGATCAGTCGCAGCGGCGCGTCGGCAGTCTTGATCTGCAGCGCTTCGGCAACGTTCGCGACGATGGACCTGAAAGGTCTATCGAGCAGTTGGCCCGGCTGGTAACCGAGCATCCGCTCGACCGCCGGATTGGCGGTGTGAATGAGACCTGTGCGAGACACCACGACGAGCGCTTCGCCCATCGAGGCGACGATGCTGCCGAGATAGCCGCGCGAAAGCGTCGTCGCTTCGAGCTTCTCCGCCATCGTGTTGAAAGCGGAGCTGAGCTCGCCCAGCTCGCCTGGACTCGCCGAGCTGATCCGATGCGACAGATCGCCCTCGACCAGACGCTTGCTGGAGGCCACCAGCCGGCCGAGCGGAGCGCGCACGGCGCGCATCGTCACGAGTGCGGCCAGGCCGGCGAGCAGAAACGCGAGGATCAGCGCATGGGTGACCGCGACGATGGCTTCACGCGCTGCAATCGATGCGCTCTCGGCGGCCGCTGCCAGCTCAGCTCGTGTCGCCGGTTGCATGCTGTTGGACAGCAGGCCGTCGATGCTCTCTCGCGTGGCGCCGATCTGTCCGAGAATCCGCTGCTCGGTGGCCTTGCCGGCAACCAGTGTGCGCGCGTGCTTGGCGACGGTCGCGTACCAGTTCTCAGCGGTATTGGCCCATGCACGTTCCGCGGCGGTGTCCGCAAGAGCGCGATAGCGCGCGAGCAGACTTTTCAGTTTGATGCGCTCACGCTCGGCCCTTGCGCTCAGAGCCTCGCCCTGCGCGTGCATGCCATCTCCGAACGCGCCTGCCGCGGCATGCAACTGGCTCGTGAGATCTTTCTCGAGGGCGACTTTTCGCACGGGAACGCCTTGGCGCGGCTGCGCGGCCGGCACCGGCATGCTGTTCAGCACTGTCTCTACGTTGCGTTGCTGGGCCGCGATGTCGTCGAGCGTCTGTTCGCGCTGGCGCATGAGTCGATCGAGCTCCTCGGTCTTGCGCTTCAGGCGCTCGTGATAAGCGGCTGCCTCCTGCGCCGCGCGCCGGCCGCTCTCGGTCGACGCGTGATCTTTGTATTGATCCAGCGCCTGGTCGAAGGACTTCTGCGCCTTCTCGAGCTGGCTCCGGGCACCCGAATCTCCGGCATCGGCATAGCGCCGTGCCTGCTGTGCGATCCGCGCCAGCTCGCTTTTCATAGCGGAAGTCGCCTCGCGCCGCTGATCGGCGCCGGTCATCAGCACGTTCAATGAACGGTTGATGCGATGCGTAGCCCACAGCGAAACGCCGGCCGTGATCGCGAAAAGCAGGAGGATCAACCCGAGTCCGAGCCAAAGCCGCTGCCGGACGGTCCACTTCGATAATTTGAGCGTACCCACGATGATCGATGGCAGCACTTGGCATCAGGGTTTCGCCTGCGGTGTCTTCGCACCTTAGCAGGCGTGTCTGGGACGAGCGACAAGCCATCTCGCGCTCGAGCGGAAACGGCATACTAAACCTCGACAAAAGGCGCATGCAATACTGGGCTCGACTCTGCCGCGAAGGTTCAGGTCGCCGACGGAGTTGCAGGATCGAATGACGGCGGATCCATCGACTCTGTGGCTGACGCCACGACGCTGTCGAGAAACAGCATCGCCTGCCGACTCACAACAGACCATGGCACGACGCCCCGCTTCCCCCTTTACAAAAAGGGGGACCGATGGGGATTTGATTCTTGCTAACGACGGCGGATAAATCCCCCTGCCCCCCTTTGTCAAAGGGGGGAAGTTTCTTCACCTCGCCTTGCCTCGCCGGCGGCGGAGTTTAGTGAGCTCAGGACGAACGGTGATCGGGGGCGAGTTCAGGCGCATGTGCTCGCAGCCTCTACCTCCGTTCGTCCTGAGCGTCGGATGCGTAGCATCCAGAGTCGAAGGATCCAAGCCGCGAACCACCCAGGCGCATGCAACGGATCCTGAACGTGCCAAAATCCGTCCACCTCACCGAACCCGAATTCGCACCATGGCCCTCAAACGCCCCAAAGGTCCCGCCGGCACGCTCGTCGTGCTCGAGCACACCTCGAAGATCCTCGCCGACAATCCGCTCGGCGATCCGCATGTGCGCAAGCTCGCGATCTGGTTGCCGCCGGAGTACGATCAAGGCAAGCGCCGCTTTCCGGTGCTCTACGATCTGGTCGGCTTCACCGGCTCCGGGCTAGCGCACACGAACTGGAAGCCGTTCGGCGACAACGTTCCGGAGCGCGCGGCACGGCTTGTCCGCGAGGACAAGATGGGGCCGGCAATCTTCGTCTTTCCGGATTGCTTCACGGCGCTCGGCGGCAACCAGTACGTGAACTCATCCGCGATCGGCAACTATGCCGATTACCTCACGCGCGAGATCATCCCATTCGTCGATCGCGAGTTCCGCACGCTGGCCAGCCGCGAGCATCGCGGCTGCTTCGGTAAATCGTCCGGTGGTTACGGCGCGATCATCCATGCGATGAAGTACGCGCAACACTGGGGCGCGATCGCGAATCATTCGGGCGACGCGTATTTCGATTTCGTCTACTGGGCCGACTGGCCGAATACACTGAACGAGCTCGCGAAGCACCGCCTGCCGAAGCGCAAGCCCGGCGCGTACGACGCACGCGGGGAATCGAGCCGCAAAGGCCTCGCCGAGGGCCTGGACGACGGGCGCATCAAGCGTTTCCTCGCGCATGTCTGGAGAAAGGAGAAGCTCAGCGGCGCGGAGGGCCACTGCATCATGAACCTCTGCATGGCCGCGACCTACGACCCGGACCGCAAGGCGCCGCTCGGCTTTCGCGTTCCGTTCAATCTCGAATCGGGCGAGGTGATCGAGAGGCGCTGGAGCAAATGGCGCGAGCACGATCCGATCAATCTCGTCGCGCGCTACCGCGACAATCTCAAGTCGATGCGCGGCATCTACATCGATTGCGGCTGGCGCGACCAGTACAAGATCCACTACGGCACGCGTATTCTGTCGAAGCGCCTGGCTGCCGCCGGCATCCGGCACGTCTACGAGGAATTCGACGACGACCACTCCGACGTCGATTACCGGATGGACGTGAGTCTTCCGTTTCTTTACCGGGCACTGAAGCCCTGAGTATTATCCGAGCGCGTTGATGTCCACGCTCTCCAGGATCTTCTTCGGAGCCCCGGCGCGGGCCACGTGCAGCATCGCTCGGCCAACCTGCTCGGTCGTGGTGATCGCCTGTGGAAACGCGCCGCGCAGAGGGCGCCAGAACGGGCGAATCAGCGCGTAGACAGCTCGATAGAGCTGCGTCTTGGACGTGATGCCGTGCAAAGGGACGATGAGGCCGGGGCGGAACATGTATGCGCCTTCGAACGGCAACTGCAGCAGGGCGTTTTCGGTTGCGCCCTTCACGCGCGCCCACATGCTACGCCCATGCTCGCTGCTATCGGTTCCGGTTCCGGATATGTACGCGAACGTCATCGCAGGGTTCAGTCGCACTAGCGTGCGCGCGACCGCGAGTGTGAGGTCGTAGGTGACGTGCCTGTACGCCTCCTCGCTCATGCCGACCGACGAGACACCCAGGCAGAAGAAGCACGCATCGTAGGGCTGCAATTGCTGCTCGATCGGCGCGAGGTCGAACAGATCGGGCTGCACGATCTCATGCAGCTTGGGATGCTGCTGGCCGAGCGTGCTGCGTCCCACGGACAATACGCGTTGCACTTGTGCGTCGAGCAGGCATTCGCGCAGCACGCCCTGGCCGACCATTCCGGTTGCTCCGAACAGGATCACGTTCATACCGTTTGCGCCCTCCCTAATCCGGTCGACAGTGGTACGCTCGTCAGCATCGCGCCCGAAGTGAAAGCATAAACGATCGTGGGCGGGCGCTCGTCTTGTGACTCGAAGACCGGGCTGCAGGAGGAGAAAACATGTCGTCTTCGACTCCGATAAAGACCTTCATCGGCCGCGAACATGAGATCGCGACACTTCGGGCAGCTCTGGACACCGTGCAGGCGGGCGAGAGCCGAACGGTCGTCGTGTCCGGCGCTCCGGGCATCGGAAAGACCTGGCTCGTGCGGGCGCTGGCCGATATCGCAGCCGAACGCGGCGTCTACGTCCTTTGGGGACGGTGCCACCCGGAACCGGGGGCACCGCCTTACTGGCCATGGACGCAAATGCTGCGCCGGCTCGCGGGACACCTGAATGAATAGGACCTCCGCGCCATTCTGGCCGGAGATGCGGGCCATGTCGCGGAAATAGTTCCTGAACTGAAGGGGCGTTTGCCGGGCTTGACGACCCCTCCGCCGTTTGCCGACGCGGCGCAGCAGCGCTTCCATTTGTTCGACGCGGTCACCGAGCTGTGGAAGCGCGCTGCGGCAGGCCAAACGCTCGTGCTGATCTTCGAGGATTTGCACTGGGCCGACGAGCCCTCTCTTCGTCTAATCGAGTTCGTTGCCGGCGGGATCGCAAGCTCGCGGATCCTTCTGATCGGAACGCTGCGCGATGCCGAAGGGTTGTCGGGAAACTTATTGGGCGAGCTTGCGCGCAAAGCCAGCTTGCAGCGCATTAGGCTGGCCGGTTTCACGATCGCCGAAACCTCGCGGCTGTTGCAGGCTGCAACGGCTAAGCTTCCATCGGAGAGCACGGCCGCTTTCGTGCACTCGAAGACCGACGGGAATCCGCTCTTTGTTTCCGAAATGGCCCACTACCTCGACGCGGAGGGGCTGCTGACGACCAATTCCGCGCTTGATCCAACCCCGCCCGCACATCTTTCCGCGTCCCGAACGGCATCCGTAGGTTCATCGAGACCCGCATCCACCGGATGTCGATCCACGCACAGCGCGTTCTCGCGGTGGCGTCTGTCATCGGCACGCAATTCAGCTTCGTGCTGCTGCGCCGGCTGGTCGAGGACATTGCCGAGGAAGACGTGCTCGCCGCTTTCGATGA
>Ga0105237_10009039_pt1 | contig 10709 bp, 8 predicted proteins | sample KBSC24metaG_FD_81520 | JGI IMG/M metagenome (GOLD analysis project Ga0105237, IMG submission 81520) | Corn rhizosphere microbial communities from Kellogg Biological Station, Michigan, USA - KBS C2-4 metaG | ecosystem: Host-associated > Plants > Roots > Rhizosphere > Soil | place: Michigan, USA... | reverse complement strand
TCATCGACCACGACCAGGAAGGTTCCATGGAGATCAAGAAGCGGGAGGGCTACTTCTGATGCCCTTCGCCCAGGATGATGTAGTGGCAACACCTGAAGTGGTGGCGACAGCTGAGCCATTGGCTCCGATCGAGGCACGGCTCGAAGCCGAGCTTGCCAAAGGCCTGCTGCGCTTCAGCACCGCCGGAAGCGTCGACGACGGCAAGTCAACGCTTATCGGTCGCCTGCTCTACGACTCACGCAACGTCTACGACGACCAGATTCGTTCGGTCACCCACAACGCTGCGATCGACTTTGCCCAGCTCACTGACGGCCTGCGTGCCGAGCGCGAGCAGGGAATCACGATCGATGTTGCTTACCGCTACTTCTCTACGCCCAAGCGCAAATTCATCATTGCCGACACGCCCGGCCACGAGCAGTACACCCGCAACATGGCCACCGGAGCATCAACGGCTGATGTTGCCATCGTCCTCGTCGATGCGCGCAAAGGCATCCTCGATCAAACTCGCCGTCACACTTGCATCGCAGCCCTTCTTGGAATCCCCACCGTCATCGCCGCAGTCAACAAGATGGATATTGTGGACTTCTCCGAAGAAGTCTTCGAGAATCACCGCCGCGATCTCATCGCGCTTGCTGCCCAGCTCGAAATCCCCGAACTCATTGCGGTTCCAGTCAGCGCGCTAGAAGGCGACAACGTCGTCCACCGCAGCGCGCGCACGCCCTGGTACGACGGGCCAAGCCTCCTTGAATTGCTTGAGACTGTGCCGCTGGCCATCGAGCGCACCAACGCTGGTTTCCGTTTCCCGGTGCAGCGCGTTCTCCGTCCTCATCAGGATTTTCGTGGCTTCGCCGGCCAGATCACTGCGGGCACGGTCTATCCCGGAGACGAAGTCGTCGCGCTGCCGTCAGGCCGGCGCACCCGCGTTCGCTCCATCACCACCTGGGATGGCGATCTGCCCTCCGCGCACGCGCCCCAGTCTGTCGTGCTGACGCTCGAAGATGAAACTGACATCAGTCGCGGCGAGATGATCGCGTCTGTTACGGATGCTCCGCACAGGACAAGGCACTTTGAAGCCACTGTCGTCTGGATGCACGCCAAACCGCTTCGCCCCGGCACAACCTACCTTCTGAAGCACACCAGCCAGACCGTTCGTGCGCGGGTAATTGAGATCCGCTCCCGTATTCACGTCGAACATCTGGAGCATCATCCCGCCGAGCAACTCGTACTCAACGACATCGGCCAGGTCGTCATCGAGACGAGCCGTCCGCTTCTCGCGGACCTCTATCGCGACAGCCGCGCTACCGGAAGCCTTATCCTCATCGACCCTGCCGATAACACCACAGCCGGCGCGGGCATGATTCGCAGCATCTCCGACGCCCCTGCACTCTCATCGGATTCAAATCGCGCAACGCGTGGGTTGCTTGTTCTTGGGAATCGCACAGAGCTGGCATCTCAGATCGAGCGGTCTCTGCTGCAGGATGGCGCTCTCGTTCTTCGTACCCGCGTACCGATGTCGCCGTCGCTCCTCACGTTTGCACGCCTCGGCGCCGTCGTGCTCATCGAGAGCGACCATGCCGGGCCCATCACTTTCACCCCCGCTCATGGCGCAGACACTTCTCCGCGCGAGCTCGTCTTTGACCAAGCTGACGAAATCCTCACTGAAGTTCAACGCCTCGGAGCTTTCCCGACTGGAGATGACAATGACAACGGACTGGGCATCTGAATTGGAAGTGCGCGCCAGCGCCGCCAGCGAGTTCCTGCGCAATCGCCTCGCGTACGAAGAACGCGTCTGCGTCACAAGCAGCTTCCAGGCCGAAGACATGGTCGTGGTCCACATGGTGCGCGAAATCCTGCCGCGTGTTCCGGTCCTTTTTCTCGAGACGGGTTATCACTTCCCCGAGACCATCACTTATCGCGACCGCATGGCCACAGAGTGGAACATGAACCTGGTCGTCGTCGAGCCCGAACGCACCGTCGCGCAGCAGGAAGCCGAGTTCGGCATTCTCAACCAGACTGCTCCCGACAAATGCTGCGCATTGCGCAAAGTGGAGCCGCTCTTTCGGTCTCTCGCTCCCTATAGCGTCTGGCTGACAGGCCTTCGGCGCGAGCAATCCAAGACGCGCGCCAATCTTCAAACCGAAGAATCTTTCACGCTGCCCACCGGCCAGACTCTCGCAAAGTTGAGCCCGCTCGCCGAATGGACCACTCGCGACGTCTGGTACTACGCCGAAGAGCACGGTATTCCTCTCCTGCCGCTCTATGAGCAGGGATACACAAGCATAGGCTGCGCGCCGTGTACGAGCCTGCCTTTCGATCCCAATGACCCGCGCTCCGGCCGCTGGTCCGGCCGCAAACTCGAATGCGGCATCCACTTGCAGGCTACGTAGTTCGAGGTTTGTCATGGAAGTCTTACTGGGTTTTGGAATTGCCGCGCTGATTGCGATGACCGGTGTTGGAGCCGGCACCATCACTGCGCCGTTACTCATCCTCTTCCTTCATTTGCCCGTCGAGGCCGCGGTCGGCACAGCGCTCGCCTACTCCGCTGCCGTCAAACTCGTGGTCGTGCCCGTGCAGATTTGGCGCAAACAGGTCATCTGGCGAACGCTCGCGGTGATGCTCGTAACTGGCATTCCTGGAGTCGCCATCGGATCACTCATCTTCAAGCGCATCACGCTCAACCCCGGCAATACACTGTGGCTTTTCCTGGCGCTCGGCGGCATGATCGTCACCTCGTCTGGATGGCACATCTATCGTCACTTTCGTCCTGCCACCGTGCGAACAGACCGCCCCAGCCGTCCCGGCTGGCTCGCTCTTGCCATGCTTCCAGTGGGCGCCGAAGTTGGCTTCTCTTCGTCCGGAGCAGGCGCGCTCGGAACGGTTGCGCTTCTTGGCCTGACGCCGCTCGATGCCCCGCGCATCGTTGGAACCGATCTCGCATTCGGCCTCTGCCTGTCGCTGGTTGGCGGAACGATGCATCTGAGCCATGGAGGACTGGATTCCGCGTTGCTCACGAACCTGATCGTTGGAGGCATCCTCGGCGCGATCGTCGGCACGGGCCTAGCGTCGCGCATTCCTGTTCGGACCATGCGCCTCGCGCTCTCGCTCTGGCTCTTCGCCATGGGAGTACAACTCTGCTACCAGGCTTTCCTGCAAGTACATAGCTAAGGCTGCCGCTTGCCATCCCCGCGTCTCGCTGGAGATACTGGCTATGGTGCCTCTTAGGGCCCTCATCCTTTTTGCAAGCGAGAATCCACATTGGCGCGTGAGCTATACACGGCACGTCTGGCACGCAAGACGTGCATTTCCGAGTCGGCGCAGTGCTACCATTTCGACTTTGTCATTGAAGATCGGGAGTCCTTTCCCTTCACGTCAGGCCAGTTCCTCTCTGCCGTAGCAACCGACATCAACGGAAAGCAGCAGACCCGCGCCTACTCCATCGCCTCGGCCGCTAACGCCAACACCTTTGAACTCTGCGTAAATCGCGTCCCCGAAGGATTCTTTTCAAATCACCTCGCTGATCTCACCGACCTGCCGCCCGGTGGCACCATTCGCGTCCACGGACCGCATGGGCACTTCGTGTTGAAACAGCCCATCACCGATTCGATTTTTATTTCCACCGGAACCGGCGTCGCCCCCATGCGCGCCTTTGCGCAGTGGCTTTTCCCCGAGACAGGCCCCGACGCGGGAATCGACCGCAGCGAAGGCAAAGACATCTGGATGGTTTATGGCACACGCCACGAGAGCGAACTCTACTATCGCGAAGAGTTTGAAGCGCTGGCCGAGCGCAAACCCAACTTCCACTATCTCGCTACGCTGAGCCGTGCCGATGATAGCTGGAAAGGCCTTCGCGGTTATGTGCAAGATCACGTCGCCCGCATCGTCGAGGAGCGCGCTGCGCGCCTTGGCCAGACCCTGCCGGCGCCGCCACCCGATCCCGCGCTTCTTCCGTCCGAACTGAAGTTTGATGTCTACGCGTATATCTGCGGTCTCAACAACATGGTTGCCGGCGTGCGCGAGAAGCTCGCAAGCTACGGATGGCACCGCAAGCAGATTGTCTTCGAGCGCTACGACTAGAGGTCTTCGCAACGAAGGTGGCCACCCAATCGCACCACCCTTGGTGATCGGTTCGTCATTTTGCCGCCTTCATGCTCTTGTCGATCTCCTCGACGCGCTCTACCGCCTCGGTCAGGCTGATCTTGCTCCCGCTTCTCATCAGGGAGATAGCATCGATCTTCCGCCCCTGCCTCAGCAAAGATCGAATCGATTCCACGTCGCCGGCCCCAGCGAGACTCGACCCCTCATGCACTGCTCCAGCATCTCCACCCATGTCGAGATGCAAAAAGCGCATCAGCTCTGCTCGAATCGCAGCATACTTGTCGCGATTGCCTCCGTACGCGTCCGAAAGCGGAACCGATCCCTTCTCCATCAGAATCGTCAACCGGTACGTGGTCGCATTGCTGCTTCCAGGGCTTGTCTCGGTGCCGATCGCCTTGATCTCGTTAAAGGGAATATCCCCCGTCGATACGCTCAACAACCGGCGGCGTCTCCAATGAACCATACCCTCGGCTGCATTGAAAGAGAAAACCGTCTTGCGCAGCAACAGTACGGAACAAAGCAGGAAGAAGGCCCCTCCGAATACGGTCCCGACCTTTCCGTGAAGTGTCGCGAGATAGAACAGCGGGAGCGATGCCGCAAAGAGGATGGCAGATAGCCAATAGCCGCTGTCCTCAACCACCAACTCCCCTTCGTTCTGGCGGGTGATTTTCATGGCAAACATCCTACGGATCACAGAAGCCAAAGGGAATGGCTTTTTTTAGGTCATTTTTGCCTCGTTCCCGACGGAATCCGCTCTTTACCCGGCCAATCGGCTGCCCTGCCACCCCTTCCGGAACCCAAGCGTCGCAATTTGCGTAAACGCTATCACGATGGAACGACCCTACACCTGGTCATGGGTTGACGATCAGGTCAGCCGAACGATCGCCGACTGGAACACCTGCGCCGTTGAGTCCGCCCTTCACGGCCCGCGGTACGACCCGCAGGAACAGCAAAAGCGTGAAAACGCCTACGACGACGCCCTGCGTACCGTCGAGCGCGAGTCGAAGCGCGCCTCCCGAAACCGCGCCCAGCGTCTCAACGCGCAAAAGCGAGTCATCGCCGTCTTTCCCCGGTTCGCCACCTTCGCCCTCGGCCTTGAAGACGATGCAGTTCACTTGCTTGCTGACGGCTTTCTGCCCATCGGAACGCAATTTGCCCAATGGGCCAAACGCTTCGATCCCACTTTGAGCATGGCCGATACCACCCAGGCATGCCGCAACGCCTGGACCGCCTGCGGATTGCAACCCCTTCTCGGCGATCGCATGCAGATTACGCCGTCGATACTCGGGTACAGCCTCCTCTATCCATACAGTGACAACTACCTTGATCAACAAAAAGCAACGACAGCACAGAAGCTCGACTTCAGCGCCCGTTTCCGCGACCGGCTTTGCGGCCTGCGGCACCCACCGGGCAACCGGCACGAAACAGCAGTCTGGGCAATGGTGCAATTGATCGAGGAACAATATCCTCGCCGCTACTATCCCCAGGTATTCGAGTCTCTTCTGGCAATTCACCGCGCACAGGAGTGCAGTATTGCGCAACTAAAAGGTTGCGGCTCTCTCGATGACGCAGAGCTGATAAAGATAAGCTTCGCCAAGGGAGGCACCTCCGTACTCGCCGACGCCTGCCTCTCGCACGGCTCGCTGGATGAAGAGCAGAATCAGTTCGCATTCGAGTGGGGAGTACTGCTGCAACTCGGCGATGATCTGCAGGACCTGCGTGATGACATGAGCTGCGGTTCAACCACGCTCTTTACGCGTGCGGCCGGCGCCCGCCTCCCGCTCGACAGCCTCCTCCTTCAGCTCTTGACCTTCAGCGAACAGGTCGCAACGCGCATGGATCGCTTGCCCGGCGGCTCTCCTATGTTCAAAGGTCTCCTGCGCATGAGCTGGCGGTCACTCATTCTGATGGCCGCGGCCAACACGCCCGAACTCTTCACGCCACGCTTTCTCGCTGATCTGGAAACCCGATCCCCGTTCCGCTTCGCCTTCCTGCGAGCGCGGCGCAAGAGACTATCCGGTCGAAGCGGTCTCTATAAGGTCCTCTTCGAGGCCTTCCTCGAAGCCGGTGAAGTCAGTTGGGAAGGCCTGCCACAACCCGAGCGCTGGCGCGAGTGCGCTCTCGCAGGCGACTTTAGTTCCACGACCGAAGCGGCCAACATGCGCAGTTCCTTTGCATAAGTCCGATAGCGCTTCTAAGTCTCGTCATCGCGAAACATGGGATGCGGAATCAGCTTGCGATAGTCTTCCTGGTGTGCCCCGTCGAGGCTGGCCTCAATAATCCGCAGGCCCAGGGGATCAAGGTCCGGCACCTGAAAGTGCTTCAACTCCCGTGCAAAGAATTCGCGCCACTGCCGCGCGCCTTCTTCATAGACGTCCGGCCCGCCTTGTACCTGTTCTTCAATCCGCAAAAACGCACGCGGAATCATCGAACCTTCCACGCGCAACTGATTGGGAATGTAGCCGAGCAGCGGGCACGTCGCTTCCACCACCTGGTCGCGGCCAAACTTCGCGCTCCCTCGCCGGGCAAGGTACTCACGCGCAATCCACTCGGCCATGAACCCCACCTTCCACGCGCCAATGTGCTGATTGGGAATGAGCACATACCGCGTCTCCGGCGTATCCACTATCTGCCGCAGCAGCAGGTTCGCCTGGTCCACGCGCCTGCCCGTGGCAAACGCCCAATACGAGCCCACACCCTCCGACTGCATCTCTTTGCTCTTCTGCGTCTGAATACTGGGATTCGCATGACCCCGCGGCGCCACCAATCTCCATAGCCAGGCCAGCGCCGGGCTAAGCACATGAAGCATCGCCAGGATCCCATAAAGCTGGCTGTCTCGATGCGTCGCCGGGCACCGCACTCCGAAGCTGCGTACATCCACTGCCTTCGGCCCCGCCGCAATATCCTCGAGCATCCGGCGCGGCAAAATCACGCGCGGATTCGTGCAAAGCTTGCCCGGCTCATCCTCCACGTGTTCCCACGTGAGACAAGTTCCGCCCGGCACAATGTAGTGGTTTAGAAAAATCAACGGCTCAGGCGGATCGATGCACAGCCGCTCCAGGTTCGGCGCCGTGCCGTAGCTGTGAATATGGTCCACCCGCACAAACCACGCGTTCTCGGCGTCCGCAACCGTGAGCCGCCCGTGCTTCCCCTGAAAGCTCGGATGAGCGCAAGCCATATCGTCGGCAATTGGCCGCAGATGGCACGCCTCCGGCAGATTCAGCGTGCGCTCTTCCTTCGTGATCACGTTGCGCCCGATCAGCAGCCGTCCATCTTCCATGCGATGGATGTGCTCTGTCATCTCGCTCTTGCCGCCGCCGCTCGCGCCCTCGTGCATCAGCACCAGTTGATTTTCGTAAGGTGTCACCACAGCCACCGCGGCGCAATGATTCGTCGTCCACCCCTCGCGCTCGCCAATGTCGAGCAGCATCGAGTACACGCCCTTCTTCGCACTCGGCCCGGGATAGAGGTTGTACGCGAACACCTCCTGGTGCGTCGCCGTCCGATCGTGCACCACCACCTGTCGCCCGTCAAAATGCGTGTGCCTGAACGGCGGCGCTACAAACAACACCCCGCCCGTCACTTTGAAATCCGCTGGCACCTGGCTCCGCGGAATCATTCCTTGCAAGTCCGCCAGCGCCGCCGCAAAAAACGCCGCCTGTCGCGGAACAATCAGCAGCGAGCCATACTGCAGCGACTCGGTTCCCGCATAAAACGGCATCGCAACCAGTTCCTGCGTCTTCAGCCAGTCCAGCGTCTCCTGCCGCGTCTTCTCAAACGTCTCGCCAAACCTTTGCTGATACGTTGGCTTGTCCGTCGGCAGCGTATCCCCAATCACCATCGCGTCAGGATCGCGCCGGCGCATCGAGGGATCGGGAAAGTTGATCGCCAGCCCATTGCGAGCCTTGGTCACCACTGCTTCTACAACACGCCCCAGCCCATTCGACCTCCCGGGAAGATGAAAGATGGCCTCGTACACGCCGTGATCGTCGCGATTCCCAAGCCGCCAGTCTGTCGTGCCAGTCGGCCTGCCCAGGGCCCAATCCAGCAGTTGCGGCCGGTTTTCAGGAACCTGCACAAGTGGCGCAGCGCTAAGCACTTCGCGCACATGAACAGGCAAATCCAGTTCGGCCCACGCGGCCTGGAAATCAACGGCAGCTTTGCTTTCGACTGCGACGGTCATGGTTGCTCACTTTCGGGGAGAAGATGCGTTCGAAAAAGCACTTGTGCCGGAGGGGCCACACAATTTTTATCTCATCCACCAACACACTTGGCAGTGAGCCACATCACGCCTTCCGGCCTCCTTCGGCTGCGCCGCCAACGCCCTCGCCCCTAGACAATTCCTGGCAACTTTGCGGGCAATTACCCCCGTACCGTTCTCGGCCGCCCAAAGTGATATAGCGCACTCCATCACGACCACAATCTCGTTTAGAGTCTCCTTAATTCACAAATCTCAGCAAGAACTCTTCGGCACCTCCGGCGTCGTGTTGTGTCCGGCGCGAGGCCTGCCTTGAGTTCGAACGGCACTGCGATTTGAGAAGGTCCTGTTGTCCTCCGGGGTTTGTTCGGAGAAGGATGCTCAAAAATGAACCACGGGAACGGCCGTTCCTTCTTTGTATTTTGGTTGTCTTTTGCCGCTTTGGTTGCCATCAGCTTCAGCGTCCCTGCCCATGCCATCGGCAAAACTTACTACATCAACAATGGGCCGGGTTCGGCCTGCAGCGATAGCGGCGCACACACCATCAGGCAGCCCTGGTGCACGTTCGCGCCCCTCAACAAAATTGGAAAGCTCTCCCCCGGCGATCAGATCCTGCTCGCGACCGGCAGCACCTGGGACCAGGAGATGATTCTCACCGGCTCCGGCACCGCCAATGAGCCCATCATCTTGGGCTCGTATGGCTCGGGCGCAAATCCGAAAATACTTCGCCGCCAGGCGATAAGCGACATTTGCATTCTGCTTACCGATGCCAGCTACTGGAACATCAGCAATCTGGAGGTCGGCCAGGCAAGCGTCGGCATCCTGCTCCATTACACCCAGTTGTTTAACAACGGAATTACGATCAGCAACATCAATGCTCACGACAACAAGGGAATTTGGAGCGGGTTCTCAACGGAGTATCCTGTCTCGCGTAACGAAAAAGATCCGTTTGCGGCCCGCCTCAACATCAACCTGTCCTCGGGAATTCTGTTCAATATCTCGCCCAGTCTGTCATTCAGCAGTTCCCAGTACGTTTTAAAGGATGTCTCGGTCAGCAACATCCGGGGCAGCGGCAACGTCGACAGCGTAGCCTTTGACGCAGAAACAAACACCACCGACAACCACGACGGCCACAACGCCTTCCAGGACGTGACACTCAACGGCCTCTTCCTTTCAAGCGACAACGGACATGCCGCCATCGAGTATCAGCGCGCCGGGTTGGGATGCAGCGACTCTCTCCGGCTCCTGGGGATGACAAACGTTACGCTGCTGAATTCGGTCCTCTATGACGAAGCGGCATGTCACACCCCTACGGGAACCGCCGCGGTCATCCTTGGCCGCGTCAGCAACGTGACTTTCGTCAACAACATCATCTTTGGTGTGCCGGCCTCTGAGAGCCCCGATGAAACCGGTATCGATCTCGAATGGTCCGAATCTCATGTGGACCTTCATGCAAATCTGTTCGCGCGGAATGCTGGTGCAGCTATCGAGATCTTGAACATCCACCTCGGCGACCACACAGACCAAATCGATTTCTACGACAATACCTTTGCAAATAACGCACACACGTTTCATCCGGGGGCTGCATCGATTTGGGAAGACCACAAAGGCGAGGGATATGCAACGCCGACAGGTTCGATCAGAAGCAATCTATATTCCGAGTCGAATGGCATTTTCTCCGCCGGTCGCAACATCGATTCGATTAAGCACTCCGCCAATCGATCCACAGCGTCTCTCCCCGACTTCGCAGCCGAACAGTTTGCGGCGTCGCAAGGGCAAAACCAATGGCGGTACATGTACCAAACATCTGAGTCGACATGGGCGAATCTGCCCCACTACTCACGCACCCACGAGAACGGCGCCTGGCGGGCCGGCGAATCACAGTATGTAAGTGCATTCAATCTCGCGCCCGCAAGTTGCGACGGGAACTGCAATAAGGGCGGCGTTGCGCGTGTGTGGACTGCCCCTCGTCGCGGCACAATAAGCATCAGGGGCCGGGTGCTCAAGTCCGATGCCCGCGGCGGAAACGGCGTCTACGCTGCAATCAACCTGGTGTCCGGAAGAAACGTCACCCAGATCTGGCCACCCTCGAATGCCAGACAGTTGATCACTGGAACAGATCAGGTGGGCTATTCCACCAATGCAGACAACATCTCAGTTGCCCCCGGCGACGTGATCCGCTTTGAAATCACCGCAAACGGCGACAACTCCCACGACACAGCCAGTTGGACTCCATCGGTCGCCTACGTCTCCTCGCATGAGCCACCAAATTCCGCGGCCTTCTAACTCTGCAACTACGCCTTGGAAGGCGCATTCCCAAATCGTTCCTGCACCAGCGCCATTGCCTGCTCCGTCGTCTCGATCGTGCCTTCCAGTTGCGCATCTTCCGCCGCCTGCAGCATCTCCTTGAACCCCG
>Ga0105237_10009037_pt1 | contig 10710 bp, 9 predicted proteins | sample KBSC24metaG_FD_81520 | JGI IMG/M metagenome (GOLD analysis project Ga0105237, IMG submission 81520) | Corn rhizosphere microbial communities from Kellogg Biological Station, Michigan, USA - KBS C2-4 metaG | ecosystem: Host-associated > Plants > Roots > Rhizosphere > Soil | place: Michigan, USA... | reverse complement strand
TCGCCGTCAATGCGCGCCCGCAATCGGTGCACGGCGGGGGAGTGGAGCGCAGTAGGGCAGAGCTGGCGGAGCATGATCGCAAGAATCAGAACCAGCTGTCGGCGCCGTTCGCCGTCAACCAGATCGTGCACCGCTCCAACAACCGCCTCGATGCCGACCTTGCCATGTGCGAGAAGCACAAGGTGCCCGTCATCATCACCTCGCTCGGCGCACGGCCCGAACTGAACCAGGCGGTGCACAACTGGGGCGGCCTCGTGTTCCACGATGTCATCAACCAGAGCTTTGCCCACAAGGCGGCCGAAAAGGGCGCCGACGGCCTGATCCTGGTCGCGGCCGGCGCCGGCGGCCACGCCGGCACGGTGTCACCGCTCGCCTTCGTCACCGAGACGCGCGAGTGGTTCAAGGGCCCGATCGCGCTGTCGGGCGCGATGGGCAACGGCCGCGCCGTGCGTGCCGCGCGCGTGCTGGGCGCCGACTTCGGCTACATCGGCACCATCTTCGTCGCGACCCATGAGGCCAACGCCGCGCTCGGCTACAAGGCGGCAGTGGTCGAATACTCGGCCGACGACATCATCTATTCCAACCTGTTCACCGGCGTGCACGGCAACTATCTCAAGCCCTCGATCAAGGCCGCCGGTCTCGATCCCGACGCGCTGGCGTCGTCCGACAAGACGGCGATGAGCTTTGCTACCAACGACTCCGGCGAGCGCACCAAGCCGAAGGCGTGGAAGGACATCTGGGGTTCCGGCCAGGGTATCGGCAGTGTCACGCACATCGTTTCGGTCGACGAACTGGTGAAACGGCTGCGCCGCGAATATTTCGAGGCCGGCGATCCCGCGTTCGACGGCTGGACCGACAACGCGATCGCCGCGTAAGCACCGCGCAATCTTCCGTGTCGGACAAGAGGGCGGGAGCGATCCCGTCCTCTTTGTTTTGCCTCTGGTTCCGAACCGGAACTGCAAAAACTCGCCCGGCTCTACTATCGCGTGCATGACAGCGATCTTTGGAATCGCTTAAAGACTATCGCGGTACCGCCACGCTCCGAGCCAATCAGGAGCCGATCCAGAGAGCGGTCTCTTCGCGAAGAAGACTGTAGGGCTGGATCGCGCGGGCGGCGTCTTTGCCGCTGCTTCGAAATCCGACCACGCGTTCAGCGCATGATCCGACCATTGGGAGCAGCCCTTGACCATCCTCGGTTACATCTATCGCTTTCTGTCGAATTTCGCCTTCCTTGCCTTCGTCTATTTCAGCCTGGGTTTTCTCACCAGCTACCAGCAGCGCTCGATCGTGGCGTTTCTCGTGCTGGTCTACACCGCGATGCATGTCGTCGCGACGTTGCGTCAGTTCAACTTCTTCCAGAAGATCGAACGGCTGGAGTCGGAGGCACGCTCGATGGCTGCGGCGACATCGCCCGATGGCCAGGTGCGCAAGCCGATCATCCGCGAGGTCGGCAAGATGCGCCACGAGGGTGAGCTCAAGTCCTACATCGACCTGTTGTTCCTCGCCCTCGTCGCGCTGCTCTGCATCTCCAAGATCGTGACGAGCTGACGGCAATCACGCCTGACGTCATCCGACCATGCGGTCGCGGCCTTCCCAGAATTTCGCGCGCAACACCTTCTTGTCGACCTTGCCAACGCCGGTCATCGGCAACGCGCTGACGAACTTCACCTGCTTCGGCGCGTGCGTCGCCCCCTTGCGTTGCCTGACGAGATCGATCAGCTCCTGCTCGCGCGGCTGAGCGCCCGGCTTCGGTACGATCACCGCCGTGACCGCTTCGCCCCACTTGTCGTCGGGAACACCGATCACGGCGACCACCGCGACGTCGGGGTGCGCCGCGAGCACGTCCTCGATCTCGCGCGGAAACACGTTGAAGCCGCCGGAGACGATCATGTCCTTCTTGCGGTCGAGAATGAACAGGTAGCCGCGCTCGTCGGTGCGCGCGATGTCGCCGGTGTGCAGCCAGCCGTTTTTCAAGGTTTCCGCCGTCTGCTCCGGCCGCTTCCAGTATCCCGCCATCGCGTGCGGTGCGCGCACGCAGATCTCGCCCGCTTCGCCGGTCGCGACTTCCTGATCGTTGTCGTCGAGGATCTTCACGTCGCAGCCGGCGGTCGGGAAACCGCACGACAGGAATAGCTCCGGCCGCTTCGGATCATGATCGGCCTTGCGCAGCACGCTGACCGGGTAGCATTCGGTCTGGCCATAAAGTTGCGAGAACACCGGCCCGATGCGCTCGATCCCTTCGACGAGCCGGCTCGGCGCCATCGCCGATGCGCCATACAGCAGGAGCTCGAGCGAGGAGAGATTCGTCTGCGCCAGCTTGGGATGATCGAGCAGTACATAGATCATGGTCGGCACGAACAGTGTGAAATTGATTTTTTCGCGCGCGATCGTGGCCAGCACCGCCTCCGGATCAAAACCCTTCAGCATGTGTACCGTGCCGCCCCGCATCAGCGTCGGCAGCACCTTGGTGCCGGCGACATGGCTGATCGGCGCCACTGCAAGGTAGCGCGGCGCGTTGGGGATTTCGAATTCGGCGAGGATCGAGCCGACGTAGCTCGCATTCTCGCGGTGATGGCGCAGTGCGCCCTTCGATTTGCCGGTCGTGCCGCCCGTGTAGTTGAGCGTTGCCACGTCGTCGGGCGTGGCAAGGCAGCGTGGCGTGGTGCTGCCGGCGGCCTCGACCAGCGTCAGCAGATCGACACCATAACTGGCGCACCCGAGCGTGAACGCCTGTGTCAGGCCGGGCGCCTTTGCCGCAAGCTCGCCGCCGCGCGCGCCGAACGCGTCGGCATCGACCACCAGCACGCGCGCCTCGGAATCCTCGATCTGGAACAGCTGGTCGTCGAGCGAGCCGAGTGGGTGTAGCCAGGTGATGACGAGCCGCGACAGTTGGGCTGCGACACCGGCGCACCAGGTATCGGCGCGATTCGAGGTCAGGAACGCGACACAGCTGCCGGGCTTCAGGCCGAGCTGCAGGAAAACCTTTTGCATCGCCCCGATCAGGTCCGTCGCGCCGCGATAGCTCAGCGACCCCGATGGCCAGGAGAACGCCGTGCGGTCCGGATACCGCCGCAAGGCGCGCACGGTCTGTTCGCCGATCGTCGGCAGTTCATAAAGGCCGGCTGCCATGGACTCCTCCCGTTATTTCAAGTGCACCCTTTAAGCGCCCCTTGGCGTGCTTTACTTTGCGCGAGCCTAACACAACGCTTTGCGCAGGCGAGAGCAGGGGAGAGGCCATTGGCCGTCGCACTCGAAAACATTGGCAACCGCATGCGCCTGCCGTTGATCGCGGCGCCGATGTTCCTGGTCTCGGGCATCGAGCTTGTGGTGGCGGCTTGTGCAAATGGTGTGATCGGCGCGTTCCCGACGGCGAATTGCCGCACCGCCGATGAACTCGACGCGTGGATGCGCGAAATTCGTGAGCGCCTGCGCCGCCATGACGAGACGACCGCCAAAGCCGCCGCGCCGCCCTGTCCGAACCTGATCGTACACCGTTCCAATGTCCGGCTCGCCGACGACCTGCGCATCCTGCTCACCCACAAGCCCGAGATCGTCATCACCAGCGTCGGGTCGCCTGCGCCGGTGCTCGCGCCGTTGCACGATGCCGGCGCGCTGGTGTTCGCCGACGTTGCGACCATTCGTCATGCCGAACGCGCCGTGGCCGCCGGCGCCGATGGTCTCGTCCTGCTCACCGCAGGCGCCGGCGGGCAGACCGGCTGGCTCAACCCGTTTGCGTTCGTGCGTGCGGTGCGCGCCTTCTTCGACGGGCCGCTGGTGCTGGCGGGCGGCATCAGCGACGGCCGCAGTCTCCGTGCGGCCGAAGTGCTCGGCTGCGAGTTCGCCTATATGGGCACGAAGTTCATCGCGACGGCCGAGAGCATGGCGAATCCGCGCTACAAGGCGATGCTGGTGGCAAGCTCGGCCGACGATATCCTGCTGACCCGCGCCTTCACCGGCCTGCAGACCAGCATGCTGACACCGTCGATCGTCGCCGCGGGCCTCGATCCCGCCGCGCTGCCCGAGCGTGGCATGATCAACATCGCCGAGGACATCGACGTCGGCGCCCGCGAGCAGCGCCCGACGCGCTGGCGCGACATCTGGAGCGCGGGGCATTCGGTGTCGGGCGTCGACGGGGTCTGGTCCGTCGCGGAGCTGGTTGCGCAAACCGCGCGGGAATATGAGGCAGCGGCGCGTTAAAGCGGTACAATCGAAGCGATCACCCTGAACTGCATCACCATCGCCCATGAATCAACGCGTCTCTAATCAACCCGTCTCTTCCGCCCACTACGACGTCGTTATCATCGGCCTTGGGCCGGTCGGCGCGACGCTCGCCAATATCCTCGGCCAGGCTGGCGTCACCGTCCTCGTGCTCGAGAAGGAAGCGGCGGCCTATCACCTGCCGCGGGCGGTTCACTTCGACGACGAAGTGATGCGACTATTCCAGTCCATCGGTCTGGCCGACACGTTGCTGCCGTATCTCGCGCTGTCGACGGGTATGCGCTTCCTCGCACCCGACGGCCGCGTCATCCTCGACTGGTCGCGCGTGCACCCGACCAAGCCGCAGGGCTGGAATGCCAGCTATCGCTTTCACCAGCCCGAGCTCGAAGACGTGCTGCGCCAGGGCCTGAAGCGCTGGCCGTCGGTCACCGTGCGCGAGCGTTGCGACGCGTTTGCCGTCGATGACGGCGCGGATGCGACCGCTGTCCGATTCGAGGATCTGAGCTCCGGAAAACTTCACACCGTGACCGCGCGCTATGTCGTCGGCTGCGACGGCGCGCGCTCGCTGGTCCGCCGGCTGATCGGCTCCGGCCTCGTCGATCTCGGCTTTCACGAGCGCTGGCTCGTGGTCGACGTCATCCTGAAGCGGCCGCGGCCCGATCTCGGCGACGTCAGCGTCCAGTTTTGCGATCCCAGGCGGCCGGCGACTTATGTCCGGGGTGTCGGCGATCGCCGGCGCTGGGAGATCACGCTGAAGGATGACGAACCGTCGGCGCAGATGGCCGAGCCGGCCCGCGTGTGGTCGCTGCTCAGCCGCTGGCTCACGCCTGATGATGCCGTGCTCGAGCGCAGCGCGGTCTATACCTTCCACTCGGTGATCGCCGAGACCTGGCGGCATGGCCGCCTGTTGATCGCGGGCGATGCCGCGCATCAAACCCCGCCGTTCCTCGGCCAGGGCATGTGCGCGGGCATGCGCGACGCCGCCAATCTCGGCTGGAAGCTGGTCGGCGTGTTGCGCGGCGAGTTCCGCGACGGGCTGCTGGACAGCTACCAGACCGAGCGCTTCCCGCATGTCCGGGAGTATATCGAGCTTGCGGTGAAGCTCGGCGGCATCATCAACACCAAGGCAGCCGACGTCGCCCTGCCAAACACGTCGCGCAACGCCGAGAACGCGCAGCAGCTCCGTGTCGAGAAGCCGCGTCTCGGCCGCGGCTTTCACTTCGGCCACAGCGACCAGATCGGGCGGCTCATGACGCAGCCCGCGCTGTCCAACGGTGCACGTCTCGACGATCGCGTCGGCCAGCGATTCTGCCTCGTGATCGAGCGCGATCTCGCCGGCGCGCTGCCTGCGGCACTTGCGCGCGAACTGGACGCGCGCGGCATCGTCTGCGTCGACACCACGCATGCCGAGGTCGCCGACTGGCTGCGTTCGACCGGCCACGCGGCCGTGCTGGCGCGCCCCGACCGCTACGTGTTCGGCACGGCGGATGATGCGGCCGAGCTGACGGCGCTGGTTGGGGCCGCTCGCGGCCTGCGCTGACGGTCAGCGATCGACGCGACGTTAGTCTTCACCGGTTCGGAAACAGAAAGTGCCAGGCAAGGAGGATCGCGGCTGTTGCAGCGATCGCCAGCATGATGCGCCGCTGTTGCTGCCGCCTTTCGTTGGCCGTCATCAGCAGTTGTCCGCAATAGGGGCAGATTGCCGCGCTGGGCGGAACGCTCTTTTGGCAGGAGTTGCAGTACATGTTCGTTCAGCTGTGCGAGTCGGTACTCGTACCCCGCAATCTCCCCTGGCGCCATCTGAAGCTTCAGCGCTCGCGGAAGCCGCAGTCCTGATCCCGAGCGAAATTGTTGTGCGTGTCTCGCCATCGAGGTTGAACCCGGCATCGAATCACTTCGAAGATGTCGGCAGAGCCCGCTGACACCCTCGGGCCGTGAGGGCCATGTCGTGAAACTCGCGAATGTGTTTGCCCGTCCGACCCCAACCCCGGCTGTGATGGCGGCGGCCCGGCCCGAGAGCGTGGCCGTCATCCGCATCAAGCAAAGAGATTCCATCCCGATCGCCGAGCACCACGTGCTCGTCATGGAAGGGCTCTCGACCTACGTGTTCGAGCACCCGCGCGGCGCCAGTTTCATTGTCGACAGCAGCATCTACAATGTCGACCACGACCGTCAATACAATGAGGCGCTGGACGCCGCGAAAGCGATGGCGCGGACGAAGGGATTGCCGGCGATCTACGTGCTGGAATAGCGCCCGCCGACACTCGCGGCCATCCCGCCATTCAATCACCTCGTCAAAGGAAATCGGCCGCGGAGTGCTCCGCGGCCGATCGATGTCGATCACATCTTGCGATGTCAGGTCTTGGTGATGTCGACGTCCTTGGTCTCGGGCAGGAACAGGAAGCCGATCACGAGGCTACCCGCCGCGATGATGACCGGATACCACAGGCCGGAGTAGATGTTTCCGGTCGATGCCACGATCGCGAACACGGTCGCCGGCAGGAAGCCGCCGAACCAGCCGTTGCCGATGTGGTAGGGCAGCGACACGCCGCTATAGCGAATGCGTGCCGGGAACAGCTCGACTAGCCAGGCGGCGATCGGGCCGTACACCATCGTCACATAGATGACGAGGATCCACAGCAGCACCACCGTCATCACGTAGTTGATGTCGGCGATTGCAGCACCGGTCGGATAGTGATTGGCGATTTCTGCCGTCACGGCCTTGGCAAAGTCAGGCATCGTGCTGACGAAGGTCTTCTCACCGACCTTGACCGTGGCCGGCGAACCCGCCGGCGCTGTCTGATTCTCGTAGTTCACCGACAGGTTGACGAGCGTGGCCTTGGCGATGTCGCAACCGGACGTGAAGGTCTCGGTGCCTGTCGCCTTGAACTGGAACGAGCAGGTTGCCGGATCGGCGATCACCGTCACCGGCGACGAGGCCAGCGCGGCCTCGAGCTTCGGATTGGCGAAGTGGGTGATCCCCTTGAAGATCGGGAAGTACGTCACCGCCGCCAGCAGGAAGCCGGCCAGGATGATCGGCTTGCGGCCGATCCTGTCCGACAGCCAGCCGAATACGATGAAGAACGGCGTGCCGAGCAAGAGCGACAGCGCAATCATGATCTGCGCATTGGTGCCCGGAACCTTCAGCGTCTGGGTCAGGAAGAACAGCGCGTAGAACTGTCCGCCATACCAGACGACCGCTTCGCCGGCCGTGGCGCCAAGCAGCGCCAGGATCGCGATTTTTGCATTCGACCATTGGCCGAATGCCTCGCTCAGCGGACGCTTCGAGGTGCGCCCTTCCTCCTTCATGCGCTGGAACACCGGCGATTCGTTCAACTGGATGCGGATCCAGATCGAGACGATCAGCAGCACCGATGACAGCAGGAACGGCACGCGCCAGCCCCAGTCACCGAAGGTCTGCTCGCCTTGCGCGTTGCGGATGCCGAGGATCAACAGTAGCGCCATGAACAGGCCGAGCGTCGCGGTGGTCTGGATCCACGAGGTGTAATAGCCCTTCTGGTTCTGCGGGGCGTGTTCGGCGACGTAGATTGCGGCGCCACCGTACTCGCCGCCGAGCGCGAGGCCCTGGACCAGGCGCAGCGCGATCAGCACGACCGGAGCCGCGATGCCCCAGGTCGCATAACCCGGCAACAGACCGATGAAGAAGGTGCCGACGCCCATCAGGGTCATCGTAATGAGGAACGTATACTTGCGGCCGATCATGTCGCCGAGCCGGCCGAAGATCAGCGCACCGAGCGGACGCACCGCAAAGCCGGCGGCGAATGCGAGCAGAGTGAAGATGAAAGCGACGTTCGGCGCGACGCCAGAGAAGAAGAACTTCGCCAGGAACGGCGCCAGCGTGCCGTAGATGTAGAAATCGTACCACTCGAACACCGTGCCAAGCGACGAAGCGAAGATGACCATCCTCTCTTCGCCGGTCATGCCGCGCGTTGTCCGCCCGGCGGTCGTACCAGCCATTGCCATGTTAAGCGCCTCCCCATTGACAGGTTTGAAGTCGAACAGAACGAACGTCGATCTTCGCCGACCTCGCGAATACAGGAATTGATCTAGCGTAACATTGCTGCGAAACGGCTCCCTATAAGACTTTCGGCACCGCGCGCGCCGCGCTCGGACCGCGTTCGCGTTGCGCACAACTGCGCGAACCGGAACGCGCGTTTTGCGGCGCAAAAGAAGCGTTAAGACGTGCGAATTTTGCGGTTTGCGGCCGGTTGCGCTTGCAAGACACCGTCCGGCGGTGATGTATTGATCTTCTGTCGTACGACTAATTGAGTGATGTGAGTTCCTGAACCGCGCCGCGACCGCGCCAAGTGACACTATGAGTGCTTCGATGATTTCCGCCGCCAATGCCCGTCTCGTCATCGCCGACGATCACCCGCTATTCCGCGGCGCGCTCCGCGGCGCCGTGACCTCCGCGGTCGCCGCCGCAACGGTCGAGGAAGCCGGTTCGTTTGAGGAGCTGACGAAGCTGCTCGAGCACGACAGCGAGGTTGATCTGATCCTGCTCGATCTCACGATGCCGGGCATCAGTGGTTTCTCCGGCCTGATCTATCTGCGTGCGCAATATCCCGATGTCCCGGTCGCGATCGTGTCGGCGACCGACGACAACGAGACCATTCGCCGCTCGCTCGATTTCGGCGCGTCCGGGTTCATCCCGAAGCGGCTTGGCGCCGACACGCTGCGCGACGCGTTCACCAAAATCCTGGCCGGCGACGTCTGGATCCCGTCCGACGTCGACCTCTCCGCGGCGACCGATCCCGAGACCGCGCGCCTGCGCGATCGCCTCGTCACACTGACGCCCCAGCAAGTGCGGGTGCTGATGATGCTGTCGCAGGGCTTGCTCAACAAGCAGATCGCCTACGAGCTCGGCGTGTCGGAAGCGACCATCAAGGCTCATGTTTCGGCGATCCTGCAGAAGCTCGGCGTCGAAAGCCGAACCCAGGCGGTGATCATGGCGTCGCGCATCGCCGGCAATCAGTGGCAGCAGTCCGATCTTGCGCCGCCGACCGCGCCGTAAGCCTGTCGACTCGTGGCCCTCGACATCCCCGAGCTGCGCACGCAACGCCTGCTCGTTCGCCGCCTGACGATGGCCGATCTCGAATCCTGCCATGCGCTCTACATGGAGACCGGTTGGGCCGATCCTTCGCTGTCCGAGGCCGCTAATCGCGATCGACGCCGCGCCTGGCTCGAATGGACGGTGCGCTCATATGACGAATTGCTGGCGCTGACGCAGCCGCCTTATGGCGAACGCGCGGTGATCCTGCAGGCCACGGGTGCGTTCATCGGGCTCGTTGGCCTCGTGCCGCTGCTGGCGCCGTTCGGCCAGCTGCCCTCGTTCGGCGGCAGGGCGCAGGCGAAGTTCGAGCCGGCGGTCGGGTTGTTCTGGTCGATTTTGCCGGCGCAACGGCGCCGCGGCTACGCCAGCGAAGCGGCCTCGGCGTTGGCGAGCTGGGCCTTCGAAAATCTCAACCTCGCGCGGCTTCTCGCCGGCACCGACCACGACAACACAGCCTCGATTGCGGTGATGCGGCGGCTCGGCATGATGATCGAAGCCAATCCTTTTGCCGAGCCACCGTGGTTTCAGGTCGTCGGCATTCTCGACGGAAAAGGCGACGTCGCAGACACGACGGCACGTTGATCACGTCTACTGCTTCGGTGCCGCGTCCTTTGCCGCAGGATCGGTCTGCAATTTGCCCTGAGGTAGCGCCTCAGCCGAGCAGCGCCATTCGGTGCGCGTGCAGGCGATGCCCGGGTTCGAGCAGGTCAGCGTGTCGCCGTTTGGCACGCAGCTCTGGCAGCCGTCGGTGAGTGTGGCGCAGTTCGGGAACCGTGCGACGACGTCGCGCCACCACTCCTTGCCGGGTTGGGCGCGCTCGATCTTGCCGCGATCGATATCGTCGTGCGAGGTCGACAGGTCGTCCGTCTTGGGCGTCGCAGGCGTTGGATTGTCCGCCGCCGATGCGCAGGCCGTCATCAGGAAAAGTGCGCCCGCGAGCGCGAGCACGCCGCGACGCGGAGTCTCAGGAAAAATCATTCGGCGGCAACCAGCCGCTTTTTGCTCCACTGGCCGAGCATGGCGCGCAACGCCGCCGGTTTGATCGGCTTGTTGAACAGGCGGATGTTCGAGGAGCGAATCGCTTCGCGGACGCTCGGGCTGCGGTCCGCGGTGATGAGGATGGCCGGCACGTCCTGGCCGAAGCGTTCGCGGATGTCGCGGATCACGGCAAGGCCGTTGCCGCGGTCGAGGTGGTAATCGACCAGCATGCCGGTCGGCAGGCGCCGCGATGCTTCGATCGCGGCGATGGCGGAGGCGCCGTCGGGTTCCGCGATCACCTCGGCGCCCCAGCCGGTCAGGAGCGTGCGCATGCCGTCGAGGATCGCCGGGTCGTTCTCGACGCAGGCGATCAGCGCGCCCTCGAGCGGCATGCGCGAGGCCGCCATCACGTTGGCGATGGTGCCGACATACGTCACCTT
>Ga0105237_10009036_pt1 | contig 10710 bp, 14 predicted proteins | sample KBSC24metaG_FD_81520 | JGI IMG/M metagenome (GOLD analysis project Ga0105237, IMG submission 81520) | Corn rhizosphere microbial communities from Kellogg Biological Station, Michigan, USA - KBS C2-4 metaG | ecosystem: Host-associated > Plants > Roots > Rhizosphere > Soil | place: Michigan, USA... | reverse complement strand
TGGATGGCGGCATTGTTGACCAAAATGTCGAGCCGGCCGAAGCGGCGCCCGACCTCGGCCGCGGCCTGCGCGGCCGCATCGGGCGCGGCGACATCGAGCGCGATGGCCTCGACCTTGCCGCCGAGCTTCTTGGCCGCCGCCTCGCCCTTGGCGAGATCGCGCACGCCGATGAGCACGGTGAAGCCCAGTTCTGCCAGTTGCCTCACCGTCTCCAGGCCGATGCCCCGGCTGCCGCCGGTGACGAGCGCCACCTTGCCGGAATGATTTGTCTGCGCGGTCATTGCTTCTGCTCCTCGAGTTCGTCCAGTCGCCGGCAAGATCGCATCGATCTCATCGTTTGATTAGGGCGAAGAGTTCGCAATCATTATGCGACCGCGCGCATGAATGGTGGCCAAGCCCTTGGCGGCTGACACCATCTGAGCCAGGCAAGTCTGCCAGACACATTCCAGAAACCAGATTCAACATTCTGGAAAAACTCGCGAAAAGACCGGCTGCCATAACGGTACCCGGAGCAGCCGACGATTGCGGCCAGCGACAACCCGATATCGATCTTGGAAAAGGAATGCCGATATGAAAAAGACCCTTCTTTCCGCGCTCGGCCTGGCCGTCGCGCTCGCTTTTGCGGCGCCGGCCGCCAATGCCCAGACCACCACGACGACGACCACCGCCCCGGCAACGACGACCACTGCTCCGGCGGCCGCCGCCGAAACGGCGAAGCCTGCCAAGGTCGCGCACCACAAGAAGCACAAGAAGCATCACCGTCATCACGCCCGCAAGCATCACCTGCGGAAGCACCGCAGGCATCACGTGCGGAAGCATCACGTGAAGCATGTGCACAAGCACGCCCACAAGAAGCACGCCAAGAAGCAGGCCGCATAAGGCCCACTCCCGCCGGATTTTTTTAAGCTATTGCGCAAGACTTCATGACGGGATGATCCCGCGCCGCTTCAACGGGGTTCGGGATCATCGCTTCCCGGAAACGCCGTCCTTCAAGGACGGCGTTTTTGCTTGTCGAAATGGCTATTTCTTCTTCTGCGGGTAAATCGTCTCGCCGCGCTTCAGCATCGCCACCAGAGCGGCGATCTTCTTCTTGCGCCCGGCCTCGGTCTTCATGTTGTGGGTGCGGAAGGCGAGCGAGAAGCGGTTCTGGGCGGAAAGCGTTTCAAGTATCGCTTTCGCCTTCGGCTCGGCATCGATCGCGGCCTGCAGGTCAGGCGGGATGGTCATCTCCTTCGAGCCGCCATAGGCGCGGTCCCAACGGCCATCCGCCTTGGCAGCGTCGACCTCGCGCAGCCCATGCCTGGTCATGCGACCCTCCTCGATCAGGCGCGCGACATTGTCGATGTTGATCTTGCTCCAGATGCTCTTTTTGCCGCGCGGCGTGTAGCGCTGCAGGAAACTCTTGTCGTCGAGCGACTTACGCACCGCGTCGATCCAGCCGAAGCAGAGCACGACATCGATGGCCTCCTTCGGCGTGATCGAGGCCAGCCCCGAACCGACCTTGTGGATTTTGATCCAGACCTCGCTTTCACTGCCGTGGTTGTCGGCCAGCCAGGCATGGAAGCTTTCGGCATCGGCGAATTCGTGAACCTTTTGCGGATCGACCTTGATCGGGGCCATTGTCACCTCGTCATTTCATCGCACGCCAGTGTGGACGATTCCGCGGCTGTTGTAGCGGCGGCAGGTGCCAGTTCCTGTCAGCAAGCACTAAACGGCTTGATTCCAAATCGACCCCTCGTTTGCGGATTGAAGCGAAGACCGAAAACAGTCCCTTGTTTTCAATAGCTTGGAAAACTCCACACTTCTGTTGACTTCCACAGATGTGTGGAGTACGCTATCCTTTATGAACGCAAACGAATTCCGGCGCTGGCTCGCCAAGCAGGGATGCACCTTTGAGGCCCACCGCGGTGGGAGCGGTCATCTGACTGTCCGTTTTAAAGACAAGGTTTCCCAGTTGCCAATGCATGGTGGCGGCAAGGAGCTTGGAACGCGTTTGGTCGAAAAGATCAAGAAGGATCTGGGCTTGAAATAGAGGAGATAGTGTATGTGGTATGAACTCGCCCTCACGCCCGACGACAACGATACCTGGTTGGTTACGGCACCTCAATTCGACGAGGTCGTGTCCTATGGCGCCACCAAGGAAGAAGCTTGCCGTAATGGGCGCAATGCAATCGAGGAGGCAATCGCCGCCCGCATTGCGAATGGCGACGATATCCCCTTTCCGCTCAAGGAGACCAAGGGCAAGGGATGGTTCGTGGAGGTTCCGGCGCTCGTTTTCCTGAAGTCGGCCCTATACATGGCCCTGAGGGAAAAGGGCTGGAGCCGGGCGGATCTGATGCGCGAGTTGAAATGCCAGCGCGAGCATGTCGATCGGTTGTTTCGGCTTGACCACAACTCGCGGCTCGACTCGCTCGAAGAGGCGTTCAAGGCGCTCGGCCATCCGCTGCGCTTCGACATGGAGTTCCACAAGGCCGCCTGATTTTCGCAACGGAAGGTGGGCGGCCGCTGATCTTCGATCGGACCCTCCGATACCACTATCGGTTTCTTCCGTTTCCGCTTCGCGCGCCGGCCTGCCACATCAGCGTCCATGCAATGGAAAGGCATGGACATGAACAAGCAGAAAATCCTGATCGTCGGCGGCAGCTCGGGCATGGGGCTGGCGCTCGCCAGGCGCTGCCTCGAGGAAGGCGCCGGCGTCATCATCGCCGGGCGCGGCGAAGCGAAGCTGAGCGCGGCGCGCGAAGAGTTCGGCCGGCCGGGCGCGCTCGAAACGGCGGTGGTCGACATCAGCCGTGAGGGAGAGGTCGCAGCGCTTTTCGAGCGCCCTCCTGCGCCGCGCGCGTGACGTTGCCGGTCCGCGCGACCGCGAGAAACGTCTTCAGCAGCCTGGGGTGCATCGGCGCTTCAAGGTTACTGCAGCTGCGGCTTCTTGAGGAAAGAATTGCGGTCCGCGGATTTGACACGCAGCCAGGTCTCGCGGCCGTCGCGCACCACGCGCAGCGGGATCTCCGCGCCGGCCGGATTCTGCCAGAGCTTGCGGTAGAAATCGGCCAGACCGTCGACCTCGCCGTCGCGCACGTCGGAGATGATGTCGCCTTGGCGCAGACCCGCCTTTGCCGCGGGACCGCCTTCCGCCACGCTCATCACCACCACCATGCCGTTCGACTCCGCCGAGAAGGCACCGAGCCACGGACGCGGCGCCTTCGCCGCCTGGCCGCGCTTGATGAGATCGTCGAGGATCGGCGTCAAAAGGTCGATGGGCACGACCATGTTGATGTCGGCCACCTCGCCGGCGCGGCTCATCTGCAGGCGCAGCGAGCCGACGCCGAGCAGCTTGCCGGCGCGGTCGAACAGCGCGGCCCCGCCCCAGGACGGATGCGCGGGGGCGATGAAGATCGCCTCGTCGACCAGATATTCCCAGTAACCGGCGAATTCCTGCTTGGTGACGATATGCGCGTCGACCTGCTGGCCGATGCCGTCGGCGAGCGTCACGGCGTCGCCGACCTTGGCCTTCCTGGCATCGCCGAACTGGACAGCCGGCAGGCCGAGCGGCGACAGCGCCTGCACCAGGCCGAAGCCGGTCTCCTGATCATAGGCCAGCGCATGCGCGGCCACCACGCGGCCGTCCTGGTCGGTCAGCCACACTTCCTCGGCCTCTGTGATCAGATAGCCTATGGTGAGCACCAGGCCATTGTCGCGGATCACCACGCCGCTGCCCTCGCGGCGCGTGCCCAGCGCATTGGCGGTGAAGGCGTCGTCCGGAACCGTGGCGCGCACGGCAACGACGGAGCGCGAAATTTTCTCGATGGTCATCGATCCATCCTGCATTGCGGGTCTTGTTTTTCTATAAGTATGGCCAAAGGGCCACGGTGCAAGGGCAGATTTCCCCCTTGCCGGGCTGGCACAAGCGCTAGTTCAACGAAGGTTGAACTTTTTTCTTTGACGCGCGCGAAACCGCACCTAAGTCTATCGGCATCCGTCGCAGATTGCCCGCCCTTCACGAAACACAAGGCCTCCAACATGAACCAATACGTCCCGCCGAAAGTCTGGACCTGGAACAAGCCGAATGGCGGTGAGTTCGCCTCGATCAACCGGCCGATCGCAGGCCCCACGCATGACAAGGAACTGCCGGTTGGCAAGCACCCGCTGCAGCTTTATTCGCTGGCCACGCCCAACGGCCAGAAGGTGACGATCATGCTGGAGGAGCTTCTGGCGCTCGGCCACAAGGACGCGGAATACGATGCCTGGCTGATCAAGATCGGCGACGGCGACCAGTTCGGTAGCGGCTTCGTCAAGGTCAACCCGAATTCGAAGATCCCGGCGCTGATGGACCGCAGCGAGCCGAAGCCGGTGCGCGTATTCGAGTCCGGCTCGATCCTGACCTACCTTGCCGAAAAGTTCGGCGCCTTCCTGCCGAGTGAGCGTGCGGCGCGCGCCGAAACCTTCTCATGGCTGTTCTGGCAGATGGGTTCGGCGCCCTATCTCGGCGGCGGCTTCGGCCATTTCTACGCCTATGCGCCCGAAAAGATCGAATACGCCATCGACCGCTTCGCCATGGAGACCAAGCGGCAGATGGACGTGCTCGACCGCAGGCTGGCCGAGAGCGAGTATCTCGCAGGACCCGACTACACGATTGCCGACATGGCGGTGTGGCCCTGGTATGGCGGGCTCGCCAAGGGCCGCAGCTACAACGACGCCGCGCAGTTCCTCTCGGTGCATGAGTACAAGAACGTGCAGCGCTGGGCCGACGCGATCGACGCGAGGCCGGCTGTAAGCCGCGGCCGCATGGTCAACCGCATGTCCGGCGATCCGGCCTTCCAGCTGCGCGAGCGCCACGACGCCAGTGACTTCGACACGAAGACGCAGGATAAGCTGCAAGCGGCGGAGTGAGGGTAACCTCCCCCTCGTGCCCGCAGGCTAGGAGGGTGCTGTCCCGCCAGCATTTCAGCGTTTGCTCGTCCAGCTCCGCCAACGCGTCGTCATCCTCGGGCTTGACCCTAGGATGACGAAGGCGAAGGGCCGCATTCCTTCGCAGCGCCTCCTCTGCTCTGCCGACATCAAAGAGAGAGGTTGGCTGCCCGCTACCTCCCATACGTATACGTCACGCTCGCCTCGCCCAGCGCTGAGCTCTTGGCCGCGACCGAGACCATATCGGGCGACGGGTCTTCCGGCGTGCGCAGCGTCTTCTCGCCCAGCGCATAGAGGGTGAAGACATAGTGATGCTGGCCGCTGCCCGGCGGCGGGCACGGGCCGAAATAGCCGGCGCGGCCGACGCCGCCTGTGCCCAGCACCGAACCCTTGGGCATGCGCTTTCCGCCTTGCGCGCCGGCGCCTTCACTCAGGCCCTTGGCGCTGGCCGGGATGTTCCAGGCCAGCCAGTGCCAGAAACCCTTGCCGCCATTGGCGTCGGTGTCGAACATGGTCAGCGCGTAGCTCTTGGTGCCGGCCGGCGGATCCTTCCAGGCAAGCGCGATCGAGACGCTCTGTCCGCCGCAGCCGGCCTTGTCGCCGAGATATTTCGCATCCCATTTGCCATCCGAAACCGACGGGCTGGAAATTTCGAAGGCGGACGCTTGGGTGGCGACGGCAGCGAAGGCGCATGCGATGAGGCTTAGGCGTGGGATCATGGCCCGTCCTCCCTGGCTGAGGCAGTAAAGTTTATCTCAAAGGCCGAGTGGTGCCGAGCAACTTTGCGTGACGGCCGCCAGCGACGCCCGATCCCTACTCCGCCGCGCTGCGTTCCACGACCGCTGGCACCACGAGGCCCGCGACAGCCGCCATCCAGAGCCGATCGATGCCGGCAAGCTTTGCCCGGTCTATCTCGTCGAGATGCTTCCAGTACATCCCGTCCTCGTAGAAGTAGCCGAACTCGCGTTCCATCGCCTCGGCCGCTTCAACCGCCTCGAGGTCTATGCCGGCATGCAACTCGGCCTGCATGGCCAGGACTTGCGACATGGACAGCACCCGCACCTCCTCGAAGGAGAGTTTTGGGAAAACCAGCCTGCTGCGCGGCAGATCCGACAGGTTGACGCAAAGCGTGCCGCGCCGCAGCGCGTGGAAAAGAAGGCGCGCGGACTTGGCCTCGAGGCTCTGCAGCGTGACGTCGTCGCGCAGCGGGTCGGCGCGGCCGACGCCGTAGAAATGGGTGTCGCCAGCGCCGTCATAGATCATATCGCAGCCCAGAAAGGCGAGCACGTCCGGCTTCTGGCTGTGAACGCTCCAATAGGCCGAGGTCAGCGACATGGTGGCGCCGGCATAGACGAAGCCGCCAAAGCTGTTCTGCGCCGGCACATAGTGGGCGGCGCTGAAGATCTCGGCTTGCCGCAGTTCCTGCCGGCGCGGCATGCGGTCAGGCGGAAAATCGCCGGCATGCACCAGAACGTCCCAGTCGGGGCGCACGCGCCAGGCATTGTTGATGGCGACGATGCTGGCGAATGCATGCTTGGGCCACGCAACGCAGCGCGTGACATCCGGCGCGCTGCCGAGCAGCAGCGTCACACGGGGCGATCCATCACTCACCATGCCATCCTCTTCGCGCACTCTTGCGGAGCGCATATGAGCCTTGCCTGCCCCTTCCGACAAGGGCCGCGCGTTTTCCGGCTTGGCTGCAACGCCCTGTCGGAACCTGTGGTAATGAACGATGCAAACCGTGGGAGCCTTCCCCGCTGCGGAGAAAATCCGCGCGACTTCGGTGCCCACGGCGAGGCGCGCGACCTCTGCCGCGATGGGCAATCAAGTGGGATCGACTGGGCAAGTGGGATCGACTGGGCGGCCAGCCTCGTTCCTCCTGCCGACATGCAGAGGACAGGCGACAAAAAAGCCCCGCCGGTGAAGGCCGTCGGGGCTCTTTCGTTCGGACCATGAAGGTGGGACCCCACGGTCTGGTCGATCCAGGGGGTGTTGGATCGCTGGCGACACTAGCCGAGGAATCGGCCCTGCCGATAATCACGCCTGCGCACTACCAATCACGCCTGCGCGAGTTGCAGGTGATAGCCGGCGAAGACTGTTTCGTCATTCTAGGGCGGAGCAAGGAGCGAAGCGACGCGCGCAGACCCTAGAATGACGACCGCGTCAGGTTGGCGGGACAGCGCCCGCCTCTGTCCTGCCCGCCCTCCGCAGCAGCTGCGGAGGGTGAACCGGACATTTCCCCAGCAAGGGGGAGATCGGCAGCTGCTATCCCCGCAGCAGCTTGGCCAGCCGCGGCACGCCTTCGTTCACCGCGCGATCATTCGCCAGCGTGAACGACATGCGCAGCGTGTTGCGGCCGGTGCCGTCGGCGTAGAAGGCGTTGCCTGGCACGAAGGCGACGCGCGCCTCCTTCACCGAGCGCGCCAGGAGTTCGGTGGCATCGGCGCCTTCCGGCAGCGTCAGCCAGACGAACATGCCGCCGTCCGGGCGGCTCCAGGAAATGCCGTCGGGCATGTTGGCCTCGAGCGCACCGAGCAGCGCGTCGCGCCGCTTGCGGTAGGCGCCGATCAGCTTTTCCACCTGGGCATCGAAGATGGTTTCGGCGACGCGGTGCATGACCATCTGGTTGATCGAGGGGCTGTGCAGGTCGGAGGCCTGCTTCATCAGCACCAGTTTCTCCACGACATGGTGCGGCGCGCAGACCCAGCCGACGCGCATGCCGGGCGACAGGATCTTCGAGAAGGACCCGCAATAGAGCGTGCGGGCCTTGTCGATGCCGCCGGAGCGGGCGCAATCGAGCGCCAGGATCGGCGGCACGCCCTCGCCGTCATAGCGCAGCGCCCGGTAGGCAGCGTCCTCGATGACGGCAATGTCGAGTTCGCCGGCAAGGTCGAGCACCGCCTCGCGCTGCCTGGCGTCCAGCGTGTTGCCAGTCGGGTTGGCGAAATCCGGCACCAGATAGGCGAACTTCACCTTGCCGCCATTCGCGGCGGCCGCGGCGCGGTAAGCCTCCGGCGTCATGTTGCCGCCGGCGGTGTTGAGCCGGTCATAGCGCGGCTCATAGGCGTTGAAGGCCTGCAGCGCGCCGAGATAGGTCGGCCAGGTGACCAAAGCCGTGTCGCCCGGCGAGAGAAACAGCTTGCCGAGATAGTCGAGCGCCTGCTGCGAGCCGGAGGTGATGAAGATGTTGCCCTCGTCGCACGACACACCGAGCTTGCCCATCTGAGCGGCCAGCCATTTGCGCAGCGGCAGGAACCCTTCGCTGACCTGGTACTGCAGCGCGGCACCCGCCTCGGCGCCGCCGAGCACGGCCTGGTAGGCATCGCCGATCGCCTCGGCGGGAAACAGCGAGGAGTCGGGAATGCCGCCGGCAAATGAGATGATGTCCGGCTGGTCGAGCAGCTTCAACAGCTCGCGTATTTCCGAAGCCTTCATGCGCGAGGAGCGCGAGGCCAGAAGGTTCAACAGGGTCAAGGCGCACCTCCCACAGGGCGTGTTCTATTTAGGTCAACCTGGCTGACCTATTATCAGGCTTTCTTGCCGAGTTGAATAGCCCAGCCGCGCATCGGGCGCAGGCCAATTCCCAGCCGTAGCTGCCGCCCACCGTCGGCCATCATAGTCACCGAAACGTGACCACGGCAAACATCAGCCGCCTCTAATTCAACCAACGTTGGGTGATAGTGATGAAGGTGGCTCCATCCGGGCCAACAACGATGGGAGATTAGAGGCTATGAGAACCAAGACCGCATTTCTGAGCCTATTGGCCGCGTCGGTTATCGCCGGCTCGGCGTTCGCCGGCATCCTGGACGAGCCGAAGATGATGGCGCCCTTCTTCACCGACAAGACCATGAAGACCATGAAGTCGGACGCCGACATGAAGAAGGCCTGGGCCAAGATGTCCAAGAAGCACCAGGCGACGATGATGAAGGAATGCCAGGACGCGGCGATGAGCAAGCCGCATGCCGAATTCTGCGCCAAGCTGAACGCGTTGGCCGGTCACGCCTGATCGAGGTTCGACGGCAGGGTGGCGGGCCCTCGAGAGGACCGCCACCCTCAACTCAAATCATTTTAGCGATTGCGAATAGAAATCCATTGCGCAAAAGCGCAAGCGGATGCAACCTCATTCCGGCAGGCCGACAAAAAGAAGAACATCGGTCCAAGGCGGGAGGGGGCAGTGACACTTGAGGTCATCGGGGCCGGATTCGGCCGCACCGGCACATGGTCGACTTTCGCCGCGCTGAACCGGCTCGGCTTTCCGAGCTACCATATGCAGGAAGTCATCATCAACAAGGCCAACAAGGGCCATCTCGATTTCTGGCGCAAGGTGGCGGACAGCCCGCCGGGCACCCAGCACGACTGGAACCGGGTCTTCGCCAATTACCGGGCGACCGTCGACAATCCGGGCTGCTGCGTGTGGCGCGATCTGATGGCCGCCTATCCGGAAGCCAAGGTGCTTCTGACACTGCATCCGCGCGGCGCCGAGGCCTGGTACGACAGCACCATCGACACGATCTACTTCACGCAGAATGTGTGGCAGTTCAAGGTGCTGGAATGGCTGACGCCGTTCGGGCGCAAGTTCGGCGACATGTCGAACAAGCTGGTCTGGGGCCGTACGCTGAAGGGCGTGATGAACGACCGCGACAAGGCGGTGGCGCGCTACAACGCCTATATAGAGGAAGTGAAGGCGGCAGTGCCGCCAGAGAAGTTGCTTGTGTTCAAGGTCAGCGACGGCTGGGCGCCGCTCTGCGGGTTCCTCGGGGTCGCGCTACCCAACGAGCCCTTCCCCAACCTCAACGACCGCGCCAGCATCAAGAAGATCATCAACGGCATGATCATGGGGTCCTACCTGATGCTTGCCGGCGTCGCGGCCCTGATCGCGCTGGCAGTCGGCGGCTTGTGGTGGTGGCTGGGGTAACGACAGCCGCTCATGACGGTCGATAAGTCGGCAAGGCCCGCCGGCGTCCTGGAGCAGGTCGGGATTGTCGTTATATTAGAATAGGCGCATATTGCCTGAAGCCGAAGCAATGCTCCGGCTGAACCGCCCGTTGTCATATTGCCCCGGCGGTCCATAGAACACGTCAAATGCCAGGGAAAGGAAGATCGTGCTGGCCAAGGATCGGGCAGCCCGAGACATCATATTGGGAGGAGACAGCTATGAAGGTTACCATACTGGCGACTTACGAACCCCATGCCGCTAAAGGGCTGATGCAAGGATCGAACCGGGAAGCCGCAATCAAGGCGCTTTTTGAAAGTGTCGGCGGCAGGATGAGCAGCCTGATGTTCACGCGCGGTATCTATGACGTCATCGTCAATGGCGAGGTGCCGGATCAGATTGCCGGGATGGGCATGACGCTGGCGGTGCGGGCGAGCGGTTCGGTGAGCGACCTCGTCGTCCTCGAGGAACTCGACATGAAGGCGGTGATCGCGGCCGCCAACAAGGCCGCCGGCGCCTACAAGCCCGCCGGCTGATCTCGAACTGAACGGAGGAAGCCATGACCGCCTACAACGTAGTCCGCTTTCGCACCAAGCCCGGCAAGGAGGAGGCCTTCGTCGACGCACATCAGAAGCTCGCCCTGAACGCCAAGGGCTTTCGCAAGGGCGCCCTGATCAAGACCGGCGAGCGCACATTCTGCATGGTCGGCGAATGGAACAGCATGGACAGCCTTGCCGCCGCGCGCCCGGCGATGATCGGCATTCTCGACACGTTCCGCGATTTGCTCGAAGACCTCGGCGGCGACCTTGGCGTCACCGACCCGGTGTCGGGGACAGTCGTGGCTGAAATAGGCTGAGGAAGCAGCCCGT
>Ga0105237_10009034_pt1 | contig 10712 bp, 12 predicted proteins | sample KBSC24metaG_FD_81520 | JGI IMG/M metagenome (GOLD analysis project Ga0105237, IMG submission 81520) | Corn rhizosphere microbial communities from Kellogg Biological Station, Michigan, USA - KBS C2-4 metaG | ecosystem: Host-associated > Plants > Roots > Rhizosphere > Soil | place: Michigan, USA... | reverse complement strand
CCTCCACCCCCTCCGCCTCCGCCACCGACGGGTGGCAAGCCGTTCGCCGTCGGCACCGACAGCGGACAGGTGGCCACGGTGACGATGTTCAACGCCGACCGCACCCCGCGGTTCACCGTCACCCCGTTCGGCACGAGTTACACCGGCGGCGTGCGAGTGGCCGTCGGTGACGTGACCGGCGACGGCGTGCCCGACGTGGTGGTGGGCAGCAACGGCGACATCAAGGCGCTGGTGCGAGTGGTCAACGGCAAGACGGGCACCGTGTTGCCGAACGAACTGTCGGCCGGGCCGTGGTACTACGGGGCGGCGAGCGTGTCGGTCGGCGACGTGACCGGCGACGGTATCGCCGACATCGCCGTCGGGTCGGGTGAAAGCGGTGGGATGGTGCGGGTGTATCGCGGCGGCGACTTCGCCAAGCTCGCCGAGTTCTCGTCCGGTCCGACCGCCAACTTCTGGGGCCGCACCGAAGTGGCGCTGGCCGACATGACCGGCGACGGCATCGCCGACTTGACCGTCACCGGGCAGTACGCGAACGGCATCCGGGTGGCCGGGTTCAACGGCACCTCGCTACGACCGGGCACCCCACGCGTGGCCACGTTCGCCCCGTTCACGCTGAGCGGTCGCGGGTTCGAGGCCTCCACCAGCCTCGCCGCCGGCGACCTGAACGGTGACGGGCGGGCCGACCTGGTGTTCGGCTCCGGGGCGTGGGCGACTCCCCGCGTGCTGGTGCTGTCGGGCAAGGAACTGGTGCAGTCGGGCACGCGGAAGACGCTGGCCGACTTCGCCCCGACCGGCAGCTATTACGGGTTCGGCGTGCGGGTGGCGGTGCGAGACGTGGACGGCGACGGGCGGATGGATTTGCTCGTCGGCTCCGGCATCGGCCGCGGGTCGCACGTCCGGGCGTACAGCGGGTTCAGCCTCGCCCCGACCGGCGTGCCCCCAGCCATGTGGGACTTCGACAGCTACCCCGGCTTCAGCGGCGGGATATTCGTCGGGTAGCAACAAGGCCGATCAACGACGCGAGGCGGCGGAACTCCTTCGGGGTTCCGCCGCCTCGGGTCATTCCAACGCCGCTACGGGGCTGACGGGCGTACCGCCGCCGGGTACACTCTGCCGGCACCCTTCCGAGCGCCCGTCATGCCCGCCGACGTGAAACCGCTATTCCGGCCCGACGCACTCCGTCCGAAGTTGGCCGAGTTCACCATCCCGCTCGCGGCCATGACTGCCCGTCCGAAGTTGGCCGAGTGGGTGAAGTTGCTTGCCTCCGATGCCGGCAAGAAGCGGAAGGAAACGGAACTGCTCGCCGACTTCCTGCGCGACGTGTTTGTCGATCTGCTCAGGTACTTCCCAATACTCCACAACCAGATATCTGCGCTTGCTGGCGTCTTAACGCTACAGGGCATCTCTGATCAACGCACGGCAATTAATTGCCGGCTTTGTACCCCTTGGCTTCGGTGAAGGATTGCAGGTTTCCCAGGATGCTCCGCATGTAGAGTACGACTTCATCCTTTGCTTGAACCAAGTCTTGGGCAGAGAGCTGACGGCCGCACTCGACGAATGACTCGTCCCCGTGGGCGAGCGCGTTCCGTTTCGCCCTCACGGTCTTGAGGGCATCGCCTCCCTTGGTTTCAGGAGGGGTGGTTGAATCGACCCCGTGGAGGCCGAACACATCTCGAATCGCGTCGGCGTCGATGTTACCCGAGAGCGGCAGGCTACGGTGCCCCATCGATGCCGTCTTCTGTTCCAGAATGTGTCGGACTATCTCGTCCGCGATGTCCATGTATTGCCGAGGGGACCCATCGATCGCTTGAATCCGGCGATATCGCTGTGACATCCACTGATGCCGGAAGTGCTCAGTCAGGTCGGCTCCGCAAAGGCTCTCGCTCCGGATTACGTCGAAGACAGTCTGAAACCCACGACGGACGAATGCTTCGACCAAGTTGTACAGCACCAGGTACGCCGCGCCCTTGAGCATACTCCCCCAATCCTCTGGGGGCGTGCCGTGAGTCAAAACCTGTGGGCCAGTACCCGGACCGATGACGATCTCTTCGTTCTCTAATGACTTCAGCAATTGGAAATACAGGTCCACCTCCACGACCCGCTCGTCGAAGTCCGCGAGTACTTGGGCGAACATCGCTCACGCCCTCCCGAGCAGGCGGTCGCGGACGTATTCGATCCGCCCTCGCAAGCGGGGTGCGGAGTTGCTGGCGTGGGTGGTCGTCAACTCAGTGAATCGTTTGGACTCCAACCAGGAAGTGACCGGGGCTGGTGTGAGAGCGGGCGTACTTCGTAGAGCCAGGTTCACGCCCACAGACAACGCCTCGAATCGCACCCGCGGCGTGGTCTTCGCAGTCGCTGACTTGGCGAACCCGTAGGGGAAAAATCGCTGCACGAAAGCCATGGTGGCGTTGAACTCGGCCGTCATCCGCAGCGCATCGAATTCGGCTCGATGTGCCTTCACATAGTCGTCGAGGAAGCTATCGACATCGTGTTCGAATTCGAGGTAGCGGTCCGAGTAGGCGAAGAAACGTGTCACCAACTCAAGCGGTTCCTTCCGTCGCTCCATGCGAGGGGAGACCGGACACAGCGACTTGAAAATCGAATCGTTCGCCCTTTCCTCCAAGAAGGTCATGAAGGCGCCATCCAAGGCCCCCCGTCGCCGCTCACTCGGCGTGAGCGGTTCGCCCGACTTGTTGATGCGGTCGAACAGGTCTCGCCGGGTCTCCTCCGTCGTCTCCAGGTCGAGGATCACTAACCTGAGTGCCCGGCTTGTGAGTTTGTTCCGCTGAGCGGAGGGAAGGTCTCGGAAGTGGAACCCGTTCAGGGTGTCGAGTGTCTTCAGTCCCTCAAGTTCCAGGTCGTCGGACAGAAACGCCACCAGCGACTGAATTCGCTGCGTGCCGTCCACTATCTCAAACGCCCCCTCCTCGTCCTCAGCCAGGAACATCATGGGAATCGGTAGTCCCATGATGACGGATTCGATGAACTGGCTTTGCTTCCGCTCGTTCCAGATGAATTCCCGCTGATAAGGCGGGATGAAGAACAAGTTCTGGTGGAAACGGGCAACGATGGTTTCCACGGGGAAGTCGCGGGTGTCGAACCGGATCTCCTTCTGGATATGTCGGATCTGCCGCTCGGCTGCCTCCCGTTGGGTAGGGGTGATGGCCGACTGGGTGGGAAGCTTGGCCAAGATTCACCTCCGGTCGAGAAGATTGGGCTCGAGTTCCGGTTGGCGGCGTGGCATACTGTGTTCGGAATTCCACCACACCGGCAATCGTCGGATCGCATTCTGTTCCACTCACTACGGCCGATGTCGAAACCACCCTCTTCAAATGTCCTACGAACAGTCGGCTTATTCGCCGGGATCGCCGGGATCGAACGTGGCCTTGCTGCCCACGGGCATCATACGACCTTGCTGTCCGAGTCCGATCCGGCGGCGCGGCACGTCATCCAGTCCCAGTTCCCTGACTGTCCAATCGGCCACGATGTCCGAAAGCTGAAACGGTTGCCAACCTGTGACCTTGTCGTTGCCGGCTTCCCGTGCCAAGACCTCAGTCAGTGCGGAAAGACCGCTGGGATTGACGGCCTCAACTCGTCGCTCGTCGCCGAGGTGTTCCGTCTTCTTGATACACGTCGCCAGCCGGCGTGGGTGGTGCTGGAGAACGTACCGTTCATGTTGCGATTGGACGGCGGTAGGGCGATGGCACTGATTGCGAGCGAGTTAGTCCGGCTCGGGTATCGGTGGGCTTACCGGACGGTTGACGCGCGGGCCTTCGGACTGCCCCAGCGACGCCTCCGGGTGGTCATTGTCGCCAGTCGTGATGATGACCCGCGACAGGTTCTCTTCGCAGATGATCAACCCGAACCGAAACAGCCGCAGGCGTCAGACGCATACGGGTTTTACTGGACGGAGGGACTTACGGGCGTTGGCTGGGGAGTGAACTGCGTGCCGACTCTCAAGGGAGGGTCCGGGCTGGGAATTCCGTCCCCGCCGGCCGTTTGGATCCCTCACGAGCGACGAATCGGGACGGTCCACATCGCCGACGCCGAACGCCTCCAGGGGTTTCCGGAGGGGTGGACGGAACCGGCGACGCAGGTCGACCACAAAGTGGGTGCGAGGTGGCGGCTCATCGGCAACGCGGTGTGCGTGCCGGTAGCGGCCTGGTTGGGTCGGCGACTGTTGGCTCCAGGCCCATGTCGGTGCGAGACGGCGGAGTCGGTGCCGACAGGTGGTCCGTGGCCCCAAGCTGCCTACGGCGGCGCGGACGGAACGTTTGCGGTTCGCGCTTCAACGTGGCCTTTGGCGAGGAAAATGCCGAACCTATTGAACTTTTTGAAACACCCTCTTCGCCCGCTCTCGCCACGAGCTACCGCCGGCTTCTTATCCCGCGCGAAGAGGAGCAGCTTGCGGTTCGCACCAGGCTTCCTCGCTGATGTGAACTACCACCTCAAGACTTGCGAGCACTCGAAATAGAAATGGTGTCGTGTTGAGTTTCTCGGCAAGACTCGACCGTGAAGCCGACCGTCTGGAGCGGGAACTGTCCGACCTGGTGAACGCCGCCTTCGGCCTCACCCCCGCCGAGGTGCAACTCCTGTGGCAGACCGCCCCGCCGCGGATGCCGTTCTCGCCTTGATCCGGCGCGAAGGACATCTCCTGACAGGGACGGTGGTTGCGTGCCACCCTCTTCCCAAGGGCGATCTCGGTTTCAATTCTGATGCACTTTCTTCCGGACGAATCGGGATTGTTCCGGAAGGGGGTGGGTGTATCCGCCGGAACAATCCGGGGACGGTGCCGATTAGAACGGGCCGGCGTCCCACGGGCCGGTGATGGCGACGGTGATGCCGGGCGTTTGCAGGTTGGCGAACATCCACGTCCCGCACGGGCTGAAGCACACCCCGCTCCACTCGCAGGTGCGGAAGTCGCCGCGGATGCCGTTCTTCTCACCACGCAGCCGCATGACGTTCTCGGCGAAGGCGAACAACTGCCCCTCCGGGGTGAGTACCTGCAACCGCTGGCCAGGCCGCCCGCCGTCTTCGCACAATACCAGGCACCCCCGCGGGCTGGCGCACAGGTTGTCCGGCATGTTCAACACGTCCTTGCCGGGCGACTCGAACAGGATGCGGAGTTTCTCCTCCGCCGGCGTGTACTCCCACACCTGCCCCTGGTCGGCGTCGCCCCCGCTGGTGGACGTGATGAACAGCTTGCCACCGGCGAAGAACACCCCTTCCAACCGGGCGAACGTGGTGCCGCCGAGCTTCTGCCCCTGGAGGTAAACGCCCTTACTGTCGTTCGTCTTCGGCGTGTGGGCGAGCTGCGGGTCGGCGATGGGCACCCACTTCACGCCGAACGTCGAACCCGGCTTCACCCTCTTCCGCACGTCCGCCCGGCCGACCGCCACCAGCATTTCGAGCTTGCCCCCGTCGGCCAGTTTGCCCTTCACCTTCGGGGTGAAGCGGTAGAACCCGGCCGGGTTGGTGTCCTCGGTCAGGTACACGCACCCGGTGGCCGGATCGACCGCGACGGCCTCGTGGATGAACCGCCCCATGTCGCGGAGCGGTTGCGGGTCGGGGTTGCCGTCCGGCCCGACCTCGAACACCCAGCCGTGCTCCTTCTCGTACCCGATCGGCTTCTTGTCGGCGTGCATGGTGGTCGCGTCGCCGACGTTCTCCTCGCCGCTCAGCCACGTCCCCCACGGCGTCGCCCCGCCGGAGCAGTTCTGCACCGTCCCGCACAGGCTGATGAAGCTCTTCTCCAACTCGCCCGACTTCGTGTTGAAGATCAGGTTGGTACACCCGCCAGGGCCGGCCGGGTCGTACTGCGACCGGGGATTGCCGAACGCCTTACCCCGTCCGACCACCTCCTGGTTGCGCACCAGCGTGATGCGATCGCCGTCGGTCTTCACCACCGCCATGCCGTCGTGCAGCGGCGGGGTTTTGCCGCCATCGGACAGCGGGTCGCCAGTCCAGCCGAAGGTGCGGTAGCGGAAACCCTCCGGTAGTTTGATCAGTTCAAGGCCGGTCGATTCGTCCTTCGCCGGGTGCAACGGGCCGTACCCGCCGGTGAGTGTGCTGCCACTGAGCAGCCGAGCCGACAGGGTGGTGAGGCCGGCGGCGATGGCGCAAGCTCCACCGACGAGCAGGAACGAGCGGCGATCGGGCGACGAAGCGGTGGACATGGGAGGTGGCGTCTCGGCGGGCTGCACACAGGATACCACGCCGGGGGTGCCGATGACACGGGGTTGTCACAAACGGCGGCGGGCGTACCGTTCCCTGCTGACCCGAAGGCGGATCGACTTGCCCCTTGTCCGACCCGAGGATGGCGTGTGACAATACCGTTGCCGGACGACGCGGTGATTCACCGGCTCGGTGGGGCGGATGTAGTGAACCTGCGGCTCAAACCAGCCGAGATGACGCTCACCCCACCCGGCTTTTCCACCCTCGTCGGCGGTACACCGAAGCAGGCGGCCGATGCGATGCGAGCGGTATTCCCACGGGCGAAGAAATGGCAGGGGTCGATCGAAGTCGGGTCGGCAACGGTCGCAGCGATCCGGGCAACCGGATTCGATGTCGTCCCCGATCCGACACCGAACTTCCCCAACCACGTCCGTCTGATACACCCCGGAGGGGCGACCGAATTCACCGACGTCAACCTGAAACGACTCGCCATCGCGTTCACCACCTCCACGGGGCATTGACATGAATACCGCCGTTACCATTTGCCCGCTCACCACTCGGGCGGGATTGCACATCGGTACCGTGGAAGTGGAATCGACCGTTGACGGCCGAGTGGAGGGTACCTTCACCCCCGGTCCAGATTACCTCCAGGTGGAGCCGCACTTCCGCCATTTCGAGGAGTTAGTGGATGGCCAGATTCTCAGCCTGACGGATCAGGCGATGGCGGTGATCGACGGGTTGGGAATTGTGGCCCACCTGCCAGGCGGGGAGTTCCCGGTTCACGAGGTGCAAATCTACTCCGACGGCGGGTTCTCATGCCGTCTGCCGACCACCGTGGTGAATGGCAAACACGCTGGTTGAGCACGGGGTTGTCGGCCGGCGCCCCGGCCGTACCGTTCCCTTGCCCCTGTTTCCACCTTCACCGCGAGAGACGATGTCGAAGCCTGTTCTGAAGTTGGGCATCCCCGCCGGGTCGCTCCAGGAAGCCACCGCCGAACTGTTCCGCAAGGCCGGGTACAAGCTGACGTTCGCCAGCCGCAGCTACTACCCGAGCATCGACGACCCGGACATCCACTGCACGCTCATCCGGGCACAGGAGATGGCCCGGTACGTCCAGGACGGCTCGCTCGACTGCGGGCTGACCGGCCACGACTGGGTGGTGGAGAACGACGCCCAGGTGGAAGAGTTGGCCGAACTGGTGTTCAGCAAGGTGAGCCGCCGGCCGGTGCGGTGGGTGCTGGCCGTGCCGAACGACAGCCCGATCCAGGGGCCGAAGGATTTGCAGGGCAAGCGGATCGCCACCGAGGTGGTGAACATCACCAAGAAGTGGCTGGCCTCTCACGGCGTGACGGCGAACGTCGAGTTCAGTTGGGGGGCGACGGAGGTGAAGCCGCCGAAGCTGGCGGATGCCATCGTGGAAGTGACCGAGACCGGCAGCAGCCTGAAGGCGAACAACCTGCGGATCGTGTGCGACCTGTTGCAGAGCACCACGCGGTTCATCGCCAACTCGACCGCCGCGGCCGACCCGTGGAAGCGGCAGAAGATGGACGACCTGGTGCTGATGCTGAAGGGGGCAATGGCGGCCGAGGGCAAAGTGGGGCTGATGATGAACGTGCCGAAGGACCAACAGGGGGGTGTGCTGGCGCTCATGCCCGGCCACACGCCGACCATCAGCGGGCTGAGCGACCCAAGTTGGGTGGACGTGGTGGTGATCCTGAGCGAGGAAGAGGTGCGAGGACTGATCCCGGCCCTCAAGCGAGCCGGCGCGACCAGCATCGTCGAGTTCCCGCTGAACAAGATCATCGACTGAACTGGCTTATCCTTCGGAGGCATTGCCATGTTCGGTTGGTGGGTCTCGCAACCGCCGGCAATCCGGTTCGCAGCCGCATTCGCCCCGCTCCTCGCCGGGGTCGTCTGCTTCCTCGTCGGGTGGTGGCGGTGGGGCATCGCCGGGGTCGCGCTGGGTGCCGTGCTGCTCGCCCTGTCGATACCCCGCCCATCCGAACGGCGGGGGTATCACGACTGACCGTGTCGGTCAGCATCGTCGAGTTCCTGTTGAACAAGGTCGTTGACTGACAGCGGACTCGGGGCGACCGACTTGGTCGCCCCAAGTCCGTCACTTCTTCAGTTTCTTTAGCGCCTCGGTCATCTCCTTCACTCCCTTGTAGCCGGTCATTCGGCCGACCTCCTTGCCATCGACGCCCAGCATGATGAGGGTTGGGTAACCTTCGACCTTGTACTTCTCCACCAGCTTCTTCTCCTTGTCGCCGTCCACCTTGATGCACACCACCCCGTGGCTCGCCTCGGCCACGTCCCTGGCGGTGAACACCAACTTGGCCATCACCGCACACGGGCCGCACCAGTCGGTCTCGAACTTGACGAACACCGGCTTCTTGTCGGCCGCCGCCTTCTTCACCGCCGCCTCGTAGTCGGTCTCGAACGCCACCGGCTTCTCCGCCCGCGGTGCCTCGCGGTCGGCCTTGTAGGTGTCCCGTTTGACGGCGTCGTCCTCCTGCGTGATGCCAGGATCGAAGGCGTACAGCTTTCCACTCGCGCCGGCGGTGCCGTCCATCTCCAGCTTCCATGCCTTCTTGCCGGCCCAGCAGAAGTCGGGCATGGTCCGCCACTCCTTGCCGGTCAGTGGGTCGTCGCCCTTCGTGCGGCCGATGGTCCAGTAGTCCCCCGCACCGATCACTCCGTCGTTGTCGCCGTCGCTCACCAGCACCGTGTACTCGCCGTCGCCGATGGTGACGGTGCCCACCGCGAACCCCCGCCGCGTGTAGCGGATGACTTTCGGCGTCTCGTCCGGCTTTTCCACCACCGCCCAGAACGACACCGGGTAGTCGGTGGTGGCGTCAGACCCCTTGGCCGCGTGGACCGCCTTCAGCGTGCCCTCGAACGACGACCACCACTTCTCGCGGGTCACGCTCGGCTTGGTCGAGATCGGCTTCTCGTCGGTCAACTTGCCGTCAAGGTTGGTGTCCACGAACAGCAGGTCGTACGGGTTGCCGGCCTCGGTGCGGGCGAGGGCGATCAGTTGCCCTTCGCCGCGAACGGCCTTCGCCCCGAGCGGGATGCGGCCGACGAGGTGGTCTTTGCCGTCCAGTTTCGGCATGGCGGTCGGCGTGAGTTCGATCTGTGTGCCCTTCGGCGAGAACCGCGGGGCGAACTCCGCCTTCGGGTCGCCGGGTTTGAACGTGACCGCGTAGCCTTCGCCCTTCGGCTTGGCGTCGGCCTTCTTCGGTTCATCCGCGGACGCGACCACGGAGCCGACGACGAACAGGATGAGGGCGGAAATTGGACGTGCGAACACCGGAGTTCTCCGGAAGGTTGTGTGCGGACGTTATCGGAACGGTGCGAGCGAATTCAACGCCTATTCAGCGAGCGGTGCAACCGCCGAAGGCGTTCCAGATGCACCGCCGGAGTGCCCATCGCATCGCAGTGGTTCGGGAACAGTCCGACCAGGTCGAGCTTCAGTGCTGTGTCAATGGCGGTGGAAATCTGTTTGGGGTCCGAGTTGAAGATGTCGGGCGGAGGCAGCGGCCAGCCGGGCAGGCTGTTGAACAAGTCGGCGGAGAACAACACTTTCCGGGTCGGGCTGTAATACGCGGTGTGCCCGGCGGTGTGGCCGGGCACATGGACCGCCCGCAGCCCGCCCCAGATGGGGAACTCGTCATCCGGGTCGATCATCCGGTCCGGGGTGAACGGCCGGTAGTGGAACATCGGCCGGCCGACGCCTTCGAGGAACGCCGTGACACGGGCGAGGCCGGTGTACTTGGCCCGGCCGAGGTAGTGGTCGGCATCGAGCCGGGGGCCGGCGATCCACGCCCCGTACCGCTTGGCGAACGGTACCGTGTTCAGCGCGTGGTCGAGATGCCCGTGGGTGAGCAGAATGCCGCGAAGCGGAAGGTGGTCCCAGCCCCGTCGTTTCAATTCACGCCGAAGAAACCGCGGGCCGTTGATGAACCCGGTGTCGATCAGATACAGCCCGCTATCGTCCTTCAACACGTAGAAGGTGACGATGGCGGCACGGATGGCCAGCAGGTCGTCGAACACCAAATCAACCCCCTCGCACCGGCCACGCGGTGTTCTGCAACACCACCCGGTAGCCGTCCGGGTCCTCGAACGTCTTGCCTTTCTTATCCCAGTACGGGTTGAACGCCTTCACCGGGTGATGCCCAGCGTTCTCCAACCGGGCGACCGCCGCTTGCCACTCCGCCTCGTCCGGCAGGTAAAAGACGAGCAGGTTGTCTTCGGTCGGGGCACGGCCGACGGTGTGCCCGGCCTTGCGGGTGAACTCCAGGTGATACGCCGCACCCGCGTGTCCGAGCATCACCCCGTCGAACCCGTCGTGGTCGGCGAACTCGTACAGCACCTCGAACCCCAGTCCGTCGCGGTAGAAGGCGACCACCGCGGACAGGTTATCCGTCGGCCTGGCGACTCGCAGGTGGGCCTCGGTCACTGTGACGGGTTGGTTCATCACTACCTCCTCAGGCCTTGTCTTTCCACTTCGCCCGCGGTTCGCGGAAGAGTTCCTT
>Ga0105237_10009033_pt1 | contig 10712 bp, 7 predicted proteins | sample KBSC24metaG_FD_81520 | JGI IMG/M metagenome (GOLD analysis project Ga0105237, IMG submission 81520) | Corn rhizosphere microbial communities from Kellogg Biological Station, Michigan, USA - KBS C2-4 metaG | ecosystem: Host-associated > Plants > Roots > Rhizosphere > Soil | place: Michigan, USA... | reverse complement strand
GGTCGAGGGGTGGCCCTTATTCATTTGGTCGAATGTGATGTCGGGCAGAATCGATGTGAGACCGTCCGCGACCTTATTCGCAAGGTAGGAAAAGGCGGCTGAAGGTTCGATGACTCATTAATGCATAACTTCCTGGTTGGCGGTGAGAACGAAGCCGCAGGCGCCGCGGCCGCTGCAGTATCGGCTGTCGAGTAGTTCGGTGGCTGGTGTAGGGTGTTGTCGGACGCATGATCAGCGGCAATCGGCCATTGCTGGAAGTTGCGCATATCGCTCATCGCAAGGGCAGACAGTTTCTGGAACGCTACCGGTCCAGCCTCAGCTATCAGCAGCTGAAGGCATATCGGGCGGTGGCGCGTTGCCGGACTCGAGCTCTCGGCGGGCACAGGGATAAGTGTGAGGGCTGTCCTTACGAAGCACCCATGTCCTACAACTCCTGCCGATCCAGGTGCTGCCCGAAATGCCAGGCGCAGGCACGCCGGCGATGGCTCGAGCTTCAGCAGCGCGATCTCGTCAACACCAACTACTTCCATGTCATCTTCACGCTGCCCCACGAGCTGAACCCGCTGGGGATGACTTCTCCCCAGCCGTTCCTCGATCTGCTCTTCGATGCCAGCTCCCAGGCCTTGCTCGAGGTGGCCCGCGATCCCGATCATCTCGGTGCGGAGATCGGATTCCTCTCCATCCTGCACACCTGGAGTTCGAACCTCCTGGTTCATTACCATATCCATGCAGTCGTTCCCGCCGGAGGACTATCGGCGGACCACCAGCGGTGGATCTCGACCAGTCATCCGATGTTCCTGCTGCCTGTCCCCGCTCTGAGCGTTGCCTTTCGCGACAAGTTCCTCGCCGGTCTCCGCCACCTCTATCAGAGACACGTGCTCACTTGTCGAGGTCCTGCGGCGCACTTCAGTGACCGGGCCTGGTTCGAGAAGCTGCTTGAGGAACTCGGCAACAAGCGCTGGTACGTTTACGCTCAGCCACCCTTCGGCGGACCCCAACATGTCCTGCGCTATCTCGGCCGTTACACCCACCGCATGGCCATCTCCAACCACCGCCTCGCCGCATTCGACGGTGAACGCGTCAGAACAGGCCGCATTCCTTCCGAAAGCCGCACCGCAATGACTGGTGGTTTGGATACCGCCGCTCCGATCCCCGCCACAAGGGAAAGCAGTTCTACATGCAATCCCTTCACCTCCGCCCGCATCCGACCCGTCTCGTCGAGGCAAACTATACTGTGCGCGTTGTCGATCAGCAGGTCGAAGCAGTCCAAGAAATCCTGCCCCAAAATCCCACGCACGCCGCGCGATTTTCCCTGCCGGATTCCAAGGTCGAACACCACCACCTTCAGACCCGTCACCTGATGAATACCGGCTTCGACCAGGTCCACCTCTGCCGCTGAGGCGGAGCCTCGCACGCCCGCACTCCGCATCAACACTGCGCCGCTTCCTATCAGGTGAAGCTCGCCGGCGAGCGCCGGATCGATCATTGTCATCTGCGTCCCGGTGTCGAGCAGAAAGTTATAGGGGCCCGAATGATTGACGCTGACTGAGATGACTATCTGGTGGCGGTTCAATGAACGGTACGGTAGACTCTCGACATTCCCCGGACACCGGGATTCAGCCAGAAGGGCTGTTGCGGTGGTGGCGGCTAGAGCGAATGCTGCAAACTGCTTCGATTTCGACATTGCCTGAGTTCCTCAGCCGTGTAGGCTGAGGCGACTCTGGGCGTATGCCGTTCAATGGTCTTGAAGGCCTGATGATCTGTTTCTTGGCGTCCCTGATCTTTCCTGAGGCCGCTTGTAATGGAGTTATGATGGCCGCTAAGTCCTTTGTCTTCAGATTCGCTGATGTCGAGGTCCGGGAACGTGAGTTCACGCTCGTCAAAGCGGGCGAGACACTGGCCGTCGAGCCCAAAGCCTTCCGCGTTCTGCTCTTTTTGCTCCGCAACCCCGAGAAGCTCATTACCAAGCAGGAAATCCTCGACGCCGTATGGGGAGATGCCGCAGTCACCGAGAACTCGCTCGCACGCGCCGTCGGCCTGTTGCGTAAGCTATTGGCCGACGAGGCCCGCACCCCCCGCTTCATTGAAACCGTGGCTACAGTGGGTTATAGATTTCTGGGAAAGGTTGTGGCGGTCGAGGACCGCATCACCGTCGCACCGGCGTTCGATCCGGTCAACTCCAGCGAAGCGGCCGGAGCGACAAGTACCCCGGGACCCCTATCGCCGGATGCAAACGAATCGGCCAAGCGCCGAATTTCGCGGACAGGTCTGCTTTCCGCGGGAGCTGTCTTGCTGGTTGCGGGCGGCATCTGGTACGTTGCCCAGCCGCTCGCGCCCCCACGTATCGCTGCTTACCCCCAAATTACCCACGACGGGCACGCTGGATTCATCGCGGGCACTGACGGAATCAGAATCTACTTCAATTCGCCGCCGGGGTTGGTCGGGGTTACGGGAGGAGATATTGTCGCGATTCCGACAGGATTCACGCGGGCTTGGGTAGTGGGTGTTGCGGCGGATGGAGCCGATCTTCTCATCTTGTCATCTGATCCGTACCAGTTGTGGACGATGAGAGCGGTCGGAGGTCGGCCTCGTTTTATCAGCAACTCCCCGGGCAATGGTGCCCTCGCCTGGTCACCGGACTCGAAGTACATCGCATATCCTGACAACTCTGGAAATCTCTATGCGATGAGGAGCGACGGGACAGATATTCGCAAGCTGGCGACGATTAAAGGCGGCGCCATCACTGACGTGACATGGTCGCCGGACGCCGGACGCATCCGGTTTACGCGGAATGACACGCTCTGGGAGATTCCCTCGACGGGCGGGAATCCTCGAGCTCTTCTGCCAGACTGGAAGGGACCGGTCGGACAATGCTGCGGGCGGTGGACGTCCGACGGGGACTTCTACGTGTTTCTGGCCGGAGGCAACGTTGTTGTTGACCCCGTGGTCGGAAGCTTCGAGCAGATCTGGGTTTTCGATGAGCGCCACCCGCTGTTCCGGCGAGTCTCCCGCAAACCTATGCAGTTGACTTCCGGCCCGATTCACTGGGGCAGTCCAACCCCGAGCAGGGAAGGCAACAAAATCTTTGCCGTAGGGGCCACCCAGCGCGGGGAATTGGTTCGCATCGATCCGAAATCCAAGCAACTTCAACCATTCCTCGGCGGCATCTCCGCGGAGTTTCTCGCCTCATCGAAGGACGGAACCCAGATAGTCTACGTCACCTACCCCGACGGCATTCTGTGGCGCGCAAAGCCCGATGGAACAGAGCGGGTCCAGCTCACAAGCCCCCCTGTGTATCCGCTCGTATGTCGTTGGTCTCCGGACGGAACACAGATTCTGTTTACTGCCCAGCGCGATGGTTCGCATTATGGGCTCTACACGGTGCCTGCACGCGGGGGCAATCCGCAGTTAATTGGATCTGCGAACGACGGCACGGGCCAGGTAGAGGGCAATTGGTCTCCCGATGGTCGCAGGATCGTGTACGGCGTCGAACAACAAATCTCGCTGAGAATCCTCGATCTTGACAGCGACAGAGCGAGCAAGATACCCGGTTCGGACGGTTTGTCTTCGCCACGCTGGTCGCCGGATGGCCGCTACATCGCGGCGATGAATGTTCAATCTCGGGCCATCCGTTTGTTCGATTTTCACACTCAGCAATGGTCCGCACTTGCTGAGCAAATGGGTGGATGGAGTTTCCCAACCTGGTCGCACGACGGCAAGTTCATTTATGCGCTCAATAACGTCGGGAAGGTTTCAGTAAAGCGGATATCTGTTCCGGACGGAAAACCCGACTTAGTCGCCGATCTTACCAGCGTTCATTTCACCGGCACGCTTGGTCCTTGGTTCGGGCTGGACCCAAACGACAACCCCATCTTGCTCCGCGATAACGGCACAAGCGACATCTACGCCCTGACTTTCGAGAGAAAATAACCAATGGCCGTAATCGGTAGTCCGCCCTGTTCCGTCTGAAATGTCGGCTCTGTAGAAATTCCGCGTGAGCGCAGGAATCCGACAGGCACTACTCCGTTGGCATAGCGTACAGCTCTCTACTCAGCATCGATGCGTGTAGCACACCGAATACCTCCGACATGGAGTGACTCCGCTTCAATCTCTGCCGATGTACCACTCGCATTCCGTAACTCAAGCTCAGATTCAACAAGCGAATGCTCTCGTCGTGCTTCGTCGCAAGAGACCTTCAGACCGAATGACGGCTACTGCAACCGTCTTTCAGATCTACGGCATTCCCATCGTGAATGAGCCTTGCCCCACTGCAAATCGCGAGCAGTCATACCGAAGTTAGAACAATTCAGGCCCCTTTTCGCGGCGGATGCTCAATGTACAAGCTGACGGTTGTGCTCACTTCGCCCCTGCCGTCACATGCAGGTCCGTGATAGAACTTGTCCATACACCAACGAAGCTCCGCGTACCCTATGGGGCCCCACCGTCGTGGGGCCCCACAGGCAAAAGCGCCGTCACTAAAGCTTCAGGAGGCCAAGTTTAGGCGCGTGGACGCAGAATGCTACCCTGTTGGTTTTCTTGTCAATCAAAAAAAGACGACCACTGTCATGCTTCTTCGGCCAACCGGTTAGGGACGCATTGATATACATGCTTTTGGCGGGGCGGATCGCGTCAGCCAAACCTAAATGTGTGACCCCTCTTCAACTCTGGAATATTAATTCATTACCTTTCTCTAACCGAGCAGGCGCGACCGCCGTCGCGACCGATTGTGGTAATGTCTGAGTGTCCAGTAGGAACAGCAACCCTCATGAATCGCGGCGAAAACAATTCAAGGCGCCCGATCAAGTGGGTAACTGAGGCTTGGAACTGTCAGGCCGCTGATACGGTCGGTTCGTCTCAGATGGCAGCAATCTTCGTCATCCTCATCATTGTCATGGCTCTTCAGGCGTGTTTTCCAATGGAGGGCCGGGCTCAATCGCCCGAGACGCCCCACTTCCAAGATATCTCAGCACCGGCTGGCCTCTCGGTCTCGCACATTTCTACAACTGAAAAGAAGTACATGATCGAGTCGATGAGCGGAGGCGTGGGCTTCATCGACTGCGATAACGATGGCAAACTCGATATCATCACCGCGAACGGATCCAGCGTGGATCGCTTCAAGGCTGGGGGAGATCCAATGCTCACACTCTACCATCAGGAACCCGGGTTGAAGTTCAAGAACGTAACAGCCGAAGCGAACCTGACGCGCAAAGGCTGGGGAATGGGCGTAGCGGTTGCGGATTTCGACAATGATGGGTGGGAAGATATCTATGTGACCGGCTTCGACGGCTCGGTCCTGTATCGCAACAAAGGGAACTGCAAGTTTGAGGATGTAAGCGCGCGAGCTGGCGTTGATGTTCACGGCTTTCCGACCGGCGCAGCCTGGGGTGACTATGATCGCGATGGTCTCGTAGATCTTTTTGTGCCGCGATATACCCATCTCGACGCACAACGATTTGATAGCAATGCACCCGACTGTTTGTTTCTCGGTTTGCGCGTGTTTTGCGGTCCGTGGGGTTTCCCTGGGGAAACGGATTTCCTGTTCCGCAACAAAGGGCATGGAGCATTCGAGGATGTCTCAAAAAAGGCGGGGGTTGCCGACGATAAGCATCTCTACGGGATGCAGGGCATCTGGGCCGACTTTGACAATGATGGCTGGCCCGATCTGTACGTGACGAACGACCGTGGCGGCAATTACCTCTATCACAATAAGCACGATGGCACCTTTGATGAGCAGGGGATGCTCTCAGGCGCATCGGTCAACGGAGGCGCACGAGAACAGGGCTCAATGGGAGTGGACGTGGCAGATTTTCTCCACGATGGAAATCAGAGCATCTTCGTGACGAACTTCCAGCAGGAATCCGATACGCTATATCGGGATTTCGGTGTGCGAGGTTTCGATGATGTGAGCAGTTCCGCGGGTATCACGAAGGCAACTTTTCCATTCGTTGGCTGGGGAACTGGATTTGTGGATTTTACGAATAGGGGCTGGGACGACCTTCTGGTTGCAAATGGGCATATCTACTCGCAGATCGATAAGGGGAATATGGGATTCACCTACCGCGAGCCCCTTCTGTTGTTCCATAACAATCGCGACGGATCGTTCAGCGATATCACCAATAAGACAGAACTGGCTCATTTGCCGCTTGAATCACGTCGAGGAGTGGCGTTTGGCGACGTGGATAACGATGGCAATGTTGACGCGCTTGTGCTCAATGTCGGTGCGTCGCCGACTCTGCTTCTAAACTGCACGCACAATGCGAATCACTCGCTGGTACTGAAGTTGAGTGGCACTGAAAGCAACCGATCAGCGATTGGTGCCCGAGTGACTGTGACCGCCGGCGATCTGAAACAGATGAAGGAAGTCCGAAGCGGAGGGAGCTACCTGTCACAGAACGATCTTCGCCTCCACTTCGGATTGGGAAGTCACAGGAGAGTCGACGCGATCGAGATCCGATGGCCGAATGGCGAGAAGCAGATACTTCGTGAGATCGCAGCGGACTTCATCTACACAGTCGTCGAAGACGCGGGGATTCGGAAAGCCGATCACTTTGCATCCTCAAAAGCCTGTAATGCCAAATGAACTGCGCGTCCCCTAGCGCATCGGCCGGCGCAGAACGCTTTCGACCAGATCTCCCAGCTGCTGTGCGCTGAACTGGTTGCCTTCCAAATTCGCGGCCAGATTGCCGTCCCGATCGATCACCACCGTATGAAAAGAATGTGTGAGGAATCCTTCGTCGCTCCAGAAATTCATTCCGAAGCTTTCTGCTACTTCGCGAACCTCCGCTAGGCTGCCGGTCAGGAATCGCCACACTGCCGGGTCAGCTTTCCAAGTCTCTGCGTATTTTTCCAGCGCTTTGCCCCGGTCTTGATCGGGGTCGATAACAATGGTGACGAGCATCAGATTGTGCCCGTCCCGAGCATGAAATCGTCGTTCGAGAAGAGAGAGGTTGTTCGACAAGCGAAAGCAATAATTCGGATTGGGGCAGCGCGAATAGGTGAACGTGAGCGCCACCACCTTGCCTTTGAATTGAGACAAGCGCGCTGTCTGCTGCTGCTGGTCAGTCAGGGCGAAGTCCGGGACCGGCTGCCCTACCTTGACGATCTTTGCTCTTGCTGTGGGATCGAGTGCTCGATGCAGAAATGTCAGGCGGCCCGCTTCAGTCGGTTCTGATTCATAAGTCGAACTCTGGATCACCTGCAAATTCTCGGCGAAAGCTTCGTCTTTGCCTTCAACCATCTCAAAGCGGAGAGACATGCCGGGTGCCAGAGTCTTCAAATTCACGACGCTCCGGACTGTGAATGGCATCACCATCGGCTCCATGTAGCCCGGAATCGCGTCGCAAGAGACAACAATCGACAGCCTGGCAGGATTGACCTCGAGGAGAATGCCTTGTACAACATGATTCTCACTGGCCCAGATCTGGGAAGCGAGAAAGAGCGAGGCAATTGCCGCGAGTTTGGATTTCAGTCCATGCATGATCATTTGCTCTGCCGCGAAGCAGAAGCTGACCGAGAGGAATCGCTCGTTCCGAGAGGGAACGGGTGCCGTTCCAGACGAGTATAGCCCGATGCGAATTCCTTTACCTCGATGTACTGGTTTGGTGCGACGTTGGCAAAGTGCTGTCTGGACTTTGAAGTTGGCCACCGTATATCGAGCGTAACGGTGTACGCATCCCGTCCAAGTCCGATGAGTTGTTCAATCGGATTACCGCCAAATGAGCTGGTTTGACCAACCGTTCTGTAGATCGATCTCGGCTCGGATTTGCCAGTTTTCACGGTCAGGTGAATCTGCGCGCCGAACGCTGCGCGATTGCTCCTCACACCGACTAAGTGCAGATTCAACCAGTTGTTTGCGTTGCCGGGATTCTTGAAGACACGTAGCGCGTGTTTGTCTCCGGGAACTGCGCCTCCGTTTCCCGATACGATGTCCTCGCTTCCCCGTCTGCTCAAGTCTGCAAAGGCAATTCCATGTCCCTTGTGCAGTTCTCCTGTCCCAGAGGACTCGGTGACGTCGACGAATGATCTGCCATCCTCATTGCGGAAGAGCATATGAGGGAGAACAGAGGTGTAGGAAGGCTGTCCGGCACCGAGATAAAAATCGAGGTATCCGTCGTTATCGATGTCGCCGAAATTCGCTCCCATCACCATAAAGACCTTATTGAGGCCGACTTTCTGAGTCACGTCCTCAAATGTTCCGTCCTGCCGATTGCGGTAGAGCTTCAGCGTCTCGGCATTCTGCGGACCACCAACATATGTTTTGACGGATTCCTCGACTGAGATCAGGTAGCTGGCGGCGAAAAGGTCTGGCCAACCGTCATTGTCGTAATCGAAGAACCATGTAGCAAATCCGTATGAAGGCGCCTGGACTCCGGCTTGTCTGCCAACCTCTGTAAAGGTCCTATTCCCATTATTGTGGTAGAGAAAGTTGCTTCCGTTCTGATTGGTCACATAGAAGTCCGTGAATCCATCACGGTCGAAGTCAGCGGCTGCTACACCTTTGCTGAACCCTGTCTGACCAACCCCGGACGCTGCCCCGATCTCCTCAAACGTGCCGTCTCTCTTGTTATGAAATAGCTGCTCCGGGGAATTCTCGTTTGCGACGAAGAGGTCGAGATAACCGTCGTTGTCGACGTCTGCCCATGCGGCCGCCTGCGTTGAGGTGACGGTGGTTCCGAGGCCGCTCTGGTCAGTTACGTCCGTGAATGTTCCATCGCAGTTGTTGCGCATCAGAGACTTGCGCTGCGCAAACTCCCAACCGCCGCGCAGAATAACGAAGTCCATGCAGCCGTTGTTGTTGTAATCGCCTTGCACGATGTTCAGCCCACCGAACTGATCCTGGAGACCTGCCTCTTTCGAGACGTCCGTAAATGTACCGTCTCCCTTGTTATGAAAGAGACGAATTGGATCGCACACGTCCATGCTAGACGCCAGAACGTCCAGAAGCCCATCACCATCGAAGTCATCGACGATGACTCCCCCTGCACTGCGAATTGCGTTCAGACCCGAAGAGGTTGCGACGTCCATAAACCGCCCCAGTCTCTCCTTCGACTCAAAGTTGATCTCAGGGATCAGGAATGCGGGCGGCACATCTGCTGGATATTGTCCGAGAGTCATGTACGCGAGATTGAGCAGCCAGCGAACTTCGAGATCATCGGGGCGGTGCTCAAGGTACTTCTTGAAATGCTCGATGGCTTGCTTCGAGGCCTCCTGATTTTGGAAGCTGGTGTGTGGATGCAAGGGAGGGAAAATATCGAGGTCGGTAGATCCACGATAGATATCGTTCTCCATCTCTGACAAGTGCAGATAGGCGGTTCCGATACTCTCTTCGAGGTTGGGAAGAGCCCCAGGATCACCTGTTGTTGCGAGATCGTATGCGATCTTCCACTCGGCAATCGATTCCTGCATCTCTCCGCTGTAGCCATACAGTTGAGCGAGAGCGCTGTGTCCCGCGATCTGATCTGGCAGAGAAACCTGTGCTCCACCTTCTCCTAATTGCGCCAATGTATCCTTCACCGACTCCTTGGCGTCTGCAAGTGAGTTCGTGCGTATCTCACACGTCCGGCGCAGATCATGAGGATCCCAGCCATTGCGCTGAGCGTATGCCTGGAAGGCTAGGTTCGCCTCGGTGACACCGGAGACCAAAGGCCCAATGCGGATCGCACCTGTTTCGACAAGTGAAGAAATCCGCTTTGGACTCAGATCGCTCCTCGCAGGAGGGCTGGCAAATATCTTGACGACTGCGAAGCCCGAGGGCAGCCGAACGATATCTGTTAACTGGCCTACGCCATGTCCGCGTATGGCATTTCGAAGTTCGACTCGGAGCTGGGCTGGATCCAGCTTTCCCATGTACCCTCCGTCCGTGGCCGTGGCGTCGATCGATTTCTCTTTCGCCAGAACGGAGAAGTCGTTGCCGGTATTCAACTCCTTCACGATTCCCTGGGCACCTTCCAAGGTGGGCATCACAATGATCCCAAGGTCCAAGGACTGCGAGCCAGGATCGTCCTGCGCTGCTGAAAGCATCGAGAGCGCGAGGACAGGCACCAGAAGTACCACTATTTCCCTAATCCGGCGTACGGCACCTACGCGCCAAGCTACAAAGGGTATTTCCATGGATGGGCAGTCCGAGCTTCGTCTGAGCTGATCAGATTACATTAAATGCAGTTCGGCGCGCTCGAAAAGTCTTGAAAGGAATACTCCTGGTGATTGATGATGATTCGGTCCCGTGTCCACGTCTCCGATCATTTCCTTTCGCCTTTGCCCGCCACATAACGGATCGTACGTTCCGCCCGCGGTGTGGAATGAGCAGTTGCGGTGACTGTATGAACCGCCGCGACTTCCTTCTCATGATGGGCGCGATCGCCGCAGGCTCGGGCGCCTCTCATTCGCAGCAATCGGGGGGTATGGCCTCGCGTGGGGTCAGGCCACAACCCCGGGGCAAGCCGTCCGGGTTGCCGTTTCATGCTCGGTTCACCGATGTGGGTGCGCATGCTGGTCTCCGAGCTCCCATCATCTATGGCCCTGAAGATCGAATGGACTTCATCCTTGAGTCCATGGGTTGCGGTCTGGCCTTCATCGATTTCGATAACGATGGATGGCTCGATATCTTCCTGCTATCGGGCACGCGCCGGGAAGGCCCGGTTGCAGGAGCAAGCAACCGGCTCTATAAGAACAATCGCGACGGAAGCTTCACTGATGTGACCGCGAAAGCAGGG
>Ga0105237_10009032_pt1 | contig 10714 bp, 7 predicted proteins | sample KBSC24metaG_FD_81520 | JGI IMG/M metagenome (GOLD analysis project Ga0105237, IMG submission 81520) | Corn rhizosphere microbial communities from Kellogg Biological Station, Michigan, USA - KBS C2-4 metaG | ecosystem: Host-associated > Plants > Roots > Rhizosphere > Soil | place: Michigan, USA... | reverse complement strand
TAATATCGCCGGCCTTGCCCTGGGCCTTGCCGTTTTTTTGTTGATATTCGAGTATGTTGCTTTTGAATGGGGTGCTAATCGTTTTAATAAAAACTATAATCATCTGTACCGGGTATCAAGTGTTGGCAAGAGTGGCAGGCAGGAACTTTTTTTACCTCCGGGTTTTGGCCCACTCCTGGAAGATAAATTTACAGGCATAGAAAAATATGTGCGTATTGGTGGGAATCTTGGTGGTGGCGCAGTAAGCGTATCGGTTGATGGTAATATAAAAACATTTAGAGAAGATGAGATTAGCTATGCAGATGGCAGTCTCTTTAATATATTTAGTTTCCCTTTACTTAGCGGTACTCCAAACCTTTACGAACCAAAAACGATGGCCCTTTCTGCAAGCAAGGCGATGCAGTATTTTGGAACAACAAATGTTACAGGTAAAATACTTACCATCGATAACCAGTTTGGCAAAACAGATTATACCATTGTCAATGTATTTAAAGATATACCCGGCCAGTCTGATATAAAAGGCGATATATTTCTTTCATTAAAAACGCTTGAGAATTCTTCCAACCGAAACGAAAACGACTGGGCAGATCCTAATGGATTTGAATCTGGTTATGCAAACATCTATGTTCAGTTAAAAGATGGTGTTAATGCTTCCGCTGTTGCCAGTTCTATCACTTCTTATTTACATTCAATAAGACCTGAATCAAAAGATGAAGAAGTCTTTTTTCAACCGTTTAGTGAATTGCACCTGGCTCCGTCTTTCAATTACCCGTATCAGACATTTGGCAGTCTTTTACTTGTTGTTGTATTTACCATTGTAGCTGTTTTAATATTGCTGATTGCGTGGGTTAATTACATCAATCTTTCCACAGCACAAGCATTAACGCGTGCAAAGGATGTAGGAGTGCGTAAAGTACTTGGTGCAACGCGTTCGCAACTGGTAATGCAATACCTTACTGAAACATTATTGCTTACTATCTGTGCTGTATGGGTTGGTTTTTTACTGGTACAACTCCTGCAGGGAATTTATAATTCGTTTACCGGCAGGCATCTTTCGCTATCAGTATTAAACCAGGGATGGTTTTGGCTGGCAGGCATTGCATTAATACTGATTGGTTCTGTTTTAGCCGGTACTTATGTTGCTTTTGTGCTCAGCTCTTTTCAGCCTGTAAAAACTATTCGTGGTAAGATTCAAAAAATGAATGGAGGTCTTTCCCTGCGCAAGAGCCTTGTTGTATTCCAGTTTACCATATCCATTGTATTTATAATTGCTACCATTGTTTTGTACAAGCAGCTAAAGTTTATGCAGACAGAGGATCTTGGCATGAATGTAAAGCAACGATTGGTAATTAAAGGCCCCACCAACTCAAGCGAAGAGCAGGCAGAAAGAAATATTGCATTTAAAAACCAGTTGGCACAACTACCTTTTATTACAAAGTTTGCGGCCTCTAATGGAGTGCCAGGTAAAGGCTATAATTTTCAGGCAGATGGAATAACAAGTCTCAACCCAATGAAAGGCGATAACCATAAGAGCTATCAAATGCTTATTACGGATAGTCGTTTTTTTGATACCTATGATATTAAGTTTAAAGAAGGCCACAGCTATACAAATGAAGAAGCGAATAAAGGGTGGATGAATTCAAAAAAGCTTGTACTAAATGAAAAAGCAGCGGCACAACTTGGGTTTAAAAATGGAGAAGCTGTTGCCGGCAAAAAAATTTTATGGGGTAAGGAGCAATATGAAGTTGCAGGAGTAATAAAAGATTATCATCATTCTTCTTTGCGCCAGGCCATTGAACCAGTCATTTATTTGCCTTCGGTATCGTTTGTATATTTCACTATTCAAACAGATGCAGTAAATATGCAATCAAAAATTAAAACCCTTGAAAAGCTTTGCCGGCAATACTTTCCTGGAAATCCGTTTGAATATTTCTTTGCAGATGAATCCTATGATAAGCAATATGTGCAGGAGGAAAAATTAGGTAATGTATTTGTGGCGGCTGCATTAACTGCTGTGCTTATTGCATGTATGGGTTTGTTTGGTCTTGCTTCATTCTCTGCACAGCAACGCGTTAAGGAAATTGGTATAAGAAAAGTGCTTGGAGCTTCGGTTGTAAGCATTGTAAATCTTATGTCAGGAGATTTTATAAAGCTGGTATGCATTTCAATTGTTATAGCTTCGCCTGTTGCATGGTTTATCATGCAAAAATGGCTTATGGATTTTGCTTATCGTGTTAATATCAGTTGGTGGGTATTTGTTCTTGCCGGAGGTTTGGCTGTACTTATTGCATTGGTTACGGTAAGCCTGCATGCTGTAAAAGCTGCAGTATCTAACCCGGTGGAAAGCTTAAGAGCAGAATAGAGTAGGGTATATTTTATTTTATAAACTTGTTGTTGTTTTCGGTGATGGCGCCCTTAACGCATTGAAACTCGCAGCGTTGTATTTTGAGTTGCAAAGAAATTAGTTGGTATCGGTGCGGAGACTTTAATGTGCTGCCAGGCTTTGTGTCCTCCCTACACATCAATGCATTATGCCAAAAATGTTTAATCCTTGTACTCATGTTTTAATTTAAAGGAAATAAAATTTATAAAAGATACGAGCAAGGCAGGGTATTTTATGATCTCATACCGCAGTTTTTTTAAAACAAACAGGCCTAAACTTGGACAGTTTGATTGTTTAAGAAAAGACAATAATTCTTGATTTTCACTTTGACAAATAAAATTTGTTAAGCATATTGGCATGGTTTTCGTATCTTTGAAATAGTTTTTTAAGGGTTTAGGGTTGAAAAAGGGGCGTTGGTTTTCCTCCGCCCCTATTTTTTTGCCTTTATATTAGCTATAACCCACACTCTGATTGACTTACAGCGATTTTGATTCACCGTATTTTTACTGTTCAAAACTCAGTCAACGCTATTTCAATATGCCATAAAGGCTTCCTCCTTTATTAAAAAATCTGTCAATTGCTTTTTCTGTTTTTGCATCTTTTTCAAGCGGCGGCGCATGATGCGGTTTTATTCTTGCGTCAAATATTAACGGTCCTCTGCAGCCCCAATGTTTATTGTCAATAAAACCTTCAACACCGTGTATATCATGAGACGGATTTGTTCTCGTATAAGTAACCCATAAATAATTATGCAGATTGTAGCCTGTGAAAGAGGCATCATCACAGAGTATAATGAAAGCAACTTCACTTAAATCTGAAAGTTTGTCTTTTAGCTGGTTGTTTAACAAATCAATTTCTAAGGCAGCATTTTGATAGGTTGTAAATTTTGCAGCCTGCAAACAAATTACTCCTGGCATTGCCAGAACAGCATTTTCATAACACTGCAATGTTTTAAAGCAAGCAGGAACCTCCTTGCACAGTTCCCTTTTCTTGTCTCCATAAGAAGCAAATACCACCTTACTTCCACTGTTTAAAGATGTGCCTGAGTAATCCAGCGTATCAATGGTTGTATTGGTATAAAAATGAATATCTCTTGTAAAATCAATGCGCTGCAAAACATACTCCATAAAATCCTGCACTTTATGTGCCGATAATGGTCGCTCATCTGCAGCACTGATAAATAAAAATTTTGCAAGGCTTAACTGCCCGGTACCAAGTATATGGTTAGCGATTGTTAGTAATTCCGCAGGCTGTTTCACCGGCATGTAAGGCGTATATCTTTCACTGCCAACGGCCAGTAATAAAGGGTGAACGCCAGCCGCATCAACCGCATAAACTTCTTTAAGCCCGGGAATTTCCTGTTGTAATGCACTTCCCGTTAATGAATGAATTAATTCGCCAAAGGCTGTGTCTTCCTGTGGTGGCCTGCCTACCACAGTAAAGGGCCAGACAGCATTTTTTCTGGCGTATATCTTATTGATACGCAATAATGGAAATGGATGCTGAAGACTGTAATAACCAAGATGATCGCCAAAAGGACCTTCCGGTTTATTCTCTCCTGGACATACTTCACCCGTTATGACAAAATCTGCATCAGTGCTTATGCAGAAACCATCTTTATATGTATATCTAAACCGTCTTTTTCCTAGCACACCGGCAAATGTCATTTCGCTGATGCCTTCCGGCAAAGGCATTACAGCCGCAAGCGTGTGTGCAGGCGGCCCGCCGACAAACACACTTACTTTTAGTGGAACATTCTTATTGTTTGCTTTTGTCTGATGAACGCCAATTCCCCTGTGTAGCTGATAATGGAGCCCAGCTTCCTTGTTTAGAAGATAATCGTTACCCGTTAACTGAATGCGGTACATTCCGAGATTTGCTTTCATAATGCCCGGTGCATCCACATCTTCTGAATATACCTGGGGTAAGGTAACAAAGGCGCCACCGTCGTTTGGCCAGTGATGTATTAAAGGCAAATCACTTATTAGAATTTTATCTGCCAGTACTGGTTTTGATACCGGATTTTTTAAAGGCAATGCCTTAATGGCTGCAAGCCCGGTACTAAAATTTTTGAAGGGATGCTTTAAGGCTTTTACAGGATCATTTTTTATATCAATAAGCTGTTGCACCAGGTTGAAGCTATCCCGAAAAATAAAACGACTTCTTTCAAGTGTTCCAAAAATATTTGATGCGGCCCTGTACTTCGTGCCCTTTACATTTTCAAACAAAAGCGCCGGCCCACCAGCTTCATGTACACGCAAGTGTATTGCGGCCATTTCAAGATATGGGTCTATCTCTTCTTTAATTCTTACGAGATGATGATGTTTTTCTAAATCAAGTAAACAAGCTTCAAGAGATGAGTATGCCATGACTGCAGTAAAAAAATTTAGTCAAACATACATCAAAAGCATGGTGAAGTATTGCTGATAATTATTTTATACAAGGCGTTGCATTTATTTACAGTCGTGGACAATCAACACTGGCTTTTTTGAAACTGCTGTTGTTTGTACGTCCGAATATTTCAAAAGGCAACCGGTATGAGATTCTTACAAGACAAAAATAATAGGAGTCTTTTATTTTGGGGTTTCCTCTTTGTGTGCCTGCGCCCGGAAAATTTACCGGCGGCTTCAATTCATCTCCCCTGAAAACCACGCTTGCAGCACGTTCACCTCTGTACTGCCTGATTAAACCCACATCAGGATAATTGCCACTAACATCATCAAGATAGTCTGTAAAAAGTTTTCTGAACCCCATTTCCAAACCTACTCTTATGTTATCAGACAATGCAAGTTTTACACCTGCGCCAAAGGGAATATTCATTTGTATTAACTTATAAGGTTCTTTGCCGGGATATTCTTTTAATCCCTGCCCTTCGGTACTTGCATATTTTAAGAATACTTTCGTTCCTGTTGAATCGTATGTATAAGGATTGAAATGAAACACGCCCAAACCAGCAAAAACGTAAGGAATTAATTTATGTTCATAAGGATTTAAAATATTGTATTCAACCACAAGATTAGCTTCATAAATTTTAGAACGAAAATTGAGATTTCTCCTTAACTGAAACGCTTTGTTAGAGAGTTTATCATCTGCACCTATACTGGTTATGCTGCCATCTGTACGAAGGTAAAATTTATCTGAGAGCTCATAACTCAATCCACCTGACAATACAAAATGCGATTGCTGTAACGTAAAACTTTTCGCTTGAAGATCGCCGTTGTAATTAGCCAATCCTCCCATAAGGTTAACATGCAGCTTTTGAGCAGTAGCAGGCAATGAAGACATTAAAACTGATACATAAATGCCACACAGGAACGCGATTTTTTTCATCATATTAAAGCGATTCGTCAATTATTATGCCTAAATCACATTTCAAAATTCAACAAATTTCTTCAGCTTATCACCTTTCTTTTTGTATAAGGCAAGCCGGTGATTAAATACATCAATTCAAATTGTCAAAAAAGATTCATACTCAACCTGTTTCAATACACAAACAGATCTGCAACAATTAAATCATTAAAAAACGCAAGGCCTCAAAAAAAAATTGCGTGACAGCTAATAAACTGCCACGCTGCTGAATAACCCCAGTTTGAAATTATTGTTTACTTACCGTTATGGATACAAAGCACTTTTACGTTTGATGACTGTAAATGCTTTAATGTATTGTATGGATAATTTGCATCGCTTTAAAATTGTTTTTATGGATGCACCGTAATAAGGCAAACCAAATGCGCTTATATTAAGCAACATCATTAATAATCCAAAAAGGTGCAGCCCAAGAAAAACCGCAATAAAAAGATGCATGGATATAATGCCCGCAAGCCATAACCGTTTTGTTTTTGAGAAAAAGATAGCAACCGGGTAAAAGGTTTCAAGAAGTAAAGTTCCCCAGCACAATAATTTTGGTATTAGTGTAAAATGAGCCATCCAGTTGATATTGAAATGATGAAATTGATCCTGCTGCATTGCAATCCAGATAGCTTCTCCATTCCACCATTGTTCACCCATTGCTTTTTCAATACCACAGGCTAAATACATAATGCATAAATGCAATTGAATAACGCGAACGCTTAACGTAATAAGATAACCGGGAACGCGACAGATCTTTTTACGTGCATCCAGTGAAAGGGATACACCTACGGGTAATACCATGCAATAAAACAAAGCGATATGTGTAAACGTTTCAACGCCGTATGCAGTAAGGTTGCCTGTTGTATTAATAATAAGATGCATCAGCCATGCAACAGCAGCCATGTATCTTGTTTTATATCCAATAAAAAGTCCTCCTAAAGAAAGAAAATAAATAGTGGTTATAATGTAAACAGTGATGTTTTGAGATAGGCCAAATACCGAAGATACAGTGCGCAGCGAAGGTGCACCATTTGTTGAAAGTGCGTCACTTATTTCCCACGGAATTAACCCTTTCGGACCGTAAAGCCAGCCCCAGTCGGGAAGTAAAACCAATAACTGAAGTAATGCAAAACCACTTACCAGCACCCTGAAGATACCCAACATTTCTTTGGGGACAGGTGCATAAAAAAAGCTGGCTATATGAGTGAATATTTTTTTCATCGTAATTGTTTTATATAGAAAGAGGATAATATTTTTTTGGCCGGGTGACACACAGCAGTTTTTTAAATTCAATTTTTTGAGGGATACATTTTTCTAAAATCTTTTTGAAACCAGAACTGCCATTGCACGCGATTTCCCTGGTTATATTCATCGATGGTCGGAATTTTTTGAACCACCATCGCTACCCTTATCTCACTGGCTGAAGGATGAAGATTTAAAATGGTTTGGGCCATGCTTGCAGATAAAACAGAACGTGCTTCCGGTAAAGTAAGATACCCGTAAATATTATTAAGACGATTGGTAAAATCTAATGACTTTCCTGTTAAATCAATCAATTGTTCTTTACCTGTACTGTCTTTAATTGCGTATACAACGTAAGGCTGATCTGAAATGCCGGGCGCAAAAAAGCTGAAGATATTATTACTGCCTGTAAATTTTCCAACCTTACCCATTGTATCAAACACTTTGTTATCTGCATTACCCCAGGCTGCAAAATGTGTAGCGTATAATGCAACCATTAACAGGTGAAATGCTGCCAAAGCATAATATAGTTTGTGTTTAAGTGGCATTGCAAAAAAATTAAAAGGTATCCGTTTATCCAACGGATACCCGTAAACAGATTTGATTAATACATTATGGCGATGCTCTTATTTTCAGCCAGTGGTGTTATTGTAAGAGAAGAATAAGCAGCAGGATTTATTTGCTGTAATTTTTCTTTGATTGATTTAAGAACTATCGGGTCGAAGCAACCTTTAAGCGTTGGTTTAAAAATATCTGTCCAGTTCTTTCTATATGCTTTAAAAACAATATCGTTTATATTGGCGTATCCATGAAAACTGCGAGTAAATTCTCTGCCATTTACATCTGTCAGCATCAAAAATCTTGCGCCGTCTAAACCAGCCGTAGCGTTATCAAATGCATCAGGTTTCAAATTAGCGTACTGACTAACGAATTTTTCTGTTGCCATAAATCCGCCGCCAGTAACAAATCCAACTTCTATAAGGCCTGAGAATTGTGATGGATCTGCTTTAACAAGATATTGCCTTATGTTTTCAAGCACTCTTGGGTCAATAACCATTTCAGGACATGTAGGCTGAACAAATGTTGGCCTTTTCCATATAGGTACATATTTTTGATACCTTCTGAGCTCAGCAGATAATTTCAGGATGTCTGAGCTTGACAGCCTTACATATCCCGGTGTGCCATAAGATGTTTTTGTAATGCCTATAGAGGGAGATGTTTTGGCAAAACCTAATGAATAATTTTCTTTTGCGAGATCTTTTACTATCTCATCAATACGATCCACTGTTGCTATGCCAACTGTTGAAACAGGTGCAGCAACGGTTGCGGATTCAGTAAAAGCAGGAGCATCCTGTTCTTTTTTACAATTGGTAAAACATACTACTCCTAATATGCAGGAAGCCGTAAGTAGTGAGAAAAATGAGCGTTTCATAAATGAATGTTTAAGAGTGAACTGAAAAAAGTGTTAGATAAGAAGGCATGATGGCGGGCAAAAGAAGATTGTTGCAGATAGTGCAGTAATAATGGCTTAAAAATTCAGTTAGCTCTTCATAACAGGGCCGGTACCTGCCCTGTTGATGAATAAACCCTGCTATTTAAAATGTGATACCAGGAACTTCAGTTCCCTTCATCATGTCCTTTTTGTAATTGCTGAAACGAAACTATTAACAAGAAGAGTCGTTAGCATTATTTACTACGCGAAGGGCACAATAAAATACATCAAAGACGTGCTGGTTATTTTTAATGCGCTATTACTGTGGCTTACAGTTCTTCAAAGGGTATTCCGTCACACTTTAGTACTGTAATAATTCTTTCTTTCAAGTGTGCAAAATCACATACATAACTGTGTAAAGCCATACAATAAATGGAATTTCAATATTTTAATTTTATGCACTAAATTTTACGGTGAAAAGATGCACATCTGCTAACTTATAAAAGATTAAATAGTTTGTTAGCTAATATTTCTTGCAGTATTAATTATTAAACATTTTGCCATGAAGCCTGTTAATTGTGTTATAGTGGACGATCAAGAAATAGACAGGTTGGTAATTGAAGACCATTTACAAAATTATTCATGGCTTAAACTGGCAGGCAGCTTTTCAAATCCTCTTGAGTGTATTGGCTTATTACAACGCAATGATATCGATCTTGTATTTATGGATATTCATATGCCTCTTGTTAATGGCATTGATTTTTTTAAAACCATTGCCAATCCTCCGCTATGTATCTTCATAACTGATCATCCTGCACATGCGCCGGAAGCATTTGATGTTAATGCAATAGATTACCTGCTTAAACCTGTAAGCAAAGAAAGATTTGACAAAGCTGTAAACAGGGTGTACGCTTTTTTGCAGATTAAAACAAAAGCATTGGATTATGATATGCAGGTTGAAAAAGATACCATTACCATAAAGGAAGGCTCAAGCATTAATAAATTATACGTTCATGATATTATTTACCTGGAAGCAATTAGTAACTACACAAGAATAGTTACCGCTTTCAAAAAATATATAACGCTTTCTAACCTGAAACAATTAATGGATCAATTACCTGAAAACAAGTTCGTAAGAATTCACAGAAGTTATGCAGTGGCAATAGATAAGATTCAACGCATAGAGAACAGGGAAGTTTATGCTGAAGATGCCGTATTGCCGGTTGGTAAAACCTATCGCCATGAAGTAAATACACTCATGTTTAAGAAGCCGGCAAGCCTTAATTAACCGGCTCATCAAAGATTTAATTTATCCCTATTTTTCATTATAAACCAAGCATCATGAAAACACCTCTTATTGTAACGGTACTTGTTATTTTAATTGCAATTTTTTATTCATGCTCTTCTACCAGGTCCAATAGCAGCAGTAGTGGGAATAGCAGTAGCAGTCTCGTAAAAGTATCAGGCCCGGGATCATCGCCGGATACAATCCATGTTAATCTTCCCGCAGGTCCCCGTCGCTATTATATGATAGTTAAAAAGAGCGGACCAGGATCATCTCCCGATACCATTTCACTTCAATCAGGCCAACCGGTTATAATTTATAAATCTAAAGACGATTCTAAAAAACCATAATTCCATCTCATCCCTTCAAACGGGCTAAATCACTGTTGGAAAAAATACACATGTTGTACAACTTGCTACCTGCAGAAATTATCTCAACGAAAATTCTGAAACATTTTTGCGTGCTGGCATTTTCTTTTTTCATTTTCGAAAACACATTGGCTCAAAAAAAATCCACCGGAGAAATCTTATATGATTCAGCAAAAGAAAGTCTTGCACGTAACGAGTATAGCAAGGCCATAGACTGGTTCAACAAGTGCCTGCCCATCGCCCAAAATGATAAAGATAGTTTTCTACTTGGCAATACTTATGTAGGCATTGGTATCGCTTACGACAGAACTGGCAACTATGAAAATGCGTTGCAAAATTATTTTACTGCATTGCATTGGTATGAAAGCATTGATAATAAAAAAAAGATAGGTGGCACACTCAAGAATATTGGCAATATATACCGCGTATTAAAGACGTATGAAAAGTCAGTTTCTTTTCTTAACCAGGCACTTCATGAGTTTGATGTGATAAAAGATTCTACCGGCGCATCAAACGTGCTTAATGATATTGGCATTCTTCACATGGAACTGGATAGCAATTACAAGGCAATAAGATATTTTAAACTGGTTACTGATAAGTACATAAAATATGTTAAGCCTGAAGTACTGCCTTATGTACTAAACAATCTTGGG
>Ga0105237_10009031_pt1 | contig 10714 bp, 7 predicted proteins | sample KBSC24metaG_FD_81520 | JGI IMG/M metagenome (GOLD analysis project Ga0105237, IMG submission 81520) | Corn rhizosphere microbial communities from Kellogg Biological Station, Michigan, USA - KBS C2-4 metaG | ecosystem: Host-associated > Plants > Roots > Rhizosphere > Soil | place: Michigan, USA... | reverse complement strand
GCGCGCGCATCCAGATCAACTCGCGAGGCGGCGGCCTGTACGTGATTTCCTACGCGGATCCCAGCCGGGAGCGCAGCTTGCGTGTTGTGGAGCGCGTCCTCAACCACTTCGTCGAAGATTCGCTGGGCGGCAAACGCGAAGGCTCGCAGCAGGCACAGCACTTCCTGCAGCAGCAGATATCGGAAGACGAGCGCAGACTCGCCGCCGCCGAAGACCGCTTGGCGCAGTTCAAGAAGAAGAACGTCGGGCTGCTGCCTGGATCGCAGAGCGACTACTTTTCGCGTCTGCAGGATGAGATGGAGGCGCTCAGGAAGGCACAAGGTGATCTCGCCATCGCACAGCGCCGGCGCGACGAAATGCAGCGCCAGGCGCGCGGCGAACCTCTGCTTGCCAGTGGCGTCGCGAACACGGCTGCGACACCTAGACCCGGTGCCTTAGCGGGCGACAATGATATTGTCGCGCGCATCCGGGAAACTCAGTCCCGGCTCGATGAGTTGCTGCTGAAGTTTACCGACAGCCATCCAGATGTGATCGCCCTGCGGGACACGCTGAGCGAATTGAAGGCACGCCAGCAGGCCGAGATCGAGGCCGTCCGCAACGGCGACGCGGGCGCTGCGGCGCGCATGGGCTTGGGATCGAATCCGGTGTTCCAGAACGTTCAGGTGCAGCTCAACCAGACGGACGTGGAGATCGCCGCGCTGCGCGGTCAGATCTACGAGAGTCAGCGCAGGATCGCCAATCTCAAACAGTTGGTCGACACGGCGCCCCAGGTTGAAGCGGAGTTTGCGCGACTGAATCGCGACTACGAGGTCACCCGCACCCGGTATCAAGCCTTGTTGCAGAGGTTGGAACAGAGCCGGCTGTCGCAACAGGCCGAGGAGACCGGCATCGTGCGCTTCGAGGTCATTGATCCTCCCAGCGCGCCTCTCGAGCCAACGGCCCCGAAGCGTCCGTTGCTGATTGTCGCTGTGATGATTGCGGCACTGGGAGCCGGGATCGCGATTGCCTGCCTGCTGCACCGGCTGAGACCGGTTTTCAGCAACGCTCAGCAACTCAACGAGATCACGGGTCTGCCGGTGCTCGGGGTCGTGAGCATGACCTGGCTGGAGAAACACAGAGCGCGCCAGCGCGGCCGCGCTGTTGTTTACGCCGGCGCGGCAAGCCTGCTGATCATGCTGGCCGGGGTCTTATTACTGACACAGTCGCATGTGACCCGCCTGCTGCAACACTGGGTCGGCTGAATGATGAGTATCGTCGAGAAAGCGCTGGCGAAGATCCGTGAAGGGCCCCCTCCGGCCGCGGCCCGCGCGAGCGCTGCGGAGGCTGTTTTTGGCGCCCTCGCGCCCGTCAACGAACAACGCGACCCGCGGTCGCAGAAGACCGATTGGTCGGCATCCAATGCTGCGCGCCGTATCGTTATTGACCAGGATGGGCTGCGCGCCGCGGGTCTGCTGCCGCCTCCTCACGACCGACAGATTGCCGAGCAATATCGTCAGATCAAGCGACCGCTGATCGTGAACGCCACCGGCCGCGGCACAACAGCTCTAAAAAACGCGCACGTCATCATGATGGCCAGCGCTCTGCCCGGCGAAGGGAAAACATTTACGGCCATCAATCTGGGATTCAGCATGGCGCGGGAGAAGGACATCAGTGTGCTGCTGGTGGACGCGGACAGTCCGAAACCCCACATCAGCAAGCTGCTGGGCGCCCCCGACAGCGCGGGTTTGCTCGACCTGCTGCAAAATGAACACCTCGACGTCGAATCCGTGATCCTGCCCACCGACGTTCCGGGCTTGTCGTTGCTCCCGGCGGGACGGCACAACGAGCAAGCGACGGAACTTTTGGCGAGTGAGCGTATGCGCGCCTTGATGGCGCGGCTTGCTCAGAAGGACTCGCGGCGCATCGTGCTGCTCGACTCGCCGCCGCTATTGCTGACCACGCAATCCCGGGCGCTCGCCGCCGTGGCTGGCCAGGTTGTGTTGGTCGTACGCGCGGCGCACACCGCCCAACAAACAGTGCTCGACGCGCTCAGCTACCTCGAGGGCCGCTCGGTCACACTGGTGTTGAATCAGAATATGAGTGCGGCGCCGACAGCGTACTACGGATACGACGAGTCGGCGAATGCCCAAGGGGTGATCCGCAAGTAACTGTTGGAGGAATCAGCTTGGCATCCGGGAGCACGCGAACGGCCGCTGGCGCCGTGTTCATCGTTGCCCTTGCCGTCGTGGTGGCCGCGAATGGTGAGGCACTGTCCGCGTGGCTGATGCTTTGGGCGTTTGGCGGTCTCGAGTACGGATTTGCGATCCTCGGAGTCAGTGCGTGGCTCCTGTGGCAAGCCCGGGGGCAGCTGCACAACGCTGCAGTCAGCCCCGATTGGCGCGGATTGTGGCTGGTAGTTCCTGTAGGGATTGCTACCTGGCTGGCATACCTGCTCGACGTACGGATCGCGCAGTACGTATTGTTTGATGCCGGCCTGGCTGCCCTGACCTGGACGCTGCTCGGGCCCGCTGTCATACGGGTTGCCGCGGTGCCGATCGCGTTTTTTCTGTTGGCGCTGCCCATCTGGAATTATTTCGAGCCCGCACTGCAAGCGATGACGGTGCGCGCGACAGCGCTTGCCTTCGAGCTCACGGGGACACCTGCCTTTGTCGACGAGACTCATATCTACACACCGCACGAGGAGGTCCTGGTATTGGCGCAATGCAGCGGCGCACAATATTTCCAGGCAGGGATGACCGTAGGTGCTCTGTATGCGTGCACGGGTTTTCGCTCGTGGAGCTTACGGGCCCTGGTGTTGGCGGGTTTTGCAGCGGTGGCGATAGCAGGGAACTGGATCCGTGTCTATGTCGTGATCCTCCTCGGACGACTGACTGAGTGGCAGCACTTCATGGTGGGTTGGGGCATATTTGCACTGTTGCTAGCGGTTGCATTCAAGGCGGGTACGCGGCTCCAGCGCCGCGAGGCGGTGTTACCACACGTGGAGTACGTCGCTGCGCGCGGTACTGCTGCGTGCCCAACGGAATTCTTCATCGCGCTGTCCGCGCTTGCCGTTGTGGCAACGCTCCTGCTGGCAGCTGGGCCGATCGCTGACCGCTGGCTGACGGCACCTCCGCGGGATCGCGCGGCGAAAATCGCTCCTATCTCTGTGCGGGCCCCCTGGTCGGGTCCCTTCGTCCCGGACCGCAGCTGGCAACCTCTGTTTGCCGGGGCTCAGTCGCAGGCTCAGGGCTTCTATCACGGCCCCGTGGGAGATGTGTCCGGGTACTGGGCATGGTATGCGCGGCAGGGTCATCGGTCGCAAGCGGTCAATCAATCAAACGCCGTTTATGGCCCTCCGTGGGAGCCGCGGGGAGGTTACGCCGGGGTGTATTACAAGCGGATCCCTGTCGCGAACCAGCATTTCCTCGAAGTGAGCGAAACCTGGCTGTCGAATCCACAGACCGGCGCGCAACGTCTGGTGTGGCACTGGTACTGCATCGCCGGACGCGATGTTGTGCAGCCTTGGCAGGCTAAATTCACGCAGCTCGCCGGAATGCTTCATGGCAGAAGCGATGCCCTGGTCACGGTCGTCAGCACGGACGCGCGCGATCCTGGTACCGCGAAAGCAGTGCTGCGGGATTTCGTACTCACCAACTTCACGACAATACACGCTCCGGCATCCGCGGAGTCACCGTGATGGCAACCGGGGTTACGATCATCGTCCCGACGTTCAATCGCTGCGAGAGCCTCCTCGATACTCTGTTGAGCATCAAGGAGCTGGAAATACCGGACGGCGTGAATTGTGACGTCATCATCGTGGACAATGACTCGAGTGATGATACCCCCGCAGTAGTGCAACGCGCGGGCCGTGATTCACCGATTAACATCCGATATCTGCGGGAGATCCGCAAAGGCTCCTCTTACGCCAGGAATGCCGGAGTCCACGTCGCGAGCGGGGAACTGATCTGCTTCGCAGATGACGATGTGCATGTCGAGAAGACGTGGCTGGGGGCGTTGCTGAGGGCGTTCCAACAGCACGGCGCGGCATGCGTCGGCGGCAAAGTCATTCCGAACTGGCTCGGGCCACGCCCCCGGTGGCTCGATGATCGCTTCCTGAACGTGTTAGCGATGCTCGATTACGGAGATCGTCCTCAGGAGCTCGGGCGACAGGGTGATAATCGCATGTTGTATGCGGCGAATCTCGCCTTCAGGCGCTCCGTGTTTATCGAGATCGGCGGCTTCGATACGGCGCTCGGCAGGCGCGGCCTGTTTGGCGGCGGCGAGGACCGGGAAATTCAGGAGCGCCTGATCCGGCGCGGATACAAAGTGGTCTACGACCCGACGGCAATCGTCCGGCATCGCGTCGAGCCGTATCGAATGCGCAAGCGATATTTCCGCCGTTGGCATCTTGCGGCAGGAAAGGACCGGGCAGGATTCGTGAGGCCGGCGCGCCTTCATGTGTTTGGAATCGAGAGTTACCTGATAGTGGAGTTTGTCCGCACTCTGGCGCGCATGCTCGGGTCGGCGCTCTCGATGAAATTCGATGAGGTTTTCGAGCACGAGCTCAAATGTATTCTATATCTGTCCATCTTCGGACATAAGATTCGTCGTGCGATTAAAGCGCTATGTTAGTCGTGCTGCAGTGGGTTCTGTGGTCGTGCGTGGCGATGATCCTGGTCGTTACGGTGGGATATCCGCTTTTTCTCGCGCTCGCCTGGCCGTTTGCGCGCGGTCGGTGCGCGATCAGGTCGGACCTACATCCTGCGCCGCGTGTGACCCTGATCATCGCGGCATACAACGAGGAGGCCGTAATCGGCCCAAAGCTGGAAAACTGCCTGCAGCTCGACTATCCGCGCGACCGGCTCGAAATCGTGGTTGCTTCGGACGGCTCGACGGACCGGACGGACGAGATCGTAGCAGCGTATGCCGCTAGAGGTATTGCGCTGGCGAAGTTCCCGCGTATGGGCAAGACAGCGATGCAGAACCGCATGGCGCGGCGAGCCCAGGGCGAGATCCTCGTGTTCTCGGATGCCAATGCGGCTTATCGTCGTGACGCGATCGCCAAACTGGTCGGGCACTTTGGCGACTCCGCCGTGGGCGGGGTTTGCGGGCAGTTGGTCTATCGGGCGCGAGAGGGTGCTGCGGGAAGCTCCGAGCGCCTGTACTGGGATTACGAAAAGTTGATGAAACGGCGCGAGAGCGCCTTGTCGTCGGTAGTCGGCGCCAACGGGTCCATCTACGCGGTGCGACGCGCCGACTATGTGCAAATCGGCGACGGACTCATCAGTGATCTGGTTGAACCACTGGCCCTGGTGCGCAGCGGTAAACGCGTAGTGTATGAGCCGGAGGCCATTTCAGAGGAAGAGCCCTCCGTCAGCTACGGAATGGAATTCCGCCGCAAGGTTCGCATCCTGACCCGCGGTATCCTCGGACTGATCAGCATGCGGGAGCTGCTGAATCCGCTGCACTTCGGAATATTCTCGCTGCAGCTGATCATGCACAAGCTGTTGCGCTTTGTGACGCCCCTGTTTCTCATTTTGGCCGCGGTGGCGTTGACAGGCCTCGCAACGGGCGGCCGTTACCGGCCATTGTTCGTCATAACACTGATCGGAGTCGCGGCGGCAATGTTGGTCGGCCGTAGAGTCCGAACCCTGCGGTCGAACCCGTTCGTGCGCTGCTGTCACATCGTCTACTATTACCTGCTTGTCAACTATGCCCTCGTGTTGGCCTGGGCAAACGTCTGGCAGGGCCGACACATGACGTTGTGGTCGCCGGAGCGGACAGAGCGTTGAGGCAGTCCTCGTGGAGCCCTCGATATGAAAATTCTGCACGTGCTGGAAACCTCCGTTCCCCATACGGTCGGTTACACGATCCGTGCCCGTGAGATCGTGATCCACCAACGCCGGATGGGTCTCGATCCAGTCGTCATTACGTCGCCTTTCTTCGCCACCAACAACCCGGGCGTGTCGCTGGAGCGTATCGAGGGAACTCGTTACTACCGCACCAATCACATTCCCGTGCCTGCGCAGGCGCGCTCCAAGTTGCTCTCGTACAAGATCCGGTTGCAAATGATGAGTCGCTACCGCCGTGCCGTGCTGGAAGTTGCCTCCCTGGAAAAACCGGATGTCATCCATGCACACTCCTCTTACACGAATGCCTATGGAGCGCTACCGGCGGCGCGCCGACTGGGCGTGCCGTTGGTATACGAAGTAAGAACGCTGTGGGGCGAGTCGGCGGTGGTTGAAAATGGATGGCGCCGCGGATCGCTCAAACACCGCATTTTGTGGGCGCTCGAGCTCGGCGCGATGCGGCGCGCCGCTCGCGTGGTGCCTATCGCGCGTGGTATTCGAGACGAGCTGGTCGCCAAAGGAATTGACCCGGGCAAAATGCACATTGTGCCCAACGGCGTGGACATTGCTCGTTTCGTGCCGCGAGGGCGCGACGAGGCGTTGGCCGCGTCTGTCGGCCTTTCGGGGCGTTTCATCGTGGGTTTCATCGGCTCGATCCTGCGCCTGGAGGGGCTGTCGACACTATTCGAGGCCTATGCGCTGTGCCAGCCGGGACCCGCCGCGCGCGGTCTGGTCGTCGTAGGTGAGGGGCCGGAGCGTTCGGCGCTGGAGTCCCAGGCTGCCCGGTTGGGCATCAAGGTTGTGTTTACCGGCCGGGTGCCGCACGACTCAGTGGCGTCCTGGTATTCAATCATGGATCTGTTGGTCTACCCGCGGATTCGGGCGCTGATCAACGAGCGCGTAACTCCCCTGAAACCGCTCGAAGCCATGGCGCAGGGCAAGGTCTGCATCGGCAGCGACGTTGGCGGCATTACAGAGTTGATTGAGCATGATGAGACGGGAGTCATATTTCGCAGCGAGGATCCCCAAAGTCTCGCAGCGGCGATTCTCGGGCTCCAGAACGATCCGGCACGGATGGCGCGACTGCGGGAAAGCGCTCTCGAGTTTGTAAAACGGGAGCGGGACTGGAGCAACATCGTGCGACGCTACGGGGATTTGTACCACGAGCTGCTGGGTCAGGCGGCGGGCGAGCGCATGCAGCGGATAGCTCCATGAAGATCGTGATCCTCACATCCAACACGCCGTCCAACGTCTGGCTGGTGAATCAAATCCTCGCACGACACGAGGTCGCCGCCCTGGTCATCGAGTCACCGCCGCCGGCGCGGAGCACCCAGGAGAAGCGCGCGCGGCGACGGTGCATGCGGCGCAGATACGGCCTGACACGCACGTTGAACAAACTGGCTTACAACGCATTGCGCTGGCGGATATTGAGTCTCGTGGAAAGGGAGAGTCTGCGGCGGAATTTCTTCCCTGGCAATGCTGAAGTGGCCTATTTGCGCCCTGTGCCGCGGGTCACCGTGGCCAACATAAACGATCGAGCATGTGTGGAATTGATAAAACAACACCGGCCTGACGTGTTGGCCGTGTGTGGCACTTCGGTCATCCGAGCCGAAGTGTTCACCCTGGCGCCCCTCGGAGCGTTGAACATCCATACCGGCATCACACCGGAATATCGCAGCGCCGATCCGATTTTCTGGGCCCTCTACCATGAGGAGCCCGACAAGGTCGGCGTCACCGTGCACTTCATCGATCAGGGCATTGATACCGGTCCGATCATTTACCAGGAGAGAGTTCCCTTGTATGCAGGTGATAATCTGTCGGGGATCACCGCCCGTTGCATCCGGCGTGGCGCTGCCCTGTACCTCGGGGCGCTGGAGCAGCTCGAATGTGGGCCAGTGCGGACGTTGGACCGTCCAGGGGTGAGGGGCAGGGCTTTCTATTCCATTGAGCTCGGGCTCGTGCAATACCTGTTGTTTCGCTGGCGGCTGGCGAGACTACAGCCGCGCCTTCCGCGCGCGCCTGACACCGATCTGGACCCACAGCTCGAGCCTGCGACGCGATCTGCAGAGCTGCGACAATGAGCCGCGTCGCGCGACACCCGTGAAAGCAACTCTTCGCCGCCGAGCGCGGAGCCTTTGGCGCGTCCTGCGCGCGCGGGGTAGGGCGCGGCACGAAACGGCCAGACGTCTCGTCGTGACGAAGACAAAGTGGCTGCGAGACGCAGACAGCCCAGTAGTCCTGATGGTTGACGACCTCACCAATGCCTGGCACAACCGCCAAGGCGCAGCCTCGTGGGAAGTGGGCGGTGACTGGGGCGGCGGGCTGGACAATCCGGATGCTGCGCTGGCTTTTCTGGAGAATGGACTACTGCGCGATTTCCCGGAGGTTAGAACCACCTTCTTTGTCGTTGCAGGCGCCATTTCAGCCTACACACATCACCAGCCCTTCAGGTACGCAGCGCCCTTGGATGCCACCGAGGCAAGCCGGCGTTTTTTTCGCACGCTACAGGCAGATGCGCGCTTCGAGCTGGCTTATCACGGCTATAACCACGGCACTGCAGGGGCGACCACGCCGGAGTTCGTGCAGGAATGGCGGGGCTTCCTTTCCCGGGCGGCGGCCATCGAGCAAACACGCCGGGGCCTGCAGATATTTCGCAACGCAACCGGCGTGACTCCACGTGGCGGCAAGTACGGCGGCTGGGACTACAACGAATTCGGCGATGCAGCCGTGAGCGATCTCGGCTTTCTCTGGTGGTGCCGCGACTGGATGCCGCGCGATGTGAGCGGGGCGATCAGCGACGGCTACTACGAGCCGGCATTCTTTGGTGGCAACCTGGTGGTGGCGCTGCCGTCCACCGTGCACGGACACCTCTGGCAGCGGCGACAGATAGATGTCCTGCTCGCAAGGAGGCAAATCATCAGCATCGAGGAGCACATTGCACCGGTGCGTCCGGATGAGTTGGTGCAAACCCCGAACGTCGTAGATGACCTGGATGAGCTGCGCCGCCTGTATCGCTACCTTCGAGGCAAGAACGTCTGGCATGCCAACTGCTCCGAGGTCGCCGCTTATGTCGTGGCCCGCGAGAATGTCATTGTGCACGACGTCACGTTAGATGGATTCTCGATCCGCTATACCGGCTCACTCGAGCGCCCTCACCTGACACTGCTCCTCGATTGCTCTGCGCTGTGTTGCGCCCGGCAGCGCTACATCGAAGTCACTACGCCAGATGGACGGATTCTAGCCCCTGATGCGTACCAGTTCGATGAGCACCATTATCATCATCGGATGACGATACCGGTGGTCAGCGGACACTACGGCCTGCGACCGGCGGCTACACGGCATTGAGATACAATCACTCGAGCAGAATCAACATGTGTGGCATCTGCGGAAAAATATATCTCGACCCGTCGCGGCGAGCGAACGTGGAGGAGATCGCCGTGATGCGCGATACGATGGTCGCCCGAGGTCCGGACGCGGGCGAAATTCATTTGGACCGGCACGCCGGCCTGGGCCATCGGCGCCTCTCCATTATCGATATCGCCGCCTCCCGGCAGCCGATGTCCAACCACGACCGCAGCATCTGGATCAGCTATAACGGTGAGATTTATAACTTCGCTCAGCTGCGCCGGGAGTTGCTCGGACGCGGTTATCAGTTCAAAACCGCCGGCGACACCGAGGTAATTCTGCATCTTTATGAAGCCTACGGTGAGGACTGTGTGCGGCACCTGCGGGGGATGTTCGCCTTTGCCATATGGGATGCACGTTCAGACACCCTGTTCCTCGCGCGCGACCGCATCGGTGTCAAGCCACTGTACTATACGTTCACCGACGAAGCGTTCTTGTTCGGGTCGGAGCTGAAGGCGTTGAGGGCCGACTCCAGTTTCAGCGCCGGGAGGCAAATTGACCTCGAAGCCGTACACGGCTACCTGTCGTTTCTGTGCGTGCCCGATCCGGTATGCATCTATCGCGGCGTGCGCAAGCTCCCTGCGGGACATACGCTGACCTTACGTGATGGGCGCGTATGGCTGCGGCGCTACTGGGACGTGACCTTCGAGGCACAAAAGGGTGTCAGTGAGGCTGATTGGATCGCACAGGTGTTGGAGAAAATGCGCGAAGCCGTCCGGATCCGGCTGGTCTGCGATGTGCCACTGGGCGCGTTTCTGAGCGGCGGCATCGACTCCAGCACGGTCGTCGCGCTCATGGGAAGCCTGATGAGCCAACCGGTCAAGACCTTTTCCATTGGGTTCGCCGACCGACTTTACAACGAGGCGTCGGATGCCAGGCGGGTTGCCCAACACCTGGGGACTGATCACACCGAATTGACGCTCACGCCGTCCTCGGCGCGGGCGGTGATCCCACGGCTGTTGGAACATTTCGATGAGCCTTACGCGGACGCATCCGCCGTTCCAATGTACTATGTTTCCAAGCTCGCGCGCGAGCAGGTAACCGTCGCGTTGTCTGGCGACGGCGGCGACGAGTTGTTCGGTGGTTACCCTTGGCGGCAAATGCGCCCCGCCTATCAACGGGTTTTGAGCCGGTTGCCCCAATCCGTGCGCAACGGCATCCAGACATTGAGCCGCCTCATTCCCCCGGGTATTCCCGGCGCCAACTATCTCGGGCATATCAACCTGCCGTATGCCCGCTATATTCTCGATGCCATCGCGGTATTCGATCAGGGCGATCGGAACGGGCTATACAGCGCCGCCGCGCTCCGGGAACTGCGCGGAGCCGATCCGTACCTGCATCACCTGCCCAACTTGCGGCAGTGTCCACGCCAGCCATGGGCGGCGCGTATGATGGAATACGATTTGAAGACTTATCTGCCGAACGACGTGCTTACCAAGGTCGATCGGATGAGCATGCTGAACTCGCTGGAAGCACGCGAG
>Ga0105237_10009029_pt1 | contig 10714 bp, 9 predicted proteins | sample KBSC24metaG_FD_81520 | JGI IMG/M metagenome (GOLD analysis project Ga0105237, IMG submission 81520) | Corn rhizosphere microbial communities from Kellogg Biological Station, Michigan, USA - KBS C2-4 metaG | ecosystem: Host-associated > Plants > Roots > Rhizosphere > Soil | place: Michigan, USA... | reverse complement strand
CTGTTTGCAACATAGACAATCTGAACAGGGACGGCCGGAGCAAAGTGCCCGGTCAGAATTAACTGCAAACGACCGCTTTTTAACCCTTCCTCGAACAGCCATTCCGGCCCATGCCCGACCCCTGTGTAAGTGCCTCAGTCCAGTCTTCAGGCAAAGCGCCAAGCCGTACCAGGACTTCCATCCGCTTGGCCGGGCTGAGGTCGCGAAAAAAGCGAAGACGCATGATTGCGAACTGGTCATCCACTGGCGGAGTTCCTCGTGCGTCAGTAGTCGTGTCCGGATCGACATGAGGCACATTAATGGGCGAAGAACCGGCACTTGCCGTCTCGCGTCGCTCTAGTGGCGTAGTGACCGGAGGCGCCATTCGCCTGAAGTTCGGACACCCGAGAACATATTCAACAGTTGGGCCACCAAGACGCTCGGTGTCTGCTACAAATTCCTTATCCTCATCTGACCACGCGCGAGGCTGCACCGTCACCTTCAGATTGTCAGTCGGACTTTCCCAAGAAAACTGAAGAAAATTGTATGTGTACGTGTATCGTTCGTCGGCGTGGGGGGAATGGTCGCACCCGCAGCAAGCATCAGGACATCGCACCCATCCCGGACCGCTTCGACACGTGCCGAAGGATTGTGTTCGTGCCCAGTGATCAGTACGCGTGCGCGATTGCGCACATAACGCCTCGCGTCGTCAGAATCCTGCAGCCAAGAAAGTGGGTGATGGGCAATGAGCACCAGCTCCTCGCCGGCAGTGATTGGTAGAACGCGCTGACGGGCGCCAAGCAAAAGCTTCCCCTCTTCATCCTTCAGGGCACCACATATAAGTGCCGTGTTCAGCCCGATAAAGCGAAGTACCCGATTCGGCGCGAGCTCGACGGTCCGCGCTCCAGCGTTACCGCCTTCGAAATCGAGCGGACACCCGTAGCCCTCGCCAAATGGACGGTAGCCGTCGAACCGCGCGTAAAACATCTCGCGATCCTCAGGTGCCACCAGCACTCGGTCTAGCTCTTGCTCCCCTTGATCTGCGATGTTCCTAAGCGTCTGTCCGATGATATGAGAGACACGGGTGCGGTCGACATCGTGATTTCCAGGGACGACTTGAATTGCCGTGATAGGACAACCTGCTGCAGCTGCCAATTGATCGAGCCAACGAGCCGCATCCGCGTATTCATCGGATTTTCCAGCGTACGCGATGTCACCGGAGATGATGACTCCGTCGACTCTCGGTTCGGGTAGCGTCCCCGTAACTTTGCGCACATCATCGATCAGGCGTGCCTTGACGTCGTTGTGGGTAACAACAGTACCGCCCTTTTCTTGGCCGAAGTGAATGTCCGACAGATGGATGTAAGTGGTTGCCATGCATTGCCCCGCAAACGTTTGTTCTTTTGCTGCCCACGACAGTGCCAGATTGTATCGTCAGACCGGAACTCGACGGGCATTGCTGGTAGTCAAGAAGTCACCGATATGCACCGCTAAGACCAAAACGAGCATGAAAAGCAGAAAGCCCTCATACCGAGGGCTTTCAATTTCACTACAATTTCAAAACTTTATTGCGCGGCTCAGTCTGGGTTTTCCAGTCTTTATTGCACTTTCCAAACTATATTGTCACGCTACAAACACGTGGACTTACGCGAAGTTCTTCGCTGCGAAGTCCCAGTTCACGATGTTCCAGAACGCTTCGACGAACTTCGGACGTGCGTTGCGGTAGTCGATGTAGTACGCGTGTTCCCACACGTCGATCGTCAGCAGCGCCTTGTCGGCCGTCGTCAGCGGCGTTGCGGCGTTGCTCGTCGACACGATGTCGAGCGAACCGTCGGCCTTCTTCACGAGCCATGCCCAGCCCGAACCGAACGTGCCGACCGCGGCCTTCGTGAACGCTTCCTTGAACGCGTCGTACGAACCCCACTTCGCGTTGATCGCGTCGCCCAGCGCGCCCGACGGTGCGCCGCCGCCGTTCGGCGACAGGCTGTTCCAGAAGAACGTGTGGTTCCAGATTTGCGCGGCGTTGTTGAAGATGCCGCCCGACGACTTCTTCACGATCTCTTCCAGCGGCAGGTTTTCGAATTCCGTGCCGGGGATCAGATTGTTCAGGTTCGTCACATAAGCCTGATGATGCTTGCCGTAGTGGTACTCGATCGTCTCTTTCGAGATGGTCGGCGCGAGTGCGTCTTCAGCGTACGGGAGCGGCGGGAGCGTATGAGCCATGGCGATTCCTTCGTTGAGTATGTAGGGGGGCTGTATTGGATGCTGCCGAGCGTCCGATTGTAGGCGAGTCCGAATATCCCCGCAAACTCACGGGCATTTATCCGCGGTATGCAGAAAATCGGCGTTGGCGCTTCATCCGGCAGGACGAGACGACGAGGCGCAGCATCCGTTCCCGCGCGCGGCGCGACCGGTCAATCCGGTACGCCGGGAGCGAGCTTCGCTTCGCGTGCGCCGTCCTCGTCAGATCGAATCGGTCAGCCGCGGCTGAACGTCGGCAAGCGACACGTCGGCCGATCCTTCGGCCAGATGCACGGTCAGGCGGCGCTGCGGCTTCAACGCGCTCGGCGCGCGCACCGCGCGGCCGGTCTGCGCGTCGATCAGCGCCGCGTAGCCGCGCTCGAGCGTGCGCTGCGGGCTCAGCACCTCGAGACGCGCCGCGCAGGCCGATACCCGCGCGGTGTCGCGCTCGTGACGGCGCTGCAACGCCACGGTGAGGCGCTGCGACAGCCCTGCGAGCGCATGACGCGCCTGCGTCGGATCGGGCCGCGCGCGCTGCCAGCGCAGTTGCGCGAGCGCGAAACGCGCACGCGCGTCGCGCACCGGCCGCGACGCCGCCGACGCGAGCCGCACCGCCAGTTGCTCGACGTGGGTGCGCTGCCGCCGCAGCCGTTCGGCCGGGCTGACGAGCCGGCGGGCGAGCCAGTCGAGCTGCTGCGCCCGCTGCTCGAGCCCGCGTTCCAGGCAGCGCGCGAGCGCGCGCTGCCGGTCGGCGACCTCGCGCAACAGCAACGCGCGCTGCGGACTCGCGAGTTCGGCCGCGCCGGTCGGCGTCGGCGCACGCAGGTCGGCCGCGAAGTCCGCGATCGTGAAATCGGTTTCGTGGCCGACGCCGCTGACGACCGGCAGTTCGCTCGCGGCGATCGCGCGCGCGAGCGCTTCATCGTTGAACGACCACAGATCCTCGATCGACCCGCCGCCACGGCAGACCAGCAGCACGTCGACCTCGCGCCGCGCATTCGCGGCCTGCACGGCCGCGACGAGCTTCTCGGCCGAGCCCGCGCCCTGCACGGGCGCCGGATAGACGATCACCGGGATGTGCGGCGCGCGGCGCGCGAGCGTGGTCAGCACGTCGCGCAGCGCGGCGGCCTGCAGCGACGTGACGATGCCGATCCCGCGCGGATGCGCCGGCAGCGGCCGCTTGCGCTCGGGCGCGAACAGGCCTTCGGCCTCGAGCTGCGCCTTGAGCCGCAGGAACGCCTCGTACAGCCGCCCTTGCCCGGTGCGCCGCACGGCCTCGACATTGAGCTGCACTTCGCCGCGCGGCTCGTACATCGTGACGACCGCGCGCACCTCGATCCGGTCGCCTTCGCGCGGCGTGAATTCCGCATATTGCGCGCGACCGCGAAACATCACGCAGCGCATCTGCGCCTGCTGGTCCTTGATCGAGAAATACCAGTGACCGCTCGCGGCGCGCGTGAAATTCGACACTTCGCCCGAAATCCACAGCAGCGGAAACGAGCGCTCGAGCATCGCCGAAATCGCGCGATTGAGCGCCGAAACGGGAATCACTTCGTCGCCGCCGCGGGTGGCGCCGGGAACGGAAAAAGGAGAGTCGGAAAGCATGGGCGGTCGAATGAATGCTGGCGGCGACACGATAGTCCGACACGCGCCCGACGTCCAGCGCGGACCGTGCGCGCCGCGATGCGCGAAATGTGTCCACACTCTGGCAATCGTCCGCCAAAAACGCTCGAAAACCGCGGGAAAATCCAGACAATTTCTTGCAACGCCTTGATTTTTATATATTTTTAAACCTTACGAATCGATTCTCGACCGATTCGATGTCCGCCCGGCGGGCGTTTGGCGCGAACAGGCGGGGAGTTCTTCACAGAGTTATCCACAGCGCGCGACGATCCGACCCCGTCGGGTGCGTCGCCCGGCCGCGCTTGCCGCGCCCGCGTGCGGCGCGCTAGAGTGCCGCCTTCCGAAGACCTTGCGGCATGCGCCGCGCAACGGAGAATCCGTCTTGACGAATCCGTCCCACGCCGCGGCGCACGACACGCCGCGCCCGGCCCGATGAGCGCGCCCGGCGGCCCGCTCGCGCGGCTCGAAGCGCGCGTCACGCGCGAATGGCAGCGACGCGGCGCACTCGCTTGGGCGCTCACGCCGTTCGCGTGCGTGTTCGGCCTGTGCGCGGCGCTGCGCCGTACCGCCTACGCACAGGGCTGGAAGCAACCGGTCGACGTCGGCGTGCCCGTCGTCGTGGTCGGCAACGTGACCGTCGGCGGCACCGGCAAGACGCCGACCGTGATCGCGCTCGTCGATGCGCTGCGCGCGGCCGGGTTCACGCCGGGCGTCGTGTCGCGCGGCTACGGCGCGAACGTGAAGACACCCACCGCGGTCACGCCCGCATCGCGCGCGAGCGCGGCCGGCGACGAACCGCTGCTGATCGCGCGCCGCACCGATGCGCCCGTGTGGGTGTGTCCCGACCGCGTCGCGGCCGCCCAGGCGCTGCGCGCCGCGCACCCGGACGTCGACGTGATCGTCAGCGACGACGGCCTGCAGCACTACCGCCTCGCGCGCACGGTCGAACTCGTCGTGTTCGACCACCGGCTCGGCGGCAACGGCTTCCTGCTGCCGGCCGGCCCGCTGCGCGAGCCGCTGTCGCGCCACCGCGACGCGACGCTCGTCAACGATCCGTACAGCGGCGCGCTGCCGCCGTGGCCCGACACCTATGCGCTCGCGCTGACACCGGGCGCCGCGTGGCACCTCGACCAGCCGGCGCTGCGCCGCCCGCTGTCGCAGTTCGCGCACGAGCGCGTGCTCGCCGCGGCCGGCATCGGCGCGCCGGAACGCTTCTTCGCGACGCTGCGCGCGGCCGGCCTCGCGCCGGCGACGCGCGCGCTGCCCGACCATTACGCGTTCGCCGACAATCCGTTCGTCGACGACGCAGTCGACGCCATCCTGATCACCGAGAAGGATGCAGTAAAATTGGGCGCTTCCTGGCGCGACGCTCGGCTGTGGGTCGTCCCCGTCGAAGCCGCGCTCGATCCTCGCCTCATTGCCCTCGTTGTGGAGAAACTCCGTGGACGCTCGCCTGCTTGAAATCCTTGTGTGCCCTATCTGCAAAGGCCCGCTCCACTATGACCGCGCCGCGCAGGAGCTGATCTGCAATGCGGACAAGCTCGCCTACCCGATCCGCGACGGCATCCCCGTGATGCTCGTCGACGAGGCACGCCAGACCGTCGAAGGCACGCCGGTCGACCCCGCCGGCCCGGCCGGCAGCTGAACGCCGCACCGCTGCACCGGCACGCGGCCGCCGCGGTTCGCCGCGGCCGCATGCCGAACCCTGCCGGGCGGCCTGCTTTCGACGCGTCGCCCGCCCCCGCCCTTCTCACCGCCCAGCCCCGATGACTCATCAGCAGCCCTTCATCGCCGTCATTCCTGCCCGGCTCGCGTCGACGCGCCTGCCGAACAAGCCGCTCGCCGATCTCGGCGGCAAGCCGATGGTCGTGCGCGTCGCCGAGCGCGCGCGCGAAGCGGGCGCGCAGCAGGTGCTCGTCGCGTCCGACGCGCAGAGCGTGCTCGACGCGGCACGCGATCACGGTTTCGAAGCGGTGCTGACGCGCGCCGACCATCCGTCCGGCACCGACCGGCTCGCGGAAGTCGCCGCGACGTTCGGATGGAGCGACGACACCGTCGTCGTCAACGTGCAGGGCGACGAACCGCTGATCGACCCCATGCTCGTGCGCGACGTAGCGTCGCACCTCGCCGCGCATCCGGACTGCGCGATCGCGACCGCCGCGCACCCGATCCACGACGCGGCCGACGTGTTCAACCCGAACGTCGTGAAGGTCGCGCTCGACGCGCGCAACGTCGCGATGTACTTCTCGCGCGCGCCGATTCCGTGGAGCCGCGACGCCTATCTGCCGCACTGGCCCGACGTCGCGGCCATGCCGCCACCGGCCTTTCCGGTCCATCGCCACATCGGCCTCTACGCGTATCGCGCGCGTTTCCTGCGCACTTATCCGTCGCTCGCGCAGGCGCCGGTCGAGCAGGCTGAGCAGCTCGAACAGCTGCGCGCGATGTGGCACGGCGAGCGCATTGCCGTGCTGATTACCGAGCACGCGCCCGAAGCCGGCATCGACACGCCGGCCGATCTCGCACGCGTGCAGGCCCTTTTTCGTCCGGGTTCAAAATAACCCGTGGCATAATCAGGCGATTGTGCGAGCCGTCCGCGACCCGCGCGTTCTCGCTTGACCCGCCACGGCCCGTCCCGGCAGCCGCGCGTCGCTTTTAGCCGACGCGCCGCGTCAGACCGGTCCGCCGCGCGCCAGGCAAGCGCCGCGCACGCTGTCGCCGACACTTTCGCGTCTCGCCATACGAATCTACATTCTGGAGATATCACCATGCGTTTGATCCTGTTGGGCGCGCCCGGCGCGGGAAAGGGCACCCAGGCAAACTTCATCAAGGAAAAGTTCGGCATCCCGCAAATCTCGACGGGCGACATGCTGCGCGCGGCCGTCAAGGCCGGCTCGCCGCTCGGCGTCGAGGCGAAGGGCTACATGGACGCCGGCAAGCTCGTGCCGGACGCGCTGATCATCGGCCTCGTGAAGGAGCGCCTGAAAGACGCCGACTGCGCGAACGGCTACCTGTTCGACGGCTTCCCGCGCACGATCGCGCAGGCTGACGCGATGAAGGACGCCGGCGTCGCGATCGACTACGTGCTCGAAATCGACGTTCCGTTCTCGGAAATCGTCGAGCGCATGAGCGGCCGCCGCACGCACCCGGCATCGGGCCGCACGTACCACGTGAAGTTCAACCCGCCGAAGGTCGAGGGCAAGGACGACGTGACGGGCGAACCGCTGATCCAGCGCGACGACGACAAGGAAGAAACCGTCAAGAAGCGTCTCGAAGTGTACGAAGCGCAGACCAAGCCGCTGATCACGTACTACGGCGACTGGGCGCAGCGCGGCGAGGAAAACGGCCTGAAGGCCCCGCAGTATCGCAAGATCTCGGGCCTCGGCACCGTCGATGAAATCCGCGAGCGCGCGTTTGACGCACTGAAGTAAGCACCGCGTCGTGCACCCGCAAGCCGCCCTTTCCGGGCGGTTTTTTTTCGTCTGCTTGATCCGCTTCGACTGACGTGGATGCGCACAAGCGTGCCGGTCGCTCCGGCGCCCGGCGGCGCCCCGTACAATCGATCGGACGCAGGTGCCGACCGGCATCGGACCAACCGAGGAGACAGTGATGGAGATTCGCGGCAACGTCTTTCTGATCACGGGCGGCGCATCGGGCCTCGGCGCCGGAACGGCCCGCATGCTCGCGCAGGCCGGCGGCAAGGTCGTGCTCGCCGACCTGAACGAGGCGGCCGGCATGGCGCTCGCGCACGAACTGGGCGGCGTATTCGTGCGCTGCGACGTGTCGAGCGAGGCCGATGCGCAGGCGGCCGTCGACGCCGCGACGCGCGCGGGCACACTGCGCGGCCTCGTGAACTGCGCGGGCATCGCGCCAGCCGCGAAAACCGTCGGCAAGGACGGCGCGCATCCGCTCGACGTGTTCGCGAAGACGATCAACGTGAACCTGGTCGGCACCTTCAACATGATCCGGCTCGCGGCCGCCGCGATGGCCGCGACCACGCCGAACGATGGCGGCGAGCGCGGCGTGATCGTCAGCACCGCATCGGTCGCCGCCTACGACGGCCAGATCGGCCAGGCCGCGTACGCGGCGTCGAAGGCCGGCGTCGCGGGCATGACGCTGCCGATCGCACGCGACCTCGCGCGCCAGGGCATCCGCGTGATGACGATCGCGCCGGGGCTGTTCGAGACGCCGATGCTGCTCGGTATGCCGAAGGACGTGCAGGACGCGCTCGGCGCGATGGTCCCGTTCCCGCCGCGGCTCGGCAAACCGGACGAATACGCGATGCTGGTGCGCCAGATCGTCGAGAACCCGATGCTCAACGGCGAAGTGATCCGCCTCGACGGCGCGATCCGGATGCAGCCGAAGTAAGTGCAAACAACTGCAAACAAAAACGCCCGCAATGCGGGCGTTTTTTGTACGAGGCTTCAGGCGTCGCACCAGCGGCTCAGTCCTCGTCGTCGCGCTGCATCCGCTGCCGCAATTCCGTCACCTGCGATTCGACGACGGTTGCGTCGTCCGCATCGGGCCGCTCGCCGAGATACTGCTCGAGATCCTCGAGCGCGGGGCGCAGGTAGTCGAGCCGCGCATACGCGAAGCCGCGGTCGCGCACTTCGTCGAGCTGCTGCGGCAGCAGGATCACGAGCCGCTGCTGCACCGCGAGCAGCCGCTGCCAGCGTTCCGTCTGCAGATAGATCGTCTTCAGGTTGCGCAGCATCCGCGCTATGATCTCGCGGCTCGTGGCCGGCTGCAGCAACGCGCGCAACGCGCTGTCGACCGCGCCCGCCGCCCGCGCGACGTACGGCTCGAGCATCTCGACCATCTCGGCTTCGGACAGCGAATGGCCGTTGGTCGGATCGATGATCAGGTCGCCGTCCGGCAGCGTCACGCGCAGCAGGAAATGGCCGGGGAACGACACGCCGCGCGCCGGCACGCCGATCTGCTCGGCGAGCTCGAGGTACAGCACCGACAGCGAGATCGGAATCCCGCGCCGGCGCTTGAGCACCGCGTTCAGGTGGCTGTTATCGGGGTCGTAGTAATCGTTGTGATTGCACGTGAAGCCGAGTTCGCGAAAGAAGAATTCGTTGAGCGCGGCGACGCGGTCCTTCAGGTTCGCATCGTCGGCGAGCCGGCGGCGCAGCCGCGCGGCCAGCATGTCGAGTTCGGCCAGCGTGCCCTGCAGGTCGAGGTCGGGATAGGCGTCCTGTGCGAGCGACAGCGCGGTCTCCGTGACGGGCAGGCTGTCGTCGTCCGCCACGAGCGTGCTGAAGTAGTCGAGGACGCGGGTCATTGCGGTCGTCACTTGGCGCGCCTTCTGAAGTAAGCGTATTTAAAGCCCATTACCCACAACATACCGAAATATAGTGCAGCGAACAGCACGAGGCACGCGGCCATCAGCGCGATGCGATCGAGCGGCTGCGCGCGCATGCCGGTCCAGTCGAAGCTGATCGCGCACCAATGCATCAGCCCCGCGAGCACGAGCGCCGCGCCGACGAGCTGCACGAAGAAGCGCGGCCAGCCCGGCGACGGCTGATAGATGCCGCGCTTGCGCAGCCCGAGGAACAGCAGCAGCGAATTCAGGCACGCGCCGACGCCGATGCTCAGCGTGAGGCCCGCATGACCGATCAGCGGCACGAACACGTAGTTCGACAGCTGCGTGACGATCAGCACGCCGACCGCGATCTTCACCGGCGTCTTGATATCCTGCTTCGCATAGAAGCCTGGCGCGAGGATCTTGATCAGGATGATGCCGACGAGGCCGATCCCGTAGGTCGCGAGCGCGCGGGCGACCATCGTGACGGTATGCGCGTCGAACTTGCCGTAGTTGAACAGCGTCGCGGTGAGCGGCGTCGCGAAAAAGAACAGCGCGAGCGCGCTCGGCGCCGCGAGCAGGAACGTGACGCGCAGCCCCCAGTCGAGCAGCGACGAATACTCGTGCGTATCGGCGTCGACGTGCGCCTTCGACAGGCTCGGCAGCAGGATCGTGCCGAGCGCGACGCCGAGCAGCGCCGTCGGGAATTCCATCAGCCGGTCGGCATAGTTGATCCACGACACCGCGCCCTGCCCGAGCCGCGACGCGATGTTGGTGTTGATGATCAGCGACAGCTGCGCGACCGACACCGCGAACGTCGCGGGCACCATCTTCGCGAGCACGCGCTTCACGCCCGGGTGGCGCAGCGCGCGCAGCGGGTTGATGCCGATCAGCGGCACCATGTCGATCTTCTTCAGCCCCGGCAATTGCACGAGGAACTGCAGCACGCCGCCCACGATGACGGCCCACGCGAGCGCGTACACCGGCACCTTCAGATGCGGCGCGACGAACACGGCCGCGGCGATGAACGCGACGTTGAGCAGCACCGGCGCGAACGCGGGCAGCGAGAAGCTCTTGTAGGTGTTGAGCACGCCGGACGCGAGCGTGGTCAGCGAGATGAACACGATGTACGGGAACATGATCCGCGTCATCGTGACCGCGAGCGGGAACGCCTGCCCGTCGGTATGCAGGCCGGACGCGACCGCGAACACGACCCACGACGCGCCGGCGATCCCGAGGACCGACAGCACGGCAAGCGCCCATGCGAGGACGGTCGACATCGCGTCGACGAGCGCCTTGGTCGCATCGTGCCCCTGCTGGTTCTTGAATTCGGCCAGGATCGGCACGAACGCCTGCGAGAACGCGCCTTCGGCGGACAGGCGGCGCAGCAGGTTCGGAATACGGAAGGCGACGTAGAACGCGTCGGTGTATTGACTGGCGCCGAACGCACGGGCGATCAGCGTCTCGCGGGCCAGTCCGGTCACGCGCGACAGCAGCGTGAAGCCGCTGACCGTCAGCAGGGCTCGGAATAGATTCATGGGGCGCTTATTATACGGACGTTGCGTG
>Ga0105237_10009028_pt1 | contig 10715 bp, 8 predicted proteins | sample KBSC24metaG_FD_81520 | JGI IMG/M metagenome (GOLD analysis project Ga0105237, IMG submission 81520) | Corn rhizosphere microbial communities from Kellogg Biological Station, Michigan, USA - KBS C2-4 metaG | ecosystem: Host-associated > Plants > Roots > Rhizosphere > Soil | place: Michigan, USA... | reverse complement strand
CGGGACGGTGCACGGCTCGGTTTATATGGATTTCGCGGCCGGCGCTAACAATGCGGCGTTCCGGATTCGCACCGGGTCGATCCAGGTCGATTGGAAGAATCGCAGCATCATGGTGGGTGTGGAGAAGCCGATCTTCAATCCACGGGAGCCGAGTTCGCTGGCGCAAGTAGCGATCTCGCCAATGACCGGCGTGGGCAATCTATGGTTGTGGCTGCCGCAAGTGCGCGTGGAACAAGACTTCGCCGTAACCCGCAGCACGGGTCTCCGCGCGCAGTTCGGACTCGTTCAGACCAAGGAAGCAGGGCCTTATCCAGGCACCACGTTCACCGGAACGGTGGAGGCGGCGCGCCCGGCCCTTGAAGGCCGCTTCGAGCTATATCACAACTTCGACGACGAACGACGCATCGAGTTCGCACCCGGCTTTCACACCAGCCAGACCCATGTGGCCGGCAAATCCGTCGCCTCCAGCCTGTATTCTTTCGACTGGTTTTTCAATCCCGTCCGCCGACTTGAATTAACGGGCGCATTCTACTCCGGCCAGAACGTTACTCCCCTGGGAGCAGGCTATCAACAGGGCTACGGTATCTACTACGGACACGTCGAGCCGGTACACGGGTATGGCGGGTGGGCGCAGTTAACGGTCCACGTCGCTCCGCGCCTCGATTTGCACCTTTTGTCGGGGCAGCAGGACGATCGGAATGAAGATCTGATCGCGGGGCGCATCGCCAAGAACCTGATGTATGGCGGCAACCTGTACTACCATCTGGCGCCGAACGTGATTCTGGGGCTGGAAACCACGCAGCTTCGCACCACGTATCTTTCACAAGGCATCCGCATCAACAACCACTATGACCTGGCGCTTGCTTATCTTTTTTAGTATGGGCCTATGGCCCCTTCCGACGCCCCCAGCGGGTGTAGCATCGGTCACCGGTGCTGTGGAAATCACCAATTCCCACGACGCCGCGGTGCGCAAGAACAAGGACTATTCGGGCGTGGTGCTCTGGTTGGAGCGAGTGGATCGCAGTGTGCCGATGCCCCCTCCCACGGCAAAGCGCGTGCAAATGCTGCAGAAAGACCGCCATTTTCAGCCCCACGTGATCGCGGTGCCCTTGGGAAGCACTGTCGATTTTCCCAATCTCGACCCGATCTTTCACAACGCATTTTCGAACTTCAGTGGACAGCCGTTCGACACGGGGTTGTATAAACCGGGCACCTCGGTGCGCGAAATCTTCAAGACTCCCGGTATCGTCCAGGTCTTTTGTAACATTCACCCCACGATGAGCGCGATCATCGCCGTGCTTCCCACGCCGTGGTACGTTCTGAGTGGGCCTACCGGACAGTTCACTATGCCCAACGTGCCGGTGGGGGAGTATCAGTTGAAGATTTACTATGAGCGCGCACTACCAGGGAATCTACGCTTCCTGGAGCATCGCATCACCGTCCCGGAAGAGGGTCTCACTCTCCCCCTGATTTCCATCTCCGAGACTGGCTACATTCCTGTCTCGCACATGAATAAGTTCGGCGCTCCATATCCGCCTGTGCCGAACGGCGGCACCTACCCGGGGGCTCAAAAATAATGCGGAAGCGGTTCGCCAGGCTGTCGCTGCTATCGAAGATCCTGCTCTCGACATCCGTGGCGGTGACCGCGTTGTTTGTGCTGACCGGACAGTTGGTGCTGCGGCACATCACGCAGACCATGCAGGACAGCTTGCAGGAAGAGGTGCAGGACGGCTTTCAGGCTTACACGTCTCTCTTCCAATCGCGCGCCGATCTACTCTCGTCGGTCAGCCGATTGTTGGCCAGCATGAATGAAGTACGGCTCGTGTTGAGCACGGGCGATCGCGCCACTATTGAAGATTCAGCGAGCGAACTCTGGTCGAAGGTCTCGGATTCGAGCCCCATCTTCCTAGTGACGGATCCCGCGGGCAAAGTGATCGCTTCACTGGGTGGCGTCACATCGCTTCCGCTCGACCGCAACCTTCAGGTAGTCCAGGAGGCTTCCAAGCGCTTCCCCCAGCAATCCACCGGCTTCTTGTTGGAGAAGGGTGAACTGTACCAGATCTCGGTGACACCGGTTTATGTGGATTCCACTCACGACCGGGCGCTGTTAAAGGTCCTCGTCGGGGGCTATCACGTGGACGCCACCGTGGTAAAGAGTCTGAAAGAGCGCACCAACAGCGAATTCCTGGTCACCACACCGGGAGAAGTGATCGTATCGACCTTGAATCCACGCGCGACGGAAGCGGTGGTGCGCGCGAACAAGAATACGGGGCATTCGGACTATGTCTCCGACGGCGTCCTGCAGTATGCCCGCGTGGTCACTCCGCTGATGGATATCTCGGGCCGGCGCATCGGAGAGATTTCGATTCTGCGGTCGTTCGAGGGCGCGCGCCGGATTGCCAGCTTGTACACCAGCATCATTTTGATTTGGGCTCTAGCCGTGTCCATCGGGTTGGGTTTCACGTACCTGATGGCTCGGCGCATTGTCGAGCCTGTGAAACAGTTGGACCGCGCGGCCGCCGAAGTGGCGCGCCAGAACTACGCCATCTCCGTAGAGGTGAACAGCGAAGACGAAATGGGTCGCCTCGCCCGGACCTTCAACAACATGTGTGCCTCGATTCGCCAGGCTCGTGAAGATCTGATCCGCCAGGAGCGCATTTCGACGATTGGCCGGTTATCCGGGTCGATCGTTCACGACCTCCGCAATCCGCTGGCGGCGATCTACGGGGGCGCGGAGATGCTGGTGGATGGCGATCTGCCTCCGGCACACGTGAAGCGTCTCGCCGGCAATATCTACCGTGCATCGCGGCGAATTCAGGAACTGCTGCAGGATCTGCTCAACGTCTCGCGAGGCAAGACGACTGCGCCGGAACTCTGCCGGCTGCGCGAAGTCGCGCTGGCAGCCACCGAGTCGTTGACGGCAGCTGCGGAAGGGCAAGGCGTCCACGTGGATGTTTCCATTCCGCCCGAGATCGAAGTGCCCCTCGAGCGCAGCCGCATGGAACGGGCGTTCGTCAACCTGATTGGCAATGCGCTCGAAGCGATGCCCGGTGGCGGCGCGATTCGCATTTCCGCGGTGTTGGAGCGCAGCTCGGTAGTCGTACAAGTGGAAGACACTGGGCCAGGCATCGCTCCGGAAATCCGTTCCTCGCTCTTCCAGCCCTTCGTCACCGCGGGTAAGCGGAACGGCCTCGGACTCGGACTGGCTCTTACGCGGCAGACCGTTTTGGAACATGGCGGCGACATGTGGGTGGAGTCGGAAGCCGGCCACGGCGCACGTTTCAAATTCCGTTTGCCGGGCGCGCAGGTCTCGCAGATGCAGACGCTGCACGTCTGAGTGGAAGCTTGCTACGCTGAGCAATTGCCTCGGAATCCTCTCTTCAAGCCTTACCTCGCACTAGTCGCCGTGTGTATCTTCTGGGGAACCACGTACCTCGGCATCCGCATGTCGCTCGAGTCGTTTCCGCCGTTAGTGCTGGTCTCCGCGCGGTACATCATGTCGGGATCGATTCTGATGCTGTTCGCACGAATGCGCGGGCTCCACATCCCGCGAGGCCGCGAGTTGGCAGCAGCCTGTTTCAGCGGATTTCTGACATTGGGAATTGGAAATGGCGCGCTGGTATTTGCCGAAGTGCTGATTCCCAGCGGCATCGCCGGATTGATCGTCACGATCTCGCCGTTCTGGATGGTGGGAGCGGAAGCACTGTTGCCGGGAGGCGAGAGGCTGCACGCGCCTACGATCGGCGGAATGGTGGTCGGCCTGTTTGGCGCGGCGCTGTTATTCATGCCCGACCTCGGTCCGCATGCGATCGACCGCAGTCTCTTGAACGGTTTCCTGATTCTGCAACTCGGGATGGCGGGGTGGTCCTTTGGTTCGATTTATCAGCGCCGTCAGGTCGGCAAAGCGCATCCCGTGATTGCGGGTGGTGTCCAACAGATCGCGGCAGGATTGATCCTGGCGCCGTTCGCGGTGCTGATTCCGGATCATCCGATTGCCTGGAGCACGCGGGGTGTTCTCGCGATCTTGTACCTGGTCACTTTCGGCTCATTGGTGGGATACAGCGCGTATGTGTATGCAATGGACAAGCTGCCAGTGGCGATCGTCTCGGTCTACCCGTATGTGAATGCGGTGGTAGCGGTGGGACTGGGCTGGCTCTTCTACCGGGAACCGTTCGGCGTGCGAGAGTTCGTCGCAATGACCATCATCTTTTCGAGTGTGGCCGTCGTGAAGAAATTCGCACGCCGTACGGATCACTGAGCTAGATTCACTATGCTCCCGACTCGCGACCGCGAGGAGTTCCGAATAGCCATGCGGGCCACTCAATGGGGTGAAAAATCAGAATGTACCGCTCCTTCGCAGTCGCGGCTCGGTAGACGTACGCGCAAATGTTTCCGAGCCGAGACCACGAGGGAGCGGTTTTCGTTCCTTATTTCAACTGCGGCTCGACGACCGTATAGTCCGCGGGAATCTGGAATAGATTAGCCGGCGGCTCTCCTTGCGAAATGTTGGTGAGCTGGTAGGTGGTCGTTCCGAAGCGAGGATCGCTATTCACCGATTTGACCAGCATCTGAATCTCGCTTGAGAACCAGCGCTCGTTGGTCACGCGGAGATCGCGATTGTTGCCAATGCGGCCGGCGGGAATGACCTGCGTATTACGGGTCCCCTGGGCGACCACGCCGTTCACGGTCTGGGTCCCCAAGTCCTCAGGCGTCACAGAGGGCTCTTGAACGGTACCAGTAACGTTGATCGCGTGTCCTTCGGCGGGCATCACGCCGCCCCTCCCGCCGCCGCCTCCTCCCGTGATCGGTTGGCGTCCGCCTGCAATCTGAGGGCTGCCGACGGCCAGCGGCATAGAGCCGATCCTGCCGGCTGCTACCATGACCTGAATTTTGTGAGCCGTTTTCGTTGCGGGATCGAGTTGGACTGTAGTGTGCGCAACCGGATCCATGATCCGGATGGTGGTCCTGCCCTGTACTGTGGTCTCGGTCCGTGTGCGCCCCTGGCTATCGCGATAGAAAAGATTGGTATCGGAATTTTCCAACTGCGTACCGTCGCCAAGCGTCTGCACTGTCTTGCGTTCTTCGGTGCCGGACATCGGCTTACCTGTGACCGTAGGCCCGAGCCCCCCGGGACCCACGCGCACCGGGGCGATCATGGCGCCACTGGCATGCATCGTGTTCGCCTGTTGAAAATTCTGGCCTTCCACCACCACTCCTTGAGCGCTCAACACGCCCAGCGTCACGACCGCACCGGCCGCAAGTTTCCAAATCTGCATCGTCATTTTCTATTTCCCCTTGCTTTAATTCATGTTGATCAGGTCCAGCGCGCGGATCGCACGAGCGCGCCCGTCCTGACTCACCAGGACATCGGCATCCACAATTGCGGAGGGATCGGAACCCTGCACATGAAATCCGACCGACCGCAAGGCAGCCACAGGAATCCGCATGCGCACCACATCGGCCCGTTCTTCCGGCGCCAGCGGGATGGTATACGGAATCGTAAAAAATTGCTCTTCTTCGGCGATCTGTACGACTGGCTTGCTGCGTAGTGTCCAGAAGGCCGCGAGCAAGAGCGCCGCCGCGAGAGCCGCGGCCACGAACCAGCGAGAGCGCTCTTGCCGGATCGGACGCACCGCTTTCACGCGATCGAATTCGGCCAACACGCGCGCTTCGATTGCCGCGTCCACCGGCAGATTCTCTGACGTCAACTCTCGAATCGAACGCTCAAATGCACGCTGTTCTCCCAACTGACGAGCACAATCCGGGCAACCGTCCAGGTGGACCAGAAGCGCATCGCGCTCCCAGGTTTCGAGCCGGCCACCGCGGGCGAACTCGATCAGGTTGGCAGCATATTCCCAGCAGATTATCGACACTGGATCCCTTCCCTCTTGGCTTGAAACTTTCTCATCAGCAATTCACGGGCGCGGTGGAGGCGGGAACGCACCGTTCCCATTGCACAGCCCAACGTCGCCGCCGCCTCTTCATAACTCTTTGCTTGCAGATCGCACAGTACGACTGCTTCGCGATAACGCGCCGGAAGGGCGGTGATCGCTTTGCGAAGCAACTGGGCATCCTGTTCGCGCTCCAGTTGGTCTTCGGCAGGCGATGCCGCAGGAAGCGCGACATCGTTCAATGGCAGCCATCGACGCGCACTGCGCTGCTCCCGGGCCAGAAACTTGCGCGCGACGCCGCCCAGAAATGCGCCCAGATCGCCTCGATCCGCATCGTACTCGGCCGGATGATGAATCAACCAGACAAAGACGTCCTGGGTGACTTCGCCCGCACGATGCGGATCGGCCGTCATATAAAACGCAAATTTGTAGACCGCTGGGAAGTGAGCCCGATATAAGGCAGTGAACGCATCCCGATCGCCCGCGCGGAACTGCTCTACCAGCGTGCGATCGGAGCTGCGATTGGACTCGCCCATGTGCGGTTCGACGTTATTGCCATCGAAACCGGGCGAAGTTCCAGAAAGATTAGTTGGAGTACCAACGAAGACCAACCACGCCGGACGCCATCGTATTCCGCAAATAAAACTCGGCCTGCGTAGAAGTCTTCAAGTGAAACGCCTTCGCACCGACCTTTAACTCGAAATGACCGAACCGAAAGTTCGCCGACGCGTCAGCATCCCAGATCGAGGCGTGATGGGGCACTGCGAACCCCGAGGCATTGGCCTCAATGCGGAAATTGCGAGTGATGTAATAAGACGGCGCCAAACCGAAAGTGGGATAGACGAACGCGCGCGTTCCCTGCCCCGCGTAGCTGAGCTGATTGCCAGTGGAATCGACCAGCGGAGCTCCAGTGTTGTCCACCAGTGGAAGCAGCGGCAGATCGAACACGGTGCGCACAGCGGTGTACTGCACCTGCCAAAGAGTCTTCAGCCGGAACTTCCGGCTCTCCACCGGATAGGGCCACGTGAGGTACTCAAAAGAGAGCTTCACATTCTGCAGGCGGTAGTTGGTAGAGACATAACCGGCTTTCGGATAGGCATGGCCCCAGAGCACCGTATCAACGGGATTGATGAAGTCGCCGGAAGCGCGCGATTCGAAGTACGAGAGCTTCAGCGCATTGTGGAGTCCGAGTGCCAGCCCAACTTCAGCGCCTTGCGAGATCTTCGGCTTGCCTTGCAGCTTCGTGAGGGAAGGCTGGGTGAAGATAGCGCCCTTTCCTTTATCGATAGTCGGCGTCTCGGTAGGGAACCATCCGGAGATGCCAATCCACCAGCCCGTTTCGCCGGGCTGCCGGATGTCGGGCACTTTGGGGATTGGAGGCGGTGCCTGACGGATGCCGGTGCGCGGCTGGGCCGGGGCGGCCGGCTGATCTTGGGGTGGTGTAGCTGCCGGAGGATTCTGAGGCGCCGTAGCAGGCGTTTGCCCGGCGGGTGCCACCGGGGTAGCGGGGGGCTGTTGTTGCGGCTGCGCCCCGCCTGGTGTTACCCAGGAACACAAGAGCAGAATCGGACACCAGGAAACACTTGGAGAAATCTTCACGTACGCCTCAATTTGAATTTCGCTTCGGTAGATGGGCAGGCGGAGTGCCAATCCGCACATCTCAGCCTGACCGCACTTATCCTATTCTGCCTCAATGCGGGAGGCTGGCGCACGCGCAAGTTCCGAATTTCGTTGTGGTTGAGCGGTCACAGGTGTGGAGGTTTCACGACGGCTAATTCTCGGTGGGCTTTTCCGCGTGGTTGATGACAATAATCTCGACGGGGCCCTTTTGCGTCTCCAGTTTCAGGCCAAGTTGCGTTTTCAGGGCGCGCGACAAGTAGGGCGCCGCATCGGCCTGGGTCACCTGATCGGCAAATTCAACTTCGAAATCGTAGCTGCCGTCGATCCCTGTCCGATCGATCACGGGACGTCTGAATCTCTGTGCGAGAGCGTGCGCAAGCAGCGTCATGTCGGCGCGCTTTCCGGTCAGCAGGGTGGAGACATCCGCGCGGTTCCCATGGGCGCTCCCGAAGGTGAAGGTGACCGAGGGGTCGGCGGCAATCCTGGAAGGCTTCAATCGGGGACCCTCCGACACCGCCGTAAGAGCAAGGAGGGAACGCTCCTGCGTTTCGTGACGCAAGGTGAGTTTGAAGCGATCGGCGAGCATGGCCTGCAACATTTTCCGCACTTCCGGGGGAATCGACCTGCGATATTGGGCTGGAGTCCGCTCGTTAATTGGAACCAGCGGCCCCTTCGCCTGTACGGTGAATCGATCGGAAGCACTCCATGAAGGGCCGCCCTGAATGCGGAAGGACTCGACATGGTACGCCGTCTGGATGAGTTGCTTCAGCGTGCAATTGCGGGCGTCGAGCCGCCCATCGGCAGCGAGCCACAGTCCCGGACCCTCTTCGTGGTGTGGACCGGATTGCCGGACAGAAGTCACATCGAATTGCGGTGACTCCAGGTCCTGCTCAGAAAGGGCAGAGGCCCCTGACAGCAGGCCAGCGACAAGGAGTATGGATGGTCTCCGCATGCGTGTCTCACATTTTGACACGGACTCACTTTCCGCCGGCCGGTAGGTGCTCTTCGAAGTAGCGCGAGATCATCGTGTAAACATGCAGCGTGGTGCCGCGGCCTTCGCTGATGCCGTGAGTTCGATTGGGATACTCCATGAAATCGAACTGCTTGCCAAGCTCCACCAGACGATTGATGAGCTTTTGGTCCCCCTGGAAATGAACGTTGTCATCGCCAGTGCCGTGCATAATCAGAAGCTTGCCCTTCAGCCCTTCAGCGAAGTTAATCGGCGAGCCATCGTGATAGCCCTTCGTGTTTTGCTGGGGCAAGCCCATGTACCGTTCCTGGTAAATCGAGTCGTAGAGCGCCTGATCCGGGACAGCAGCCACTGCGACACCCACCTTATAGAGATCTGGCGAGCGGAACATCAGATTGTCGGTCATCGACCCGCCGCCACTCCAACCCCATACGCCTACACGGGACAGATCGACCCACGGACGTCCCGCCGCCAAGGAACGAAGCGCCGCAGTCTGTTGTTTGGACGCGAGAACTCCGATGTCGCCGTAGATCGACTTGCGCCACGCGCGCCCTTTCGGAGAAGGAGTACCCGAGTTATCGAAACTCGCGATCAGATAGCCTTCGTCTGATAGAGCAGCGTGAAACAGATTGCGATTGCCGGAGAACTGATCGACCGCATTTGCGCCCGCCGGCTCGCCGTAAACGTATACGATGATCGGATATTTCTTCGCCGGGTCGAAGTTGTGCGGCTTCATGACCCAGCCATCGATCTTCACACCGTCGCCGGCATCCACCTGCACGAACTCGGTCCGGCCACCCAGAAGGCTCGTTACCTTCTGCTTGAGTTCGGCGTTATCTTGAATCACTCGCACCGTTCGGTGCGAGGGCAGTTCCACCAAGTCGCTGGTAGGAGGCTGATCGAAGCGCGAAACCGAGTGGAAAGCCCAGTGTCCATTGGGCGAAACGTTGTAAGTGTGCGAACCCGGCGAATCGGCGGGCGTCAGGCGTTCGGGCTTGCCTGTGCCATCGAGCTTCGTTCGATACAGGTAACGGCGAATCGGATCCTCCGGTGAGGCGACGTAGTACAGCCAGCCGCCTTGGGTATCGACCGCGGAGATGGAGATCGCATCACCCGGAGCATTCGTGATTGCGCGCATCTCGCCCTCTTTGGAAACCGAGTAGGCATGGCGCCAGCCATCCTTTTCGCTGGTCCACAGCAAGCGCTTACCACCGTCAATCCAACGAAAGGTGCTGTTCACCTCCACCCAGGCCGCATCTTGATCGCGGAACATGCGTCGCACTTCGCCCGTTTCGGAATTGGCAAGCATCACGTCGTTCGTATTCTGCAGGCGGTTCAACTGCTGCAAGATTACTTCGCGAGGACCAGACCAGTCGATGCGCGGAATGTAGATGTTGCGCGGGTCGCCCGAAATCTTCATCCACCGGGTAGGGCCACCTGTTACGTTCACCACTCCCAGGCGGACGGCGGAGTTCGTTTGCCCGGCTTTCGGATAAGGATACTTGTGGATCTCCGGGTAGAGCGCGTCGGTATAGTTGATCAACGTGTATTCCGGGACATCGTGCTGATCGAATTGAATGTACGCGAGCCGCTGGCTGTCGGGGCTCCAGCGGTACGAATCGGACAGCGAGAACTCCTCGTCGTAGACCCAGTCGGACACACCATTCAGAATCATGTCGGTGCCGTCCGTGGTGAGTTGCTGAATCTTGCCGGTAGCGAGGTCCTCGACGAAGAGATTGGTGCCGCGGATGTATGAGACGTGCGTCGCGTCGGGCGAGAACTTCGGGAAGATCAGCTCCGCGCCATTGTCACCGCCGAGTTTGCGCCAGCTATTGGCGGCGCGATCAAGGACCCAATATTCACCCGCCGTCTTGCGAATCAGCACGCGATGGGTATTCGTGGCGAGAAGCAACTTCTTGCCATCGGCAGACCAGGTGTAGTCGGTGAAGGCCAGCGGCTTGCCGAGTTGCTTGGGCGTGAGCTGCTCCGCGGAAACCAGCACTTCGCGATGGTTGGTGGCCGGATCGTAGCGGACGATTTCCCGGCCCGCGCCATTTTCGGCAGGCTCAATCGCGGCATAAGACTGGCCGTCTTCCATCCAGCGGACGGCGCCTCCGCCTCCACCCCTGCCTCCGCGCGGAATAGCAGCTCCTCCCGTGAACTCGTTGGAGTTGAAGATGCGGCGAAGCAGTTCCTGCATTTTCTCGGACGGCTGGGCCGCGGCAACGGTAGAT
>Ga0105237_10009026_pt1 | contig 10716 bp, 9 predicted proteins | sample KBSC24metaG_FD_81520 | JGI IMG/M metagenome (GOLD analysis project Ga0105237, IMG submission 81520) | Corn rhizosphere microbial communities from Kellogg Biological Station, Michigan, USA - KBS C2-4 metaG | ecosystem: Host-associated > Plants > Roots > Rhizosphere > Soil | place: Michigan, USA... | reverse complement strand
CCATCGAGGCGTTGGCGTTCGTCGACGTACAACGCCTTGACGGTCACGATATGGGTGCCGTCGCCGATATGCTGATAGCTGGCGTCCACACCGATGTCTTCGAAGCGGTCCGAAGGCCCGGGCAGCGACGTCGCATTGCCTGAGGCATCGCTGCCGACCAGCCCTCGACGCGCATTGAAGAGCACACCGCCCACTTCAAAGTTGCCGTCCGTCATGTCCTTTGTGTAGGCGATTCGCGCATAAGGCGCGACGCCGGCGATGCGGCCGCCGAAGTCGGCGTTGACTCTCTGCAGAAACGCCGCAGACAGCGAACGGTATGCGCCAGCTTCCGCGTACCACGTGCCGTCGAGTTGCGCGTAAGCGCTGGCGCCGACGACTTGTCCGGCGAAGGCGCCGTAAAGCGCCGGCGTCGCCGGTGCGCCCGGGGCGAGATCGGCGGCCATGTACGGGTATTGCCAGGCAGGGATGGTGTTGTACACATCACTCATCCCCGGGTTGTTGTTGAGCGATATTCCCCAGAGACCCGTGTGTCCGTCGATCTGTACCGAGCGCGCGTAACGAAGCTCGGCGTTGTCCCAGCCAAGTTTGCCGCCGTTCTCCGAATACGTGGCCTGCGCGAACACACCGAGATGATCGCTCAGGCGCCCGGCGAGAAATGCGGAGGCTTGCTCCAACTCGACGTTGTCGTTGCGGTTGAAATCCTTGGCGGGTGGATCGGTCTGCGCCTTCTGCGTATGCGTGAACGCTTCGACCAACATCATCGACAGCGGGATCTTCGTGTCGTCGCCGGCCTGAAGTGTGTAGCCGAGAAGTTTGAATTGCCGGCCGTAGGGTGTCAGCTGTGGGCCGAAGGCGCCGATGTGGCAGCTCACACAAGGTTGGTGCGTCTGCCGCGCAAATGCGGGGACGGCATGGGCGAAGGAGAAATGCAGCAACGACCCGGCGAAAGCTGCGAGGCACAGCGTCCGCTTCAGCGCGCGTCGAATTCGCATTGCTCGTGTGTTTGCGAAGCGGCTGCAAGCCATGTCGGTCTCCGTTTCAGTTGAAAGTGGAAGCCGTCTTCTGCGAGCAAGGCTGCGCGGCCGTTCGAGCGGAAAAGCAACTCCGCGGCGCAGCGATGAGTCGTGCACCAGAACGACACAGAAATTGTCCGACGGCAATCGAGTCGACGCGCTTGCGATTCGCGTCGCGTCAAGAGTCCGCTTGTGAAGCGCTCTTTTCTCGAGTGTCCGTAGATGCCTTCTTCAGGCGAAGTGGTTCATTCACTGGGTGAATGAACCCTGCGAGGTGATTGCGTGAAACCGAAACGCAATCAAATGGCATTCCCGCTCGCACGGGAATGCCGGGCAATGATGAAGGTCGCTGGTGACCTTACGCCGAAATCGCCAGTCGCTCGCTGCGATAAATGCGCGAGGTGACGACGTAGACGATCAGCGCCGCCAGTGTCGTGCAAACGAAGCAAAGCACCAGCGCCTGCGTGGTGACCACTTCGCCGCGCAGGAAGCGCGTCAACGCGATCTGTTGCCCCATGAGAGGCACCGCGTACATCCACGTCAACGGCTTAAACGGTAGAATCGTCAGCAGCATGGTTGGAATCGCGGGCACGAAGGTGAGCAGTCCGAGCCAGGTCTGCGCTTCGCGGTAGCTCTTGGCGAACGCGGCGACCATCGTCTGCAATCCGGCGAGCAGGCCAGCGAGCGGCAGCATGACGAACAGGCCGCTGAACAAAAAGCCCATGCCGATGTGCAAGTCCATGCCGAGTTTTTCGGTGGGCAGAAACCGGCTGGCGACGGAGAATGCGAGCATGCTCAGCAGCACGGTGGTCATTGAGAACGCCGTCGTCGTCGCCAGCTTGCCGGCGAGGATCTGCCCGCGCGGCACCGGGTTGGCGAGCAGCGGTTCGAGCGACTGGCGCTCGCGTTCGCCCGCGGTGGTGTCGATCGCAAGCGCCATGCCGCCGATCAGCGCGCCGAGGATGAAGAAGTAGGGCAGGATGCCGAACATCGTTCCCGAGCGGCTCTGCGGCGTCGACTGATCGCGTTCGGCGACGACCACCGGCCTCATCACGCTCGGCGACAGGCCGCGTGCGAGCAGGCGCAGCGCGCCGGTGCGCTGACCGTAGCCGTCGATCGCGGCTTGCACACGGCGCACGGCGCTTTGCGCATCGCGCTGCGATTCGTCGAAGACGATTTCGACCTGCGCCGGTTCGCCCTTGTTCCAGCTTTCGGCGTAGTCGGCGGGGATGCGCAGCACGACATCGGCGTCCTGCTCGCGCACCGCGCGCTCGGCATTGGCCGGGCCGGGCTGAATGTCGAAGCGCTGCTGCTTGAGCGCGTCGATCAGATTCGGCGCGTGCTCGGCGCCGATCACGGGCAGCTTCAGCGGCTGCTCGGCTTTTTCGAGTTCGCGCGACACCATCGTGTTGATCAGTACCACGAACAGCAGCGGACCCATGAGTGGGCCGGTGACCAGCGTGTTGATCACGGTGCGGCGGTCGCGCAGGTTCTCGCGCAGTTCTTTGAGGAAAACGATCAGGGCGGAGTTCATGCGGCCTCCATATGAACCAAATTAATAACGATCATGCGGCGAGTCCCTCGTCGGTGCCGATCAGTTTGACGAATGCGTCTTCAAGATTCGCTTCGCCGGTTTGCGCACGCAGCGCATCGGGCGATTCGTCGGCGACGACGCGGCCGCGTGCGATGACGACGATGCGATCGCAGAGCGCGGCCACCTCCTGCATGATGTGACTGGAGAACAACACGCAACGGCCCTCGCTCTTCAATTGCTTGAGGAAAGCGCGCATCGCGCGCGTCGCCATTACATCGAGGCCGTTGGTCGGCTCGTCGAGGATCACGTTCTTCGGATCGTGCACGAGCGCGCGCGCGATCGCGGTTTTGACGCGCTGGCCTTGCGAGAAGCCTTCGGTGCGGCGGTCGGCGATGTCGTCCATTTCGAGGGCGCGGATGGCTGCATCGCTGCGCGTGCGAATCGTTGCGGCATCGAGGCCATGCAATTGGCCGAAGTAGGCGATGTTCTCGCGCGCAGTGAGGCGCTTGTACAGTCCGCGCGCGTCGGGCAGTACGCCGAGCGCGCGGCGTACGGCGAGCGGATCGGTCGCCGCGTCGATGCCGTCGATGAGCACCTGGCCGGAATCCGGCTGCATCAGGGTGTACAGGCAACGCAGCGTCGTCGTTTTGCCTGCGCCGTTGGGCCCGAGCAGGCCGGTGATCTCGCCGTCGCGCGCGATGAAATGAACGCCGTCGACGGCGATCACTTTCTTCGCGCCGCTGCCGAACGTCTTGTGCAAATTGCGTACTTCGATCATGGCGCGGCTCCGTTGAAATCGACCAGCGCAGGCGTGGCGCCGAGCGCATCGACGCATTTCGCATCAAGCATTTTGGGATCGACTTTGTCGACGAATTCGCCGACGACTTTCGGAATGCAGCCGCGGCCGATCACGTTGTGGCCTTGGCCGCGCGCGACGATGACGCGAGCGTTCGTCAGGCCGTGCGCGGCTTGCTCTGCATAGCGCGGCGGCGTGACGGGGTCGAGTTCGCCAGCGAGCAAGAGCACAGGTTTGTCGGATTTCAGCGGCGCATGAAAGTCATCGGGCCGCGTGCCGCGCGGCCATACCGAGCACATCGTGGTGAGCGCGTCGGTCAAGGTCGTGCCGAGCAACGTGTTCACGTCATTCGGGTCGGGCTTGATCAGATCGGCATCTTCGGCGCAGACGACGGAGGCCTGCATGCCTCCGTTCATCGTGCCGGACATGTCGTCATGCAACAGCTGCGTCTGCCCGGCCAGCGGGGTGTAGTTGCCCTTCAGGCCTTCGGCGATCGACAGCGGCAGCAACGCGGCGGTCTCCGGCGTGTAGGCGAACATGCGCACGAGGCCGGCGAGGCGGTTTGCGGTCAGACGCATATCGACGCCCTTGAACGTGATCGGGTCGCGGAACGAATAGTTCTGCGGCTGCGCGCGCAGCGCGTCACGCAGTTTGCCGAGGCTCGCGAATGAATCGCCGAACGCCTTTGCGCAGGCGTCGTTCTTGCCGCAGAGTGCGAACTGCGCCTTCAGCGCCGCGTCGAGGTTTTGCGCGAACTCCTGGCCGAAAACCAATTCGTTCGGCGCGACGCTGTCGAGCACGACGCTGCGCACACCGGCCGGAAAGCGCATCAGATACTGCTGCGCGACGCGCGTGCCGTAGGAGACGCCGACGAGATCGAATTGCGGTCCGCCGAGTGCCTCGCGCAACTCTTCAAGGTCGTGCACCGCCGCGGTCGTGGTGTATTGGCGCGGGTCCGCGTTCTTCGCGACTTCCGCCAGGCATTTCGTCATCGCCTCGCGCAGTTTGACCACGTCGATGCCGTTATCGGTCTCGCCGATTTGTTCCTTGTGCTTCTCGTCGTCCTTGGTCGCATCGCAATCGAGCGGATGCGACTTGCCCGTGCCGCGCTGGTCGAGAAGGAGAATATGGTGATGCTTGCGCAGCGGCGCGAGCGCACCCGCGATCTGCGGATAGGTTTCGACCGCGGCCTGGCCCGGTCCGCCGGCGAGGAAGACGACGATGTCGCTGTCCGCGCGCTCGGCGTCGCTCTTGATCACGGCGAGGTTGAGGTCGATTTTGCGGCCGGCCTTGTCGTTGCGCTGATTTTCGTCGCGACGTTCCGGTACCGAGAACGGCGCACAGAATGCGGCCGTGGTCGCGCCGGAATGCTTTTGCGGCAGCTCGCAGGCTTTGAACGCGAGCGTGCCGAGCTGGAATTCGCGCGCGTTGCCCGGAATCGCCGCGGCGCGCACAGTGGATGTGTTGCCGTCGCTCGGCTGCTGCCAATGCCGCCAGGCGAATACACCCAGCACAACGAGCAGCAGGCCGGCGCGAACGATGAGTCTTGGGTTCGTCATTCAATCCTTCCCCGGTTGAAAAATGGATTCGATCGATAAGCGAAACAGCTTAGCGATGCGGAACGCGAGCGGCAGGCTCGGATCGTATTTGCCGGTCTCGATCGCGTTGACCGTCTGCCGCGAGACGTCGAGCTTCTCCGCAAGGTCGCCCTGCGACCAGCCGTGCTCGCCGCGCAGTTCGCGCACTTTGTTGTTCATCGATCGGCGTGCTTACTCTGCCGCCAGCGACGCAGGGCCAGAATCAGGGCGGCCAGCGCGAAGCCAGTGGCGAAACCGCAGAACACGCCCACCGCGACATCGTCGTTTGAGCGGAAATAAGCCCACGCGGCAATCACGACGAACATGAGCGTGAGGACGAGAAAACGGCGATGCATAGGGATGCCGTCTGTTTCCTCGCAGATGCCGCCGCCGTAGTGCCGCGCCGCCCACGTGCGCGCAATGCTGTAGCTGAACATCAGGATCGGAAACGTCCACAGCAGCAGCGTGGCCGCCGCATCGTGAGGCACGACCTTGGCTACGGCGAGAAAGCCGCCGATCAGGCTGAACACGCCGACCACCGCACTGGCGGCGCCGAGGCCGATCAGATGCATGCGCTGTTCGAGTTCGTCGCTCTGCCAGATACGCTTCCCGAGCAGCCACAGGACGTAGAGCATCGGCGCGGTCGGCAGCAACGACGACGTCAGGCGCGGCAGCAACGTCTCCGCGTGTCGGGCCTGCGGCAGCAGTAGAAGCACGAGCGCGACGTAAACCGCCATGGCGGCGAACACGCGCTGGTCGTACTGGGTTTTGGATAGGCGCGTCATTGAAAGTCCCCGCACGGCATCGAATCGGTATGTCAAGTTTGCTTGACATGCAAAGTACGGGCGCTTGGCCAATATGTCAAGCATGCTTGACAATTGTCCGGTGTGACACCGAGATATATGAGCAGCAATCGATATGTACGTCACAGATTTTGAACGGGAATTTTCAAACTCCTTGACCCACATCACCTTAATGAAGCGCCCACGGGGTTAGCCTGACTTACGTTCAAAAGGGGAAGGGGAGAATCCATGAAAAAATTATTGCTTGCGATGCGCGCCATTTCGCTCGCTGCGGCGTTCGCGGTTTGCGGCGGGACCTATGCCGCCACGGACACAACGTCGTTCAACGTGACGATCACGATCACGAGCGCGTGCGACATTCACACCAATCCGGCCACGAACATGGCGTTCGGCAGCGTGGCGTCGACTGCGACCAACGTGTCGGCCACGAGCACGCTGACCGTCAACTGCACATTGCTGACGCCGTACACGATCGCACTGGACAACGGCCTGCACGGCAGCGCCGGCCCGGTGCGGGCGATGCAGGACACCGGCACAAATCAGGTCGGCTATCAGCTCTATCGGGATGCGTTGCACACGCTGATCTGGGGCAGCACGGGCGGCACGGGCGGCAACGTATTATCTGGAGCGGGGCTCGGCCTCGCGACGCCGGTGACCGTGTACGGCCTGGTCAGTAGCGCGAACTCGCCGGCCGGGAGCTACAGCGACACCGTCGTTGCTACCCTGACCTATTGAGGTCTCGCAGCCATGGTAGGCGGTCGCCCGCGCTCGATCCGAGGGTGGCCGATCGCCGCCGCGCTGTTCCTGTACGCACTCGGCGCGGCGGCCACCGGGCTGCAGGTCACGCCGACGTCGCTGACCGTGGAAGCCAACCGCAGCGCCGCCGGCCTGTGGCTGTCGAACACGGGCGAGGGACCGCTGCATGCGCAGGTGCGCGCGTACCACTGGTCGCAGGCGCAGGGCCGGGACGAACTGGTGCCGTCGCCGACACTCATCGTCAGTCCTCCGCTGGTCGAGCTGCAGGCAGGAGCGCGCCAGTTCGTGCGGGTGATTCGTTCCGGCGGCGCGCCGGCGGATCGCGAAGATGCCTTTCGCATCGTGATCGACGAATTGCCGATCGATGAACCGGCAGCGCCCATGCCGGGCAGAGAGGAAAGCGCGATACGTTTCGTCCTGCGCTATTCGGTGCCGGTGTTCCTCGCGCCGGCCGGCCGCGCCGCGCAGGCGGAACTCGAAGGCGAGGTCGACGGCAGCGTTTCGCCGCCGCGCCTGATCGTGCGCAATCAGGGCGGCATGCATGCGCAGCTCGGCAACCTCTTGCTCGTCGATGCGAGCGGACAGCGTCGCGAGCTATCGGCCGGGCTCGTCGGCTATGTGCTCGCCGGGCAAACGATGCATTGGAATCTGCCTGTGGACAAGGCGGCGCTCGCGGCGGGTGGGGAACTTCAGTCAAGGATCAACGGTGAGCCGCGCGAACGCAAGGTGGCATCGCTGGGCACAGGCCGGCCTTAGCGCCGCCCTGTTCTGCGCGGCGGCCGGGCAGGGGTCCGCGGCGGCGGACGATGCCGGCGTGCTGACCGACGGCGACGATTGGGTGCGCGGCACGAGCGTGTATCTGGAGGTCATAGTGAACGCCACGCCGAGCGGCCGTATCGCCCATTTCGACGAGCGCCACGGCGAGCTGTACGCGCGCGCGGCGACGCTGCGCGGCCTCGGCATCGTGCCGCCGGCGCAGGTCGGAGACCCGATCCGGCTCGGCGCGCTGGACGGCGCCAGCGTCAGCTACGACAAGGCCCTGCAGCGGCTCGAGATCGTCGTACCTGCGGCGCTGCTCGCCGCGCCGCCGACGCACCTGAGTGTCCAGGACACATCACCCGCACCCGTTGCCGCGGCAACGCCCGGCGTCCTCGTCGGCTACGACATCTACGCGGCGCGCGGCGACGGTGTCGGCAACGTTGCCGCGAGCTTGAACGCGCGCGCGTTCGGCTTTGGCGCCGGTGTGCTCGACGACAGCCAGCTGATGCGCTATGTCGAACGTCCCGGCACGGGCTGGTCGGCAAGTTCGGTGCGTCTCGACACGCGCTGGCAGTTCGTGTTTCCCGACAGCGCGCTGCGCCTGAATTTCGGCGATGCGATCACGCAGGCGCTGCCGTGGACGCGCGCCACACGCTTCGGGGGCATCGCCGTCGGCACGGACTTCTCGCTGCAGCCGTATCGCGTGACGACGCCGCTCGCGCAGTTCTTCGGTCAGGCGACGCTGCCATCGGCCGTGGACCTCTACATCAACGGCATCAAGCAATACAGCGGCAACGTGCCGGCCGGGCCGTTCCAGCTCAGCACAGTGCCGATCGTCAACGGCGCGGGCAGCGCGCAGATCGTGCTGACCGATGCACTGGGTCGACGCGACGTCATCGACATGTCGCTGTACGCGACGAACCGACTGCTGCAGGCGGGACTGGCGGACTGGTCGGTGGAGGTTGGCCCGGTGCGCAAAAGCTATGGCATCACCTCGTTCGACTACGCCGCACAGACGATGGCGAGCGGTACGTGGCGCTACGGCCTCAGTAATTTCTTCACCGTCGAAACGCATGCGGAAGCGCTACCCGGTCTGCGCAACGCCGGTGCCGGGGGCAACTGGCTGCTCGGCACGCGCGGCGGCGTGGTTTCGCTCGCGTACGCGCGCAGCGACGATCGCGCAACGAGTGGGTCGCTACGCAGTTGGAGTTACGCCTGGACCGGCCGCGTGTTCAACCTTTCCCTCGCCTCGATGCGCGCCACGGACGGCTATCGCGACGTCGCTTCAAATTACGGACAGGCACCGGCGCGCGCGCTCGATACGGTCTTCGCCGGCATCACGACGGATTCGGCGGGCAACCTCGGCGCCAATTTTCTTCGCCAGCGCTATCCGGGACAGGCGACGACGCGCTATGCCGGCCTGTTCTGGTCACAGACCTTCGATCGCCGCTGGGCGGTGAATCTCAGCGTCAATCGCGACCTCGGCGCAACGAAGGGCAATTTGGTTTTCGCGAACCTGACCTACATGCCGGCCGACCGGCTCAGCTTCAGCGCGACCACGCAGCGCGATCGCGGCGAGACGTCGAGCGTGCTCGAGGCTAGCCGTGGCGTGCCCGGAGACGGCGGTGTCGGCTGGCGCGTGTATGCGCGCGAAGGCGAACGCCAGAACGGCGGTGGCGCCGAAGGTACCTGGCTCGGCGACCACGGGCTGTTCCGCGGCGGCATCTCCGCGCTCGGCGACAGCCGCTACGCCTATGCCGAGGCGATCGGTTCGGCTGTGCTGATCGGCGGCCACGGTTTTCTGGCGCGCGAGATCGACAACGCATTCGCCGTCGTCTCCACCGGCGACATCGGCAACGTACCGGTGACGCTCGAAAACCGGACGATCGGACAGACAGGAGCCGACGGACTGCTGCTGGTCACGCCGTTGAACGCCTACCAGCGCAATCAGATTGGCATCGATCCGCTCAACCTGCCCGCCGACGTGCGCGTCGACACCGTCTCGGTGATCGCCGCGCCGCGCGATCGCGCCGGCGCGGTGGTCGACTTCGGCCTGCGCCGGATGCGCGCGGCCGTGCTGGTCCTGCACGACGCGCAGGGGCGTCCGATCGCGCTCGGCAGCCGCGCGCGCATCGAGGGGCAGACGGTGGAAACGCCGGTCGGATTCGACGGTGAGGTTTATTTGGAGAATCTGCACGACCACGACGTCGTACGCGTGCGCACCGCGCAAGGCGTGTGCAGCGTGCGCTTCGATTATCCCGCGGCTGCGAAGGGAACCGTGCCGCGTCTGGGGCCATTGCTGTGCGCCACGGAGACGCCGTGATCCGAGAACGAACATGGCCGCGCTTCGCGGCGCTCGTGCTGCTCGCGCTTGCCGCGCTGTTCGCGCACGGTCGCGCCGCAGCCGCAGTGAACTTGACGTGCTCGGCGACGATGACTGGCCTGAACTTCGGCACGGTCGCGCCGAACGGCGCCGCGGTCAACGCGACGGCTACACTGAACTACAGTTGCACCTACAACGGCGGTCTGCTTAGCATCCTCGACGGCGTCTACGCGCGCTTGTGCTTCAGCATCGGCACCGGCTCCGCTGGCAGCGGCTACGCGCCGCGCACGATGACGAGCACGGCCGGCGACACGATGAATTTCCAAATGTATACCGATCTTCTCCACACCAACGTGTGGGGCGGTACCGGTTCGGGTTTCACCGTGCCACAGGCGATGGTGCCGTTCACTGTTCTGTCGGTCGGCGCGACGCAGAGCGGCACGCTGACCCTCTACGGCCAAGTCCCGGCCGGACAGGCCGCGCTCGGTGCGGGCAGCTATCTGAGCCATTTCAACGCAGCGAATACGCAGCTGACCTATGCCTACAACGAAGCGCTGCTCAGCCTCGGCACGTATCCGACGACGTGCACGAGTGGCTCGTCGGGCAACGGCACCGGTACGTTTCCGTTCGATGTCAGCGCGACCGTGCTGCCGAGCTGCACGCTCAGCGGCGCGAGCGATATGGGCTTCGGTTCGGTGCCGAGCAATTTTTCCGGCAACCTCAGTGCGAGTTCGACGATCACGATGAATTGCGTGTACCGCACGTCGTGGCAGGTCGGCCTCGACAACGGCCAGAACGCGACCGGTTCGGCCCGGCGCATGATCCGGGCGGGAAACACCGTGACCTACGAGCTCTACCGCGACAGCGCGCGCACGCTGCGCTGGGGCAATACGCTCAACACCGATACCGCGGTAGGCGCCGGCACGGGGACGGCGCAGTCGTTGACTGTCTTCGGGCGCGTGCAACCGCAAAGCGGCCTCGCGACCGGCACCTACTCGGACAGAATTACCGTCACAGTGACGTACTGAATCCGATCGTGCCGGACGCCGCGCGAGTCTCTCGCGCGGCTTGTCGTTGCGGCACCACTCCTGGCATACGGGCCGAAAACCGAATCGCAGAATTGCCGTACTGCGTCACATAACGACGCGAAATGTG
>Ga0105237_10009021_pt1 | contig 10719 bp, 10 predicted proteins | sample KBSC24metaG_FD_81520 | JGI IMG/M metagenome (GOLD analysis project Ga0105237, IMG submission 81520) | Corn rhizosphere microbial communities from Kellogg Biological Station, Michigan, USA - KBS C2-4 metaG | ecosystem: Host-associated > Plants > Roots > Rhizosphere > Soil | place: Michigan, USA... | reverse complement strand
TCCACAAGCAGCTGGTTCAGGGTACTCTCCCTTTCGTCATTGCTCATGATGGCATTCTTACCACGCGCACGGCCGATAGCATCTATTTCATCGATAAAGATCACACAGGGTGCTTTCTCCCGGGCCTGCTTGAACAGATCCCTCACACGACTGGCGCCTACACCTACGAACAGCTCTACGAAGTCAGAACCGCTCATGGAGAAGAAAGGCACCTGCGCCTCACCGGCCATCGCCTTCGCCAGCAGTGTCTTACCCGTACCGGGAGGACCTACCAGCAGCGCACCCTTGGGTATCTTACCGCCAAGGGCCGTATATTTTTTAGGATTTTTCAGGAAGTCCACTATCTCCATCACCTCTACCTTGGCCTCGTCAAGACCCGCTACATCGTTGAATGTAATCGTCACCTTGGTGCCCTTATCAAAAAGAGTGGCCTTGGATTTACCGATGTTGAATATCCCGCCTGGCCCGCCACTGGAGCCCTGACCACCCATCTTTCTCATCAGCATCACCCAGATGAGGACGATGATAAGAAGAGGTAGAAGGAAATTCAGCAGAGGTCCAAACCATTCACCCTCCGACTTGGAGTTCAACGGTATCTCCTGTATCTGCGGATTCTTGACAAAATATTCCCGCAGCATCTTTTCATATTCCTTTACATCCGTCACCTTGAACTCGAACTGGGGCCCTTCCTTATTGATGTTGTTGGGCCAGCTTCCTTTCAGTTTATTGGTATAATAAGCCTTGTTGAGACTGTCTTTCTTAATATATACCCGTACCAGTGATTTATTGGATATAAGGTCCAGCTTCTCGACATCGCCCTTGCCCAGCATGTCCTTCCTGAAATCAAATTCATCTATATTATGTGCATCAGGAGAAAGACCACCAAACAGGTTGAAGCCGATCAATACAGCCGCGATGATCCCCCAGATCCAATATATGCTGAACTTGGGGCCTTTCCTCGGGGTGTTGTCGTCATCTCCCCTGGGCCTGAACCGCGGAAAGCCAGACTTGTCATTTTGTTTCAGATCGTCTTGTGGCATTTGTAATTGTCCGTGTTGTTTTGCTTGTTTAAATACTTTATTACTATAAAAAACTATATAGAGAAATGTTTAAAAAAAACCCGGTAAACGGCAAAATATCCTGTTAAATTGCCATATTCCGGCTTTTCTATCGGGCAGACTCCGAATGTTCTTCCTGGGGAGCGTCGCTCCACATGTCTTCCAGCTTATAAAAACGGCGGCTTTCCGGCAACATGACGTGGATCACGACATTTACATAGTCGATCAGGACCCATTGCAGGGTTTGTCGGCCTTCGTGTTTATAGGGAGCTTCATCGCAGTTCTTCTGCGTGGCTTCTTCTATGTGGTCGGCTATTGCTTTCACCTGGGTAGTACTTCCGGCCTCACAAACGATAAAGAAGTCAGCAACTGCTTCGGGTATTTTCCTAAGATCAAGGGAAACAATATTTTCACCTTTTTTTTCCTGAATGGCCTGTATTATTGCTTTAAAGATTTTCGAATTCCTCGTTAATCTGGCTACACTATTGCGTTTCCGGGTAGCTAATACTGAAAGCTGTTCCAATAATCAAAACGTTTTTGTGATAAATTATATTTTAACTAGCGGCAAATCAAATTATTGCGCGCAATCGTATTTTTGTGAAAATTTAGTCCGATCACTCTTTCCAAAAATAGTAATCTTTTGTCTATCGGGCACTCTTTTATTGAATTACGCACAGTGGATAGCACCAACAACTATGCCATGGGCCGGGTGCATGCTGGAATGGCCTCCCATGGGGTGATGTTCTTTGCCCATGAACAATGGGCCGGCAAAGGCCAGCGTGGTAAGAGCTGGACAAGCACCCCCGGTGAGAATATAATCCTAAGTACGGTATTAGAGCCTGTGAATCTGACCCTTATACAGCAATTTGCCCTTAGCGCCGCCGTTGCCCTGGCCTGCCGTGACCTTTTCAGCCGTTATGCCGGCATAGAGGACACCACCATCAAATGGCCCAATGATCTTTACTGGCGTGACAGAAAGGCAGGAGGTATTCTTATAGAGAACAGCTTCAAAGGAGATCAATGGGCCTATGCCATCGTAGGCACAGGTATCAATATCAATCAGACCCAATTTCCGGATACGGCCCGCAATCCCGTCTCTTTAAAACAGATCACCGGCCGCACATTCGATGCAGTGGAGCTGGCACGCGAATTAGGCGCCTGCCTGGAGATCCGCTACCAGCAACTGATAAACGGCCATGCAGACACCTTGCTTGAAGAATACAACCAACGGCTCTATCGTAAGGACCAGCCCGCCCGGCTCAGAAAGGACCAGGCCGTATTCGAGACGGTAGTAAAAGGAGTAACCCCCACCGGCGAGCTCATTACCCGGGACACCCTGGAAAGACACTTCTGTTTCGGTGAAGTAGAATGGATCATCGAATAAACCACCGGCCCTGTCCGTAGTCTGGTTCCCGAATGACACCTCTAGCCCGCCAGCTCCTTCCAGGCCCCGACGATCTCCTCCGCATGCTGCTTGTTCTTGGGTCTTAAAAAGATCTTGCGGATGATCCCTTTCTCATCTATAAGAAAAGTGGTCCGATGGAGTCCCATATAGTGACGGCCATACAGGACCTTCTCTCCCCAGACGCCGTATTTATCGATGATCGTATGTTCCGGGTCCGACACCAGCGTAAAAGGGAGATCATATTTCGCCTCGAACTTCTTGTGCTTCTTTTCTTCATCGGGACTTACTCCCAGAATAGTAAACCCCTCCTTTTTCAAAAGGGCATAGTTATCCCGCAGATTGCACGCCTGGATGGTGCAGGTAGGCGTATCGTCCTCCGGATAGAAATACAATACCAGCTTCTTGCCCTTATAATTCGACAGGGACAGCTTTTCCCCGTTCTGATCCCGACCCGTAAAGGCCGGGGCCTTGTCTCCTTCCTTTAGTTGTATCATAAATTATCTTGTAAACTTATATTCCCTGGTAGTACTGTTACCCGCCACATCCTCCGCCGTCACTTTCAGCACATGCTTCCCCCGGGGACAGTGCTTGTCAAAATCATAGATAAAATCCAGGTACTTGTCATTGGAAAAACAAAGCCACTGACCATCCAGTTCAGCGCGGAAGCGCCGGATCCCGCCCAGATCATCCTTTACCCGAAAGGCTATTCGCTTCGCTTTCGTCAATACAGCCCCGTCATGAAGTCTGGGCAGTCCCACAGGCGTAATGACAGGAGCGCGGCGATCCTCCACCAGCTGAAAATCCCCAAAATCCCTGAAACGCGCAGAGGCCCAGTCATCCAGCCACTCCGGCGCCGCTACATCCCTCTTCCCGCCTGCAGTACGTACCATCACTACCCGGTCCCTTCCCCCCGGCAGCGCCCGCGGTCTTATGCGTACCAGTAGCGGCTCCTGCAACGGTATCATCGTATTTCCAATCTCATACACAGGCGAGAGACCGTCCACAACAGAATCCACTATCGTACACCCGATGTGCACATTGTCGTACAAACTATTTTCTCCGACATAGAACGCAACGTTTTCTCCTTCAAAACCGTCTAACGATCCGGGCGAAAACAATTTGCCGGTGAGGGGCGCTGACTGAATAGCGGAGGAGGGCGCAGGACGGTATTGTACCTGGAATGGCAAAACAGTGGAATTGCCGTATGCATCCTTTACTTCTATACGGACAGGATGGGAGAGTCCATCCGTGAGATCCAGGACGCCATCCGGGACAGAATGGCTCAGCCCCGCCACCGGAACAGTCGCACGAGGCATCGCACCCTGGTAGATCGTCGGAGCCGCGTACCCCGGCAGACGGGACAAATGTTGCAGCCACGGACCGCCCCTTTCATGTGTCTTATAGTCGATGTGCGCATTGATCTTACGGGTATCGGCATAGCTGATATTATCCATTACGAAACTGCTGATGGGCGTATCATCCTCGTACAACGTAGCCTGGTAGATACCATTGGGATTGGTGGATCCGGACTGGCTGTCGAAGGCCGAGATGGAAAAGCTTATATGCGTGGCTCCAACGATGACCACACTGTCGTTCAGCTGGCAGACGCCGGGCGATGTCTTCCGCACCGGCAGTATCCGCGGCGACTGTTCATAGGTACTGAGCGATCTGTCATAGATGGCTAGCCGAAGAATGACAGGAGGGACATCATCCGGCACAGGCATCCCAAACAGAAGAGGATTCAGATTGGTGTCGTCAGAAGTGCGGCGTATCTCGAAATGAAGGTGAGGCCCCTGTGAACCGCCCCTGTTGCCGCTGAAGGCGATAACCATGCCTTTCTTCACCGGGAAGGCGCTGGGAGGAATATCCAGGGACACCTGCCACGCTTGCAGCCTGTATTGCTCAGCGTCGACATAGGCCGCCAGCGCAGGATAGAATTTATTGAGATGCGCATACAACGTGGTATAGCCATTGGGATGCCGGATATAAATGGCCTGGCCAAACCCCAGCGGCTCGATCACTACCCGGGCGACATAGCCGTCCGCAGCGGCCATCACAGGTAAATTCTCCTTTTGCTGGGTACGAATGTCCAGCCCCATATGGTAATGATTGGCCCTGAGCTCGCCAAAATTCGCCGCCAGTTTGATTGGTATGTCCAGAGGATTGCGAAAATATTCCTTGGGATAGCTCGCCCGCTCGAGCGCATTTGTCGCCGGGCTGACAGGACCAGCCCCCGTTGGGAGACCCTGGGCAGCGGACAGAAAGGTGGAAAAAGCACAAAGGCCGATCAGTAGATATTTCATGCAGTACGCCGTTGGATGATGGTTGACCCCGCAAAGGTCCCGAAACAAGAAAATCTTTCCAAAATTTGAACAAAAACTACCCGCCCCCGTTAAAACTGCAAGCCCTTTTTTTACGTATATATACCTGTACAGACCGGGTATTTGGGTACTAAGCAATTCTCCTTCAGTCGAGGCCGGCAGTCCTAAAAAAATACTACTAAAAGGGAAGGATATTTTTAAAGTTTGGTACAGCTTTTGGCTAAGTTAAATTGTCTTGTATATAGAATAGTTTTCATCGTTTCAAAGAGAAGTCATGAAAGGGGTAAAAAACAAAATGGTAGTATTCGCAGCAGTCACCGTAGGTGGTGTCATCGGGCTGTTGAAGGGCGAAGAAGCCAAGCAGAAATGGGTCTTCCGGCTCAGGAGCAAGTATGACAATCGCCGCCTGATGGCCGAGCGGAAGTCTATTGCCCGCAAGGGAGGTGTACTGCTTGACGACATCGAGCTTGCTGCCTATCATAACAACTGAAATTTTTAGTTAAATTATAATTCATGCCGATCCGCCTGAATAGGCGGATATTTTTTTGTCCGTCCTAAAGGACAACGAACCTCCGGTTCGTTTGGGCCTGAATAGGCGGATATTTTTTTGTCTGAAAAGTTTTAATACTGATTTAATATTCAAATAGGTTACCCAAACCCTTGGCCGGCCCGCCAGGCGCCCTGACAGCCCCGCCCCCACTGCATTCAAAAATAATAGGGAAATTACCCCCCACTGACGTAACTTCGCGCAATTTTATATTTTTTCCAACATGCCCAAAGACTCTTCGATCCGCACTGTACTTATCATTGGTTCCGGTCCCATCATTATCGGCCAGGCTTGTGAATTCGATTATTCCGGTACCCAGGCCGCCCGTAGCTTGCGGGAAGAAGGGGTCCAGGTCATCCTGATCAATAGCAACCCCGCCACGATCATGACCGACCCGATGATGGCAGATAAGGTCTATCTGCTGCCACTGACAGTGGAAAGCATCGAACAGATACTGGAAGAGAACAAAATTGACGCCGTCCTTCCCACCATGGGCGGACAGACAGCCCTCAACCTGGCCAAAGAGGCCGAAGACCTGGGCATCTGGCAGAAATACGACGTCCGCCTCATCGGCGTAGATATAAAGGCCATCGACAAAGCCGAAGACAGGGAGAAATTCCGTCAATGGATGATCCAGCTCGGTGTACCCGTCGCTACAGCCAAAACAGCCAACTCCTTCCTGGAAGGAAAAGAATTCGCACAGGAAATAGGATTCCCCCTGGTGATCCGCCCCTCTTTTACCCTGGGTGGCACCGGCGGTGGTTTCGTACACGATAAGAGCGAACTCGACGAAGCCCTGAACAGAGGCTTGCAGGCCTCTCCCATCCACGAAGTACTCGTAGAAAAGGCCGTACTCGGATGGAAAGAATTCGAACTCGAGCTCCTTCGCGACGCCAACAACAATGTGGTCATTATTTGCACAGTGGAGAATTTCGACCCCATGGGCGTACACACAGGCGACTCCATCACGGTAGCTCCCGCCATGACCCTTAGCGATACCGCATTCCAACTGATGCGCAATACCGCCATCCGCATGATGCGCGACCTGGGCAACTTCGCCGGCGGCTGTAACGTACAGTTTGCCCTCGACCCCAAGACGGAAGGGATCATCGCCATCGAAATAAACCCCCGCGTCAGCCGGTCATCAGCCCTCGCCTCCAAGGCAACAGGCTACCCCATCGCCAAAATAGCAGCCAAACTGGCCATAGGATTCACGCTGGACGAACTGAAGAACCAGATCACCGGCACCACTTCCGCTTATTTCGAGCCTGTACAGGACTATGTCATCGTAAAGATCCCCCGCTGGAACTTCGACAAATTCAAAGGCGCCAACGATACGCTGGGATTGCAGATGAAGAGCGTGGGAGAAGTAATGGCCATCGGCCGCAGCTTCACCGAGGCCGTACAGAAAGCCTGCCAGAGCCTGGAGAACAACGCCGTCGGCCTGGGCTATTACGGAAAAAGCCTCATGCACGCCGAAGAGCTGCTGGAATATATAAAGACACCCAAGTGGGACCGTATCTTCCGTATCAAAGACGCCCTGATGGCAGGCATCTCCGTCGGCACCATCTCCAAAGCCACCAACGGCATCGACCGCTGGTTCCTCTATGAGATACAGAAGATCTGCAACATGGAGAAGGAACTGGTCAAATATAAGATAGATACCCTCCCTGCCGAACTGCTACAACAGGCCAAACGGCTTGGCTTTAGCGATGAACAGATCGTCCGAAGCATGAACTCCGGTACGGAAGAAGAGCTGTACGAGAAAAGAAAAGCGGCAGGCATCACCCGGGTATATAAAATGGTGGACACCTGCTCCGCAGAATTCGAGGCAAAGACCCCTTATTTCTATTCCACATTCGAAGGAGGACATTCCAACGAGAGCAAAGCCAGCGACAAACCCAAGATCATCGTCCTGGGCTCAGGCCCCAACCGCATCGGACAGGGCATCGAATTCGACTACTGCTGCGTACACGGTCTGCTCGCCATCAAAGAGTGCGGATATGAAGCCATCATGGTCAACTGTAACCCCGAGACAGTCTCCACCGACTTCGACATCGCCGACAAACTCTATTTCGAACCCGTATACTGGGAACATCTCTGGGAGATCATCGAGCATGAAAAACCCGATGGCGTCATCGTTCAGCTGGGCGGACAGACGGCCCTTAAACTGGCGGAAAAGCTCGATAAGAAAGGCATTAAGATCATCGGAACCTCCTTCGACAGCATGGACATCGCGGAAGACAGAGGCCGCTTCAGCGACATGCTGAAGGATCTGAATATCCCCTATCCCGACTATGGCACGGCATACAATGTCGACGAAGCTATACAGGTAGCCAACAGGGTAGGCTATCCGGTGCTGGTGCGCCCAAGCTACGTACTCGGCGGTCAACGTATGCGTATCGTTATCAATGACGAAGAAGTGGAAAAGGCGGTAGTAAGCCTTCTCAAACATATCCCCGGCAACAAGATCCTCGTCGACCACTTCCTCGACAGATGTCAGGAGGCCGAAGTAGACGCCATCTTCGACGGAGAGAACTTCCACGTCATGGGCGTAATGGAGCACATCGAGCCGGCAGGTATCCATAGCGGTGACAGCAATGCCGTCCTGCCAGCCTTCAACCTCAGCCCTTTGGAAGTCACCACCATGGAGTATTATTCGGAGAAAATAGCCCGCGCCCTCAATATCAAGGGACTTATCAATATCCAGTTCGCCATCAAGGAAGGAAAGGTTTTTGTCATCGAAGCCAACCCCAGGGCCTCCCGGACAACCCCCTTTATCGCCAAGGCCTACCAGATACCTTACCTGAACATCGCCACCAAGATAATGATCGGGAAATACAACCTCAAAGACTTCAAATTCGAGAAAAAGCTGAAAGGCTTTGCCATCAAGGAACCCGTGTTCAGCTTCAATAAATTCCCGGGCGTAAACAAGGAATTAGGACCCGAAATGAAATCCACAGGTGAAGCCATCCGGTTTGTAAAAGACCTCCGGGACCCCTATTTCCGGCAGCTGTATAAGGACAGGAGCATGTACCTGAGTAAATAACTTGTTAACGGCCACCCTTCAGGTGGCCGTTATTGTATCTTTAGGCCATGGAAGAAATCGAAGTGCCTACAGAACATCTCCACGAAGAGATACAGGAAAAGGCGGAAGAGCAAAAGGAAAAATGGACCCTCTACGTTGCTCTCTCCACAGCCTTTATGGCGGTGCTGGCCGCTGTAGCCGGACTGCTGGCTGGACATCATGCCAATGAAGCGCTGATCCAGCGGGTGAAAGCCTCCGACCAATGGAATTACTACCAGGCAAAAAACCTCAAACAGGAGCTCGTCGCCAGCTCGGACAGACTTATTCATATCCTGTCCCCCAACACCACCGTCGAAGATCATAAGCTTGACCTGGCCCGCTATGAAAGGGATAAGGAATCCATCAAAAAGACAGCCGAAGATGCCGAAAAGCGCTCGGAAGAACATTTAGGACGCCATGTTCCATTGGCCTCCGCCGTCACGGCCTTCCAGATCGCCATTGCCATTTCCGCCATCTCACTGCTCACCCGGAGAAAACAATTCTGGTACATGGGACTGCTGCTGATGCTCATAGGTTTCGGCTTCCTCATCGCGGGGACCCTCTTTTGAGAAGAGAATAATTCCCGTCCAGGGAATTATTCGAGTTTAGCAAGGAATTTGCAGGGTATTCCTTGCTAAAAGCACCAACTTATGATAAAAGCCCTTTTTCTCGCCCTTTGCCTGGGTTGTCTGACACCCGCCATGGCTCAATTGAAAACCACCACAAAATGCCCCGACCTTTACGCTGACATCCTGAACGGCACCGTCAACGGACAAAAGCCCAACTACGGCAGGGCCGAGATCAAAGACAAATTTCCCTGCAACGCCGTCGAGCTGGATGAGTCCAAAGATGCCAAATGCGGCGGCGGAGTTTTCCTGAAAGAAAAGGACCTGTTCTTCTACACAAAAAGACATTATATAGAGATAGGCCCCAAATTCACCGGCAAATACAGTATGCCAATCATGGGGACAAAAAGAGGCTCGCTCTTCAAAACCCTGGGAAATCCAAAAATAAAAGATGATCTCTGGGACGCCTTCGATACCCAATACGGTACCCTGATCCTGTATTATGATGTAAAAGGAGCGGCCGGTAAGGTCAAACGCATTGTAATGAGCACGGAGAGCACCGACACGATCCAGCTTTGCGAATAGCCGGCCACAGCAAAGGCCGATCGCCCGACAGGGTCGGCCATCCTCAGAACTGAAAATGTTTAGCGAATATTAATTTATCCTAAACACCATCCTATCGCTGTTCAGAGACCCACGATCTTATCAGGGGGAAGGCCAAGTGGAACCAGCTGGTGTAGGTTGACGGAGACGCCGCCAGTTCGGCCTGCACAGCCTCCGGGGACAGCCAGCGGCACTCGCTCACTTCCTCCGGATTGGGATAGACCTTCTGGTCATAATAGCCGACATATACATGGTCAAACTCGTATTCGGTAAGCCCATTGTCGAATTCGGATCGGTAGGTAAAATCGAAGATCTTTTCCAACGGGACGGCAAATCCCAGTTCTTCAGCCAGACGACGCCCGGCAGCGGCACAGGTCTCCTCATTCGGACGGGGATGGCTACAGCAGGCATTCGTCCAAAGCCCGCCGCTGTGGTACTTGGACAGGGCCCTTCGCTGCAAGAGCATCTCGCCTTTCCGGGAAAAAATAAATACGCTGAAGGCGCGATGGAGCAGCGCCTTGCGATGGGCTTCCATCTTCTCCATTACACCCACCGGTGTATCAGATTCGTCGACCAGGATCACTTCTTCCGGCATAGAATAGTTTAGTGCCTGTCGATCTGCGCCTTCAATAATTTGCGGGCAAAGTGAATACGGCTCTTGATAGTTCCCAACGGCTCCTGTAACATATCCGCGATCTCGTGGTATTTGAACCCATCGAAATACAGCAGGAAAGGATTCCGGAATATCTCAGGAAGATTGTGAATAGCCGTCTGAATATCCTTTACACGCAGGTTGCTTTCCACCGTGCCGGCCACCGCCAGCTGGGCGGAGTTCAAAAGGAAATCATTGGGAGTACTGTCAAAAATGGTGTTCTGCTTGGCTTTACGGCGGTAATTATTGATAAAAATATTCCGCATGATGGTGTACAGCCAGGCCTTTATATTAGTACCGACATTATATTTATCCTTATTGGCTAACGCCCGGTATAGAGTCTCCTGGAAAAGGTCCTTGGCCGCCTCGGAATCACGGGTAAGCGTGATAGCAAAGGGCTTCAAAAATTCCGCATTATTGACCAAAAGTTGGTTGAATTCTACTGCAGCCATGGTTAAAAATATTGTTTAATGAACTTATACTCAAATTTAAACACAAAC